>Ga0193741_1000542_pt1 | contig 11227 bp, 7 predicted proteins | sample L2s2metaG_FD_143059 | JGI IMG/M metagenome (GOLD analysis project Ga0193741, IMG submission 143059) | Soil microbial communities from a riparian zone of the East river system, Colorado, United States - L2s2 | ecosystem: Environmental > Terrestrial > Soil > Riparian zone | place: USA: East River...
CTGGAAGTTCTGGCACATCGCCGGGCAGCCGCTGAACGAATCGCTCTACGTCCCGTTGCTCGTCGTCTCGGCGGCCGGGATGATTCGGCTCTGCGATGATCCCAGGACGAGACGCGCGGCCTGGACCGGCATCGTCAGCGGTTTCACGACCATCACGCGATCGACCGCCCTCCTCGCATGGGCAATCGTATGGCCGGCCATATGGGCCACAGAAGGCGCACAAAGCACAGAAAGACCGGGCCGCTCGAGAATACTCACGATCCTTATGGCATCGTTCCTCGCGGTGCTCTCGCTGGTCGCGATCCGCAACTGGATCGTCGCCGGCGTCCCGACGCCAATTCCCACCGAAGGCGCGATCACCCTGCTGGGCGGCAACGAGCCCCCGCCGGGGCTGACGATCGCACCCGAGCGTCGCGCCTTCTATCAACGATTCGGCATCAGCGACATCACCGCCACCGTGATCGAATACGCGATCACCGAGCCGGACCTGTTTGCGAAAAACATCGGGCGGAAAGCGCTGTTCGTCCTGGGGTTCTACGAGTCGTATGCGCCGGGCTGGGGTTACTCACCCGTCTACATCGTGACGTGGATCACAGCTGTCGCCGGCGTGTGGCTCGCGATGAAGCACCGCAAGGGCTCGATGTGGCCGGTCCTGATTCCGTTGCTCATCTCGCTGACGCAGTTCATCGCCATCGTGATTGTGTATCCGAAGGGCGAGCGCCTCGTCGTGCCGATCCACACGCTGCTGATTCCCTACACCGCGGTTGCGGCGTGGTATGTGATGTCCCGGTGGGCGCGCGTGACGCAGTAATCGATCAGGACGCGATGCCAATTCGTCGTTTGGCAATCAACGCCAGCGTGCGCCGGATGGTGCGGCCGACATTCATCTTGCTCTCACCCGGCTTGCGGTCGTAATGGAGGGACAGCGGCACCTCGGCAAACACCGGTGACAGCCGGCTGACCTTCCACAGCACGTCAGGCATGCAGGCGAAGCTTGGCTCGTTGACGAAGCCGTCGCCCCATTTCTGATACGCCGCCTTGAGCAACTCGGCGCGATACAAACGATAGCCGCACGTGTAATCGCGCACGTTCTTCATCGGCCACGCGATCCGGAACATCCAGCTGACGGTCCTGCTGAACAACACGCGATCCCAGGTGAGGCCAAACCATTCGGCGCCGGGCTGAAACCGCGACGCGATCACCACGGTCGCGCCGGTGGCCTTCGCCTTGGCCAGCATCGGGACGATCAGGTTCGGCGGATGCGTGTCGTCGGCATCCATCGTGAGGATCCAATCACCGGGTTGCGCGCGCTCCAGCGCCGCGCGGAAACCGGTGTCGAGCGCTCCATGCAGGCCACGGTTCTGCGCGTGCTTCACGACTTCGACCTCCAAGTCGCTGCTGTTGCAGCGCTCGGCAGCGGCGGCGGTGTCGTCCTTGCTGCCGTCGTCGACCACGACGACGCGAAGCGGTTCTGGGAGGTCGCGTTGCGCATCGCGCATCCGCTGGAGCAGTCGCGGCAGCGCTTCGGCTTCGTTGTAGGCAGGCAGGGCGGCGATGATCACGCGAGCGCCGCGTCCGCGGCGGCCCCTCGATCGAGCCATCGCGCGATTGGTTTCGCAATCAGTGCGGCGGCGAAGATCACCATGAACACATACATCGGCAAGATCAACCGATACCCGTAATTTGAAGGCATCGACAACATCATCGTCGCCAGGTGTGTCCACACGAAGCCATGCAGCAGCCAGGCGCCCAGACTGCGAGCCTCACGCACCAGGATGAGCGCCAGCAAATAACCGATGCTGGTGAGCACCAGCTCGGGGTGCGGAGTGCCGGATCCCATCCAGTGCACCATGCCCAATACAAACCCCGCTTTGATCCCCCAGTTGTTCAGGGTCTCCGCCGGATGCTCCCAAAGGATCCAGAGCATGATGCGCACCGCCGACGCCATGCTGCCCGTGAAGGCCTCGAAATACTTCAGGTTCCCGGCGGCGTCTCGATTGGGAAGGTTGTATTCGATGAAGGTGCCGGCCTGCCCTTCGGTCAGCATCACGGTCTTCCCCGTCATCACATAGTTCCGGTACGTGAAGGGGCTGATCGCGCCCAGCCAGAACACGATGACCACGAGCGGGACGGCTGCGGCACGCACGACGCGATCGCGGCCGAGCCGCGCCAGCGGCAGCAGGATCATCGCCACCGGCAGGAACAACAACAGGGTGGGCCGCGTCGCCGTGGCCAGGCCGCCCGCGGCCGCGCCAACCACCACGGTCCACCACTGCCCTTCCCGCACGAAACGCACGAACAGGTACAGCGTCAGGGCCACGAGAACCACGAACAGGTTCTCGCTCAGCAGCGTGACGGTGTAGTAGCGCACGAAATCCATCTGCTCGAGCGCGAGCAGCCACGCCACCGCGATCAGTGCCGCACGCTGATCGGTCAGCCGCGTCGCGATGGCATGGACCAGGACGGTGGCCAGGGCAAGACACACGAAATTGATCAGGATGACACCGGCCAGCGAGTCGCCCGTCAGCCAGTGCGCACCGGCGACGAAATAGGCGTAACCGGGGTATTCGTAATAGGGAACGCCCTTGCCCGGCAGGTCGCCTCGAGGAAGAAGCCAGCCGTTAAACAGGATTTCCCTCGCATTCATTTCGAACGCGAGCCAGTCGTCGCCGCCGGTCAACGTGAATACGTGATCGACAAGGTGCCGCGACTTCCACAGTCCCTGCAGCGTCAGGCCAAGCATCACGACGGGCATCACGCATTGCTGCGCGGCTTCGACCCTGCGCAGTGTGCGGACCTGCCGCAGTTTTGCGGCAAGCGCGGGCCCGAGGCCGGCGATCACCAACCCGGCCGCGATCAGGTGAACACCCCAGGCGACCACTACGAGCCATCGGGCCGCGGTTCGCCAGGCCGGCGACACCGGGTCGGGCGTGATTTCGCCGACCGTCCAGTCGCGCGGCGCGCCGTTCGCATCGAGCGGCTGCACCCGCAGTGCGCCTTCGATCACTTTCGGCTTGCGATACTGGACATACAGCACGTGCGAACCCGGCGCGACGGTGACCGGGCTAGCCGCCGCGACGACATCGTCCACGGAGAACTGCACCTCGCCACGGGCGTCGTAACGAACCGTGACGGGCTCAGCCGAGTCGATGATTCCCATCCACTCGACGGAAAATGCCTCGGTCGCCTCGCGCCGCAGTCCGAAATTGAAGCCGTGCTCATTGAAGAAGTGGACCGGGAACTCGGTGTCGACGAACGACAACTGTCGATCGATCCGCGTCGCTTTGTAGAGAGAGAAATCCACCGAATCACGCACCGGCGGCTGCAGCTGATCGTTGGCGTAGTAGGCCCCGACCCAACCAGAGTGCGGCACGACGAGCGCGAGCGCGAACTTGACCGCGATCGCGACGCCGAACGCGCGAATCAGCCCGGGAGCGATCGTGACGATGACGTCACGAGTCCAGGCCCAGGCGACCAACAGCGCGATCACGAGGACTGTGCCGGTCTGGCCGAGCGGCACGCCCGAGAGGATGACGTCGGGATGGCCTGGCACAAGGAGGTAGAGCGCCGCCGCGAACACCAACACCCGCATCAGACGGCAATTATACCGGGAAGGTGTGCGTGAGGATGGCGTCCTGCAGCCACACGATCCAGCGCGCCATCCATTTGGTGACCGGCACGTTGGTCTCGCGCGGCGGGACACGCGCGTTGTTCAGGAGGTTGCGATCGAGCAGCCACACGCGATCGGGATCCAGTTCGGCGCCGATCTGCGGCGCCGCGCTTTCGAACTCGAGCTGATCGCGGCGGCCATCCCATCGCGCATCAATCGACTGCCCGTCGGAAAATGACAGGCGCACGAGCAACGGAAACGGCACCGCGCCTGCAGGGGCAATCGAGACGAGCGTGCGATAACACGGGCTCGCACACAAGCCGGCTTCCGACGACAGCGTCGCGATCGTTCGATCGATCAGTGCGCCGTTCGATGCTTCGGCAAATAGCGGCGCGAGATCGCGGCCGGTCGCGGCACTCATGGCGGCGATGGGATCGGTCGTGGCGCCCGAGGCCGCGGCGCGCAACGCGCCCTGCAATGTCGGCCACCCCAGCTCACGCTCGAGCGACACCAGGGCGATCGCCATCGGATGACCCACGTCTGTCGAGCGGTTCAGGGGCAGCGATCGGAACGACCAGGACACGTAACATCCGAAGACACACATGCCGTCGTAGCGGGATGCCTTCAAGAAAAAACGTCGATCGAACAGCTGCTCGACGATTCGTGACCGCAAGTACTCCGCGGCGCCGTATCTCCACGCGTCGTTGGTGGTGACGCGCGCCAGCCAGGCGAGCGCGATGTCCTCGGCGACCCGGGACTCAACCGACATCTGCCCCGGAGCCTCCCACCACCGCATTCGAATGGCGATGTCGGCCGGCAAGGATAACGAATCGCGAATGACGAGACGTTCGAACGGCGGCGGGCCGAGCCATTCTGCATAGCTCGCCATCGCGAGCCGCGCCGAGGCGTCAATACGATCGCGCGCGGCTGTGCCGTGTTCGGAGAGCTCGATGGTGGCAGCTGGAGATGATTGCGCGGTCAGAATCGGCGTCGCGGGCGCGATGGTCAGTGCCATCGCCAGGCTCAAGGGCGCGAGGGCCCATCGACGCATGCGGTAGTATACCTGCCGGTGTTCGTCCCGCCGCCCGGCGTCACGCGACGCGCGTTCCTGAAAGCCGCCGTGGCTGGCGTCGCGCTCCCCTCCTCGGTCTTCGCGCAAACCTCCCGTCGCGAAACTCTCTACAACGGCATCGTCCTGCCGTCGCCATGGCCGCCGCGGCGCGTGCCGCCGACGTTCGTCCCGGAATCGCCGCCGTATCTCGTGTCGCCGCCGCCGGTGATCAACATCGAGATCGGACGCCAGCTGTTCGTCGACGATTTCCTGATCGAAGAGTCGTCTCTCTATCGGCAATTCCATCGCGCGTCGTATCACCCGGCGAGTCCGGTGCTCACGCCGCAGGAGCCGTGGGAGACACGCGATCCGCACGCGATCAACACGAAGATTCAGCCGAGCCAGTCGGCAATGGTGTTCAGCGACGGCGTGTTCTTCGATCCGGCCGATGGACTCTTCAAGATGTTCTACATGGCCGGCTACCAGCAGGCCACCGCGCTCGCGACATCGCGCGACGGGGTCACGTGGCAGAAGCCTCGGCTGCCGATCGTGCCCGGCACGAACATCGTCTGGCCGCACGGACGCGATTCGAACACGGTGTGGCTCGATCACGACGCCGCCACGCGCGAATCGCGCTACAAGATGGCGTCGTACGTCCTCAGGGACGGTTCGATGCGCCTGAGCGAATCGCCCGACGGCGTGCGCTGGCGCACCGTCGGCCAGACCGGGCCGTGCGGCGATCGCAGCACGTTCTTCCGCAATCCGTTTCGCAAGGTGTGGACATTCAGCTTGCGCGCGGACGATCCGTCAGGCGTGAGGCGCTATCGCCGTTACGTCGAGTCGACCGACTTCGCGGCCACACGATGGACGCCGGATCAACCGGTGTCCTGGATCGGCGCCGATACCGCCGATCCGAGGCGCAGCGATCTCGACACGCGCGCGGAGTTGTACAACCTCGACGCGGTCGCCTACGAAAGCGTGATGCTCGGCCTCTTCACGATCTTCCGTGGCGAGCAACGGACCCGCGAAAAGCCGAACGACATCTGCATCGGTTTCAGCCGTGACGGCTTTCACTGGGATCGCACGTCGCGCGAGGCGTTCCTCTCCGTTTCGGAACGTGAAGGCGACTGGAACTGGGCGAACGTGCAATCAGCCGGCGGCTGCTGCGCGATCGTCGGCGACCGTCTCTATTTCTATGTGAGCGGCCGGCAAGGCATCCCCGGCACCGATCTGCCGGGAAGATGCAGCACCGGGCTGGCGACCCTGAGGCGCGACGGTTTCGCATCGGTCACGGACGAGTGGCCGGCCGGCAAGCCGCGCGAGATTCGCGGCGATCGATCGAGTCTCGTCACTCGGCCGATGACGTTCCGCGGCGGCCATCTCTTTCTGAACGCCGACGCATCCGGCGAGATCCGCGTCGAGATGCTCGATGCGGCAGGCAAGGTGATCGCGCCGTACGCAGCGGCGCAATGCGAGCCGCTGCGAGGCGATTCAACCAGGCATCGCGTGCGATGGCAGACCGCTCCCACGATCGACGAACTGAGCGGACAAACCGTGCGGTTCCGATTCTTCCTCACGCGGTCGCGGGTATATTCGTTCTGGGTGGCGGATGCCGAAACCGGCCGAAGCCGCGGTTACGCGGCCGCTGGTGGACCCGACTATCCGAAGGGCGTCGACGCCGGCTAACCCACGCGACCGGCGGCGAGCGCGCGATAGAGCCGCACTTCCGAGGCGCCAAACGTCAAACGGATCACCAGGCGCGCGACGATGTAGGCCTGGGCGATCGCAATGCCACGCCACCCGGTGACGCCGGACCCACCATAGACATCGACGTAGCCGTAGACCACGAGCAGCGCCACGAACAACAAACCCGTCAGCACGTATAAGGCAACGGCCGATCCAGGATGGCTGCGCACGAATCGAGCGCCTTCACGGAGCGCATCGATCGGCGACGCCGCCGACCCCATCACGATCGCGACGCGCGCGTAATCCGCGGTGAGGCTCAGGATCACCAGCACCGACCCGAATGCCAGGTAGACGACGCTTCTCAACATGAATGCCGTGCGTTCCGTCGCTGCGGCTGCTTCAAGATTCGGAGCCAGCACGCCGAACAACAACGGATGAATCGACACATACAGCAGCACGAGCACGACGGCCGCGAGCATGCTGATGACGAAGAAGCGCATGAACGTCCGCGCGCCCGCCCTGAAGAACCCGAAGCGGGACGAGCCATGCGCGAACTGCTCCAGCGCGGCGCCCCAGAGGAACGACCACACCACGATGCCAAGGAGATATGGCAGGAGCAGGACCAGCGGCGGCGACTCGCCATCGAGCAGCGCGCTGAGGTTGGCCAGCGGCGCGGCAAAGCCGATAATCACCGGCGTGAACGTCGCGGCCAGGCCGCGGGAGTGCTCGCGGAACTCGAACCACCACTCCGGATCGATCTCGCCGGCGTCGCGGTCGATCGGCTGCTGATTCGAGAGCGCGGTCTGCAATTCCGATCCGACGACGAGGGCGAACGGCACGGTGACGAGGAGCATGGCGACGATGGCCGCGGCGATGACGAGCGGAGACGCCAGCACGCGAAGCAGGCCGCCGCCGAGCGCCTTCACGATTGTCGTCATATCACCGCCGTGCAGGTCAGCATCGCATCCTGCAGCCAGGCCAGCCAGTTGAACGCGAGCCGCAGGCCCACGGTGTGCAATGGCGGATTCAACGCGCGCGTATTGTTGGTGCGGTCGGCATCGATGAGCAAGATCGCGCCGGGATCGACACTGGCCAGCACCGCCGGCGACGCCGACGAGTACTCGAACCGCCACTCGCGGTCGCGGCCGTCGATCCATTCGGTGATTTCGCTGCCGTCGGCAAACCTGACCATGACGGGCAGCGATCGCGCGGTCGACGTGGCGCGCGGCAGGCTCGTGGCCTCACCGAGACGACGCACATCGACCGTGGTTTCCCATCCGGCGGATGCGGCCGGCACGCTGGCAAGATTCACCACCGCGTAGTCGATGCGGGCATCGACCCGCATCGCCTGATCGAAGAACCACGTCATGTCGGCGCCGCGTTGTTCGGAGAGCACGGCGGTAAGGTCGCGCAGCGCCGGCGTGCGGCCCGCGCTGCGCTCGACGAACGCGCGCAGCGTCGCCTGGAATGCCGGCCAGCCGACAAAGCGTTCGAGCGTGTGCAAGGCCATCGTCAAACGATTCGCGCGGTCGAGATCGGCGCCATGCGCCAGGCGCCACGGCGCGTCGGCGGGCTCGACCACTTCAGCAAGCCGGGCGACCCGCGGCCGCGGATCGAGCGGATTGGGCGACATCACGATGGCGCGAATCGAATGCGGCACGTAGCCGCCAAAGGAGCGCAGCGTCAGGTAGTAGCGTCCTTCGAACGATTCGTGAACGGCGCGGGTCGCGAAGTATGCCGCCAGTCCTTCGGCGAACCACGAATCCGGCTGCGGCGCCGTCGCGAAGGTCAGCGCATACTGGCGCGCGATCGCGACGGTGAGCGCGCGCTCGGCCGCGAATTCCCGGCGCGTGGTCAACAGGCGCGAGCTCGTGATCGCGATACCGGGATACGCCGCGCCGGCGAGATGGGCCTGCGCCGGCACGTCGACGATCGTCACGCGATTGCCAGGCAGCGGACCTAGCCACGTCGACAGGCGATCGACGGATTGGCCGGCGGCCTCGGCGAGGGGCTGCGCAGCCTGCGGCGCGGCGATGGTGATGATTTCGAGAGGCGGCCGCCCGTCACCGCTGCGGGTGATGACGCGGGCTTCGGCGCCGGCCACGAATCGCTCGACGCGTGACCCGGTGGGCGCGTCGATCGACGAAGACCGTACCGCCTGTGCCCACGCCGCGGCGCCGTCGAGCGCGGCCTGCGACGCGGCGGCAGCGGTCATGATCACGCCGGCCAACAACGTCGAGGCGCGCAGTTGCTGGATTCGTCCGCTCACCGCGCGTGTATAGTACACCGTGACACTCACAAGCACTTGAGATCGACACGCCGAACGTTCGTCCGCGCGACTAGTGCCGCAGCCCTGTCCCTGCCGTTTGCCCGATGGCGCGGCGCCGACGTCGCGGAACGCCTCTATAACGGCATCACGCTGGGATCGCCATGGCCGCCGCCGCTGCAGGTCCCCGATGAGCATCCCATCGCGCCGCCGTATCTGGTCGCGCCACCGGCCGAGATTCCGATCGACGTCGGCCGCCAGTTGTTCGTCGATGATTTCCTGATCGAGTCGACCAACCTGCAGCGCACGTGGCATGCGGCGACGTATCATCCCGCCAACCCGATCCTGAAACCCGAGCGTCCGTGGGAATTTGTGGACGACTCAGCGGAACGGACGAAGACTCCGGCGAATCCAGCGGCGATGGTGTTCAGCGACGGCGTCTTCTACGATCCGAAAGATCGCCTGTTCAAGATGTGGTACATGGCCGGCTACGGCGGGTACACGTGCCAGGCGACCTCAGCCGACGGCATCGTGTGGACGCGCCCGGCGTTCGACGTCGTCCCGGGGACCAACGTCGTCAGCAAGGCGCTCCGTGACTCGAGCACGGTCTGGCTGGATCTCCAGGAGCGCGATCCGCAGCGCCGCTACAAGATGTCGCTGTTCAACGACCTCGGCCTCGAGCTCTACACCTCACCGGATGGCGTGCATTGGACGGGCATCGGCCGCACCGGCTACACGGAGGATCGGTCGACGTTCTTCTTCAATCCGTTCCGCGACGTGTGGTGCTTCAGCCTGCGGGCCAATCAATACGCCGGATCGATCAGCGGACGCTATCGAAAGTACTGGGAGTCGCGCGAGTTCGCGGCGGCGCCGAAGTGGAATGGCCGCACGCCGGTAGCGTGGGTGAAATCGGACTCTCGGGATCTTGCGCGGCCCGAGATCGCGTCGCGATCGGAGCTCTACAACCTTGACTGCGTCGCCTACGAAAGCCTGATGCTCGGCCTGTTCTCCGTCTGGCGCGGCGAGTCGGGGCTCAGGGAGAAAATCAACGAAGTCACGCTTGGCTTCAGTCGCGACGGCTTCCACTGGCATCGTCCCGAGCGCAAAGCCTTCCTGCCGGTCTCCGATGTGGTCGGCAGCTGGAACTGGGCGAACGTGCAGTCAGCCGGCGGCGGCTGTCTGATCGTCGGCGATCAGCTCTACTTCTATATGAGCGGAAGGCAGGGCCGTCCGGGCACCGCGTCTCCGGGCGTCTGCACGACGGGGTTGGCGACGCTTCGCCGGGACGGGTTTGCGTCAATGGACTTCATGCCCGATCGCGCGCCGGTCATGCGCAAGGCGGCCGGCGCCGGCACGCTGACGACGCGGGTGATCACCTTTACCGGCGAACACCTGTTCGTGAATGCCGATGTGAGCCGCGGACAGTTGCGCGCCGAAGTCCTCGACGAGTCGGGCGCAGTCATCGCGCCGTTCTCGCGCGACGCGTGCGTGCCGATCACCGCCAACGGCACGAAGCAGCGCATCGCGTGGAGCAACGTGCCGTCGCTCGCCGCCGTGAGAAACCGCAAGGTCCGCCTGCGTTTCTCGATGACCTACGGCCAGATCTTTTCCTTCTGGGTCAGCGCCGACACGGCGGGCCATAGCGGCGGGTATCCGGCCGCCGGCGGTCCCGAGTTCACCGGCCCGATCGATCGCGGGGCGTCGTAGATGCGATCAGCCGTGGCGCGAGTGCTCGACAGACGTAGCACCGTCGCCGTTGCATCGCTCATCACCCTCGGCTTAGGACTGTTCTTCACGTTCGTCTGGGCCCCGCACCCGTGGGGGTGGCAGGGCATCGACCAGTATCACGAGCTCGCCAAAGCGCTGGCGCGCGGCGAGCCGTTCGGCACGACCGACGTGCCGTGGGGCTACGCCTACTACGGCGCGTTGTTCTATTGGCCCGTTGGCGATCGCGTGTGGGTGCCGGTGCTCGCGCAGGTCATCATCAACACCGCCGCGCCGGTCCTGCTCTATCGCCTCGCGCGACCACTGGTCGGCTCACGCACCGCCACGCTCTCGGCCTTAATCCTCGGCATCTTTTCTTTCAACACCGTGTATGCGTCGACACAGGCGTCCGACGCGGTGTGCACGGTGCTCTTCGTGAGCTCGCTCGTCGTCCTTGCGAAAGGTGTGCGCGAGCGCCGCATGCTGGACATCGCGATCGGCGGCTTCCTGTCCGGGCTGGTGCCGCAGTTCCGGCCCAACATGATCCTGCTCCCGGCCATCTTCGCTGCCGGCTATGTGCTGATCGGACGCACGCGCGGGCACCTCGCGCGCGCGGTCGTCTTCACCGCGGCCGTCACGCTCGCCTTGACGCCGTGGATCGTCCGCAACTACCGGCTGACGAACACGTTCATGCCGACCAGCACGCACGGCGGCATTCAGCTGTGGTACGGCACGCTGCAGGTCGGGCCCTATCTCGAGAGCCGGGCGCAGAATCCCCGATCGATCTTCGATTCGTCGCCCCTGCCGTACACGAGCGTCGCGGAATCGCCCATCGTGATTCGCGCGCGCAAATATGCGTGCGCGCCGGCGGACGAAGTGCCGGCGCTCGTCTACTGGACCGATCGCAGTC
>Ga0193741_1000543_pt1 | contig 11220 bp, 20 predicted proteins | sample L2s2metaG_FD_143059 | JGI IMG/M metagenome (GOLD analysis project Ga0193741, IMG submission 143059) | Soil microbial communities from a riparian zone of the East river system, Colorado, United States - L2s2 | ecosystem: Environmental > Terrestrial > Soil > Riparian zone | place: USA: East River...
CCTCCAAAGCCGTTGGCACTGTAACGGGGGGGGCATTGGTTTTTTCTGCGGAGTCGTGCGCTACGCTGTCCGCATGGTCGCGTGGGTCGTCGTGTTGTTCGCCATTGCCGGCGCTCTGCTGTACCGGCTCGCCACGAATCCCAAGCACGCCGAGCTCGGACGCATCGTGTTCTCGTGCGCCTTCCTGGTGTGCATGCTCGCGGTCGCGGGGCGCACCATCAAGCTGTTCTGAGGGCGCCTCCGGGGCGACAGTAAGCGCCCGACGGGCCGGCTTGGCAGGGAACCGAAGCAGCGCCGTCGCCTCGCTCACGATGGCAGCGGCGAGCGCGAGGGCGTGTACCACGGGGATGTCCCAGTGGCGCCGACGCATGAGGTCGGGATCGTCGCCCTCGACGGGCCACTCGATGAGGAGCCGGATCTTTCCCTCGTGCTTCGATACGCTGAGCCTCGTGTTGTTCATGGTGTCCCCTTCGGTGACGTTGCCTGGTAGGGCACGCGCTCGATTCTGCTTGACAGGTTGACGGCACGGTCGGTGGAATAGGGTCCAGTTAGCCACATGCGAGCACCGACGATCGCTACTCCCGCGGCGTCGCGAGCATGCACCGTGCACCTCGGCGGCATCTGTCGGAGCAAGCGCCGAAGCTCAGCCTCGACGCGGTGATCGACGTTGTGCCCCGCTCTCGGCGCACCGACGAGAGCCGTTCGCCATTCTTGCTGCCCGACCTTGAGGCAAGGAAACCCCTTGGCTTGCGCGTAGCCGTAGATCTCGCCGCCCTCCCACGATGTCGCGATGAGCGAGGCCGCGCGAGCCTGCATCTCCGCGACGCCTGGTGTACCGTGCAATCCGCCGCGGGCTTGTTCGACGCACACGAGCAGCTCGGGATCGGGCGCGTACGTATCGAGCAGCATGAGCGGCGCCTCGGAGTGGCCACCTTGAATCCAGATCGGCGCGGATCGGATGGTCACGTCGACGAGGCACCATCCGTGCTTGACGTGACCAGGGTCGAAGCCGAGGACGCGCCTCACAACCCGCACCCCGGATCGTCGCATCCGCAGTCATGCGCCGATGCCTGGCCCTTCGGCACCCACTCGCCGCGGAGCTCGCCCTCGACCTCGTGCTCAGCGCAAAGATACACCTCGCCGCCGCCAACGAGCGCGCGCGCCAACGGCCCGACCCGCTCACACTCGGGCCAGTCGCAAGAGTGCGCGCCGATGCAAAGCGGCTCGACGATCCACCGAAAGCGGCAGTGCGCGCATTGGTGTCGGCGGTGCGGCCGCGTGGCCCACTCGCCTTCGTCGTAGTGCCGACGGTCGCACGCCGGGCAAAACAGAATCGCCGCAATGGGCTGCTCGGGGGCGAAGATCACGGCGTCCCCTTCGGCGTCCAAACCCTGGCCCAAAACAGCTCACGAAGATCACTGAGAAGAAACTCCGCGTCGCGGTCGGCATAGTGTCCGATGAGCCGCACAACGTGATCGGCATGTTCGGCAACGAACTCCGCGGCGTGCTTCTCGCCGTACAGCTCGTTCTCGAGTCGGTCGGCGCGATCCTCGGGATGCTCGTGCTTGTGCTCGAGCACGGTGGTCGGTCGCGGCTGGAATGCAGTCATGGCCCGTCCCTCCTACCCTCACGAGGTCGGCGGTGCTCGGCCGCGTGAGGGCATGTCGCGAAGTGCGCTTTGTACCTTTGCTTACCGGGAACGTCGCCGTGCGTGACGAGAGCGATCGGCTCTCCCTGCTCGAGGAAGATTTGCAAGTTGCCGTCGGGCACCGGATCGCGGTCGATCAGGATCGACTTGCCCGTCGCGGTCTTTGCCCAGAACCCGGGCGCATGGCATGTGCGGCACGCGTTCATAGGTCGCCGTCGTGCGCGCGCTTGCTGTTACCCTTGCCTTTCGCTTTGCTCTTCGGGTGCGAAATGCCCCGGGCGGTGACGGCGGCGGCCGGGACGTCCGCATCGTCGATGATACCGTCGTCCTTCTCGGCCTTCTTCGAGCCCTTCTTCGCTTTGCCGTCGAAGGGGAGATCGACTTGCAGACGTTTGCGAGCGGCCTCCTTCTCGGGCTCCGTCATCTGGCGCGTCGAGATGGCGCGGCCGTTGTCCTTGCGTTCGATCGTGACCATGAGCCGCCCGTCGTCGTGCACCTCGACGACCTCGAAGGAAACCTCGACCATGCCGTCGGTCCACTGCTTCGAAAGCACGCTCGCGCGTTCCTCCAGTCGGTGGATCTTCACCCGATAGGCCGCGCTCACGGTTCGCTTCTCGTCCTTGACCGCGACGATTTGCTGCTCGACGTTCGCGAGCTCGTCGCCGACCTTGATGCGGTCCTCTTCGGACATCGATCGCTCTTCGGTTTCGTAGAGGGACTTTGCTTCTCCGTTTGACTTGCTCATTGGGCTTGCTCCTGTTCTGGTGTCGTTTCGTTCGATTCGCTCAGGTTCCGAAATGCGGTCGACCGGCCATCGAAGCCGACGCGAACGGTGCCCGTCGGACCGTTGCGTTGCTTGGCGACGATCAGCTCGGCGATGCCTTTGTGCTCGCTGTCTTCGTGGTAGTAGTCGTCGCGGTAAACGAAGACGACGTCGTCGGCATCCTGCTCGATGCCGCCCGACTCGCGAAGGTCCGACAGCCGCGGGCGCTTGTCGTCGCGCGTGTCGCATTCGCGGTTGAGCTGCGAGAGCAAGAGCACTGCGCACTTGAGCTCGCGCGCGAGCCGCTTGATCGCGCTGGTGAGCCACGAGATTTCCCGTTCTCTTGACACGCCCTTGGGAGTTTCCGGCGTCATGAGCTGCAAGTAGTCGATGACGATCAGCGACAGCGGTTGGCCGAGCTTCGAAGCAATGCGGCGCACCTTCGCGCGGATCTGCGTCACCGAGATCGCTGGCGTGTCGTCGATGAAAATCGGCAATCGCGCGAGCTGGTCTTGCGCGTAGAGAAAGTCCGCACGCGCGCGATCGCTCATCGTGCCGTCGCGCGCGCGCTTGACGTTCGCCCCCGACCGACAGCAGGCCATGCGCGTGCCGAGCTGCTCGCGCGGCATCTCGAGCGAGAAGATCGCGGCGGGCTGTCCGATGGTTCCGACCGCGTCGGCAACGCCCGTCGCGAGCGTCGTCTTGCCAACGCCGGGCCGAGCGGCGATCACGGTAACGCCCGACCGATGAAGGCCCCCGATTTTCGCGTCCAACTTCACGAGCCCGGTTGGTAGCTCGACGTTGCCGCTGCCACGTGCCTCGGCGAGGATGAGAGCTTGACAGGAGTCGTGCATGACTTCGCGGAGCGACGCCGCGTCGCGGGGCTGATCGACGCCGTGCGCGATCTCGAAGACCTCGCGCTCCGATTCGTCGAGGAACCGTTGCACGTCATCGCCCCGCACGACGTAGCCTTCCGCGGCGATCTTCTGCGCGGTTGCGATGAGCTTGCGGGCTCGAGCGAAGGCGATGATCCGGGCGGCCTTTTCTTCGATGGCTCCGACGGGCGTGTTGTGCAGCAGCTCGCCGAGCTTCGGCGTCCCACCTATTTGTTTCAGACGCTCGTGATCGCGGAGCCATCCGGCGACGGAGACGTGGTCGACGTGCACGCCCGCTTTGGTGAGCTCGAAGACCGCGGTGTAGATCCATCGGTTCGGCTCGATGTAGAAATTCGCGGGGGTGAGCTTGTCGGCAACAAGAGCGAACGACTCTGCGTTCTCGATCGACTCCGCGATTACCATCGCCTCGGCGTTGGGGTCATGCGGCGACTTCCGCTCTTCGGACACTTCCTCGTCGTCGATCCAAGGTTGCGCACTCATTTGCCGACGGGCCTCTGGTCAATCGCTGCCCGGCGCTCGCGTTCCTTCGCCGCCCACGCTTCGCGCTCCTCCATGCGCTTGCGGATCGCGGTGCGCTCGTCGTCGGTCAGCTCGCTCTCGTCGCTCTCGACGGCCGCCCTGTGCAATCGCTTCGCCGACGACTTGCCGAAGCTGTTCCAATCGTCGTGAAAAAAGCGCGGCGGGTGGCGGTTGCTACGATACGCCGGCTTCTCGCACGCAAGGTACAGCTTGAGCTTCGAGCGCAGAACCTCCTCGGCGCGGGCCCCGTGCTCGAGCGCGAGAGCGCCGACTCGTTGCATCGTGCGGTCGTCGCCATTGCGGCCGGTGTCGATCGAGCGCTGGTAGGGCTCGCCGTACTTCGGAGGCCACAGTTCCCCCCATACCCGCCACGCGAGGTCGTAACCCGACTCCGTGGGGGCGGGCGCTCTCTCTTCTCTTACGGGATCGGGATCGGGATCGGGATCGGGACCGTGATTTCCGCCCGGTAACAGGGGGCGGAGGTTACCGGCACCGTTGCCGGTTACGCGCGGGGCACGCTCACGCTTACGGCGGTCCCTCCACTCCTTTACATTCGCGGCCTTACGCTCTCTCTCGGCGAGAACTTCTTCCGCGGAAGGGTTGTAGTCCAGGAAGTCGTGCATCTCGATCGGCGAGGTGCCCTTCGCGAAAACTTTTTCGTCGATTTTTTCGCACAACCCGACATCGACGAGCCGCTTCCAAAGCCGGCGAGGACCGATCGCGCGGGCGACGTCGGGCGGGATCACCCCGTCGGTGAGGTGCTCGGACGACCATTGACCGGCGCGCGTCCAAGCGCCGTAAGCCTCGTTCCCGGCGCGAACGACCTTCGGGTGAAAGCACCCTTTCTCGTCGAGTCGAAACCAGGTCATCGACCCTCCTGAATGCGCGAAATGGCGTCAATGAGAATGCCCGCCACCTCGAGCGCGCACGCGCCGGCATCGCGCCACACCTCGGAGCCGCTGAACCGGACCACGATCCACCCGGCGCGCGCGAGAGCGCGGTCACGGCTGTAGTCCCGCTCGACCTGCTCTTTCGTTCGCTGATGGAACTCGTGGCCGTCGAGTTCGATAGCGATGCGAACCTCACGCCTCCCCACCGCGCGCACGAGGGCAATGTCCGCGTGCGCCGTCCATTGACCGAGCGGGATTGGGTGCTGTTGATAGACCGTCGCTAGACGCTCGCGTGCGGGGTCGGTGCTGAGCCCGCAACCGCACTCGAGCAAGGCAAAGAGCATCGCTTGCTCGATCGGCGAAGCGGAGATGTTGACCACGCTCGGAGCGTTGCCCGCCGTCCCCCGATCGGCATTACCGATACGGAACGCCTCCTCAAGCGGATCGCATTTGCTCATCGCATCCCCGCGGCGTTGAAGAGCGGCGCGTCACCGACGATCCGCGCGCGGGCGATCTCGACCGACTCGGGCTCGGCTTCGATGCCGACGAAACGCGCGCCCTCGGCCGAGCACGCAACGCCCGTCGAGCCCGAGCCCGCGAACATGTCGAGCACGAGGCCACCGGGCGGTGTGATGAGCCGCACGAGCCATCGCATGAGGTCGGTGCTCTTGACCGTCGGGTGTGTGTTGCGTCGTCCGCCGAGACGACCGGCACCGGTGCGCGGGGAGTCGAGGCGAGCGGCGCCTTCCTTGCTACCCGTGAGCTCGGCGCCGCTCTTGATCGGAAGGTGCTCGCATCCGAGCTCGCGGTCGGCGCGGTCGGCTTTCGGCGTGTAGAAGAACGGCGCGAACGTTGTGAAATACCGCGACGCGCCGCCGGTATCGCCGCCCGTTGGGCGCGCGGGTTGCGCGTTGAAGGCGCCGCCCTCCCACGTAGAATTAGGCGTGTTGCGATCCTTGCTACCGCTCGGACAATCCCCGCTTTGCGCATCGAGCTCCTTGACCGGACACCCGTCGACGCATCGCCAATCGTCGACGGTCTCGAAGCCGTCGGCGTCGGAGTGGTGCACGGGCGAAGTCTCGGCGCCGGTGAACAGCGACGGCGGGCGGTTGTCGTTCCAAGACGGCGCGGCTTTTACCTTGCGCGTGCCGACGAGCTCGCAGCCGTCGGCGTGGCTCAAGAGCAAATGAGAAGGCCAGCGCCCGGCGGCGGTGACGTCGCTCGCGCCCGAGAGGTCGCTCGAGTTCTTCCACGAATCGGCCATCGATCCGCCGCGCGCCTTGATCGCCGCGACGCCGGCGGCGTGCTGCTCGAGGTCCTTCGCCGACGCGTGCGCAACGCGACACCCGTCGATGTTGAGCGCCCCCGTGCCATGCTCTCGGACCGTGCGAAGAATGGTGCCGCGCCTCGGCTTTCGAACGAGCCACCAATCCTCGACGGCCGGCTTGAGCGCCGTACCGTAGCCCTCACGGTTCTCGCGCATCCAATCGATGAGCGCATACGCGTCGGCGTCGGCGTTCGGATACGGTCGGCCGGCGGCGATCGCGGACTCGACGAGGTTGACCGACTTGGGAAAGCCCGTCCCGAAGATGTGCGCTTTGCGATCGCAGATCTCGAAACCGGCATCCTCGAGCGCGAGCGCAGTCCAATGCGACGTGCGCGGCAATGCCCAAACGAGCCCATGCGCCCCCGGTTTCATCACGCGATAGGCTTCGCGCATCCGAGCGGCGAGCCACGCAACCCAAGCGTCGCGGCCCCCCTTGTCGTGATCCCACGTCTTGCCCATGAAACCGATACCCGCCGGCGGATCGGTGACGAGGGCGTCGACGCACGCATCGGGCATCGCGCGAACGATGTCGAGGCAGTCGCCGAGCTCGAGCGCCCATCGCGCGCGACCCTCGAGCACGTCGGCGATCATGGCGTCGACTCCTCGCGCACGAGCTCGTCGTGACAACCGTCGCAGAGCAGGACGACGTCATGCGGGTCGGCACCGCTTCCGAAACGCGCGAGCTTTTCCGCCGCCGTCTCGTCGCGCGCCCACACCGAGTCGAAGAGTCCGTCGCAGATGGCGCAGCGGTAGAGGGGCGCCTTCCTTGTCCTCTCGCTTGTCATCGACGCCCCCGGCGAAGCTCGGCGCGGAGGGCGGCGCGGCGGCCGAGCTCGTTACCGACGAGCGTCACAAGGCAAATGAGCAGCGCACACCAACCGATCACGGTTCGCCTCCCCTCGAAAGCGCCCGAACAAAAGGCGCGTGCGGTAGGTCAAACTGACTAAGTTTTGGGGCGTTGGCGGAAGCAGCGAGCTCGGGGCATGGCACTGGCCTAGCTCCGACCACACGCGGGGCACCGACGGACCGCCCCCTCCTCCGCCCACGCGTCGAAAATGATCCGCCCTTGGGTTAGCCGACGGAGATCCTTCATCGCGTCGAAGTCCGGGATGCGGCGCCCGGTGCGAAACCGCCAAAGCACCGTTCGACTGAAGTGCTTCTTGATCGCCTTTGCGATCGCGCCATCCTCGAAAAGAATTTCGTCGAGCTCGTTCGAGCCACGGGTCGGCCGCGGTTCAATCACTTCCCGCTCGTCCTTCGAGACACGGGCCATTTGCATGTCCCAAGCCTGTAGCCGCGTTGAAACGCGAAGTCAACACGCATACGTTTAGCCGACAAGGCAACGGCAACCGCTTCGTTTCCGGCGTGGCAACGCGTGCGAGGGGAAACGTCGAATTTGCTTGGCATGACGTTTCCACCGTGGCTACAGTAGCCCACATGAGAAGCAGCGCCCAAGGACACGTGAGACCGCCCTCCGCCGCGGAGCTCACCGAGATGCTCGCCGCGCTCCGCGGCCGAGTGCACTACGCGTGGCATTGTTTGCCGCGCGACGAAGAGAGGAAGATGCCACCGTCGAAGCGGCAACTAGAGACGGACAACGGCCTTGCGCCCGGCACGTTCACGAAGCTCATTCGCTACGGCGCCGAGGGTCAGGAGCCCGAGACGATCGCGCGGGTTGCGATCGCGCTCGGCGTCGGCGAGCCATGGTTGCAAAGCGGCAAGGGAAAGGCGCCGACGCTCACCGGTTACCTCGAGCCGTTGCCGCCGCTCCTCAAGAGAGCGAAGCCGAAGAACTACCGCGAGCTCGACGGCTGGGCCGAGGCGTTGAAGATCGCGATCGCGCGCCGCAACTTCCCGCCCGCCGCGTTCGAGATGGCCGGTCGATGGCGTGTGCTCAAGATGCCGGCCGGTAGAGTCGACGCCACTTTCGTTGAAGCGGCCGCTAACCTCGCGTGGCTCTCGTCGTCGGTTGAAGCGCGCACAAAACTCTCGACGCTCCTCGGCAAACGCGCGGCCCCCCGTACAGCAGGAATGTAACGACGACGCGATAGGCGTCCGAGGTTCTTCGAGGCCGCCGCCGCTCGCAAAGGGCGTCGCGTGACGCCGCGTCTCGCTTCGTCGTCCCGTCGACGCACGCGCGCGCGGCCGGGCTTTGCGCTCGGGGAATGCCAGAGCGAGGCGCCAGCGCCGCCGCCCGCTTCGGAGGAGTCGTTCGTTCAAAAACAAGTCCGGCTCGTTCTCGAGCAGCAGACGCACGACCTCGCCGGCAAGCTCACGGCATGGTGCCCGGCCGGCGTCGGCTTCATGCTCTTCCTCGCGGACTACGGCGGGAAGGGAAACGTCGCTTACGTCTCGAGCTGCAACCGTGAGGACGCGATCAAGCTCGTCGAGAATTGGCTCGCGCGCCAAACGTCGGGGGGGCCATGAGCAGCGCCGCGTGGGACGACAACACGGTGTACCCGACGCATGAATGCTTCGACGACGTGCCGCGCTACCTGCGAATGCTCGTCGACCGCGGCGCCACGATCCACGATCTCGAACGCTACACGATCGTGCACGCCATTTGCCTGCACGAGGACGACGGGCACCCCTACGCGCACGCATGGCTCGAGCTCGACGGCATCGTCATTTTCGCGGGCATCCTCCGCGACGAGCACGTCTACATTCACGCGCATCGGGCAGAGTACATAGTGAAGGCGTTCGTTTGGGACGAGACCCGCTACTCGATCTATGAGGCTGCCCTCGCAGAGAAGCGAAGCGGCTTTCCCGATAGTCCGTGGGTGCCCGAGTACCGCGCGCTTTGCCGCCGTGAATAAATCGAAGGGAGAAATAGAAAGAACATGGTGGGGGAGAGAAAGCCGTACGTGGCGCCGAGACTCCGACAGATCACCGACCCGCAAGACGTCGCGCGGATCCTTGGCTTGGCGGCAGAAGAGAATCCGGCGCTGCTCGTGAGCGCCTTGAAGCTAGCGCACCGCACCAACGCGAACGCGAACGATCGGGCACGCCGATGGAAGGCGCTCGCCAAGAAGCTTTGGCACACGACGCACCCGCTCGGATCCATGGGCCGGCACGGGTGCGCGGCGATTGACGTGCGGATGACGAGGGCCGGGCGGTGAGGCACCGCCCCCTCATCCTCGGCCCCGGGGAGCTCGCGGCCATGCACGCGATCGCCTTCTACGCCGCGAAGCCTGAGAACCGCTACAACCCGCTTGTCCCTGAGCGCTCAACGCCGCCCGGAATGAAGCCGGCGCACTGCCTTACGCTCGGTCTGCCCGGCCGCACCTATCGATGCGTGTTCTCGTTCACCGAGATGCCCGACGGAAGGCTCATCCGACACCTGTCGATCTCCGTGCCCGAGATGGTGGACGATCCGAAGCTCATGCCAGGCATCTTCGCGTGCTGGACGCTCGCTCATGCGTTCGGTTTCTCGGGCTGGGATGGTCGTTCGGAGAAGCCGCCGGAAACCTGGCAGATCGCCCCGATACCGCGCGAGTGCGTCGTCATCGCCGAGAGAGTCGAATGAAGCGCGATCCGACGCGGTCGCTCGACGGGTACACGCCGCTAGCGTGGACGGAGGAGAGCACCCTGACGGCCGAGGAAAGGGAGATCGTCGAGGCCCAGCGTAAGGACCTTTGGCGGAACGGCATCCGAACGGAACCGTTGCTCACGCAAATGGCCCTCGAGTTTGCCGCGGTGATCTGCATGCAGCGGGCAGCAAAAAGGGCCGGGCTATGACGTGGCCCGAAGCATTCTGCTCGGTGGGTTGGGCGGCGGCGTTAGCCAGCACGGCGTGGGCTCTTGCATGGTGGGCGAAGCGATGATCGATCCGGTCGTGACAAAAGCTTTCAGCGAGATCCTCACCGTCCTTCGACCGCTCACGCTCAAGCAGCGTCGGGACGTTCTACAATCTCTCGCGTTCGTTTTCGACGACACCGCATCCGGTCTTCCGTCCGTCGACGACCTGGTGCGCTCGGTGCTTCTGGAGGATGACGACGAATGAACCGGCACGAACGACGCAGGGCGTTCGCCCTTGGAATGCGAGCGGGTCAGACCGGAGAATTTCCGCCGGCATACATCGCGGTAATCGATGGGATCGTCACCGCCTATCTGGCGTGGCGCGAGCAGTACCCCACCGCCGAGCCGCCGCGCTTCACCTTGCCGCCGAAGGACATCCTCCTCGCCGCTTCGCTCGCCGGCCCCATCGGGCAGCGAATTGCGAAGAACCCGAGCGCGCGGGAATTGATCGACCTCGTGTGCATGGTGGCCAGCACGACCGGCGACATGAGAAAGATGCCCACGGTCTTTATGTTGGATGCCGCAATGCGGCTCGCGGGCGTCTCGGTCGAACGTGTGTCGCTCGCCGAGCTCGGGCTGTCAGCGGGCGGTGAGAAAGGGCGGAACAATTGAAGGCCGAGCTTGCCCAAGAGCGCGACAAGGTCGAGCGCGAGATCGCGGCGTGGCTGCGCGCACTGGGGAGCAACATCCCCGATGAAACCTTTTCCGTGCACCCCTTGCATATGCTCCGCGCACTTGCCGATCGGATCGAACGGGGCGACCACCGCGGCGATTGCGCCCCAGTACCCCCCGCCGGCGATCCGTACGACGAAGTAGTGCTTGTCGACGGGGGCGCCGTGATCAAGCTCCGTTACGAGCTGCTCGGGAACCATGTGCACGCCGATCTATTCGTCGGTCCGAGAGCGGACGCCCTCGCGCTATCCGGTCATCTCGTGATGAGGGTGCCCGAGTGGCAAGCTTTCGAGGGGGCGCTCGTGCTCGGAGCACCGCGCGTGCAGTGGTGTCGCGTCGTCGTGATCACCGAAGGACGCAAGCCGCCGCCGTGAGGTTGTGGATAACCTTGCCCCGGTGTGATCGCGCCCGCGCGACACCTACAAAGTAGACCGGAAATTTTTACGCGCGGACGCTTTTTTTGGTTTGCCTCCGTCGGCATTTTGTCCGATTGTTCGCAAGCTAAAATGCAAACGAGCCGCGCCGATATACGCGCGGCCCTCTCTGCATCCGGGGGCGGGTCGCAAATTCAACTGATCGCACGCAACGCGCTGTTTCGCGTGAGACGCGTGGCCGGCGACGATCCCTTTGAGATCGCGACGAGGCTCGGTCGCCAATGCTTGCCCGATTTGGAAGCGGACTTCCGCGCCGCGCACTTCGGCAACCTT
>Ga0193741_1000545_pt1 | contig 11191 bp, 10 predicted proteins | sample L2s2metaG_FD_143059 | JGI IMG/M metagenome (GOLD analysis project Ga0193741, IMG submission 143059) | Soil microbial communities from a riparian zone of the East river system, Colorado, United States - L2s2 | ecosystem: Environmental > Terrestrial > Soil > Riparian zone | place: USA: East River...
CGCTGCCTGCCGCACCTCGCCAACGAGATCGCGCATCTCCCCCGCCTCCAGGTCGTTGTCGCGCTCGGCAAGATCGCGTGGGATGCGTGGCTGAAGCTGCTCACATCGCGCGGCGAAGAGTTACCGCGACCGCGTCCTGCGTTCGAGCACGGGGCGAAATGGACGCGGGATGGCCTCACGCTTGTTGGCGCGTATCACCCCTCGCGACAAAACACCAACACCGGCGTCGTGACACCGCGGATGTACGACGCCATCTTCAGGAGCGTGAGACAATCGCTGCGCTGATGAACGAGCGGTACGTTCGAAACACCCTCGCCGCCGTTTTCTTTCTGTATGTCCTCGCGATCCGGACGTACGACGTCGCCACGACATTTCTGATGCTCGGCGAGCAGACGCGCGACTGGGCGGTCGCGCTCGGCGGCATCACCGACCTTCCGTTGCTGGGCGCGCCGTCCACCGCGGGCGGGCGCGGCCTTGGCCCGGCATACTACTGGGTACTGTGGCTCGGTCGCGTGACGATCGGCGCCTTCATGGACAACCTGCCGCACGCCGGCGGGGTGACCGTCGCGTTGATGCAATCGATCGCCGATGTGTGGTTGTTCCTCGCCCTGTCGCGCCGCGTGCATTGGGTGCTCGCGTTGGCGATGTGCCTCCTGATCGCATCGGCGCCGTTCGACATTGCGATCTCGCAAGTGATCTGGAATCCGCCGGTCGCCGCGGCCTTCATCAAGATGGCGACGGCGATGGCGTTGATGTTGAGCGTGTCGTCACCACCGTGGCACATCGCGCTGGCGGCCGCGTTCGCCTGGATGGCCGTGCAGTGTCACTTGTCGGGGCTCTTCGTGGCAGCGCCTCTGCTCGTCGCTCTCGCGCTGCAACCGATGCTGTACGCCAGGCCGCTGATGTACGAGCACGACACGGCGGCCGGACAACGGCGGAGAGGGATGCGGGATGCCGGACGATCGCTCGCGATCGTCGCCGGCGTCGTCCTGGCGCTGCAGGTGCCCTTTCTCATTGCGCGATTCACCGAACCCGGCGCGCCGGCAGGGCCGGCGTCGTTGATCTCGGGACTGATGAACCCGCAGGTGTTCAGGCCCTGGACCGCGTTCGACACCGTGACTGGCATCACGGGCAATCTCGTGTGGCCGTCACCGGATACGTTCACGTTTGCGATCCCGATTTTGATCGCAGCGCTGATCGTCGTGATCGTCTATCGGCGGGATCTCATCGTGATCGCCGTGAGTGCCGGCGCCATCGCGATGGCGACCGTGCTCTTCACGACATCGACGCGCAGCTATGACGGCTACTGGTTCATCACGTTGACCACCGCGCTGACGCTGACTGCGGGGATGGTGCTCGCTGCGATCCCGTCGCGGGTGGCCGTGACATGGATTGGCGTCGCGGTGTCGATCTTCGTCGCATGGCGGCAGCCGGTTCGCATCGAAGATTCGAAGCGGTTCTTCAAGTACCCGCAGTATGCACCGATGGTCCTGGGCTCACGCGAGCTCGCCCTGCGCGCGCCGGTGCTCCGCGACATCGTCACGGACTTCGAAGTGCATCCGACGATGGATCGGCGCTTCATCTACACGATTCTCGGCGGCCGGATCGATCCAGCGGCGCTCTCCACGGCCGTCATCAGCAGCGACGGCAGCGTCAGGCTCAAGTAAGCCACAGATTAGACACAGATTAGACACAGATACGTGCAGCTCAGTGTTGTGATACCCGCGTTCAACGAGGCCGGCCGCATCGGCGGCACGGTGACGCACGTCTGCGCGTATCTCGATCGACAGCAGTACGACTGGGAGCTGATCGTCGTGATCGACGGCGGGCCGAAGGCCGCCGCGGATGAAGCCCGTGCCGCCGCCGGAGCGCGATCGAACGTGCGCGTGATCGAGAACGACAGCAACCGCGGCAAGGGTTATTCGGTGCGGCGCGGATTCAGCGAGGCGCGCGGCGATCGGCAGGTGTTCATCGACGCCGATCTGTCGCTGCCGATCGAAGGCCTCGAGGGCATGATGGCGCGCTTCGACGCCGGCGCCGACGTCGTCATCGCATCGCGCACCGCGCCGGGCTCGCGCGTCGAGGGCGCGCCGCCGGCGGGGCGCGGGTTGATGAGCAAGATCTTCAATCTCGCCGTGCAGGCCGTCGCGGTTCCCGGCATTGCGGACACGCAGTGCGGATTCAAGGGCTTCACAACACAGGCGGCAAAGACGATCTTCAGCGTCGCCGAGTCGGATCGATTTGGTTTTGACGTGGAAGCGCTGTTTCTTGCGCGGAAGAATGGATTACGGATCGACGAGCTGCCGGTGACGGTGCGCTATCACGGCGGCAGCTCGGTCAATCGCGTCAGCGACGGCGTGCGGATGTTTTCCGATGTCCTCGCCATTCGGCTCAGACATCGGAAGTAGCTACTGCTTCTTGAGCGCCGGATTCGTGTAGAGGTCCGGGATCGTGCGCTGTGGATCGGGGCGCACGCTCAAGTAGTCGACGTGATCCGGGATATCCGCCCAGCCGTGCGGCATGCCCGCCGGGATGATGATGATGTCGCCGACGTTGACGACTCTCTTGACCACATCGTCACCAACGATCGAGCCGCTGCACGACGGACCATTCAGAATCTTGGTGACCGCGCTCTCCGGCGCTGACTTTCGGCCGTTCATCACCTTGCCGCCGGTGACGAGCGTGCCCGAACCCGAAATGATGATGTAAGTTTCGGTCTGGCCCTGGTGCCAGAGCCCGGTCGACGATCCAGCCGGCACTGTGCCTTTCTCGCCGCACGGCTCGGGAGCCGCCGCCGGCGCAGTCGCCGCACCGCCGCCCGCCGCACCGCCCCCGCCGCCACCAGCCGGTGGCGCTCCGGTACGGCCCCGATGCACCACGCCGACGGCGAGATTCGTGTTGCCGACATCGACGTTGACGATCTGACGATCGACGCCGGGAAGCGCGTTGATCGCCTTTACTTGTTCAGCGGTGATGTAGGTCGCGGCCTTGGGGTTCTGGGCCAGGGCCACGGCCGGGAACAACAGCGCGGCAACCGCGCCAATAAATCGTGCCTTCATCGATTCCCTCCGAGGCAAACTATACATCCATGAAGAAGCCGCCCAAGGGAATGTACGTGGTCGCGGTCGTATTCTTCTTTTCCGGCCTGATGTTCATGGCCCAGTTGCTGATCTTCTTGTTTGAATTCTTCGGCGTGTCGCCCGCGCTCAATCTCGGGACCATTCAATGGCGACTGGCCGCCTACCTCGCCGCCCTGGGACTAATCTTGTTTGGAGTGTTCCTGCTGATGCGATTGCACCCTGTAGGCAGGTGGCTGATGTTGGGCATCACCGTGTTCCTGACGGCAACGCTCCTGATGACACCGGCCGCTGCAACGGTCTTTTACTCGCAGCCAAGACTGTATCTGAACCGCATCCTGCTGCTGCTGCCGATGATCGCGAGCTGCGTGTACCTGTTCCCGCCGCGCTTCCTGCGATCAAAACTTTCCTGATGCGCCGGCGCCGCCGGATCGTCCCCCGCCGCCAATGTCGGGACCGGGATGTGAATGCGGCGCGGGCGCGCCCGGCGCCAATGCCGTCGCGCCGCCGGCAAGGGCGAGACGCTCGCGCTCCGACGCGAGCAATCCCTCGGCGATGAAGCCGCCTCTCGATCCGTTCGGGCCGCTCGCGAACCATCGCTTGAGTCCAAGCGCGATGGTGATCATCAGCACGCCGAACACGATCGGATCCCACGGGTGCTGAACTCCGTTGAGATATGGCTTGTTGGTCATCATCGTGACGATCGCCATCACGATGTTGGCGTCGAGCAGCCAGCGATGACGATCGATGACGGCGAGCAGCAGGCCTACCGCGGGAAGTATCCAGATGAATGCGTAGGTGGACCAATAGAACAGCGGTACGTCATCGGGAACGGACAGCCACTCGGATATTTTGAGGTTGGTCAGCACGTAGATCGCCGCCCACGCCGTCGTTTCCAGGACGCCGTAGAGATCGCCCGGGAATTCCCAATCGTGATCCTTCCGCCGCTCGCGCGCCAGCCCGAAGATCACCAGCAGCATGATGATCGCCATCAGCCGTCGAGGCGTGTCGGCCTGGAGCCCGCCGAAGATGCTGAAGTTGAACGGGATCATCCCGGCGAACAGGACGGCAGCCACACCCGCGTAGAGGTAGCCGAATCGCGTGAAGACGATGAAGGCCGCGCCGGCGAGCCCGATAAACCCACGCAGGCTGGAGAAGCCGCCGCGCATGAAGATCGCGCAGCCGAACCCGAAAAACGTCACGGCCGATACGGCGACCGCTTCTTCGATGCCAAAACGGTAGACGCGATAGCGTTCGATCAACCATTGCGCGAGAAAGAAGACGCCGACGGCCGCGACCATCAGAACGAATCCGAATCCCTCGCGGAGATCGCTCGTCACGGCCAGCAATCCGACGAGGGCGTTGATGATCAGGAAACCAAACAGGAACAGCGTGATGCGCAGGAACTTGTTGGTCCGGCGATAGTCGACTTGCAGATCGGCCATCATCCGCTCGCGCTGATCGGGCTGCAGCAGCCCCGACTTCGTCCAATCGTCGACCATGCGCTGGACGCGGATCGCCCGCTCGTCCTCACGCGGATAGATCATCATTCATCACGCCCGATTTTCCGCGCCAGGACGACCAGCGCGAAGACCACCATCGAACCTGTGACGACAAACCACAAGAGAGCGCCGGTGATGCTGCTGAAGTCATCGATGACACGGATGCTCAGGCCGCCGTACCCGTACAGCGTGCCGTACGCCACGAACGCAAACCGCTTGAAGCGAATCCCCAGGTAGATCGCGGCGGCCGACAGGATCAGCAGCAGCACGAGATACCCCCAACTCGCGGCGCCGCCGTCGAAGACGCCCGATGCGCCCGCAAGCAGAATGACGTTAGCGCCGAGTTGAAGGTAGACGTCGAGGAAGTGGGGCTTGATGTGGATCCGCTTCAGCAGCACGCCGATGCCGATCAGAAACGCGCCATACACGAACCCGGCGAGGCGCAATCGATCGGTGTCGAGCGTGTCGAATCCCGAGATCTTCAGGCCGAGATACCCGGCCAGCGTCGAGAGCGCGAGCGAGAGGACGAAGCGGTTGTCGAAGCGATACGCGAGGACGCCGAAGACGAGCGCCGCGATCAGCAGGTGCGTGTCCCAGCCGTGAAAGATTTCGAATCGCGTCTCGATGAACGCCAGCGTCGCCGCAAGGACGAGACAGGCAAAATACAGGATGTAATCGAACGCGAAGAATGGCGACTCGACTTCATCGTTCGAGTACGACGGACCGCGAACGAAACAGTAGCCGAACGATACGGCCATCAGCAGGCCGAGGATCGACAGGATCGCGACGTCACCGAGATTGGTGACGTAGTCACGGAACGTCCATCCGAGTCCGGCGACAACGGCAACAACGCCGATGTAGAGAAGCGCGTTGAGCTCGACGAACAGGGAGAAGCGATCGCGACGAACGATCACGGACAGCGTGGCGTGTTGCGCGTCGGTAATGACGCCGGCGTCTTTCCAGCTATCGAGCCGGTCGATCGTGGTCAGCGCAACACCCACTTCAACTTGGCGGCGTCGATGTTCCCGCCGGACATCACGCACACCACGCGCTGGCCGGCGAGGTTGTCGCGGCACTTGAAGGCCGCAGCAATGGCGGACGACCCTGCCCCTTCGGCGAGATTGTGTGTGGTCTTCAGTGCCATCCGGACTCCGGCGGCCAACTCCTCTTCCGTCAGCTGCACGAAGTCTTCGAGGTTGTCCTTATAGATGCTGAACGGCAGGTCGAAGCTGACGCGGGTGGCGATGCCTTCGGCGAACGTATTGGCGGAGTCGCCGACCACGCGCCGCGGCCCCTTCCACGATCGATAGACGGCATCGGCATTCACCGCGCCAACGCCGATGATCTTTGCCTTCGAGCCCAGCGCATTTCGCACCGTGATCAAGCCGCACGCGCCGGAGCCGCCGCCGATCGGCACGAAGATCACGTCGGCGTTCGGCAGCTCTTCGAAGACTTCCAGGGCGTAGGTACCGACGCCGGCAATCAGCAGCGGCTCATCGGCCGAGTGCACGTAGCGCGCGCCCGTCTGTCGCGCACGTTCTTCACAGCGCTCGCGCGCCTCGTCGAAGTCCTTGCCGCCTTCTTCGACGGTCGCGCCGTAGGCGCGCATCGCGGCGTTCTTCTCCGGGTTGTTGCCGTCGGGCACGAACACCGTGCATTGCACGCCGTGGATCCGCGACGCCAGACCGATCGATTGCCCGTGATTGCCGGTGCTGGCCGTGACGATGCCGCGGGCGCGTTCCTCGACGGTCATCGCGCCGACCAGGTTGAGCCCGCCGCGCACTTTGAAGGCGCAGGTCGGATTGTGATTCTCGTGCTTCACCCAGATCGACAGGCCCGTCGCCTCGTCGAGCAGCGGATGGCGCAGCAGCGGTGAGCGAGGCACGTGCGGCGTGACGCGCTCGCGCGCGGCATACACATCGTGCAGGGTCGGTGGGGTCATGGTCGTGATCGCAGCCCACCTTCGCTAAAGCTACGGCGGGCAAGCCATTCATCGCGCGTCGCGACGGCAATGTCGGGCCGGTCCGAGATTATCCCGTCTACGCCCCAATCCAACAAGCGCTCGATGTCGGCGCGCTCGTTCACCACCCACACCTGCATGACCTGGCCTTGCTTGTGGACCTGGCGCACGAACGCCGGCGACACCACGCGCAGGCGGCCGGTATATTCGGGCACTTGAAACGCGAAATACGGCTGCTCGCTGACCCACGGCCACCGCACCCACGATCGATGCAGCGTCCAGCGCGCCTCCCGCACCGACGCGCTCGTGGCGATCTCCGGGTGCTCAACGCGAATCGTGTCGACCGAGCTTTGCTGAAACGAGCTGACGCACGTGCGATCGACCGCGCCGGCTTTCATGACCGACGCGGCCACCGCCCGCGCCAGCTCCGGCTCCCCGCCTTTCATCTCGATGATGATGCGGGCATCGCGATGTTTCGCCAGCACCTCGTCGAGCCTCGGCACGCCGATGCCTTTGCCGCGAAATGGATGCGCGCCGTCGAGCGAGAACTGGAAGCCCGCATCGACGCGCGCGAGCTCCGCGGCCGTCAGCGCGCTGACGGGTCCCGTTCGATCCGTCGTCCGGTCGAGCGTCGGGTCATGAATCACGACGGGAATGCCGTCCGCCGAGAGGTGGGTGTCGATCTCGAGACCGTCGGCGCCGAGCGACATGCCGTTGTCGATCGCCGGCATGGTGTTTTCCGGCGCGAGCTTCGCGCCGCCCCGGTGGGCAAAGATTAACGGGCGATTGGATTGAAAGACTGGCGGGGCCACAGATTAAACACCGATTAAACACCGATTAGACTCCGAATGAGTGAATCGTCTTTACCAGGGCCACAGACGGCACAGACATGCTTGTTCGCACCAGGGCCGCAGAAAGCACAGACATCCATCACGCCGCCGCCGAGCGAGATCTTGTCGAAACGACACGGCGCCTTCTGTGGCCCTGGTGAAAGTCTGAGCCTTCTGAGCCTTCTGTGGCCCTGGTGAACTTCTAAGCCTTCGGCGGCGCTGGTTTCGTCGCCAGATCCGTGGCGATGCTGGCAAACGCGTCGACAAAGCGCGCGATGACGCGGGCATCGCTCACTCCTGATCCTCGGTCCTCGGGGTTATGGAACAGGAGATTGCTGCCAATCACCGAGACGTATCGTCCGCCGCCTCTGTGCACGACCTCTGCTTCGCCGCCGGGCACGCGATCGTGCGGCATCCGCACGCCTACTGAAAGGTTGTGCGTCGCGAGCGCCTGTTCGAGCACCCGCTGCATCGCATCGTCAGAAGACTGAATCGTGTTGCCGCGAGCCGCGGGCAAGCTCGCGGACGGGACCACGGCGGTCGTCGGATTCGCTGCCGGCCGTGCCAGAACGGCGTTGGCCGCGCCGATATTCGCGCCCGGGTGCATCCATGCGACGCTCCGCGACACGATCCCCGGGCGGCGATCGACGAACGCATTGATTCCGAGATGGCCAAGTTCGTGGCCGCTGGACGCCACGAAGACAACATCGCGCGCCGGCTTCGCCTGCCGGAGGTCTCGGATCAGCTCGAGCCAACTGGCAATGCCACCTCCCCGTTCGCTCGCGCACCAATACCAGCCGCTCCGCGGCGTCATGATCACGAGCGGCGGCAGAGAACGATCGCTGCCGGCCACAGTAGTGGTGACGTTGAAAGCTGTCGCGGGCGTGCGCTTGACGTGCGCAAACACCGTTGCATCGACGCCGCGCCGGGCCTGGTCCTGGAGCCACCCTGCATGTTCGTCGGATAGTTGCAGTGTTGGAGGTCCAAACGGCTGCAGGAAGGAGTCCGCGTTGCTGGGACATAGACCAGGCCGGCCGCCGCGCGTGATGCAGATAATCGCCTTGTGGCCATTCTGCTTTCGCGCCGCACCGAGCGCGCCTGCGCCCGCCGCGTTGGGTATTAAGTCCGCGACGCCGATCGTGGCGTCACTGTCCAACGAGCCTAGCCGGCCACGCACTCCCTCTTGATCGGTGAACCCGGCATCAAACAACGGCAGTCCTTCGATCCGACGGCCGTCTGCAACCACCACCGCCGTGACCGGGTCGACGCGGTTGATTGAGAACGGTTCGAGCGATGCGTCCAGACCCAGTTGGCGCACCTGATCGCGTAACCAGTTCGCCGACGCTTCATCGACCGTCGTGCCTGTCCGGTGGAAACCCTGGTCGGAGAACGTCTGAATGATCCGCTCGATGCGAGGCTCACGGGGCGATGCGCCGCTCTGGGCCGCCGATGGCCGTCCGGGAATGACGCATCCCACTGCGGATGCAGCGGTGATCGCCAACCATTTGCGACGGCCGATTAGGAATTGCTCGTGTGACGCCAAGTTGATCTGAGCCTTCTGTGCTTTCTGTGGCCCTGGTGAGAGTCTAAGGCTTCTGTGCCTTCTGTGGCCCTGGGATTGAGGTAATCTGCGGCGCGTGCAGTCGATCGTTGATCGTCTCCTGGCCATCCCCTGCGCGCTGCTGCCGAAGCGCTACTGGCAGTCGTTCGATCTGCCGATGGCGAACATGGCGCCGGTGTCGTCGTGGATGACGATGCTCGGGGGCTTTGTCATCGGTATTCCGGCATACTTCGCGTTTCTCGATCGGTTGCGGCAGGCGAAGAGCGCATCGATCCTCGACATCGCCAAGCTGCAAGTCGCGGGCAAGCTGCCTGAAACCGCCGACGTCAGCGCCATTCCGAGCGCGCTGTATGCCACCGCGCCGCTCGCGTTCGCGTTCTTCACACCCATCGGACTCTTCTGCACGTATCTGGTCCTCTCGGGTTTCGTCCGCGTCGTGGCGTCCTACGTCGACGAAGCGCACGGCGATCCGGTCCTGAGCGGCGCGGACTGGCTGGGACGCAGGCTGTTCACGTCACGACAGCAACGCACCGTTCGCGTCGAGCGCGCCAGGCTCGAGCGCACCGACGAGCCGGATCGCCGTTACGACGGCGAGTGGGCCGGCCTGACCGGCGTCGATTTTGTGATCGTTTCCGCCCGCCGCAAGCCGGGCTGGGCCAAAGGCACCTGGGTGACGACGGATGACGGCTGGTTCGTGCTCGGCGAGCCGTTCGACCGTCCGATGCCGAACGGACTGCGCACGATTTACCCGCTCACGGCACAAACCACGCTCGAAGCTATCCGGAAGAGCGTCCCGTACGAGTTACCGCCGCTTCGAAAAGCGAAGCTGACCGACGGGACCAAAAATATCTGAGCTTTCTGCGCCTTCTGTGGCCCCCTTCGACTCGTCACGACTTTTTGTCGTGACTCGCTCAGGGCAGGCTGGGTGATCTGGTGATAATCTGCGGCCTATGTCGTCCTCGCCACGCATAGACACTCTCGGACAATTGAAAGCAGCCATCGCCAGCGGGCAGCTTCGCCGCCGGCCGGTGCGGGACGAGGTCCGCGAGAACCTCGCGGAGCGTTTGAAGCGGAAGGAAACGCTGTTCCCCGGCATCATCGGCTACGACGAGACCGTCATCCCGCAGCTCGTGAACGCGGTGCTGGCGCGCCACCATTTCATCCTCCTCGGCCTGCGCGGCCAGGCAAAGACGCGCATCCTCCGCGCCATGACGACGCTGCTCGACGAGTGGCTGCCGGTGATTCCCGAGAGCGAGATCAACGACGATCCGATCGCGCCGCTCTCCGCGTTCGGGCAGCAGCGCGTCAAGGCGGAAGGCGATCAGATGCCGGTGCGCTGGCTGCCGCGCGAGGCGCGCTACGTCGAGAAGCTGGCGACGCCGGACGTGACGATCGCCGACATGATCGGCGACATCGATCCGATCAAGGCCGCCAAGGGCGGGCTGCAGCTCGGCAGCGAGCTGTCGATGCACTTCGGCCTGCTGCCGCGCGCCAACCGCGGCATCTTCGCGATCAACGAGCTGCCCGACCTCGCCGGCAAGATCCAGGTCGGCCTGTTCAACATCCTGCAGGAAGGCGACGTCCAGATTAAGGGCTACCCGGTCCGCCTGCCGCTCGACGTGCTGATCGCGTTCACCGCCAACCCCGAGGACTACACGGCGCGCGGCAAGATCATCACGCCGCTCAAGGACCGCATCGGCGCCGAAATCCGCACGCACTACATGCAGAGCCGCGCCGACGCGCTGCGCATCACCGAGCAGGAAGCGTGGGTGTCGCGAGCGGGCGTCGACATCTACGTGCCGCGATACGTGCGTGAGGTGGTCGAAGAAATCGCCTTCCAGGCCCGCAGCGAGAAGAAGATCGACAAGCGCTCCGGCGTCAGCCAGCGCATGCCGATCAGCGCACTCGAGACTGCCATTTCGAACGCCGAGCGGCGCGCGCTTGCCAACGGTGAATCCATGGTGGTGCCGCGAGTCACCGACGTCTACGCCGCGCTGCCGTCGATGACCGGCAAGTTCGAGCTCGAGTACGAAGGCGAGCTCAAGGGCGCCGACCAGGTGGCGCGCGATCTGGTGCGCGGCGCGGTATCGAACGTCTTCGAAGGGTATTTCGGGGACGTCGATGCCAAGCAGGTGATTGAATGGTTCGACCTTGGCGGCTCATTGAGCCTGTCGGACACCACCGATGCGGCAACGCTCGTAAAGGAAGCATCCTCGGTGCAGGGCCTGTCCGACCTGGCCCGCCGCGCCGGCGTCGAACGA
>Ga0193741_1000546_pt1 | contig 11177 bp, 11 predicted proteins | sample L2s2metaG_FD_143059 | JGI IMG/M metagenome (GOLD analysis project Ga0193741, IMG submission 143059) | Soil microbial communities from a riparian zone of the East river system, Colorado, United States - L2s2 | ecosystem: Environmental > Terrestrial > Soil > Riparian zone | place: USA: East River...
CCGCGGGGATAAATGTCCCTGCCACAGTTGCGATTCTCGGCCTCGCGCAGCGATCGGGATGGATCGGCCATCTTCCGGCGGGACTCGATGTCGTTGCCAATCCATGGATCATTGGCCTCGCGGGCTTCATCTACGCAGTCGAGTTCCTTCTCACGCTGTTCCCCGGCCTCGCCAGCGTGTGGGAGACAATCCAGAGTGTAGTTCGTCCGCCTGCGGCCGCGGTTCTTGCCGCGGCGACGGTCTATCAGCTCGATCCGGCGCTGGTGGTGCCGGCCGTTCTTCTCGGTGGCGGACTCGCTGCGACCACTCACGGTACCAAGCTTGGCCTCCGGTACGCGGTCGACGCATCGCCCGAGCCGTTTACGAACGCGCTTGCCAACTTGGCCGAGCTCACGGCCATCGCATCGATCGCTATCGCTGTCTGGCAACACCCCTACATCACGCTGGCGCTGGCCCTGCTGCTATTGGTGCTGCTGATTCTGCTGGTTCGCCGGATCATGCTGACCCTGCGGCGTTTGCTCTCGGGTCAGTGGTACCGCGCGGGGGCGGTGGTCGATAAGCCGGCGGGTTCCCGAAAGTCGTGACGAACAGCATCGCGCGTCAGGCTGCGGCGGGTGCGATCCTCGCTACTCTCACAGCTGTTGCCGCGCACGTCCTTGGTGTGCAGCAGCTACTGCGAATGCCGGGGATTCTGCTCTACCTGCCGGCTGCTCTCGTCGGCGCCGTCATAGGGGTGACCCGCTTGCGCCCACTGCTTTGGATCTCGGCCGCGACAGTCGCGCTCATTTGCGTGGTCGTCGCCTACTCTCCGGTGGTCTCGAATCTCGCGCGGCCTCTCATCAGGAGAGACCCTATACCTAATAGTGTGGATGCGATTGCTGTGCTCTCCGGTGGACTCACGCCCGATGGGATGATGCGCAGCGTGACGCTCGACCGCCTGTTGACTGGTTTGGCACTGGCCAGGAGCGGCGTCGCACCCAATCTGGTTGTCTCGCGCGAGTCGAGATCGTTCGATGGAATGGTCGTGTCGGATTCGATTGATCAGCGCCGCATCCTCGGGCTTGCCCAGCCGTCGGCTCAGGTTGTCTTCGTCGACTCCGTGCTTACCACGAGAACCGAGGCATTGAGAATGAAAGCCGTCGCGCAGGCTCGCGGCTGGTCGACGGTGGCTGTAGTTACGTCACCGATGCACACGCGAAGGGCGTGTGCTACTTTCGAGGCGGTCGGCTTCAAGGTCATATGCGTCCCGGCGGACGCGCGTGATTCCGGTCTGCCCGACGGAAGCGTCGGTGCCGACCGCCTCCGTGCATTTCAATCGTGGCTGTACGAGACTTTTGCCAGCTCATCGTATCGGAGGCGCGGCTGGATTCCGTGAGCTGATAACGTGAAATCGAGGAACACCTGAAATGACGTCCAGCATTCCGGGATCCAGCGCCGCTCGTCGCGGCGGTGCGCATCCGCTCGACGATGCGCAGGGGATCTGGAAGGTGATCACAGCGTCATCAGTCGGCACGATGATCGAGTGGTACGATTTCTACATCTTTGGAAGTCTGGCCGCGATCATCTCGACGCAGTTCTTTCCAGGCAGCAGCCCAACCGCCGCCTTTCTGAAAACTCTGGCGACCTTCGCCGTCGGATTTGCCGTTCGCCCTCTCGGCGCACTCGTGTTCGGGCGGATCGGTGACCTGATCGGAAGAAAATTCGCGTTTCTGGCGACCCTGCTGATAATGGGTGGGTCGACGGCAGCCATCGGATTCCTGCCTGGTTATGAGAGGATAGGAATCGCCGCGCCGATCATCCTCGTGATTCTGCGACTGTTGCAGGGCCTGGCGCTCGGTGGCGAGTACGGCGGTGCCGCTGTGTACGTCGCGGAACACGCGCCGGACGGTCGCCGCGGTTTCTACACGAGCTTCATTCAGACCACGGCAACGCTCGGACTCTTCCTGTCGTTGGCCGTGATTCTCATCGTGCGCGCAGCCCTCGGAGAGGAGGCGTTCAGGGTCTGGGGCTGGCGGATTCCTTTCATTCTCTCGCTTCTGCTCGTCGGAATCTCCTACTACATCCGGATGAGGCTTCGCGAATCGCCGCTGTTCAGCGCTCTCAAGGAGAGTGGCAAGACCTCCAAGGCGCCGATTCAGGAGAGCTTCGGAACCTGGGCGCGCTGGAAGGTGTTCCTCGTCGTCCTGTTCGGCGCGACGGCGGGACAGGCTGTCGTGTGGTACACCGGCCAGTTTTACGCGCTGCTTTACCTGCAGACGGTACTAAAGGTCCCGCTGACGACATCGTACATCATCGTCGCCGTGGCATTGGTCCTGGGTGCACCGCTGTTCATTTTCTTCGGAAGCCTCTCCGACAAGATCGGTCGCAAGAAGATCATGATGGCCGGCAATCTTCTCGCCGCCCTTCTTTACATCCCGATATACCACGCGATGAAGATCTACTCGAGCCCGGTGAATGCCGTCGCGCTGACGGCGCTGGTGTTCGTGCAGGTGGTGTTCGTGACGATGGTATACGGGCCGATCGCCGCATTTCTGGTAGAAGCATTCCCGGCGAAGATCCGCTACACGTCGATGTCTTTGCCTTATCACTTCGGAAACGGGTGGTTCGGCGGATTCCTGCCGATCATTGCTACTGCTCTCGTGGCGCGCACGGGGAACATCTACGCGGGCCTGGCGTTTCCGATCGTCGTGGCCCTGATCACGTTCGTCGTCGGCTCGATCATGCTGCGCGATCAACACAACGAGAGCCTCTGGGCCGAGGTTCACGACGGGGCGGAGCCAACTGCGCGTCCGATTCGGGCGTGATTTGCCGGATTTGAGATGAAAGTCGCTTTTCTCGGCCTCGGCGACATTGGCGCTTTGATGGCAAAGCACTTGGCGCGCGATCCTTTTGATCTCGTCGTCTGGAACCGAACTGCTGCAAAGGCGGAGGCGTTCGCACGCGAGTACAAGGCTCGCGTCGCAGCAACGCCGGCGGAAGCCGTAAGGCACGCCGACGTCGTAGTCACCTGCCTCCCATCATCGGTCGAAGTAGAAGCAGTCCTGCATGGAACTGATGGAATGCTTGAGGCCATTCCCAAAGGAGCCGTGCTCGTAGACTGCACCTCGGGCGATCCGCCGACCTCGCGATCAATCGCGGCGGAGCTTGCTGGCCGGGGGGTTGGCTTCATCGACGCCCCGGTGAGCGGTGGAACGGTCGCAGCGAAGGCCGGAACGCTCACCGTGATGTGGGGCGGCGAGGCTGGTGTGTTCGAGCGCGCGCGTCCCGTCATCGAGGCTTTTGGCAAGAAGATCGTGCACGCTGGCCCGGTCGGATCGGGTGACGCTCTCAAGGCAGTCAACAACGCGCTTCTCGCTGTTCACATCATCTCGACGGCAGAGGGACTTGCCGTGCTCGTGAAGGCTGGCGTCGATCCCAAGGTTGCTCTCGACGTGATCAATGCGTCGAGCGGGCGATCCAACACCTCGGAGAACCTGATACCGCAGCGGGTTCTGACTCGCGCGTTCCCCCGGACATTTCGTCTGGCGCTCCTCGAGAAGGACATTGGTATCGCGGCGGTGCTGGCCGAAGATCTTGGTGCGCGAACGCCCGTGATCTCACTCGCGGCCGCGCGGTTTCACGAGGCGCGCGCGAAGCTCGGCGAGGAGGCCGATCACGTCGAGGCGGTGAAGATGATCGAAGAGGAGAACAGCGTGGAGATCAAGTAGCAGCCCGTCGGTCCACTTCCGCGATACGCTGCGCAGCGAGATCAGGGTCGATGAGAGGCGCGACCTCGTCATCGGATAGCTCCACTGTCCATTTCGCACGCTCGACTACTCGCTCTCCGCCGGGAACAAGCTGCCCGAATTCGATCTCCGCCCGCCGGCAGAATCGCTCCTGCCGCGCGCGATCTTCCATCTCGAGAGGAAACCCGAGCTCGTGCAGTCGCGCGTGCATTGCCTCGTGCAGAATCGTGGCGGCGATCTCGGCGTCCGAGAAATCGGGGTTGACCGTAAAAGTCAGCTCGACCAGACAGGCCCGCTGCTCGTGGAAGTACGCCCCTCGGCATGCGAACCGTTGAACGACAATGTAGGCGAAGTCGCGCTTCAGATGACGAAAGTGGTGGGGGACGTGCTGTTCAATCAGAGCCAGCGCTCGGTCCAGGCGAGCCAGAACATCACGAGTGTCTATGTCGGGACGGGTGTTGTGCACCACGACGGGTATCCCGCGCACCCCGTGCCTCGAAGGCGCGGGGATCGCGGGTGTACCGAGAACCGCGCGCAGAAGATCGCGCAGCATTTCACTCAGCCTTATTGCTACCGGAGACGTCCGTTGGCGACGACCGCGGTGCCGTCGACCGTGACAGTTGCTCCGCTCAACTGCGCTGCCATTCCGAAGTCGCTGGTGTTGTTCCCTCCAAAGCCTCTGTTGTCTCCAACCCCAATCACCACCGATCCCGGAGCGGTCCAGACAATTCTCCCGCTACCGACAGGGAGCCTCGTCTCGGGATTGAGCCCGATATCGATGTAGCCGAAGCGGTCTTTCGCGCCCCCAGCGGCGTCGTAGGCAGCTTTCAATCCCGACATGTCGTTGGCCGCGGTCATCGAGGTCAAGGAGCCTTTGTCAAAAACCAGCGTCAGCCCCCGAATCAAGCGCCCGTCAAACAAATAGCGGTCGAGGACGATCTTTCCATTCGCGGTGCCATTCGCGGCGGGAAGCATCAGCTCTCCAGCCGGCAACCAGGTGGATGCGGCCGCCGACCCTTGTCTTACGCGCTCCTCCGTCAGTGCACCATCAGAGATGAGGGCGCGATCCGCGTCGACGCGAAACGAGATATTCGTTCCGTTGGGTGCCGTAAGAGTTATGACCTGGCCTTTGGCGAAGACTTGGCGCATCGAGTTGGCCCTGGTTCTCATCGATGCCGGACTCACCGCCGACGCTCTCCAGAACGCCGCGGCAAGATCGGATTGATTGACTCCGAGTCGACGCGACAGTGTTGCGGTGGGATAGAGGCCATTCCCCAGATTCACGCTCCGGACCCGTCGCTTGAAGAAAGCGTCGGTGATCGGTTCACCGGCCTTGTTGCGCGCGGAACGCCGAGCCATCGGCACTCCGGCCAGCACCCCTTCGTTTTCTCCTACGTCGAGATTGATCTGAACATCGAATTCGTCAACGAGAAGCTTCCCGACAGGCGAGGTGGCATTGTCGAAGCGGGCAGGGACCTCATCGTAGGATCGCCGCAGGAGCCGGTCGCTCGAGAGCGTGATCAATGGGTGCGCCCCGACCTTCATTACTTCGAGCGCGATGTCTTCGAGAAGCGCGGCGTCGCGCACGCTGCCGTTGATGAGCACCTTGTCGCCCTGCTTCACCATGCCCGCCTGCACGAGATTTCTGGCGACGCTCCGCATGTCTCTCGATTGCGCACCTGCCGTGACACTGAATAGAACCGCCGTCGCTGCGATGCAGCGTCGTAGCCATGTCGAGCCAAGCATCAACACCTCCCGCGATTCATCGCTGGGGTAAGAGTGGCGAGGCGCCAACGACCGATGGTAGAACGACGTCGGCGGCCGGCAGTCTCGGTCGTGGCAACGTAGAACCCACACATTCAGACGGCAATAGCGTCTTCAATTAGCCCCTGATTGGCGCCATATTTGTGCACCGATGACTACTAAAACAACGACGGTCCTCGACGCCCGGGCCGTCGAGCGCACCCTGAAGCGCATGTCGGTGGAGATCGTCGAGCTCAACCGCGGCACGGACGATCTGATCATTGTAGGGATTCAGCGCCGCGGAGTGCAGCTCGCCGATCGTCTCGTCAAGATGATCGAAGGCGGGGAAGGCGTCGTAGTTCCTCAGGGCTCCCTCGACATCACGCTCTATCGCGACGACCTCCAAACGATAGGGCCGCGACCAGTAGTGGGCCCGACGTATCTCCCATGGGACCTCGAGGGCAAACATATCGTGATCGTGGATGACGTGCTGTACACGGGACGTACCGTGCGCGCGGCGCTCGACGAGCTCGCGGACTTCGGACGGCCCGGCTCGATTTCGCTGGCGGTGCTCATCGATCGCGGCGGACGCGAGCTCCCGATTCATGCGGATGTCGTCGGCAAGAAAATCGACGTCGGGCCGGATGAGCGCGTCGATGTGATGGTCGCGGAGCTCGATGAGCGCACCGAGGTCGTGATCGTGCCCAAATCGGCGACGTGACGAGGACACTCGGCAAGGATCTACTCGACCTGGAGTCGCTGTCCGGCGACCAGATTCGCCTCATTCTCGACACCGCCGAGCCGTTCAAGGAAATCAGCGAGAGAGCTATCAAGAAAGTCCCGGCGCTTCGGGGGTCGACGATCGTCAATCTTTTCTTCGAGAACTCTACCCGCACGCGGATCTCGTTCGAGTTCGCGGAGAAGAGACTGTCCGCCGACACGGTCAACGTTTCGGTCGCGGGCTCCAGCGTCTCGAAGGGAGAGACGCTGGTCGACACCGCGAGGAATCTCGAGGCGATGCGCATCGACATGGTGGTGATTCGCCATTCGGCGTCCGGCGCCGCGCACTTTCTTGCCAACAGAATCGAGTCGAACGTCATCAATGCCGGCGACGGAACCCACGAGCATCCAACTCAGGGGCTGCTCGACATCCTCACTCTGCGCGATCGGTTCGGTGATCTAAAGGGTCGCCGCATCTGCATCTGCGGGGACATTCTGCACTCTCGAGTCGCGAGATCGAACATCTGGGGTCTCACGAAGCTCGGCGCTGAAGTCGCTGTTTGCGGACCGCGGTCGCTCCTGCCCAACGCGATCGACGAGATGGGAGTTCGCATCTTCGACCGCGTCGAGGAGGCAATCGAATGGGCTGAGGCGCTCAACGTCCTTCGTCTACAGTTCGAGCGCATGACCGCGGGATACATACCGTCAGCACGGGAATACAACCGGGTCTTCGGGATCTCGCGCGAGAGACTCGATCGCGTACAGCGCGACATTCTCATCCTGCACCCGGGCCCGATGAACCGTGGCGTCGAGATCGATTCCGACGTGGCCGACGGGCCGCACAGCGTAATCCTCGATCAAGTCACCAATGGCGTCGCCATCCGGATGGCGGTGCTCTATCTGCTCGCGGGCGGAAAGCCCGAGCTCGCCGAAGCAGCCAAGGGTGGTACCGGTCGCGGACGAGAGGAACGCGAATGAAGCCGTTGCTGCTCAAGGGTGGCAAGCTCGTTGATCCGTCCCAGAAGCTCAACAAGATCGGCGATCTGTTGATCACCGACGGACTCGTCTCCGGTGTCGGTGGCGCGATCGCCGGCCCCGACGATGCCGAAGTCATCGACTGTGATGGACTGATCGTTTCACCGGGATTCATAGATGTGCATTGTCACCTTCGCGAGCCGGGTCGCGAAGACGTCGAGACGATTGCGACGGGCGCCCGCGCTGCCGCGGCGGGCGGATTCACCGCCGTCTGTGCGATGCCAAACACGGACCCCGTCACCGACAATCAGGCTGCGGTTGGGTTCATAGTGCGACAGGCGCAGCGCGCTGCCGCGGCCCGCGTCTATCCCATCGGCGCAATCTCGGTTGGCCAGGAAGGGAAGGCGCTCGCGGAATTCGGGGAGATGGTAGGAGCCGGTGCGATCGCCGTCAGCGATGACGGCAAACCGGTCGCGAGCGCGCAGCTGATGCGAACCGCGCTGGAGTACGCGCGCACGTTCAAGATCCCCGTCATCGATCATTGCGAGGAGCCAACGCTATCGGCCGGTGGATCGATGAACGAGGGAATCGTGAGCGCGCAGCTCGGACTGAAGGGAATTCCCGCCGAGGCCGAGGAAATCATGGTGATCCGTGACATCCTGCTGGCGCGATTGACGGGAGGGCACGTTCACCTCGCGCACATGAGCACCAAAGGATCTGTGGAGCTCATTCGCTGGGGGAAGGAGCGCGGCATCCGGGTCACCGCCGAAGTGTGTCCGCACCATCTCTCGCTCACCGAAGAGAGTGTGCGCGGCTACGAAACGAATGCGAAGATGAATCCGCCGCTCCGGACGGCGAAGGATGTGGAAGCGCTGGTGGAGGCGGTGAAGGATGGAACGATAGACCTGATCGCGACGGACCATGCTCCGCACCACTACGACGAGAAGGAGCGCGAATTCGCGGACGCACCGAACGGAATCGTAGGCCTCGAGACGGCGCTTGCGGTAGTAGTGACCAACCTCGTTGAAAAGGGAGCGCTCGACTTTTCGGCTCTCGTCGATCGGATGGCGTGCACGCCGGCGCGTCTGTTCAATCTTCCCGGTGGCTCGCTCAAGCGCGGGGCAGTAGCGGACGTCACCGTCTTCAATCCCTCGGAGCGCTGGAAGGTCGACCCGATGCAATTCCTGTCGAAGGGAAGGAACAGTCCTTACACTGGAATGACCCTCGTCGGGCGCGCGGCTTGTACTATTGTAGCGGGGTCAGTCGTCTATCGATCGGGGAATTCTGTCCCCGATCGAGACCGCGTGAAACGACGAAGGGGATGAAGCACGATGGCTGAGAAAGAGCCAGTCTCGCTGGACGCACTGAATGGGCTCCTCAGGGAGCGCCAGAGATACGAGGAGTGGCTTGCGGCGCTCGAAGCAAAGCGAGCGGGCACTTCCGATTCCGTGTACCAGCGAGTTCAGGCCGACTATCAGACTCGCCTCCGTGAGGTCTCGGGGAAGCTGGCAGAGCGCGCGGGTGAGCTGCGCGAGAACATCGACGCCTTGACCCAGAAGCTCGAAGAAGTGACGCGTCAGGAAAACCAGCAGCGCGAGGCCCGGCAGGAAGCGGAGCTGCGCGCGGCGGTCGGCGAGTACACCGACAAGCAGTGGAAGGAGATCGGCGGCGCCTGGGACAAGGAGCTTGGGCGGCTGGTCAAGGAGAAAAGCGCGCTCGACGCGCAGCTCAGCGAGCTGAATCGCATCTTCGCGCTGAGTGTGAAGGAAAAGCAATCGGCCGCGGCCATGGAACGGTCGGGACCACAGTCCGCGCCAGTATTTGGCAGGTCGTCGGGTCAGGACGGCAATCGCGCGCCGATTTCGCCGATGGTACCGCGGACTGCGATTCCGGAGCCTCCGACTTTGAATCCGCCGTCACGCACCGAGCCGCCGCCCGCGGCGCGAACGCAGACTCCAGCGCCCGGCTCGCCGCCGGGGAGTAGTCGCTCTCCCTTCGATCAATTCCCGGTGCTTCGTCCCAATACAGCGCCGGGATCACCGCCAGCTGGCACCACCGCTGTCGCGACGCCGCCGTCGGTTCCAAAGAGCGGCGGGGCGCAGGATCCGCGCTCCGAGCAACACAAGACTCTCAAGTGCCCCGAATGCGGCGCCGCTAACTATCCGACGGAGTGGTATTGCGAGCGATGCGGCGGCGAGTTGGCCACGATGTAAAAAAAACGGGCGCCGAGAGGCGCCCGTTCGATTTACACGAGTCTATTTGGCGGCTTTGGCCAGACGGCTCTTGTGACGCGCTGCCGCGTTCTTGTGGATCAGGCCCTTGCGCGAAGCGCGGTCGAGCAGCTTGACGGCCTCGAGCTTCTCCTCGGCGCTGCCGGCTCCTGACGCGCGCTTGAGCGCGGTCCGAAGCGCTGACTTCTGGGCGCGATTGCGGATCGCAGCGGCGCGTGACTTCCGCATATTCTTTTTCGCTGAAGCAAGATTGGGCACGAACTGATCTCCGGGATTTTTGACTGTGACGTAGCCAAGAAATTTGCCGTTGAAAGCGGCCTATGTCAAGTTGTCGCACGACGTTAGACGAGCTAACTTCCACGCGCGTCGATCACTCCAGCCCGGAACCATTGGACAAATTCCAGACCTTTCTTCTCGTCGCGCCGGTTCTTCTCTTCTCGATGGTCGCGCACGAGTATGCACACGGCTATGCCGCACTAAAGCAGGGGGATTCCACCGCCTATTCGCTCGGACGACTTACCTGGAATCCGATTCCCCACATCGACCTGTTCATGACGATCCTGCTGCCGCTGATCACATACTTCACGGCTGGCATCGCCTTCGGCGGCGCCAAGCCTGTTCCTGTGATACCGCGAAACTACCGGAACTACAAGCGTGGCGACATCATCGTCTCGCTCGCCGGCGTCGCGACGAATTTTGTCATCGCGATCTGCTGCATACCGCTCATCATTCTCGTAGGCCTGGTCGGCCGCCTCTCACCGGTCCTGTTCGACACGCTCGCCCTGGTTCAGACGATGCTGCTCTACGGGGTGTTGATCAATCTCGCCCTTGCTGCCTTCAACCTGATTCCGATTCCGCCACTCGACGGCTCCCATGTCTTCAAGTACATCCTTCCGCCAACCTGGGCGCTCAACTACCAGCGACTCGGCGCACAGGGATTGCTGATACTTTTCCTGCTCATCAGCTTCGGAGCGCCCATTCTCAATATCTGGTTCAAGCCGGTGTTCTTTCTGAACAGGGTCGCCAGCCGGGTCGTCTTTCCCTACATCCTGCCCAGTCAATGGACGATGTAAGGGTGAACGGCGCGTCGTCGCTCGCCGTCGGCGGACCCGCGGCGTCCGAAGTTTTCGTCGTCGAGCTGGCTGAATTCTCCGGCCCTCTCGATCTGCTGCTGTCACTGATTCGTGACGAGCAGATCGACATCTACGACATCCCCATCGCTCGGATCGCGGAGCAGTTTCTCGCGCGCATCTCGACTCTGAAGCTCGATGAAGCGGCCGACTACCTCGAGATGGCCGCACGGCTGGTCCGCATAAAGGCACAGCTGCTCCTGCCGCGGCGCGAAGGCGAAGACGTCTGGGAAGATCCGCGAGCCGAGCTCGTGCGACGCCTTCTCGAATACCAGCAGGTTCGCGAAGTCGTCGACGTGCTCGAGCGTCGGAGCGAAGAGCGGCGAGGACGGTTTGCCCGCGCATACACTCAGCAGGCGATCCAGCTGCCGGTCGCCGGTCCCCTCCGCATATCTCTGCCCGAGCTTCTGAGCGCAGTCGATCGAGTGCTCCGGCTTGCTCGGAAGCCGCACGTGCACGACGTCATCCCGCGCGCGCTCGACGTCGATGGCGCGATCGGCATCGTGCGGGCGCTGCTCGCCATTCGCGCACACGCGCAATGGAAGGATGTCCTTCCCCGAAACGCCGAGCCGTGGGAAGTGCTCTCGGTGTTGCTCGCTTTGCTCGAGCTCGCCAAGCGTGGCGAGCTCAGGCTGATGCAGCCGCGCGCCTTC
>Ga0193741_1000547_pt1 | contig 11156 bp, 16 predicted proteins | sample L2s2metaG_FD_143059 | JGI IMG/M metagenome (GOLD analysis project Ga0193741, IMG submission 143059) | Soil microbial communities from a riparian zone of the East river system, Colorado, United States - L2s2 | ecosystem: Environmental > Terrestrial > Soil > Riparian zone | place: USA: East River...
CTTTGTTAGAAGCTCCTGAGTCACCCAAAAAACTGACAAAGGAAGAGAGTTTAGGCTGGCGTGAACGCATGAAGGAATACGAAAAGCGTGCACATGAAGGAAGGATGGCGCTCAAAGACCAAAAACATCCTGAATTCCCAGAGGAAAAGATAAAAATTGGCAGTCGTGATTTTGACAAGGAAGTGCATTCTGAGTATCGAAGATACTTGTTAGCGATACCAGAAGAGTTAGTCTTAAGTTTACCTGTATCGTATGCTTATGCTCGAGTACGGTTCCTGGGTGAGATTGAGACAGCAAGATACCTTGAATCGGTAGGTTATAACCCTAACCCACAGGTTGATACAAAAGAGGCTCCTAGAGGCTACGGAGGGCCTAAAAAGGCATACAAGGATTGGACAGGGGATTAAAGCATGAATAGAGGGCTATGGATAGCTCGAAAGAATTACTTATGTTGCTTGATTAAGAAGGTGTCTGATGGTCATGGTGGAGACGATATTGAATTTTTACGACAACACTGTAGAGAGGTGATAGATGCACATCCTGATGAGAAGATTGAGGAAGCTATTGCGTGTTATCAGGAGATGGTTGATTGTTTGAAATACTATTCAGAGAGGGAAGTTCTTAAAAATGAAAAGAAGTGCTAAGAAGTCTATAAGTCTAAGCGATCATAAAAACATGATGGAGCTTATGAAGCAGCTTTACGGTAACGATGAGGTCAAGGATGACAGCAAAGTTGGTAGCGCCAAAGGAATATGTGGAGCAGAGAGCCCTGGTATCTTGGCTAAAGTATCACCCGAAGTTAAAGAGGTTCTTTCTCAAGAATGATAACGAGGGAAAACGCACACCAGTTCAAGGAGCACAAGCAAAAAGCATGGGATTAAGACCTGGTGCTAGTGACTTATTCATTGCTTGGCCTACTAGGACTTATCATGGATTATGGTTGGAAGTTAAAAGAAATAAAAAGTACACAATGAGCGAGAGAAACACAGATACTTGGAAGGCGCAAGAAAGTTTCATTGAAGACATGAAAAGTGTTGGCTTTGCTGGTGAATTTTGCTACGGTTGGATAGATGGTAAGAGAATTATTGAAAGTTATCTCCTGACTTAATTATCATTAATCTTCCATATGCCATTCTTCCTTGTGCCCTCTTCGGAGGGTTTTAAACTGACACCAAAACTTGTGCTAGTATTAAATTAACAACCAAACAAGGAATGTTTATATGCCAAAATTCAGCCAATCATCTTTTTCAAAGCTATCTACCTGTCACATGGACTTGCAAGTATTGTTTTTTGAGGTGATAAAGAATTTTGATTGCACCATAATTGAGGGCTATAGAAACCAAGCTGACCAAGAGAAAGCATTTGCCGCTGGCAACACACAATTACATTGGCCCCATGGCAAACATAATCATCAGCCTTCCATGGCTGTTGATGCAGCTCCTTACCCTATTGACTGGAATAATGACCGACGACTGTATTGGTTTGCGGGTTATGTCATGGGAATTGCACAAAAGCTTAAGGATGATGGCAAGATGACGCATTCTGTTAGATTTGGCGGTGACTGGGATAGAGATTATGACATTATGGATAACAAATTCCAGGATTTAGTGCATTTTGAATTAGTACAATAATTTTATGTTTTGCTCGTATTGAAAGTTAAAAAGAAGTAAGATACATTTATTGAATTAAATATCACTAAAGGATTAGTGTAATGGCTAAAAATTCAAGCCTGAAAGTGCCGGATGTCATTAGTGACATAGGCAGACCATCAAAGTTTACCCCTGAACGTCGAGCTGCAATTGTCGACGCTATACGCAATCGAATCCCTTATGAATATGCAGCAGAAGCCAACGGCATTTGTGAAGACACTTTATACGATTGGCTGAAGACTGCCAAAATGCATCGTATGCAAGGAGTTGATTCAGATTACACCACTTTTTCCGAGGATATAAAAAGAGCTGAGATGCAAAGAATGCGTGAACACACCGATATCATTGCCGCTAGACCTGAGCGCTGGCAAGCTGATGCTTGGTTGCTTGAGCGTAGATGGTACAAACATTTTGGGCCTAATGCACAGCTAAACGAACTCAATCATCGGCTTGCTAAACTGCAAGATGGAGACATACGCAATGAAAAAGACACAGAAGAAGACTGAACCAAGTCCTCACGCTAAGCATGAGAAACACTTGCACGAATTACCAAAGGGTAAATTGAAGCTACCAAAATCTAAGCACTACAAATAACAAGGAGCAACATCATGGGCGCTAAGTACACATCAAACAAACCAGACGGTTACTTATCTACTCGCAACAACGTATACCTTGAGCGTGAAGCATTACAACAAACAAGAACCTACAAAGAAGCAGGTGCATCTCGTAATTTGCCTCCTCAAAGCAAAGAGAATTATGGTAAGAAAGATATAAGCGGAAATATATTTAAATAATTGTTGAATTAAATAATTATGTATGCAATAATCTCCTCATTGAATCAGATGAGGACATAGAAATGAAAAGCTTATACGAAACATTAAAGACCGTAATCAGTGAGTGTGACTTCTTGGATGCCAAGCAAGACCACGATGTTGTAGCAAGACTTAAAATGACATTGTGCTTTGAGACTGATGACAAGAGTTATGCTTATTGGATGAAAGAAATAGATAAGCGTGAAATGGATCAAGCAGCGTAATAGCTGCTTCACTTATATCAAGGAGCGATGTAAATGAAATTAGAGAAAGGTAAAAAGGCTGCTACCCCTAAAGGAATGGCTCACAATGTTAAGACTATGGAGAAGGCTGGCTACCCCAAGAAGCGTGCGCAAGGTGCAGCGTATGGTGAGGTGGGCATGGAGAAGAAAGCCAGAAAAGACGAGTCCAAAGCCATGAAGAAGCCCGCTAAGAAGGGGAAATGTTAATGACTCACCTAACTACCTCTAAGCGCAATAAGCTCCCTAAGAGCGATTTCGGGCTTCCTGGTGAGAAGAAATATCCAATGCCTGACAAGTCACATGCGGTTGCGGCAAAGAGTCGTGCAACCCAGATGGTTAACAAGGGTAAGCTCTCTAATTCTTCTGAGATGAAGATAGACGCTAAGGCTAACAAAGTGCTAGGTAAGAAGAAATAGGCTGAAGATGAATCCTGATTTAAGCTTATTAGAACGATTACATCATGGGTTATGTGAGTCCGTTGAGCGTGATGGGTCTATTTGTTTTGGCAAGAAAAAGGCCAGAGGATATTGTGACAAGCATTTAGCTAGGCATTATAAATATGGAACTGTTGACTTACCTATTATTAAAAAATCTACACAATGTGTATTTATTGATTGTAAAGGAAAACCGAAGTCAAAAGGCTATTGCTCTAAACATTATCAGGCTTATTGGAAAACAAGTTTAAATACTAAAGAATGTGTGATTGATGGCTGTAATAATAAACATTTGTCAAAAGGTTATTGCAACAAGCATTATAAGCGTATGAGAAATAACTGGGATCCTCTAAAAAAAGGATCTTGTTTTGTTAAAGGTAATGTCGCAGCCAAAAAAGCAGGAACGTCAGACAAAAAATGCATTGCTCCAGGATGTGAGGTAACTAATGCAAATAGGGGAAATAGTAACCCGATTAAAAAAGGATTATGCCAAAAACACTATGCTCGTTGGCGATCTCACGGTTCCTATAATGTTGTGCTTCCACCACATGGTAAAAGGATTTTAAATGGCCGTCATTCAAAACAAATGGATAGAGAAAGAACGCAAGAAAAAGACTCATGAAACAGCAGCCGCATATGAAGCCGATCCTCTTGCTGATGTTGCTAAATACAATGCTAAGAAGCCGCTTAAACGCTTCACTAATGCAGCAAGGGCAACACTTGTTCGTACTTTACGCGGAGTGCGAAAATAGATGCAATGCAAATCGTGCAACTATCCCGACTCACGTGTGGTTGATACGACTAGGGATGAGAGAACAAATCAAATTATTCGTCGCCGCGAGTGCATTAAGTGCGGTGTGCGCTATAACACGCAAGAACATATTCATAGCAACAAACCAAACTATCAAACGCCTCCTCCAAAGAAGGTGCTTGAGAAATGAATCTAAGTGCAGCCGCAATAGCTCGATGTATTGATGACATAGAAATGCAGCGTAGAAAGGGCGTGGAACGCCAATTAACCATTAACGATACAGGGATGATCATTCATGCTAAAGACCAAGATAAACTCTATATTCCAACTGCGACTGGTCATATTGCTCATCTCGACGATAGCTTTGTGCGCGTCATTATGGGCCCTTATGGAAGTGGTAAATCTACGTGGGCAATTACAGAAATTGTGCGACGAGCATGTAGTGTACCAGTATGGCACGCAGGACGACGACGTAGTCGATGGGGAATCGTCAGAAATACAAGTGGAGAGCTCAGTACCACAACACTAGCTACATGGCTTGCGTGGTTTGAAGACTTAGGTGATGTGCGTAAACGCCAGAAACCTATCATGACCTATGAGCATACGTTTAATGACGGCCATGGCATAGTAGAGCTGGAATTGCTGTTTATAGCCCTTGATAGGCCCGAGGACGTGCGCAAGATTAAATCCTTGGAGTTAACAGGGTGTTACATCAACGAGCTCTCAGAGGTTCCTAAAGCAGCTTTAGCGCATATGAAAGGACGTGTTAATCGTTATCCTTCAAAAGCTTTCTGCCAAGAACCTTACTGGTCAGGTATTATTGCTGATACCAACCCGCCAGAAGATGACCATTGGATATTTAAGGATTTTGAGGAGAGCACATTTGAGCATCATAAACTATTCAAGCAGCCGCCTGGATTAATTAAGAATGAAGATAACAAATGGGTACGCAATCCCACTGCTGATAATGCTAACCATCTACCGGATAATTATTATGAAATGCTTGCGGAAGGACAGTCACAGGAGTTTATTAAGGTCTTTTGTCTTGGCGAATATGGTTCTGTTGGCTTTGGTAAGCGTGTATACCCAGAGTTTAATCCTGACTTTCATGCGGTGGAGTCTATATCTGCAATCCAGGGTGAACAGCTCCTTCTTGGCTGGGATTTTGGTCTTACTCCTGCTTGTGTTGTTATGCAGTTGTCAGCTCGTGGACAACTGCTGATATTGAAAGAATATGTAGGTGATGGCATGGGTATTAGGAGTTTCGCTGACTCAATTGTTATCCCTTGCATTGCTAAAGATTTCCCCTATTGCAAGGTAGGATTGTCCATTGGAGACCCTGCTGGAAACAATAGAAGTGAAGTAATTGAAGAAATGTCTTGCATTGGAGAGCTCACATCTCTTGGTATTCCAACACGAGGCGCTCGCACAAATGATATCGATCCGCGCTTAGGTTCCGTGCGTTACTTCCTGAATAAGATGGTGGATGGAAAGCCAGGATTAGTGCTGGATAGACGACAATGCCCTACTCTATTCAAAGGATTTGTAAAGGATTACGTTTATGCTCGTGTGGCGGTTTCAGGTGAAGAGCGCTACAAAGACAAGCCAAATAAGAATATGGCATCTCACCCCATGGATGCTTTAGGATATGGTTGCTTAGAATTGGCAAGTGATAGAATTACGCAAGACAAGATGAGCGGGCATACGCCAGTGGATATGTATAACCCTGTAATGAGGATATTTTAGCCTATGAGCACTGTACGTTGTAAGTACTGCAAAAAGTTTATGACAATAATAGACGGCGATAAATGCGCAGAATGTGAGAAGCAGTTCAAAGAGGTAATGAGCAAAATTACTACAAAATATGACGGGGCATTGAAGGGGCTTGCGAAAAGATGATGGATGTTGCAACTATACTAAGCTACGGACTGGAATACTTACAGGTGAAATCAATGGATGATGGAATCAGGATAGAAAACCCAGAGCTAATAACACATAGTTTGCTTCACGATCTAAAAAGTATGGTTGTTGATTTGCAGAACCTGAAGGCTGACAACGAGTTGCTTGAAGATAGGTTTCAGTTGCTTATCAGTCAGCATGAACACATTAGAGCTATGCTTGATGATGTGGTTGATGCTCAAATGCAAAAGATTAAAATACCGCATCGCTGTCCGGTATGTAATGGTTCTACCTTCGACGAAGAAGGCGCGTTTTGTCATCATTGCGATGGTAGAGGTATAGTTTGGGGTTGAAAGGATTTTAACTTTTTATTAAATGGAGATTATCATGGCAGAACAAAAACAAGTCACATTGGTGCTCAACTTCGCTGGAGAAGGTAATGGCGTGGTTCCAAGATTGGGTAGACTATATTGCCCAGAAAACACATTAGCAGAGGTTGCCACCGCTGCATTCTTAGATAACTACTTAAGAACTCAAGTCATGGATTTATTGGCAACTGATTTTGTGTTTGCTGTTGCATCTGATGGCCATCAAATATACAAGCCTGTGTTTGCTAATGGCTCATGCACCTTAACCGTTTTACCATAAACTAAAAACAAAAGGAGAAGTAAATATGTTGTTTCAAGAAGCACTAGAGCAATTGAAGGCACGTGTTCCTGTTTACCGTAAGGGATGGAACCCACAAGATGGTTATCTGGTTTTCATGCTGGGCATGACTCATGTTTGGAAGATTGTTCTTAATCCAACGCCTAATGCTGGTAATTACATATTCTCAGTTGAGGATTTATGCTCGGATGACTGGGAAGTGTTCACTGGAGCTGCTCCAGTATGTGGGGAAGTAGTAGCCGAGCAGCAAGACGCAGCTTAAGACGCAAAGTGGGGCTTAAAATACCCTGCTTTTAAGTAATGTAAAGGCGACTTTGACATAAAAATGTTGAAGTCGCTCTTTAAGGATAGATTACATTAACCCAAGGAACAGGGGTAAGAATATGGAAATTATTGCTGAACAGATGGCCGTTGAGGACATTGAAAGCATTAATGAGGCGCTTCAAGAAAAACTTGAATCTGCTGGAATTGATGAAGCAGAAGTATTAAAAAAAGCCCGTGAAGACCTTGTTCTTTGGGATGGTTATTTTGGAGAAAACGTAACGCGCGGCAAAGATGATATGAACTTTGTGTTGCGTGACCAGTGGTCAGCCGTAGAGCGCTCTGAGTTTAGCCGACTGTTTAAGCCAGCGATGACTTTCAATAAGCTTTATGACACCACGAAAAAAGTAGTCGGGGAACAGCGTAAGAACAAACCTGACTTAATGGTACGATCGCTAACTGGCAAATCAACACAAAAGCAAATAGATTTAAGAGCTGATTTAGTCCGAACAATCTCATATCAATCTCAAAATGATTTAGTATATCAAACGGCTTTTCGCTCAGCACTTATGATGGGTTATGGTGCATTTGAAATCGAACTTGAATATGAAAGCCCGCGCTCGTTTAATCAGGTGATTCGATACGAATTAATTCCTGATGCCACAAGAACATCCTTTGACCCTACCGCTATGAAGCCACATAAAGGGGATGGTAACTTCTGTGCTAGACAATATGTTTATACCAAAGAAGAATTCTATGCAACTTACCCGCATGTAATGAATGCAGTGTCTTATTCCGATCCCCGCTCATTATTAGACTTCCAATGGGAAACCAGAGACACAATCGTGGTGTGCAAATACAGCCGAAAAGAATGGTTCCCCGTTAAACTCTTCCTTTTAAATGATGGCCAAGCTGTTACGGAAGATGAATGGGAAGAGATGCAAGAAGATATTAAAATGCAAATGGAGCTTGCAGACTCCTCACAAGTAGTAGGCGATATTATACGAAAGAACATCCCCGAAGTGGTTGGGGAAAGAATGAGTAAAGATTACAAGATTCGACAATATATTCTTACACAGAATCAAATCATTGAATTCACAGACTGGCCATCCAAATACCTGCCACTAATCTTCGTTGATGGTGACTCTAACTTCATTAATGGTCAGCAATACACTCGTTCATTCATTCATGAAGCTAAAGACGCTCAAAAGTTCGTGAACTATGTGGGCTCAGAGGTTGCCGCGGAAATTAAGAACCGTAGGCGTGAACAATGGATGGGAACGCCAGATAATATCAAGGGTAACGAGCAAATGTGGCGTAATCCTGAATTACAAAACGGTATTTTGATAGCGCAGCCAGATCCAAAAACAGGGGCAATGCCTATCAAGATGGCCCCATGGGAAATATCACCTTCTCTTTTGCAGCAATATCAGCGTGGCTGTCAGGATATGCGAGAAATCCTTGGATTCTCTGAAAATGAAGCGCTTGCAGGTCACGATATGTCAGGAAAGGCTAGACGTGAGCGTAAACTTGAAGGCTCTATGTCGGCTTATGTGTGGTTTGATAACTTAAATCAGGCCATTGAACAAGGCGGTCGCGTAGTATTGGACTTGTTGCCAGTTATTGCTGGTGAACAAGAGCGACACATGGTTGTATCGAAAGCGGATGGGCGTACTGAATCCGTCACATTAAATAAGATTGTAGGGCAATCCGAAGATGGGAAACCGATTAGAGACAACTCTCTTGACGGTGGCGATTATGATGTTGAAATCGACACTGGACCAAGTTTTGCAGTACAAAAAGACATCGCGCTTGAGTTCTTCCAACAAACACTCCAAGCCAATCCTCAAACGTTTCCGCTTATCGCTGATTTGTGGGCCAAGAATCTTGACGTTCAATATATGCCTCAAATTGCTGAGAGGTTCAAAACGTTGGTTCCTCCTCAAATCATTGCTAAAGAAGAAGGCAAGCAATTGCCGCCGCAGCCTCCATCACCACAAGAACAAATGGCTCAACAACAGATGATGCAGCAGCAACAAATGATGAAGATGAATGAGCAGAAAATGCACATTGAAGAGCAGCAACTGATGGAGCGTGCAGAAGAGCTTAAGATTCGTAAAGAAAAACACATGTTAGACCAAGCAGAGATGATACTCAAAGCGCATCAAATGCAAGAAAAGATGGGTCTTGAGCAGCAACATCTTAAAGTTGAGCATGGGAAACTGTTACTTGACGCAGATAAGACCGAGAAAGATTTCTCATCTAAGATTGCGCAAGTGTTGTCAGCATTACATAAACACAACAATCCACATCAAAAAGGTTGATTATTTTTGTCGATCCTATATGTGGGGTAGCAATTGCCAAATATACGCCTATACTTTTAAGTAATCGTGGGAAGGATTCCCACAGGGTCACAGGCCTACCGTAAGGTCTAGGGCACGACAGTGTCGAAATGGAGTAGTAGAGATCATGGACGAAGATCAGAATGCTTTAGCTGAACAAGTAAGCGGAGACGATGAGGATGTTGAGAATGGTGGCGTTGGCCCAGGTGATGCGGAAGAGTTAGGAACTCAGGACGCGGAACAGGGAATTGCAGATCAGGATGAGCCCTATAGCATTAAAAAGCGATTAGGTATGCAAGCCAAAAAGCACCAAAGGGAAATACGGCAAATGCAAGAGCATATGATGCGAATGCAAGCGCAGCTAGGCGGTGAGAGCGCCAACCCTCAATACCAAAACAACTCCAATCCTTATCCGTCACCAGGGCAGCCTAACCCGCCAGCCATGTCGGAAGAGGAAAAAATACAGAAGGCAGTACGCTATGCTCTCGGCGCGAAGGAACACGAAGAGAGACAAGCTAAAGAAGCGGAACACGCAACTCATGTACATAAGCAGTATCAACGCTTGAATGATGAGTTCGATAAGGCTTCTGATAAGTACGACGATTTTGACGATGTGGTTAGAGGGGATGATATTCCTTTTACACCTCATGTGCGGGATGCACTTTTACTCGTTGAAAATCCAGCCGAAGTAGCTTACAGATTAGGCAAAAATAAGTCTGAACTTGAACGAATTTCTCGACTCCATCCCTTAGATCAGGCACGTGAAGTGAACAAGTTGTCGTTCTCTTTGATGGGTGGGCAAAACGGTAAAACGTCAAGCCCAACTAAAGCTAACCCTTTAGGAACCGTCAGAGCTAACCCAGCCCATTCATCCACTGCCGTTACGGATAAGACTCCTCCTTCTGTTATCAGAGCGAGGATGAAGGCTGGCACATGGAAGTGATTCAAGGGTTTTAAGGATAAAACTCGGTAAACCCCTGGACGCTGCCAGGTGCCATTTTAAGGATTAAATGGAGACCTAGCAAATGGCTAACCAATTTATTACAACTGACCTAGTCAGTAATACCGCATTGGCAATGTTTGCCAACAATGCGCCTTTTGTAATGACTGCTTCTCGTATTTACCAAGATGACTTCGTGTCCTCTGGTTATAAGATTGGCGACACTTTACAAGTTCGTAGACAGAATCACTTCATCGTTGGTGATGGTTCCGTTGCAACTCCTCAATCAATCATTGAAACGGTTGAAACGATTGTTGTGGCGCATCAATACCATGCTTTGATTGCCTACACTATTCAAGATTTATCTTTAAGAATCGAAGACTTTTCTCGTTTGTTTATTGCTCCTGCTATTCAGGAAGTAATTACCCAGATGGAAAAAGACATCGCTTCTAGCGCAGAGCAAGAGCTAAACTTCTTCACAGGTACCGCGGGCGTTGCAATTAACTCCTTCACAACTGTAGATTTGGCTGGTGCTAAGTTGCTTGAGCAAGGTGTCAATATTGCATCTGATGCCTACATGGCAATGACTGTACGAGACGGTTCTAGTTTGAAGGGCGCTTTGTTAAACAACTTCACTCCTGTGTTCAACGAAGACATCGTGCGTTCTTCTGCGATTGGTCACTTGTCATACTTTGACATATTCCAGTCTCAGAATATCAAGCATCACATTGCAGGAGCTGGACCACGCCTTCATTCTGCCGATCCATTATTGGTAAATGGTGCTGTTGCTTCTGGTAACACTATCATCATGGACGGCGCTACCTTCACTGTAACTGACTACTTCGTCGTTGGGGATTTGATTTCCATCGCTGGCGTTCAGTCTGTTAACCCTGTTGGTCGTGCATCTACTGGTCAAGATATGCAGTTTGTTGTTACTGCGAATGCTAGCTCTGATGGTGCTGGTAACATCACTGTTCAAGTTGCACCAAGCATTATATCTGACACCTTGAACCCTAACCGTAACGTGAGCAATGCTGTTCCTAACAATGCTCCGGTAACAATGGTTGGTAGCCATAACGTTAACGTGGCCTACCCTTCACGTGGTTTGGATATCGTATGTCCTCCGCTTTACAAGTTGCAGGTTCCATATGCTTCTGTTG
>Ga0193741_1000548_pt1 | contig 11137 bp, 10 predicted proteins | sample L2s2metaG_FD_143059 | JGI IMG/M metagenome (GOLD analysis project Ga0193741, IMG submission 143059) | Soil microbial communities from a riparian zone of the East river system, Colorado, United States - L2s2 | ecosystem: Environmental > Terrestrial > Soil > Riparian zone | place: USA: East River...
ATGCGGTGGCGTGGCAGGTAATTGAGGGGTCTGTTGGGGCCGCGCTCGCAAGCGCCACGACCCCGGTGGGCGTTTTGCAACTCGTAGACGCAGAAATTGCTGCTGCCGCCCCTGAGATTCAAACCAGCGGACCAAGCAGGGAAGTGGCGATGCGGATTCGAGTAGCAGTGCGATCCTCCGAGACAGCTCAGTCGCTTGTGGAAGCGCTGAGTGTCGAGGCCAGCGTCCGCGGGAAGGCGGCAGCCGCTCGATCGATTCGGCGGCGGTAGGCTGCGCCCGCCGGATCAGCGCTCGACGGTGGTGACGGCCGCGCCCTTGAGCGATTTGCGATAGCGGAGCACCGCCGCGTACAGGGCCTGGGCGATCTTGTCCTTGTAGCCGGCGGTCTTCAGCAGCTGCAGTTCCTGCTTGTTGGTGATGAACGAGATCTCCGAGAGCACGCTCATCACCAACAAGCCGATCAACACCACGAACGGCGCCTTTTTCACGCCGCGGCTGCGCACGTCCTTGTTGGACTTCTTCAAATTCGTTACAAGCGATTCCTGCACCATGTTCGCCAGGTCGCGCGATTCATCCAGTTTGTTGTTGAGCGTGATGGCCCTGATGATGTCGGGGAGCTGGTGCATCTCGCGCTCGGACGCTGAGTTTTCGCGCGCCGCCACCGCCTCCGCTTCAGGTGAAGACGCGAAGCTCAGGAAGTAGGTCTCGATACCCTTGGCATCGCTGATGCGGCTCGAGTTGGCGTGAATCGAGAGGAAGAGATCGGCGTTCTGCCGGTTGGCAATCGCGGTGCGCTCTTCGAGCGGAATGAAGACGTCCGTCCGGCGCGTCAGCACGACTTCGACGCCGAGCTCCTTCTGCAATAACTTCTCGAGCCGTAGCGCGACATCCAGCGTCAGCGCCGCTTCGGACAGGCCTTTCGCGATCGTTCCAGGATCGCGGCCGCCGTGGCCGGGATCGATCACGATGCGCGACACGCTGAGTCCCAGCTGGCGCGCGATCGAGAATCCTCCCGCCGCGTTCGCAGCCGGAGTCGTCGGCGATATAACTGGCGCTGACGGAAGTGGAGGCGGTGGCGGTGGTGGTGGTGCCGGAGTGGTCGGTTCCACGACGACCGGTGGCGCGATGGTCTCTTCGCGAATCTCGACAGGTTTCGCCGGAACTGGAGGCGGTGGCGCAGGCACCGGCGTATAGGCTGGGGTCGCCGCTGACGCCAGGCGGCTCCCGGGCCGCTCGGCATCGATCACGAGACGGAACGGGCTGTAGAGCGTGAAGACGCTGTACTTGGTGACCTCTTCGAAGTCGAGCACGACGCGCACGGTGTTGTCGGGATGACGGCCGACGCGAATCTTGCTGACCACATCGCTCCCGTAGGTCAGCACCTTATCCATCAGCGGCGGCGTGAGCTGAACGTTTCTCAAGTCGAAGAAGAGACGCGACGGTCCAGACAGCCGGTCTTCGCGATAGACCACTTCTTTGTCGAGCTCGATCGTGACGCGGACGGTGTTGGGCAGCACGACACGCTGAATCGATGTCAGCGTCGCGCGCTCCGGTGAAGGAACCGGCGCCACGACTGGGCCAACCGGCGCCGTCGTCACCGCTACCGGCGCCGGCGTGATCGTCGGCATCGTCATATTGCCGAGCGAGATGATCTTGGCGTTGGCCTGTTTGACGAACGAGCTCGCGGGATACTCCTGTACCAGCCAGCGATACAACCGCATTGCGCGATCGCGGTCTTCCTGCCGGTTCAGCCGCAGATACGCCGCATCCGCGAGGTTGGCGGCCTGCCATAGCGCATTGTCGGCGTAGCCGCTGGCAGGGAAGCGGCGCACGATCGATTCGAACGACCACATCACCTGGGTGACCTGCTTGACCAGGTCTGGAGGCGGAGTGGTGTTCGTGAAGTTGGTGAGGAGCACGCGGACTTTCTCGTCGCGCTCTTGCGCCGCTTCGAAACGCTGCTTCGCGGTCTGCGCGGTCGCCGTCTGCGCGGCGAGATCCGACACGGATAGCCACGCGGCCATCGCCGTCACAATCACGATCCCACCTGCGCGCAACGCGCTACGGTGGGCAGGCGCGCTACCGAAGCTGTGCATCCACTTCCTCGAAGTACTCGCGACCGACCAGCACTTCCCGCGGCTTGCCGCCGCTCGCCGCCGAGACCAGGCCTTCCGCTTCCATCATGTCGACCAGGCGGGCGGCGCGGCTGAATCCGATGCGCATCTTGCGTTGCAGGTACGAGATCGACGCCTGGCCGGTCTGGACGACGATGCGTGCGGCCTCGTCGTAGAGCTCGTCCTTCTCGAGCTCGATACCGTTCGGGCCGGCCTTCGTATCTTCCTCGGTAATCGTCTCGTCGTACACCGGCTTGCCCTGCTTGCGGAGGAAGCTCGCCAGGCGCGCCGATTCCTGTTCGGAGATGTACGGCCCGTGCAGGCGGATGTGGCGGGACGATGCCGGCGGCAGGAACAGCATGTCGCCCTTGCCGAGCAGCTGTTCGGCGCCGTTGCTGTCGAGAATCGTGCGCGAGTCGATCTTCGACGACACGCGGAACGAAATGCGCGACGGCAGGTTGGCCTTGATCAACCCGGTGATGACGTCCACCGAAGGTCGCTGCGTCGCCAGGATCAAGTGAATGCCGACCGCACGCGCCATCTGCGCGAGCCGGCAGATCGATTCTTCGACTTCGTTGCCGGCGACCATCATCAGGTCGGCGAGCTCATCGACCACCACGACGATGAAGGGCAGCGGCCGCGTCGGCTCGCCTTCCTTCGGCGTTTCGCCGGATTCGATCCTCGCCCGCACGTTGCGATTGAACTGCTCGATGTTGCGGACGCCGTAGGCGGCGAGCGTCTTGTAGCGCTCTTCCATTTCCCGCACCGCCCAGCGCAGCGCGTTGGCCGCCTTCTTCGGTTCGACGACGACGGGCGTCATCAAGTGCGGGATGTCTTCATACATGCCGAGCTCGAGGCGTTTCGGATCGACCATGATCATCCGCACGTCATCCGGCGTCGCGCGATAGAGGATGCCCGTCAGCATCGCGTTCAGGCCGACCGACTTGCCCGTGCCGGTCGATCCGGCGATCAGCAAGTGCGGCATCGTCGCCAGGTCCGCCATGTACGGCTCGCCGTGGATCGTCTTGCCGAGCGCGAAGGTCAGCTTCGAGGTCGAGCGCGTGTAGGCATCGGACTCGAGCAGCTCGCGCAGTGAGATCGCCTCGCGGTTGGGATTCGGAATCTGGATGCCGACCGTCGCCTTGCCGGGGATGCGATCGATCAGCACTGATTCGGCCTGCATCGCGAGGCAGAGGTCGTCGGCCAGGCCGGTGACCTTGGAGTACTTCACGCCGGCGTCGGGCTTCAGCTCGAACGTCGTGACGACGGGGCCGGGATGGATTTGCACGACCGAGCCGTCGACCGAGAACTCGCGGCACTTCTCTTCGAGCAGCCGCGCCGAATCCATCAGTTCGCGCTCGTCGATCTTGCTCTCGGGTTTTGCCGGATCGAGCAACGACGTCGGCGGCAACGAGTACGAACCGAGGCGGCGCTCAACCCGCTCCGGCTCGGGCAGCGGCAACGGCGAGGCCACTGGCGTCCTGGCCACGGCCTTCTTCTGCACCACCGGCGGCGCGGCCGCGGAGGCTGGCGCGACGGGCTCGATCGGCCGTGACGGCGCCGGTCTCTCGATCTTCGCCGTCTTCCGTTCGGGAATGGCGACGACCGGCGTGTCCTTCTTGCCGTACTTCACCATGACCTCGCGGCGCTGGCGGGCCTTGCGCTGCTCCTCGCGCCACTGACGGAACGCCACGACGCCCTGCCCGAAGACGCTGCCGACACCGGCGAAGATTGCGCTGAACAGGCGGCCGAACGAAAAGTGCGTCGCGAGAATCGTCGCTGCGACCATCAGCGCGAGAATCACGATCACGGATCCGGTGCGGCTCAAGTAGTCGGACATGAATCCGCCGAGCCATTCACCGAGATACCCGCCGGCGCGGAACGCGCGCGGTCCGAAGTCGATGCGGCCGAGCGTGATGCCGAGGAACGCGCTGCCGCAGCCGAACAGCATCGCCGCGCCCACGAGCTTCGTGTAGATGGCGTCGATCTTCGTGCACCAGAAGTAATGCCAGCCGGCAACGGCGATGGACGCGGGAATCAGGTACGACGCGTAGCCGAGGACCTGGTAGGACAGCTCGCTGAGGAACGCGCCGACGCGGCCGGCGAAATTGGCGGGAACGTCGTGCGTGCCGGTGCTGAAAAACCAGACCGGATCGTTCGGGTCGTATGTCGCGAGCGCGATCAACCAGATCAGCGCCGCGGCGAAGAGCGCCACGCCGATCACTTCGCTGATGCGCCGCGACAGGGCGGAACCGGAAGCAGCCACTAAGTCATCTCCTCAGATTTCCATGACCACGGGGAGCACCATGGGGCGCCGGCCCGTGCGTTTTTTCAGGAACTTGCGCAGCTCGACGCGAATACGCTCCTTCATCAGCCCCGGATCGCCGCGCTCTTCCACGCTGCACATCTCGATCGCCGTGGCGACGACGACCGCGCCCTCCGCGAGGATGTCGGCGGTCCCTTCATCGCTCACAAAGCCGCGCGCCACCAGCTCCGGCACGCCTTCGATGATGCCGCTGCGCGCGTTGATCGCCACGACCGGCACGATCAGCCCGTCGGTCGAGATGTGCCGGCGATCGCGCAGCACTTCGTCGTTCACTTCGCCGACCCTGGTGCCGTCGATCAGGACCTTGCCGACCGTCGTCTTCCCGACGATGCGCCCGCCTTCCGCGTCGAAGCGCAAGACGTCGCCGTCTTCAGCGGTAATCACCTCAACCGGCGTCGGCAACCCGCGCGTCACGAACTTCGCGACGCGCGCATGCAGCGCGAGCTGGCGGAACTCGCCGTGAACCGGCACGAAATACTTCGGCCGCACCAGCGACAGCACGAGCTTCAACTCCTCCTCCGAGCCGTGCCCGGAGACGTGCACGTGCTTCTGCGATTCGGTGACGATGTCGACGCCGCGGCGGGCGAGGTGATTCATCACGCGGCCGATGGCTTTTTCATTGCCGGGAATGGCGCGCGCCGAGATCACGACGCGATCGCCTTCCTTGACCTGCACGTGACGGTGATCGTCGATGGCGATGCGCGACAGCGCCGCATTCGGCTCGCCTTGCGATCCGGTGGCGAGGCAGACGACGTCCTGGACAGGGAAGTGCGGCACGTCCGAGTCCTTGATGGCGACGCCGGTCGGCAGGTGCAGGAACCCGAGCCGCTGCGCGATCTGCGAGTTCTCGTTCATGCCGCGGCCGACGAACGCCACCTTGCGATCGAATTGCGCCGCCAGGTCGACAACGATCTGCAGACGATAGAGACTCGAGGAGAACGTCGCGACGATGATCTTCCCCTCGGTGCTGGTGAAGATCTCCTCGAACGCGTCCTCGACGTCGGTTTCGGAGCCGGTGTAGCCGCGCCGATCGATGTTGGTGCTGTCGCAGAACATCGCCAGCACGCCCTCGGAGCCGAGCTGTGCGAAGCGATGCAGATCGAAGGCCTGGCCGTCGAGCGGCGTCTGATCGACCTTGAAGTCGCCGGTGTGGAGCAGCACGCCTTGCGGCGTGCGCACGATCACCGCGACGCAGTCCGGCATGCTGTGCGTGACGCGGACGAATTCGAGCGTGAACGGGCCGATCACAATCGACGATCCGGGCTTCACTTCAACCGTCTTCGGGTCGACCGCGTGCTCTTCGAGCTTGTTGGCGACGAACGCGAGCGTCAGCGCCGTCCCGTAGACCGCGCCATCGAGGTGCGGCAGCACGTACGGCACGCCGCCAATGTGATCTTCATGCCCGTGCGTCAGCACCAGCGCCTTGAGTTGTCCCTTGCGGCTTTCGAGATACGCGAGGTCCGGGACGATCAGGTCCACGCCGGGCAGATCGGCTTCGGGAAACATCGCACCGGCGTCGATGACGATAGTCGTCTCCCCACACGAGATGGCCATCATGTTGAGGCCGAACTCGCCGAGGCCGCCAAGCGGCACGACATCGACTGAAGGCGCGCCGGCAGACACCGGTTGCGCCGCGGACACACTCATGCGACATCCCAGCCGGACGCAGCGTCAAGTGCACGCGCATCCAGGGAAATCCGCCTTCGCGAAAACGCTACGGCGGACAAGCTGGCAACCTAGTGACCCGGGCGGGTCCGAAAAGGTCGCCGTTCAGGCCGCTGGGAGGGCCTGTAAAAACGGGCGGGTTTCGCCGGAAACTATAGCACAGCTTCACCTTACGGGCGCGAAAAGGCTGCGGCAAGCGCGGCCATTTCGGCCAAATCGAGCGTCTCCGGACGGCGCTTGGGATCGATGCCCGCCGCCGCGAGCGCCGGGACGGGATCGACGCCCCGCTCCACACCAAACGGCTTCAACGCGTTGCTGATCGTCTTCCGGCGCTGCGTAAACATCGTCCGCACCATCCGGACGAAGACGTCATGGTCCGGAATCGCCACCTTTGGCGGCCGAAACACGAGGCGAACGACGGCGGAATGCACCTTCGGCGGCGGCCGAAACGCGCCGGGCGGCAGCGAGAGGACCCGGGTGACGTCGGCATTCACCGCGGTCAGCACGGTGAGGACGCCGTACTCACCGGTGCCGACCCTGGCGACCAGTCGATCGGCGACCTCCTTTTGCAGCATGAGCATCGCGTCGCGCACGCCGTGCGTCCTGGCGGCCAGATCCAGCAACGTAAACAGGATCGGCGAGGAGATGTTGTAGGGGAGATTCCCGACGATCCGAAACTGGTTGCCGGAACCGGGCGCGGCGCCGAGCCATTCGGTCAGGCTCGGGACGAGATCGACCGACAACACGTCGCTCGTCACCACGGTCACGTTCGGCAGCGCCGCGGCTTCGAGATCGGCGGCGAGATCGCGATCGATCTCGATCGCCAGGAGTCGTTTGGCTTGCTCCGCCAGCGGCCGCGTGATCGCGCCGCGGCCGGGACCAATCTCGAGAATGGAATCGTCCGGCGTCGCCGCGACCGCCGTCACCAGCTTGTTGACCCACACCGCTTCGAGGAAGTGCTGCGCGAACCGCTTACGGGCTCTCATCGCCGCCGGCTTCGTCGAATTGCTCACGCCGCCAGATGTCTTCGACGACGTCGATCTCCTCTTCGGTCATGCCGAAATAGTGACCGAGCTCGTGGATGAGCGTTTCGCCGATCGCATCGAAGATGTCCTCCTCGCTGCCATCGCCGTCGTCCTCGATGGGAAATTGAAACAGCAGGATGCGGTCGGGTAGTTGATTGCCGTGATCCCAGTGACGTTCGGTCAGCGGCGTGCCGTGATAAAGGCCCAACAGCGTGCCGCCATCCTCAACCTCCATCTCGTCGAGCAATTCATCCGAAGGCTCGTCTTCGATGATGAAGCCGACATTTCGGATGTGGCGCGCGAACCGCTCGGGGATGGAGTCGATCGCTTCCTCGACGAGCTCGCGGAATGCTTCGCGGGTCACCGGCGCCGCGCTTTCTTGGCGCCGGCCCTGAGCGAGGACGCCTTCTTCTTCGAAGGAGGCGTCCGAGTCGAAGGGTTGACAGCCTTGCGGACGGATTTTCCCGCGGACTTCTGCTTGAGCGGCTTCGTGAGGAAGCCCGTTCGATAGAAATCGCAGTCGGGGCGGACGTTGCAGCGAGGGCAGAGCGGCTTGGGCCTGCAAATGCGGCGGCCGTGCAGGATCAGCGCGTCCGAGGCGCGCGTCCATCGCTCGGGCGGCAGCATCTCGCACAGTTGCGCCTCGACCTTGACCGGGTCGTCATTCTTGACGAGGCCGATTCGATTCGCGACGCGAAGCACGTGGCGATCGACCGGCAAGCCCGGGACGCCGAGCGCGTGTCCGAGGACGACGTTTGCCGTCTTACGGCCGACGCCCGGCAACTTCGTCAACGCGTCCATATCGGCCGGCACCTGGCCGCCATGCTCTTCGACGAGCATCGTCGCCATGCCGATCAGCGATTTCGATTTCTGCCGAAAGAATCCCGTCGAGACAATCATCTTCTCGAGCTCGGGCGTCTTCGCGGCGGCCAGCGCCGGCGCATCCGGGTAGCGATCGAAGAGGGCGGGCGTGACGATGTTGACGCGCGCGTCGGTCGACTGCGCCGACAGAATCGTCGCGGTGAGCAGCTCGAACGCGTTGCGGTGGACGAGCTCGGTGTCGGCATTCGGATGATGCCGATCGAGCGCGTCGAAGATTCTCGTGACGACCGCGGGGGGCTTCACGGCGTGGTTCTAGTGGACGGGTCCTTTGCCGGGGGGCACGGGCACGGCGACGGGCTGGGGCTGCTGGTGCGACTCGGAGAAGACGCGCATGTTCTCCTGCAGCGCCGCGATCAGCGTCGGCACGAACTGCACCGGCAACACGAGCCGCGCGCGAATCGGCGCGCGCACGATATGATCGGCTTCGGCCTCCCGGATTTCCTTTTCGGAGAGGGGCATCACCTCACAGAAGGTGAGCGTGAAGTCGAATGGCGTGTGGTTGACCGCGCAGAAGTTGGCGTAGGTGCGCGGCTCGGTGCCACCGTCCTCGGGGATGATGGTGAAGTTGATCTGTTTTCGGTCGGTCATGATTTGGTCCGACCCAATGTAGCGACAAACCTTCAGGTTTGTCGACCGCTAGTATTTCCGCATCACCCCCACGACGACGCCCTGGATCTGGATGCCATCGGGATCCACGTAAATCGGCTGCATCGTCGGATTGGCGGGCTGGAGGCGGATGCGGTTGTGTTCCTTGTAGAACTTCTTGAGCGTGACGTCCTGGCCGCCGACCAGCGCAATCACCATCTCGCCGTTGTCGGCGGTCTTACGATCCTCGACGACCACCCAGTCGCCGTCGCGAATCTGCTCGTCGATCATCGACTCGCCGCGGACCCTGAGCACGTAGGTGTCGCGCTTGCCGGTGACCAGGGAATCCGGGACGCTGATCGTCTCGTTCCCGGCGACCGCTTCGATCGGCATGCCGGCGGCCACGTAGCCCAGCATCGGCAGCTCGATGGCGCGGCCACCTGAGCGGCTGGGCAGCAGCTCGACCGACCGGCTGCGGTTCCAGGCCCGGCGGATGAAGCCCTTTTCCTGCAGGTTGGTGAGATGCTTGTGCACCGTCGCGAGCGAGGACAAGCTGAAGCGTTCGCCGATCTCTTCCAGGCTCGGCGCGTAGCCATGCTGCTGGATGAATTCGTTGAGGTAATCGAGAATCTCGCGTTGCCGCTTCGTCAGTGGTTGCATAGATGCCTCGCGAAGAGTCTGGTCCGACCTTCTGCGTTTCTTCGCCCTGAAAATGGAGCGTAAACAAACAAAAGGCGAAAGTCAAGGCGGCCGAGATTCAACTTCACGCCGCGGGACCGGTCTAATAGGCAATGGCACATGAGTCAGCCCTCGAACTGCCATGGATGGTTGGTGCGGTGAGGCCGCTCACAGAGCTCGACGATTCGGTTCTGGTGAGCGCCGCCGTCGCGGGAAACCGCGAGGCGTTCGACGTGCTCGTCGAGCGGCATCGGCGCACCGTCTATCAGGTCTGCTATCGCTTCGTGAACAATCACGAGGACGCCAGCGATCTCGCGCAGGACGCGTTCGTGCGCGCGTGGCGCGGGCTCAAGAATTTCAAGGGCCAGTCGGCCCTCTCGACGTGGCTGTATCGAATCGCCGTCAACGTCTGTCTCAATCGCGTGAGCGCGAAAACGCCGGCGACCGAGGCCATCGAGTCGACGGATCATTTCGAGGACGTCCGCATCGAAGGCGCGCAGCATGCGATGATTCGCGAAGAGCGCGCGGTGGCCGTACGCAAGGCGATCGCGAGCCTGCCGAAGAAGCAGCGCGCGACGTTGATCCTGCGGACGTATCACGACATGTCGCACCAGCAGATCGCCGACGTGCTGGGCAGCTCGGAGGGCGCGGTGAAAGCCAATTTCTTCCACGCTCTTGTTAATTTGAAGAAGATCCTGGGATCGGAACCATGACGCACCTCACGCCGGACGAACTCATCGACGCCATGGAGGGCCTGCTCTCGGAAGAGCGGCAATCGCACCTCGCCGCGTGCGAGCAGTGCCAGCGCGAGCTCGCGGGGTTATCGAACGCGCTGACCGAAGCGAAACAGGTGAGCGTTCCGGAACCGTCGCCGCTGTTCTGGCCGAATTTTTCACAGCGCGTGCGCGTGGCGATCGATCAGGACGCGAGCACCGGCAACAACTGGCCCGCATGGTTGCGATGGCAGGTGCTGCTGCCGCTCGGCGCGGTCGCGATGATCATCCTCGGGTTGATGATCTCGATGCCGAAACAGGCACGGAACGATGATGCATCGGTGAGCGCGGCACTTCAGACACCCGAGGCACCTGAGGCCCTCGATCGTTGGGTGATGCTCGCCGATCTTGTCGGTGACATCGATCTGGATACGGCGTCCGCCGCCGGCGTGACGTTGATGCCTGGCGACGCGGAGCAGGCGGTGCTGCAGTTGACGGCGGAAGAACAGCAGGAGCTGACGCGCCTGCTCAAGGCGGAATTGACGCGAGCGAAATCATGAGACGAATCCCCCCGGTTACAGTGATCGCGTTTTCGATCGGCGTCGCGTTGGCTGCGCCCGTCGCAGCGCAGGATGTCGAGCGGCCCCTGCCCACTGTCGCTTTAGCGGAGGTGGGGCAGAATCCGCCGCCTCAGGGCGGTGGTCCGCTGCCCGGTCTCGACAACAGCGACATGACGCCGGGCGAGATTCAGAAACTGTTCGACGCGTACCTCTTGATCGAAGCGCAGCAGGCGCTGCAGTTGAGCGATCAGCAGTATCCGCAGTTCCTGACGCGCCTGCGAACGCTGCAGGACACGCGCCGGCGCACGCAGCAGGAACGCAATCAACTGATGGGGCAGTTGCAGCGGCTCACCAATCCACGCCTCACGAAGCCGGTGGAGGAGTCGGAGATCAAGGCGCGGTTGACGTCGCTACAGGAGCTGGAGTCGCGCACCGCCGCCGAGATGCGCAAATCGTACAACGCGCTCGACGAAGTGCTGGACGCCCGGCAGCAGGGCCGCTTTCGCGTGCTCGAAGAACAGATCGAGCGCCGCAAGATCGAGCTGCTGATGCGGGCGCGCCAGCAGAATCGGCAGAACAACGCTCGTCC
>Ga0193741_1000549_pt1 | contig 11129 bp, 7 predicted proteins | sample L2s2metaG_FD_143059 | JGI IMG/M metagenome (GOLD analysis project Ga0193741, IMG submission 143059) | Soil microbial communities from a riparian zone of the East river system, Colorado, United States - L2s2 | ecosystem: Environmental > Terrestrial > Soil > Riparian zone | place: USA: East River...
AAGTTTGATAATGACATTCAACTTAAAGATAAAGAGTGTGATGTTCTTGTTATTGGTCATGGAAGCTCTGATAGAAGAGCAACAGAGGCTTTTATTTTTACCATTAATGCTATAAAAAGTTCTTATAGAAATGTTGATTATTGTTTTCTCGAGTTAGCAGAACCGACTATACAAGAAGGTATTAACTCTGTTATAAAAAAAAATCCGCGAATTGTATTGATAATGCCTTATTTTTTACACAAAGGTATACATATAAAACATGATGTAATTAAAGAAGTTAAAAATGCATTAAAAAGCCATTCTTTTTCTAATATTCTTATTGCAGATCATATTGGAGTTGATGACAGAATGGTAAATCTTATTTTGCAGCGAGCAAATGAAGTTGAGAAAAAAATTGTTTAAGAAAGAAATCACAGAGAATCCTAATAATAGATCTATGTCTATTAAATCCTTTGATATTGAAAAAAACAGCTTTGACATAATAGAGAGCGAAATTGGAAAACATACGTACAATAAAGAATTTGAATGGGATATTGTTAGACGGGTAATCCATGCTACTGCAGATTTTGACTTTGCTCGCAAAGAAAAACTGTTGTTTAACAATGATGCTATTACCTCTGGGTTTCAAGCAATTGAAAATAAATGTAATATCATTACTGATGTAGAAATGGTAAGAGCAGGAATTTCAAAAAATTCACTCACTAAACTTAATTTAAAGTGTATTTGCAACATCTCTGATAGTAACATCATTATTGAATCTAAGAGACTTAATAAAACACGTGCTGAAACGGCTATGCGTAATTCACTAATATAGGTAGAAAAGGCGGAAGTGCTGTAGCTTCTTCAATAACGAATGCATTAATGTTATTGTACCTACATAAAATGAAATAATATTAATTTCTTCCTTGAATTTGAAAGGTAAGTAAATCTTAAAAATGATGCTCATATTAATTAATCATTGAAAGAACTTACTACTGAAATACAAATAAATTCTAGCCCTGAAATTTTATGGAAGGTAATTACTGATTTTAAAAATTATTATCAATGGAATCCTATACTTCAAAAAATTAAAGGAGAACCTTTAATTGGAAATCAATTAGAAATTCATCTAAGTACGATAGGAGGAAAGAATAGAGTATATCACCCAAAAGTTATTAAAATTACTCCTAACCACGAATTAAGATGGAAGGGTACATTATTGTTCTCACAAATATTTTCAGGTGAACGAATTTTTCTAATTGAAAAACTTTCTGAAAACAAAGTCAATTTTGTGAACAAGGAAATCTTTTCGGGAATAGGAGTCAGGTTTACTTCGCAAAAAATGGAAGACGATATTGTAGCAAGTTTTAAAAAAATGAACGAAGCATTAAAAAAAACTATAGAGCGAACATAAAACAATACATAAATCTTCTAAAACTAAGTTCATATTAATTACTTAACAGTGATTAATTGGATATGTAATTCTTATACAAGAATGCTATATTGTAAAGGTTTAGTAAAGTAATGTTTTAAAGGAGAATAATCTTTAATTTAAGTATGAAAGCAATTTGGAAAGATGTCATTTTAGCTGATAGTAAATCGACAGTAGTAATTGAAGGAAATCATTACTTTCCTCCTGAATCTATTAATAGACGATTTTTTAGAGATAGTACTACTCATACAAGATGTGGATGGAAAGGGATTGCTAGCTATTATACAATTAATATTGAAGATGACGTTAATCAAGATTCAGCCTGGTATTATCCAGAACCTTTAGACAAAGCTAGACATATCAAAAATTATGTGGCTTTTTGGAAGGGCATAAAAGTAGAAGAATAAATTATATTATTTTATATTCACTTTCGCTCTATGGAGACCTAGATCATCACTTATTGATTATGATGGCTTTTATTACATCAGTTCTATCATGTACCTTTTTAAAGGCATCCTTGGATTCTAATATACTATATCTATGTGTTATTATTTTATTAACATCAATTTCCATTTTTGTTATCATATGTAACGCTTCATGTATTTCCTTATTAGTAGCAGCGTATGTTGTTTTAATTCTGACTTCTTTTGAGTAAATTTTATTTATATCTACATTTACATTAATCTTTTTTTGAGGTTCTCCAAAAATTAAGATAGTTCCACCTTTTCTTATGATATCCACTGATTTACGTAAAACACTCATATCAGAGGTTGCAATAATGATTAAATCAGGACGAAGTCTATCATTCAAATCAATTAGACTCTCAATTTCAGATGTCCTTCCATCTACACATATTCCGAGATTCATTTTTTTACAAAAGTTAACTTTATTTTGATTGATGTCTATACAATAAATGGCTGAAGCCCCATAAATTTTAGCCAACATGGCATGAAGAATACCGATCGGTCCGATGCCAAATATTAATACTGAATCACCTTTTACAAATGGTATTTTCTTCCATCCTCGAATACAACAAGCAAGAGGTTCAATCATTGACCCTTCTTCAAAACTCAGTGAATCCGGAAGTTCAAAAATACTCTGATTATTTACAATCCATTCTGAAAGTATAATTTTTTCTGAGATCCCACAAGGAAAAATATTATCTGTAAATTTATCACACATTGTTTCATTGCCATGGATACAATAATGACAACTATTACAAGGGGCATGATGATTTACAAAAACCCTCTTTCCTTCGTAGTTTTTCCCATTAAAACTTTTTCCAACTTTAACGATTGTTCCAGTTATCTCATGTCCTAATTTGGAGGTAGGTTTGCAAGAATCAGCAAAAACATTTCGAAGATCAGATCCACAAATGCCACATGAACCTAAATTAATTAAAATTTCTTTATCTTTGATAATTGGCTCATCAATCTCAACTAATGATATTGTTTTATCTGATGATAATTTTAAGGCTTTCATGAACTATTTCTCTATTGTGAAGATTAAATAAATTTAAATTTATCACTAAATAAATTTTGGCCCAAGGATGATTTTTATTTTCTTGAAAACTTTTTACAATTGAAAATAAATTGTTGGGGCAATTTAGTATTGGAAAAATGAAGATGAGTATATGAAGCAAGAGTATTATAAACTACCATACCATCTTTTTGATTAATTATTCCTTTTCCTTTATTTAAATAATATGAAAATTTAGAATCAATTGGAATATTTTCCATTTCAGAAAAATGAAATTCATGACCTTTAATGCTACTTATATTACCAAAAACTGATTGATTTATTACTTTGCCCTGTGTATAATTAAGCGTTAATTTATCTGTCATTTTTGTTATAGCATCTATTAACCCTATCATTTTGTAAGTTTTATTAAAATTTACTTTTGATTCAGGTATTTTGCCATTTCCATATTTAGGAAGTCCTTCCTTTATCGATCTAGAAAGGTACATCAATCCACCACATTCTGCATATATTGGAATCTCGTTTTCAGCTATTTTTTTAATAGCTCTCATCATAGAAAGATTTTTACTTAAATCGCTAGCTAATATTTCTGGGAATCCACCTCCTATTATAATACCATCAATTTCGTCAGGTAATCTGTTGTCATTTAAAGGACTAAAGAAAATAAGGTGAGCTCCCTTTTTTTGTAAAATATCAAGATTTTGTTGGTAATAAAAGTTAAAAGACTCATCTAACGCAACGGCAATTTTGATAGTTGGGATATTTTGATCTCTAATGTTATCGATTTTTTTCTTTGTAATCTTTTCATTTTGTATGGGTCCAATTAAATTCATAATTTTTTCCGCATCTAAAGATTCTGAAAGAACCTTAGCTGAATTTAGGATCTCATTTCTTTTTTTATAATCTAATTCCGCTCTTGGAATTAGGCCTAAGTGTCTTTCGGAAAAAATAATATCCTTATTCTTATAGACAACGCCCACAATTGGAATCTTTATTTTGTTGGCGAAAGCATCTCTGATAAAATGAAAGTGCCTCTTACTGGATATTTTATTAAGGATAATTCCCTTTATGTGTATTCTTTTCTCAAAATTCAAAAATCCATAAGCAATAGCAGCTATGGATCTTGCAGCTTTACTTGCATCTATAACTAAAATTATTGGAGAATTTAATATTTTCGCTATGTGGGCAGTACTTGCGAAATCATTTTTACCACCAATACCGTCAAATAACCCCATCACTCCTTCAATAACTGCTATGTCTTTTCCTATTGTATACTTCTCAAAAGTATTGATTATTCCTTTTTTTCCCATTAACCATGAATCGAGATTATAAGAAGGATTATTAGTAACAAAATGATGATATGAGGGATCAATGAAATCTGGGCCTACTTTAAAAGCTTGAATTTTAAAACCAAGATTCTTTAGTAGATAAAGAATTCCTAAAGTTATAGAAGTTTTTCCTACACCACTTGTAGTACCAGCAATTATTATTCTAGGAATCGGCATTAAAATAAGAATATAAATAAATGGATAATTATCCTTTCTTGATTAAAAGAGTTAATTCTATACTATTAAATTCTAGTTTCATATGACTACTTCAGCTTATAAATATATGGTAAATTTTTTGTGATGAAATAATGCTTATTATTTTAAATTTATTGCTCTCAATTTTATATTATAGGCTAAACCAAATCTATGTGCTTCATCTCGTACGAATTGAAGTAAATGCAATGCAGGATTCTTCTTTGAAATTTGCAAAGGTTCTGGTGAGAAAGTGGTATATATATCTTCATTTTCCTTGGCTAAAGAAATAAGAGGTATATCCAAATCCATCTTTTTTAATACAACTTGTGCGGAAGCCAGTTGACCTTTTCCTCCATCAATAACTATAAGATGCGGAAACGAATTATCTAATTTATTGTTATTTATAGAGTTAATATTATTATTTTTATTATTAAGTCTGTCATCTTCGTCAGAAACTTTATGGAAAGAATACTTTCTATGTACTATTTCTTTGATCATTGAATAATCATCCTGTTTGAATTGTAAAGTCCTAATTTTGAATTTCCTGTACCCACTTTTGTAGGGATATCCATTAACAAACCTTACGCATGCACCAACTGCATAAGTTATTCCCAAATTTGATATATCAAAACAGTCAATGATGAAAGGAAATTCTTGTAAATTGAGAATATTTTTAAGTTCTATGACAGATGGATTATATTTTCTTTCAACTTGAATTGATAAATTCTTAAGTATTAAATTCATTAAATCTTTTTTCTCATTGTTAGTAGAATCTGTAACCTTAATAATTCTGACATTATGATTGGCTAATTTTTTTAGAGCTAATTCTAAGATTTTTTTTGAGGCCGGAATTTCATTTACATATATCTCATGAGGAATTTGCGCTGCAGTGGTGTAATATTGGAGTAAAAATGTCGAAAAATTATTATCACCCACTAATTCATAATCATATTTCCTTTGGTCACTTATAACTCCATTAACTCTTTTAAAAATAAGAATATGAGAAACTCCTGATAAAGTATCTGTTTTTGTACCTATGTATTCTTCATTATTACTATTTTTTAAATCCATTTTTTGATGGATTAATAAACTTTCTATAGTTTTTACTGTATCACGAATTTCTTTTGCTCTTTCATAATTTTGTTTCTTTGATTCAACATCCATTTCTATTTTTAAATTTGAAATAAAGTTTTCAAGTCCATTTTTTTCATTAAGAATCTCTTTTAATTTTTTTATATTTTTTAAATATTCTTCTTCATTAATCTTTTTTATACATGGTGCATCACAATTATGAATAAAATATTCTAAACAAGGCTTTGTGGGCAGTCGATTACATATTCTAATCTTGAATATTTTTCTCAATATTCCTATAGAGAGAAATCTTGAACTTCCATAAACAAAGGGACCAAAAATATCTCCACTGGGCCCTTGAAAATCTCCATTTCTATTTCTTCTTGCAACTAATAATCTAGGAAATTTTTCATCTGTAATTTTTAAATAAGTGTATCTTTGTTGATCTTTTAACTCTATATTAAAAATTGGTCTATACCTTTTAATCAAATTTGATTCAAGAAGGAATGCTTCGATTTCATTATCAGTTAGGATATATTCGATATCATTTACTCTATTTATTAATACTCGAGTTTTCCAAAAATTTTTGTCTTTATATTTCAAATTACTTTTTGAATTTAGATTGCAATAACTTTTAATTCGATTTTTTAAATTTTTTGCTTTTCCAATATAAATTATTTTACCTGATTTATCTTTCATTAAATAAATTCCGGGATTGCTCGGAATTTTTTTTTCATCTTTGTTAAGGTTAAATGAGGACATTGCGAATTTTCTAACTATTTACCTCAATGAGCTTAGAATTTAATATCTTCTTCTTTAAAAATTTAGCTGTATAGCTTATGTCATCATAGTTTATTATTTTTTCTGGAGGACCCTCAATTACTAATTGCCCTCCATCAATTCCACCTTCTGGTCCTAAATCAATTACCCAATCTGCACTCGCAATAACATCTAAATTATGTTCAATGACAACAACTGTATTTCCCAACTTGGTTAATCTGTTTAAAATTTTAAGCAATTTCTTAACGTCCTCAAAATGAAGTCCAGTGGTTGGTTCGTCTAAAATATAAAGTGTCCTTCCAGTGTCTCTTTTAGAAAGTTCGGAAGCAAGTTTAATTCTTTGTGCCTCTCCACCTGAAAAAGTCGTAGCGGGTTGACCCAATTTAATGTATCCCAAACCTACGTCAAATAAGGTTTTTAATTTTTTGTAGATAATAGGTATATTTTGAAAAAAGTACATAGCCTCTTCTACTGTTAAATTTAATATATCATCTATAGTCTTACCCTTATATTTTACCAACAATGTTTCAGAATTATAACGCTTTCCCATACATTCATTGCATTTTACATACACATCAGGTAAAAACTGCATTTCAATTCGCTTTACTCCACATCCTTCACATGACTCACATCTTCCACTTTTTACATTAAAGGAAAATCGTCCAGGGTTATAACCCATTTCTTTAGCAGTTATAGTTTTAGAAAAAATCTCTCTTATGGGAGTAAAAGCATTAACATATGTAGCTGCATTGGATCTAGGAGTTCTGCCAATAGGAGATTGATCAATTTCAATAACTTTATCAATATTGTCCATACCACTTATGGAATCATGTTTCCCAGGGATGTCATTTGTTCCAAAATAACTAGCTATGGACTTAAAAAGAATTTCATTTATAAGTGTAGATTTCCCTGAGCCCGAAACTCCGGTAACTATTGTCATACATCCAATAGGTATATCTACATCTATTGATTTTAGATTATTCTCTTTTGCACCATGAATAGTAATTAAATGCGTGCTTTGATTTTTTTTTGAACTCAGAGTGGCTGTTTTCTCTCCTTTTAAATATTTCCCTGTTAAAGAATTTTCATTCTGTATAATTTCGTTCAAATTTCCTTGAGCCACTATTCTTCCACCGTGTATTCCGGCTCCTGGACCAATGTCAATAATCCAATCAGAATTCCTTATTACATCTTCGTCATGTTCAACAATTATAAGAGAATTGCCCAAATCTCGTAGTCTTTTTAGAGTTTTAATTAATCTATCATTATCACGTTGATGTAGTCCTATTGTTGGTTCATCTAAAACGTATAGTACGCCAGTTAAGTTTGAGCCAATTTGAGTCGCAAGTCTAATTCTTTGAGATTCTCCTCCCGAAAGTGAAGATGTTGATCTATTTAATGTCAAATAATTTAATCCTACATTAATTAAAAATTCAAGTCGAGATCTAATTTCCTTCAACACATTTTTTGCAATATATTTTTTTGTATCATCAAGCTTTAAGCTATTGAAAAAATTATAGCATTCATCAATAGGTAAATCTCCTACGTCCATTATTGATTTCTCCGATAATTTAATAGACAATGAATCCTTCTTTAGTCTCTTTCCGGAACATTTATCGCAAACATGTTCTTTCATAAACCGTGCAAGCATTTCTCTTTTGTTTTCTGAGTCAGTACTATTATACAACCTTTGTAAATTGGGGATGACTCCTTCAAAATTACTTTCATATTCCCACTTGCTTTGAGAGTATTTTGATTCATATTTATAGTAAATATTTTGATTTGTTCCATATAATATAACATTTATTTGTTCGGAGCTCATTTTTTCTATTGGGGTATTTAAGTTAAATCCAAATTTTTTTCCAACATATTTTAACATGGATGATCTAAAAGTAGCAAAACTTCCTTGCCAAGGTTTAATTGCTCCTTCGATAATACTTTTATTTTTATCTGGAATTATTAGATCGGGATCAAATTCTATTTTGATCCCTAGACCATTACATTCCTCACATGCTCCAAACGGGGAGTTAAACGAGAAAGATCTCGGTTCAATATTTCCTATACTTATTTTACAGAATGGACAAGCATTGTGTCTGGAAAAGAAAAACTCTTTATCATCGATGAGTGTAAGAATTATTCCATTAGTTAAGTTTGCTGCATTTTGAACTGACTCAAAAATTCTACTTTTTTCATTTAATGATGGTTTTAGTCTATCTATTATAACATCTATATTATGTTTCCTTTGTTTGTTTAGATTAAGATCTTTGTATTCTGAGGGTCGTAGATTATTTTTATCATTGGATTGTACGTCATGAGACGTATTAAGCAATTCTTCTAAATTAACAAATTGTCCATCAATTCTTAATCTCGAAAATCCTTTTTCATATAATTCTTGAAATAATCTATCAAAAGTACCTTTTTTTCCTTGAATTAATGGAGCAAGAATAATTAAGCGTGATTTCTGATTAGAAAATCTTAATACTGATTCTGTAATTGATTCTAATGTTTGACTCTCTATCTTTTTATTACAATTTGGACAATGAGGTTGGCCAATTTTTGCAAACAACAATCTTAGATAATCATAAATCTCAGTGACTGTTCCTACTGTCGATCGGGGATTCTTATTTGTTGTTTTTTGCTGTATTGAAATGGCAGGAGATAATCCTTCAATAGAATCTACTTCAGGTTTTTCCATAAGTTCAAGAAATTGTCTGGCATAAGCTGATAATGACTCTACATATCTTCTCTGACCTTCTGCATAAATAGTATCAAATGCTAGTGTGGATTTGCCGGACCCAGAGAGACCAGTAAAGACTACAATCTTGTTCTTGGGTATATCAACATTTATATTGTTTAAGTTGTGTTGTTTCGCACCTCTAACAATTAACTTATCTATCATGACCTGCTCACCTCTACGATTCCAATTTCTTGATTTATTTTCTTTAATTTATCTCGTAGTTGTATCGCTTTCTCAAATTCAAGTTGTTCAGCAAATTTATTCATCAATGCCTCGGTTTCCACAGACAGCTTTCTCAAGTCATTTTTACTCATAGATTTAAAGGTTTCACGCTGACTTTGGGAATTTTTATTCGCAATTATTGGTTTTAATATTGAAATAGGAGTTATTTTATGTAATGTGTTAAATTCTATTTGTTTTTTTCGCCTTCTATTTGTTTCTGCTAAAGCATTTTCCATGGATTTTGTCACTCTATCTCCATACATTATTACTGTTCCATCAATATTTCTCGCAGCCCTTCCAAATGTTTGTATAAGGCTGGTATCATTTCTTAAAAAACCTTCTTTATCTGAGTCTAATATAACAACAAGAGAAACCTCTGGGATATCCAATCCTTCTCTTAATAAGTTGATGCCAATTAGAACATCGAATTCACCCAATCTTAACTGACGAATTAATTCAGTACGTTCTAATCCTTCAATTTCTGCATGTAAATATCTTACCCTAATATTTTTTTTTGATAAGAATTCAGCTAAATCTTCAGCCATTCTTTTCGTTAATGTTGTTACTAGTGTTCTTTGGTTCTTGCTAACTCTTTTCTGAATTTCAAAAATTAATTCGTCAATTTGATTTTTCGAGGATCTAATTTCTATCATAGGATCAACTAATCCAGTTGGTCTAACTAATTGTTCTACAACTTGGAGACTAGAATTTAATTCATAAGGACCAGGGGTTGCGGATACAAAAATTACTTTTCTCAAATATCTTTCAAACTCTTCAAATTTTAGTGGACGATTATCAAAAGAACTAGGAAGTCGAAATCCATATGCCACTAGCATTTCTTTTCTCGTATGATCTCCGTTATACATTCCTCTTAACTGAGGAAGTGTAACATGAGATTCATCTATGACTAGTAAAAAATCGTCTCCGAAAAAATCTAATAAACAGTATGGTGGTTCTCCTTCTTTTCTGCCATCAAAATGACGAGAATAATTTTCTATACCCGAACAATAGCCTAATTCATTTATCATTTCAATATCGTATTTAGTTCTTGAAGCCAATCTCTCCTTTTCCAATTCTCCTTCTAATTTAGGAAGCCATTCTTTTAGTTCCTTTTTTATCATTCTTATTGCATTTTCTCTAATTCTTTTGTCCGTAATGTAGTGCTTAGCTGGAAATATGGTAATCCTATTTACATTCCTAATTTTTTTTAACGTCAAAGCATCATGAATACTAATTTTTTCAATCTCTTCATCAAAAAGTGCTATTCTAACAATATCGTTAAAATATCCCGGAATTAAATCTATAATATCACCTTTCACACGAAAATTCCCTGAAGAAAGCGAGGAATCGTTTCTTTCGTAACGTGATTCAATTAGTCTCTTAATTATTTCCTTTCTATTCATTAAATCTCCTTCTGTTATTGTTAGCGCATTTCTTTCCCATTCTGATGGTGACCCTAAAGAGTAAATACACGATACTGTAGAAATAATTATTGTTGGCTCACCGGACATTAACATTGCTGTTGCTTCTAACCTCATTTTTTCGATGGTTTCATTTACTGCTGTGTCCTTTTCAATATACGTATCTGTTTGTGGGATATAACTTTCAGGCTGATAATAATCATAAAAACTAACGAAATATCCTACATTTATAGATGGAAAAAAATCCTTAAATTCCGAATAAAGTTGAGCTGCTAATGTTTTATTGTGAGAGATTATAAGAGTATTTTTTTTAATTCTAGAAATGAGATTTGCAATTGTAAAAGTTTTACCACTACCAGTAACACCAAGCAAAGTTTGAATCGACTTTTTGTTTTTCATGATACCCTCAGTTAATTGATCAATTGCATATGGCTGATCTCCATTAGGAGAATAAGCCGAATTCAATGGAAATTCAAACAAATCTT
>Ga0193741_1000550_pt1 | contig 11125 bp, 9 predicted proteins | sample L2s2metaG_FD_143059 | JGI IMG/M metagenome (GOLD analysis project Ga0193741, IMG submission 143059) | Soil microbial communities from a riparian zone of the East river system, Colorado, United States - L2s2 | ecosystem: Environmental > Terrestrial > Soil > Riparian zone | place: USA: East River...
GAAAGTCGGTGCGCTTCGGGGCTGACTTGATGTATCAGAGCAAAGTGCATCTGCGCGCGGGCTACGTGGGACACGATCGCCGCGGAGACGCCAGCGCGGCGCTGGGAATCGGACTGCAGAGCGCGGGGTTCGTCTTTGACATTGCTCGCACGTTCGGGGGCTTGCCCGCCGAGGGAGGCAACTCGCCGGTTTACGTGTCCCTGCGCTACCTCTTCTAGTCCCAGGTGCGGTTTCTCTACGCTCTACTCGTATTCGTTCCCATAGCCATAGCAGGCCGGCTGCTGCATTGGCCCCCGATCGCCGTCTTCATCATCAGTGCGCTGGCGATCATCCCGCTGTCCGGCGTTCTTGGCGCGGCGACTGAAGCGGTTGCCGAGCGAACCAGTCCCGCCATCGGAGGCCTCCTCAATGCGACGATGGGCAATCTCGCCGAGCTCATCATCGCCGCCATGGCATTGCGGGCTGGGCTCATCGACCTCGTCAAGGCGTCGATCACCGGGTCGATCCTCGGAAACCTCCTCCTGGTCCTCGGGGCTGCGCTGTTCGCCGGGGGGCTCAAGTTCAAAGTTCAGCGCTTCAACCCACACCTTGCTGGGTTCAGCGCCACCGTGCTCGTGATCGCGGCGTTTGGGCTGCTGGTGCCGGCGCTGTTCCAGTATCTCCACCCGGATCCGGAGCGGGTCGCCACGCAGACGATGTCGTACTATGTGGCGGGGCTCCTGATCGCTGGCTACGCGTTTTCGCTCCTCTATTCGCTGCGCACCCACAGCTCGGCGTTCCTCGCCGTGGAGGCCGCCCACGAAGTGACTGTGGCCCCGCACTGGTCGTCAAAACAGGCACTGACCATCCTTATAGGATCGGCAGTGGCGATTGGGGTCGTGTCGGAGATTCTCGTTTCGGTAACCGAAGAGGCCGTCAAGGTGATGGGCCTCTCGGAGTTTTTTGTCGGACTCATTCTGGTTCCCATCATCGGCAACGCGGCCGAGCACAGCTCGGCGATCCTGATGGCGATGAAAAACAGGATGGACCTGGCGATCAACGTTGCGGTGGGATCGAGCATTCAGGTTGCGCTGCTGATCGGTCCGCTGTTGGTGTTTCTTGGCGTAGCGTTTGGGCAGAGAATGGATCTGGCGTTCACCCAAATGGAGGTCGCGAGCATCGCGCTCTCTGTGGCGGTGGCCACCTCCGTGATGAGGGACTCCGAGTCGAATTGGCTCGAGGGAGTGTTCCTGCTTCTCGCGTATGCGATACTCGGAGTAGCATTCTTTTTCTTCTGACAGAGTAGAATTACCCGCGACCCGGAAAGCCAACGATTTGCAGCAGCCAAACGCAATACGCTTTTCTCCTGACGGTGCCTCGCTCCCGTCCCACGTGAGCGATTGGATCGATGCGCAGGAAGCTTCGGTCGTCACCCTCGGCTCGGCCGACGAATTGATGTCGATCGGGCTCCGCGCGCGCCCGCACTTCGTGATCTTCGACGCGCGGCGCGAGTCCGAGCCCGTTTTGGCCGCCCTCCATCGAGTCAAGAAGGACTCCTACACCGGCGTAGTCCCGTGTGCCGTCCTTTGCGGAAAAAAGACCGAAGCGCTCGAGAAGGCGTTCGACGCGGGTGCGGACGAAGTGATTCCACACGGGATGGAGGCGCAGGAAGCCGTTCGTCGCCTGACCGCGATGTTGATCCGGTCGGAGCGCGACCTCATCGTCCACCCGTCCACGCGTCTGGCCGGAACGTCGGCGATCGAAGCCGAGATCGGGCGCCGGCTTGCCATTGGTGACTTCTTCGCGGTCTGCTACGCCGACCTCGATCACTTCAAGGAATTCAACGATCGCTACAGCTACAACGAAGGCGACCGCGTCATCCGGATTCTGGCGAAGCTTCTGCACGACGTGGTCAAGGGAACGTGCGGCGAGGACGGCTTCATCGGTCACATCGGCGGTGACGACTTCATTTTCATCATCCCTTACAACTCGATTCCCTCTGTATGCGGCGAGATCGTCGCCACCTTCGATCTTCTGGCACCGTACCAGTACTCGGAACAGGATCGGCGCGCCGGCTATTTCTTCGGGAAGGATCGGAGAGGGCATCTCGATCGCGTTCCCCTCATGACGCTCTCGATTGGCGTCGTCACCAACCTGCGACGCACATTGACCTCCGCGCGGCAGGCAAGCCAACTTGCGACTGAGATGAAAACATACGCGAAGAGTCTTCCTGGCTCGGTATATACTGTTGATAGACGCAGTGATGAGCGCGTCACGCCGCAGGAGCCGCTTCCCGCCTTCCGCGACGCAGTCCGGAAGATTGGAGAGAACGAATGAACGTCAGCTGTCCCGATTGTCGCTCGATATTCCGCGTGGATCCAGCCAAGGTTCCGCCCACCGGGGTGCGCGCGCGCTGCTCGGTTTGCGGCGGCGTCATCTCGATTCCGGCACCTACCGGTCAGAACACGCCGCCGTCGGGGAACCCGCAGGTAGGATCGCCGAGCGCACGGCCCGAGTCTCAATCCCGTGGAAGGTCCACTCCGGCGTCGTCAGACGCGTGGGATCCGCAACCGTTCACGAGTGCGCCTCAAAACACTCCCGGCGCGCGTCCCGCTTCGTCGCCCCCACCAACGCCAAGGACTTCAGAAGTCCCCGCAGCATCCCGCCCGAGACCGGAGTCTGTGGAGCGGGGCTCCGTCGCGGCGACTGCAACCCCTCCGTCGCCGACCTCTGGGCTGCCGGAATTCACGCCACCGCCCGTGCCGCCGCCGTTCGCACCGCCCGCTCCAGCGCCGTTTACCCCAGCTGCTCCGGCATCATCGCCGTTTACGCCTTCCGCTCCACCTTTCGTTCCGGGAGGTGCTCGAGCGGCGACCCCTCCGCGCACGCAGGGACCTCCGCCCACACCCTCACCTTCGCCGGCGACCGGTGATGGTGGCGCACGCCGTCCGCTCAATCCCTTTCTGTCGAAGGACCCCAACCAGCGCGCAAAGAGGTTGGCGCGCGCCCTCGTCTCCGACATCATCACCTACCATCCCGCGAAGCACGCTGAAGGGCTTCGCGACGGCACGCTCAAGCAGCTGTTCCGCGAGGAGATCAAGAAGAGCTTCGAAGAGTATATTGCACAGGTAGGGCAGCAGCTCGCGGAGAGCACCACCTACTTTCAGGAAGCACTCAACGAAGTGCTCGGTGCAGGCAAGAAAATCTTTTAGGGGTCGTACAAATGGCGGAAAGCGAACGCAGTCGCGCGTTGAAAGAGAGCAAGGAGCGACTGGCGGAGTTGCGGAGGTATCTTTGACATCGACGGCAAGCGCGCTCGCCTGAGCGCCCTCGACGCCGAGATGGCCGACCCCGGCTTCTGGAGCAACCAGGAGAAGGCGCAGGCGACGCTTCAGGAAGTGAAATCGCTGCGCATTTGGCTCGACCCATACGACAAACTGACCAGTCGCCTCGACAGCGCCATCGAGCTCGATGAGCTCCTGCTGGACGGCTCCGAGCCCGAGATGGACAAAGAGCTCGACGCCGAAGCGGCGCGGGTCCACGACGAAATCGACTCGTTCGAGGTGAGATCGCTCCTGCGCGGCCCCGATGATTTCCGCGACGCACAGCTGGAGATCAGCGCCGGCGCCGGCGGCACGGAAGCGCAGGACTGGGCGCAGATGCTAATGCGCATGTACATCCGGTGGGCGGAACGACGCGGGTTCGAGGTTGGCGTCCTGGACGAGAGCGCGGGCGAAGAAGCGGGCATCAAGGGAGCAGTCCTCGAGATACGCGGACACTACGCCTACGGATTCCTGCGCCCCGAAACGGGAGTGCATCGCCTCGTTCGGATCTCACCCTTCGATGCGAATGCGCGGCGCCACACCAGCTTCGCCTCGGTGTTCGTCTATCCGATGGTGAACGAGGAGATCAACATCGAGATCAACGATGATGATCTGCGGATCGACGTCTATCGTGCTTCGGGGGCCGGCGGCCAGCACGTGAACAAGACGAGCTCCGCTGTTCGCATCACACACATTCCGACCAACACGGTCGTCGCGTCGCAAGCGGAGAGATCGCAGTTCAAGAACAAGGCGACAGCGATGAAGATGCTGAAGAACAAGCTCTACCAGGCGGAAGTGGAAAAGCGCGACGCGCACAAGGCGGAGCTCGATGCGACGAAGTCCGACGTCAGCTTCGGCAGCCAGATCCGGAGTTACGTGTTCCAGCCTTACACAATGGTCAACGACCATCGCACCGAGCTCAAGATCCCCGACGTCCAGAAGGTGATGGACGGCGGCATCGATCCTTTCATCGAGGCATACCTAAAGCAGGGCGGCGGCTCGACGACGGCGGCAGCGTGACCGACGAGCTGAACTTCGTGCTCCAGGCCCGCCGCGAGAAACTCGAGGCGCTGGAGGCGGCTGGTGTCCAGCCGTACGCGTACTCGTTCGACCGGCGGCACAGTGCCGCCGAGGCGCACGGGCTGCTTGTCAGCGGGGACGAAGGCCCCGCGGTCACACTCGCCGGCAGAATCGTCGCGTGGCGCTCGCACGGAAAGACTACGTTCGCGCACCTCTCCGACGCGACCGGGAAGATCCAGCTCTATTTCAAGAAGGACCAGCTCGGCGACAAGAACTACGCGTTGCTCTCGCACTACGATCTTGGCGACATCGTCGGGGTGCATGGTCCGCTCTTCCGCACGCGCACCGGAGAAGTGACGGTCCGCGTCGACCGGGTCGAGATGCTCGCCAAGTCGCTCCGTCCGCTGCCGTTCGGAAAAGAAGAAGAGGTCAACGGACAAATCGTCCGCCATTCCGGCTTCGCCGACCCGGAGCAGCGCTATCGCCAGCGGTACGCCGACCTCGCGGTGCACCCGGAAGTGCGCGCGCTGTTCGTCGCGCGCTCCCGCATGACCCGGGCGATCCGGTCGTTTCTCGATGAGCGCGACTTCCTCGAGGTCGAGACCCCGATCCTTCAGCCGCTGTACGGCGGAGCGACGGCGCGACCGTTCACCACCCTCCACAACGCGCTCGACATGCCGCTCTACCTGCGCATCGCCGACGAGCTGTACCTGAAGCGACTGGTCGTTGGCGGTCTGGAGAGGGTGTACGAGATCGGACACGATTTCAGGAACGAGGGGATCGATCGCACCCACAATCCCGAATTCACGATGCTCGAGTTCTACCAGGCGTACGCCGACTACACTGGCATGATGGAGCTGGTTGAGCAGCTCTTGGAGAAAACGGCTGAAGCCGTTCGCTCGGTGCCGGAGCTAGCTGCCGGCGTTCCCGGCTTTCAGCGCCCGTTCAAGCGCATTGAGTGGATGCCGTCGCTCAATGTCGCAGCCGGACTTGACGTCACGTTGCTGAGCGAAGCGGACCTCCGCGCACTCGCGGGTCGAGTCGGGGTAGAAAAGCCAGAGACTCTGAGTCGGCCGAAGCTGCTGGATGAAATGTTCCAGGCGTTGGTCGAGTCGAAGCTTCATCAGCCGACGTTCGTAGTGGATTACCCCGTGGAGCTTTCGCCGCTCGCGAAACCGAAGCGCGGTAACCCGCAACTCACCGAGCGCTTCGAGCTGTTTGCGAATGGCAAGGAGATGGCGAACGCGTTCAGTGAGCTGAACGATCCGATCGATCAGCGGCGGCGCTTCGAGGCGCAGGCCAGGCTGCTGGCCGCTGGCGACCAGGAAGCTTCAGGGGTGGACGAGGACTATCTTCGAGCCATGGAATACGGAATGCCACCAATGGGTGGTGTAGGAATAGGAGTGGATCGGCTATTCATGTACCTATCGGGAGCGACGAACATCCGCGACGTGATTCTTTTTCCGACGATGAGGCCGGAGTGACAAAGCTCGAGCTACAGATTGCCTGGAGATATCTGCGCAGCCGACGCGGGTCGAAGCTGCTGTCGCTGATCAGCATCATCGCCATTGGCGGTGTGCTGGTCGGCGTCAGCGCGCTCATCATCATCATCGGCGTGATGAACGGGCTGCAGCACGACCTTCGTGAGAAGATTCTCGTCGGCAGCCCGGACGTTCGGGTCCTCACTTACGGAGAGGATCTCAAGATCAACGATTGGCCGACCCTGCTCGACAAAGTCAGAAAGCAGCCGGGCGTCGTGACCGCAGCACCTTTCGTGTTGACCGAAGGAGTGATGACCGGCGGCCACGACTATTCCAGTGGCGTATACATCGTTGGTCTACTGCCGGCTGGAAGGGGCGTTCCCGATGTGACGACGATCCGGTCACACGCGGCTAGTGGGGACTTCCGCTTTGCCAGCAGCGACGGCCAGCAGCGCGGGGTCGTGCTTGGCAAGCTGCTCGCCCTGCGTTTCAACAAATACCCCGGCGACAGCATCAACCTTGTCTCCGTCGGCGGGGCGAAGCTGAATCCGCTGACTGGGAGCGTAGTTCCTCGAGTGGAAAGATTTGAAGTCACAGGGACCGTCTCTACCGGGATGTACGAGTACGACAACGCGTACGTGTTCGTGGCGCTCGACAAGGCTCAGAGCCTCGCGGGACTCGGAGAGGGTGTCACCGGCATCGAGGTGAAGACGACCGATCGGTGGCAGGCAAGGGATGTCGCGACACAGCTTGCCCGTGCGCTCGAGTGGCCCTATAGGACGGTGGATTGGGAGGAGCAGAATCGCTCGCTCTTCCAGGCGCTCAAGCTGGAGAAGCTTGGAATGGGAGTGATCCTGCTGCTCATCGTTCTCGTGGCGGCGTTCAACATTGTCAGCACCCTCACCATGGTCGTCGCGGACAAGACCAAGGAGATCGGCATCCTGAAAGCGATGGGGATGCCGGCCAAATCGATACGCAGGATTTTCTTTGCGCAGGGGCTGTTGATTGGGGTGGTTGGAACAGTGTTCGGCTTGATTCTGGGCTTCGCCGGCGCTCTCTCGCTGGAGAAATACCAGTTCATCAAACTCGACGCGCAAGTTTACTTCATCGATCACATGCCGGTGTCCATTCAACCGACCGATGTGATGTGGATAGTCTTTGCGAGCATCGCGATTGCCGCAATTGCGACCCTTTATCCGGCGATCCAGGCATCGCGCCTCTTTCCGATCGAAGCGATCAGGCACGAATGACAATGAGCGTCCTGGAAGCGCACGACGTCTACAAAACCTACATCGGTGGCGATGGAAACGTCCTTCACGTTCTCAATGGAGTTGATCTTTCCATCCAGCGTGGGGAAATGATCGCCATCGTCGGCGCGAGCGGCGCCGGCAAGAGCACGCTCATGCACGTGCTCGGCGCCCTGGACAAACCCACCCGCGGGTACGTGGTGATCGGGGGCGAGCCAGTCCACGGGCGCGACGAGACACAGCTGGGAGAACTGCGGAATCGGACAGTCGGTTTCGTCTTCCAGTTCCATCACCTCCTCCGCGAGTTCTCGGCTCTCGAAAACGTGATGATGCCGCTCCGGATCGGAGGCAGGTCGGAAGCGGAAGCGCGGAGCAGGGCGGCCGAGTTGCTGGCCCGCGTGGGCCTCAGCGCGCGGATGTCGCATCGTCCGGCGGAGCTTTCCGGCGGCGAGCAGCAGCGGACGGCGGTGGCGCGCGCCCTGGCGATGGATCCGCAGATCCTTCTCGCCGACGAGCCCTCTGGAAATCTCGATCGCTCCAACGCGGAAATGCTGCACGACCTGCTGCTGGAAGTCGTGAATGACCTGGAGATCGGGATGGTCGTCGTTACCCATAACCGCTCACTCGCGGGCCGAGCCAACAAAGTGCTGCTGCTCGAGGGTGGAAAGTTGAGTCGCACCGCAGTCGATGAGGTCGTCGTATAAATGGTTTGCGATCTGTGCAAAGATGGCGAGGCAGTGATCCAGCTCACCGAGATCGAAGGGAGCGGGGTCAGGCTGCTGCATCTGTGCGAGAAGTGCGCGGCCGAGCGCGGGGTCGAGACATCGATCAGCGCGGCGAAGCCTCAGATCAACAATTTCCTCCAGACCATTCACGAGCAGATGCCGGGCGCCAAGGGCGAGCCGGTTCACTGCGCGTTCTGCTCGGCGACGCTGGCGGATTTCCGCGCGACCGGGCGGCTTGGGTGCGCCCACTGCTACGAGGCGTTCGAATCTAGCCTGCGCGATCTGCTGCGGCGGGTGCACGGGAATTCCCGTCACATCGGTCGCCGTTATGTCGCGCCGCTACCGTCAGAGCTGCCCCACGTGTCCAGCGCGACGGAGCTGCGCGACAGGCTCAAGCGCGCCATCGAAGCGGAACAGTTCGAGCTCGCCGCCGATATTCGCGACAAGCTGCGGGGGATCGAGTAGTGCTCGACCTCTCACTTCTCCCGGACGGGGGCGCCAGCTGGCTCGATGCGTCGGGCGAGCACGCTGACATAGTGATCTCGACGCGAATTCGTCTGGCGCGAAACCTCGAGGGGTACGCTTTTACTCCCCGGGCACGGGATGGCGAGCGCCTGAGAATCCTTACGCAGGTGCGCGAAGCCTTCGGCAGCCTGAGATCGATCGAGGACGGTGTGCTCGTGCGCGTGGATGAACTGCCCGCCGAAGATCGGCTGTTGCTCCACGAGCGACACCTGGTCAGCAAGGAGCTCGCTGGCCTCAACGAGCAGCCGGTCCGAACCGGCGCCGCGGTCTACCTGTCGCGAGGCGTCGGCATCATGGTCAACGAAGAGGACCACCTTCGGATCCAGGCCCTGCACTCCGGGTTCCACGTGGCTGATGCGTTCGGCGTCGTCGAGCGCCTCGACTCCGAGCTCGGGAACAAGATCCCTTACGCGTTCCACAACGAGTTCGGGTACCTGACAGCCTGTCCCACTAATGTGGGTACCGGCTTGCGGGCGTCGGTCCTGATCCACCTTCCTGGCCTGGTGTTGACCAAGGAAATCGGGAAGGTCCTGGCGGGACTCCAGCAGGTCGGGCTCACTTACCGCGGCATGTACGGTGAGGGGAGCGAAGTAGTCGGGAATTTCTTTCAGATCTCCAACCAGACGACGCTCGGCAGATCAGAAGGCGAGTTACTTGATTACCTCGTACGCGTCGTTAAGCATGTAATAGAGAGAGAAGAAGATGCGCGGCGGGTGCTGCTGCGCGATGCGGGTTATATTATAGAAGACAAGCTCTGGCGTGCCTTTGGCACGCTGCGATATGCACGCAGCTTGAGCTTCGAAGAAGCGATGAATTACATGAGCGGCGTGCGACTGGCTGTCGGTTTGAAACTGATAAGCGGTCTCAGTGTATATACTCTCAACAAGCTCCTGATTTTTAGTCAGTTGGCGCACCTCGGGAATTCCGAGGGAAGGGCGCTGACAGAAAGCGAAGCGAATGTCGCGCGCGCTCGATACGTGCGAGAGACGCTAGCTGCAGAGGCGGAGTAAGGGTAGCGGGTAATCACGCGCGCCGCAGTGATCTACACTGTCACGCACGCGAAGGAACTAGCTCCCGCACTGAGGATCGCAGAGATGAACGGTTACAACTTCACAGAGCGAGTCCGTAAGGTTCTCGCCATGGCTCGTGAAGAGGCGGCACGCCTTCATCACGAATACGTCGGCACCGAGCACATACTGCTCGGACTCATCCGTGAAGGTGAGGGAGTCGCTGCCGCCGTCCTTCAAAATCTCAGCGTCGACCTCGACGAGATTCAGCAGAAGATCGAGGAGACTGTAAAGAAGGGTAAGGCCGCAGCCGCGACCGGACCCGACCTCCCGTATACGTCGCGCGCCAAGAAAGTACTCGAGCTCGCGATGGGTGAAGCCCGTGATCTGAGCCATGGCTATGTCGGCACCGAACACCTGCTGCTCGGGTTGCTTCGTGAAGAGAAGGGAATCGCCGCGCAGGTTCTGACCGATGCAGGTGTCAACCTCGACGCCGCCAAGGCGGAGACGCTTCGCCTACTCGGCACCGAGATGCCGCAGGGCGGGAGCACGACTGCACCCGCCAACCCTGGAGCCACGCCGGCGCAGACTGGCAAGGGCGAGAAGAAGTCGAAGACTCCCGCGCTCGACCATTTCTGCAGAGATCTCACCCAGCTCGCTGCCGACAACCAACTCGATCCGACGATCGGGCGGGCGAAGGAGATCGAGCGCGTCATGGAGATCCTCACGCGCCGCAAGAAGAACAATCCTGTGCTCATCGGTGAGCCTGGTGTCGGCAAGACGGCCATCGTCGAAGGGCTGGCACAGCTCATCGCCAATGGCGAGTGCCCGGATTCTCTCCGTGACAACCGCGTGCTGTCGCTCGACATGGCGGCCGTCATCGCGGGCACGAAGTATCGCGGTCAGTTCGAAGAGCGCCTCAAGGCGGTCATGAACGAGATCGCGCAGAACAAGAACATCATCCTGTTCATCGACGAGCTGCACACTCTCGTCGGCGCAGGTGCAGCCGAAGGCGCAATCGATGCCAGCAACATGCTCAAGCCCGCGCTCGCGCGTGGTGAGCTGCAGTGCGTCGGTGCCTCGACTCTGAACGAATATCGCAAGTACATCGAGAAGGACGGGGCGCTCGAGCGCCGCTTCCAGACCGTAATCGTCGAGCCACCCTCGGTGGACGAGACGGTGGAAATCCTCAAGGGACTTCGCAAGAAGTACGAGGAGCACCACAAGGTTACGATTCCCGATTCGACTCTTGAATCAGCCGCGAAGCTGTCGGAGCGCTACATCACCGACAGATTCCTGCCCGACAAGGCCATCGACGTGATCGACGAAGCCGGCGCGCGCGCGCGTCTGGCGACCCAGTCGCCTCCGCCGGCCGTGGCCGAGCTCAAAGGACAGCTCGACGCCGTGAACGTCGACAAGGAAGCGGCAGTGCGCGATCAGAACTTCGAGCGCGCCGCGTCGCTGCGCGATCGTGAGCGCGAGCTGCAGGGCGAGATCCGCAAGAAGCAGGACGAGTGGGAGAAGCATCGCCAGTCGCACCGTCCGGTGCTGGGCGAAGAGGAAGTGTCGTTCATCGTGAGTCGTTGGACCGGCATTCCCGTGATGCGGCTCCAGGAAGCTGAGACCGCCAGACTGCTGCGCATGGAAGAGGAGCTCCACGTGTCGGTCGTAGCGCAGGAAGAGGCCATCAAGGCTCTGTCGCGCTCGATTCGCCGCAGCCGCGCCGGACTCAAGGATCCGAACCGTCCGATCGGCTCGTTCATCTTCTCGGGCCCAACTGGCGTCGGCAAGACCGAAGTGGCGCGCTCGCTGGCGAAG
>Ga0193741_1000551_pt1 | contig 11118 bp, 10 predicted proteins | sample L2s2metaG_FD_143059 | JGI IMG/M metagenome (GOLD analysis project Ga0193741, IMG submission 143059) | Soil microbial communities from a riparian zone of the East river system, Colorado, United States - L2s2 | ecosystem: Environmental > Terrestrial > Soil > Riparian zone | place: USA: East River...
GGACTTCGGGCTGGGCATGGTCCGGCTGGTGCACACGCCGCTCGTCTCCGGCCTTGCGGCGATCGGGGGGGTCGTCCTGACCGCGTACGCGACGGTCCTGAACTCCAGCCTGTACGGAGTCGACGTATCTGTGCCGCCGCTCTCGGAGGTCTTCGCTATCGCCGACAACCCGCTGGGCCTCCTCGCTGCGGCCGTCTTCGGCTTCGCTCCGAGCCTGCTCTCGTCCTCGCTCCAGAACCGGGCCGACCAGTGGAAGGAGGAGCTGAAGTCGAGCGTCCCCGCCGAGAGATCGAACTCGGCGTGAGGGCGGTTGTGCAACGCGTCTCGCGGGCCTGCGTTCTGGTGGACGGCGAGACCGTGGGCGAGGTCGGCCGCGGGCTCTGCGTGCTGCTCGGCGTCGCGGACGGCGACGACGAGGCGGTCGCGGCACGCACGGCCGGGAAGGTCGCCCGCCTGCGGATCTTCGAGAACGAGGAGGGAAAGTTCGACCGCAGCGTCGTGGACGAGGAGGGAGGCGCCCTCGTCGTCAGCCAGTTCACGCTCATCGCGGACACGTCCAAGGGGAACCGCCCGAGCTTCGCCGCCGCGGCCCCGCCGGAAACGGCCGAAGCCCTCTACGAGGCCTTCTGCGACGCTCTCGCGGCGGAGGGCGTGGAGGTGGCGCGCGGCCGCTTCGGAGCACGTATGCGGGTGGAGCTCGCCAACGACGGGCCGGTCACGATCGTGCTCGATGCAGACGGCACGAAAGCGACGGAAGGCGGGGGGCCGCTGCTATCCTGACCCCGGACATTTCCCCAGGTTTGGAGAAATGGGCGCGCGGCGCCCATTTTTTACGAGAAGGGTCTGATGCAGGTCTACGAGAAGGAACGACAACTCCATCGCGAGGTCGCGGCAACCGTCGAGGACCGGCTGCCGGATGTCGAGGTGCTCGCGGTCGAGCTGGCGGGCCCCGAGCGGCTGGTCGTCTACGTCGACCACCCCGACGGGGTCGACCATGCCCTCTGCGGGCGCGTCACGGACGTCCTCAGGGATTACCTCAACCACTACACGCTCGACGTGTCTTCTCCGGGGTTCGAGCGCCCGCTGCGCACGCCGCAGCATTTCGCCGGCGTGGTCGGGCGGAGAGCTGCGATCCGGACCACCCGCGAGGTCTCGGGGCGCAAGCGCTTCCGCGGCGAGGTGGTCGGCGCCGGCGACCGCGAGGTGACGATCGCGGCCGGTGACCAGCAGGTGGAGATCCCGTACGAGGCAATCGCGCGCGGCAATCTCATCGACGAGGGATAGGAAGGAATCATGAGCCGGGAGATCCTGGAGGCGGTCAGAGAGATCGAGAAGGAGAAGGGCATCGAGGACGACACGCTCGTCCGCGCCCTCGAAGACGCTCTCCTCGCCGCGTACAAGAAGACACCGGGCGCCGCCCGGCACGCACACGTCGAGCTCGACCGCGTCAGCGGCGACTTCCGCGTGTGGTCGATCGAGCTCCCCGCGGACGTCGAGGAGCGCCTCCTGGACGAGGCCCGCGAGCGCGCGCTCACCGAGCTCGAGGCCGCCGAGGCCGAGAACGGCGAGCGCTCGCACACGCTGCTCTCGGACGACGACCTCACGATCGACTGGTCGGACGTCCCCGAGGACCAGGTGAAGCGCACCGACGTCACCCCTGAGAACTTCGGCCGCATCGCCGCGCAGACGGCCAAGCAGGTGATCCTTCAGCGGATCCGCGAGGCCGAGCGCGAGATGATGTACGACGAGTACGTCGACCGCGTCAGCGAGGTCGTGACCGGCATCGTCCAGCAGGCCGGCGATCGCAACAACGTGCTCGTCGATCTGGGCAAGGTCGAGGCGCTCTTGCCGCGCTCCGAGCAGGTCGACGGCGAGCGCTACGAGCAGGGCAGCCGCATCAAGGCCGTGATCACCGAGGTCCGCTCGGGGACGAAGGGCCCGCAGGTCATCCTCTCCCGCCGCGACCCGGAGCTGATCAAGACGCTCTTCGAGCTCGAGGTGCCCGAGATCGCCGACGGTCTCGTCGAGATTCGCGGCGTGGCGCGCGAGCCCGGCTACCGCTCGAAGATCGCCGTCGAGTCCCACGTCCAGGGCGTCGACCCGGTCGGCGCCTGCGTCGGCCCGCGCGGCTCGCGCGTCCGCATGGTCGTGTCCGAGCTCCGCGGCGAGAAGATCGACATCATCCCGTGGAATCCCGAGCCCGCGAGATTCGTCGCCAAGGCGCTCTCGCCGGCCCGCGTCCGCGAGGTGCTCGTGGACGACGAGACGATGGAGGCGACCGTGGTCGTCCCCGACGACCAGCTCTCGCTCGCCATCGGCAAGGAGGGTCTCAACGCCCGTCTCGCCGCCCGGCTGACGGGCTGGAAGATCGACATCGTCTCGGAGTCCGAGTTCGCCCGCACCGAGGCCGAGGCGGCCTTCGGCGGCGGGGTCGACGAGGAGTTCTCCGGCCGCTGCGCCGCGGTGCTCTCCAACGGCAAGCGCTGCCCGAACACCTCGGTGCCCGGCTCGCGCTACTGCGGGATCCCCGCCCACCGCGAGCTCGCAGCCCGCGAGGAAGCCGGGGAGGAGCTCGACCCCTCCGAGGCCGTCCCCATCGGCGGCATGCCCGAGGAGACGCCCGAGGCCGAGGCCGGCGCAGACGGCGAGGTCCCGGCCGACGGCGATGACACCGCCGAGCCACAGGACGAGGCGGCCAACGCCGCGCCCGAGGAGGAAGAGCAGCCTGCGTCGTGAGCGAGCCCACCAGGACGTGCGTCGGCTGCGGTCGCAAGGCGCCGCAGTCCGAGCTCGTGCGCTTCGCGGCGCCGAAGGGCGTGCTCGAGGCGGACGCGGGGCGGAGGCTCCCCGGCAGGGGTGCGTACACCTGTCCCCGGCCGTTGTGCTTCGAGAGGGCCGCATCGCGCAGGGCGTTCGCGCGCACGCTGCGGCGAACCGTCACCATCCCTTCGGGATTGAAAGCGTCTATACAGGAGGACTAGGCTCGCGCCGTGGCTGATCGCCAGAGACCATTGAGACCGCGGGGCGGCGCGCCGGGAGGACGCCGCAAGCGCCGCGTGGTCATCGACACGCAGGCCGCCCGTCCGCGCCCCGAGCGCCCGCAGCGCGACGGCGTCAAGCAGCCGCCGCGCGAGCCGCAGCAGGCGCCGGCGCAGCCGACGGGCCCCGTCAAGGTCAACTCGGGCGCGACGGTGAAGGAGCTCTCCGCGGCCCTCGGCGTCTCGGTCCCGGAGATCATCAAGATCATGATGGGCGTCGGCGAGATGGTGACCATCACGCAGACGCTCACGGACGACGCCATCGAGCTGATCGCGACGGAGTCCAAGAAGGAAGTCGAGATCAAGCACGCGGACGAAGAGGAGCTCGAGCCGGAGACCTACGAGGACGACCCCGACGACCTCACGGCACGCCCGACGGTCGTCACGATCATGGGTCACGTCGACCACGGCAAGACGACGCTCCTCGACGCCATCCGGGAAAGCGCCGTCGTCGAGACGGAGGCTGGCGGGATCACGCAGCACATCGGCGCCTACCAGGTCGACCACAACGGCCGGCGCGTGACGTTCCTCGACACGCCGGGCCACGAGGCGTTCACCGCGCTCCGCGCCCGCGGCGCCAAGGTGACGGACATCGCGGTGCTCGTGGTGGCGGCGGACGACAGCGTCATGCCGCAGACGGTCGAGTCGATCAACCACGCCCGCGCCGCCGAGGTGCCGATCGTCGTCGCCGTGAACAAGATCGACAAGCCGGAGGCGAACCCGCAGAAGGTGCGCCAGGACCTCACCACGCACGGGCTCCAGCCGGAGGAGTGGGGAGGCACGACGCAGTTCGCGGACGTGTCGGCGAAGACCCGGGAGGGGCTCGACGACCTCGTCGAGCGCATCCTGCTCGTCTCCGACGCCGAGCTGGAGCTGCAGGCGAACGCCAAGGCGGAGGCCTCCGGGCCGATCATCGAGAGCCGCCTCGACGTCGGCCGCGGCCCGGTCGCGACGATGCTCGTGATGCGGGGCACCCTCAGGGTCGGCGACGCCATCGTCGCCGGCGACGCCTGGGGCAAGGTGCGCGCGCTCCTCGACTTCCGAGGCGAGAAGGTCAAGGAGGCGGGCCCCGGCACGCCGGTCGAGATCCTCGGCTTCGACAAGCCACCGGCCGCCGGAGAGCACGGCCACGTGGTCGAGAACGACCGCCAGGCGCGCCATCTCGCGCAGTTGCGCGGCCAGCGCGTGCGGGCCGAGCAGCTTGCCCGCGGGTCCAAGAAGGGCGTCTCCCTCGACGACCTCTTCACGCAGATGGAAGAGGGCGCGATCCGCGAGCTCAACATCATCGTCAAGGCCGACGTCCAGGGCTCGATCGAGGCCGTCGTCGGCGAGCTCTCGAAGATCGACCACCCCGAGGTGGGCGTCAACGTCATCCACACCGGCATCGGCGCGATCACCGAGGGCGACATCATGCTCGCCTCAGCCTCGAACGCAGTCGTGATCGGCTTCAACGTCCGCCCGAACGCCGAGGCGCGCTCGCTCGCCGAGCGCGAGGGCGTCGACCTGCGGACCTACAGGGTCATCTACCAGCTCACGGACGACATCCGCCAGGCGCTCGTCGGCATGCTCGCGCCGGAGACGCGCGAGGACGTGCTCGGCGAGGCCGAGGTGCGGGCGATCTTCCGCGCCTCGCGCCTGGGCGTGATCGCCGGCTGCTACGTGACCAGCGGCGTCATCCGCCGCAACGCGCAGATGCGCGTCATCCGCGAAGGCACGGTCATCTACGAGACGACGATCGCGAGCCTCAAGCGCTTCAAGGACGACGTCCGCGAGGTCCAGGAGAGCTTCGAGTGCGGAATCCTGCTCGAGAACTTCAACGACGTGAAGGAAGGCGACGTGCTCGAGGCCTACGAGACGCGCCAGATCGAGCGCACGGACCTCACGGTGGCCGGGAACGGCGGCGGGCCGGCCGACACGGAGCCGGAGCCGGACGACGCCGAGTAGCCGCCCGCGGCATGGGCACGGGCTACGTCGGCATCCTCTCCGCAGAGCTGCACTTCCCCGACAACCACTCGCTGAAGGGGAAGCGCAAGGAGCTCCTGTCCGTGAAGGCGCAGCTCCAGCGGCGCTTCGGGGCCTCGGTGGCGGAGGTCGACCATCACGACGTGTGGCAGCGGTCCCGGCTGACCCTCTCCTGCGTCGCGCGCGAGCACGCCGACCTGCTCGGGCTGCTGGACGGCGCGGAGCGCTACCTCGCCTCGCAGGCCTTCGAGCTCGTGCGGGTCGATCGGGAGGTGGTCACGCTTGACGACTGAGCGGATGCGGCGCGTGAACGAGTCGGTGCGCCAGGTGCTGTCGGAGTCGGTCGGCGACCTCAAGGATCCCCGCATCGGCTTCGTCACGATCACGGGCGTCGAGACGAGCCCCGACCTGCGCCACGCCAAGGTCTTCGTCTCCGTGCTCGGCTCGGCCAAGAAGCGGGACGCGACCATCTCGGGCCTGAACTCGTCGCACGGCGTGCTGCAGGCGACTCTCGCGAAAGAGTTGAGGATGAAGAGGACCCCTCAGCTGACCTTCCAGTACGATCCGACCGTGGAGCGGGGAGTGCGGCTCTCCGCGCTCATCGATGAGCTCAACTCAGAGGACAACGCAGACGGCTGACTTGGCCGCGGTCGTAGATGCGATTCGGTCGCACGACCGCTTCATCGTCACGACCCATGAGAACCCGGACGGCGACGCCCTCGGGTCCATCCTGGCCATGAAGCTCGCCCTGGATGCGCTGGGCAAGGACGGCGTCATGTATCTGTCCGGCAGCGTCCCGCTCCCGCACGAGTACGGCTTCATGCCGCTCGAAAGCCTCACACGGACCCTGCCCGACGACGCGGCCGAGCGGGTCGTCCTCGCGCTCGACTGCGCGAACGAACGCCGGCTCGGGCCCGATCCCAGGTTGCTCCAGCAGGCGCCGCTCGTCGTCGACATCGACCACCACCATGACAACAACCGCTTCGGGCACGTCAACCTCGTCGTCTCCGACGCGTCCTCGACGGGGGAGATCCTCCGCGACCTCCTCTCCGAGCTCGGGGTCGAGCTGACACCCGGGATCGCGGAGGCGCTCTACATCGCGCTCGTCACGGACACGGGCCGCTTCCAGTACGCGAACACGACGCCGAAGGCCCTCCGGCTCGCCGCCGAGCTCGTGGAGGCCGGCGCGAACGTCCACCGCGTCTTCCAGGACGTGTACGAGAACGTCGCGTTCGCCAAGATCAAGCTCCTCGCCCGGGCGCTCGCCAAGGCCCGCGTGATCGAGGGCGGGCGCGTGATCGTCTCCGACCTCGAGCGCACCGACTTCGACGCCGCCGGGGCGGAGGAGCCCTTCGCCGAGGGCATCATCGACTTTCTGCGCGCCGTCGAGGGCACGGAGCTCGTGGCCCTTATCCGCGAGCCGCCCACGCAGAACGGCCCCACTCGGCGCGTGAGCCTGCGCACGCGCGCCGAGGGCATCGACGTCTCGGCCATCGCCCGCAAGAGCGGGGGAGGCGGCCACCGCCAGGCCGCCGGTTTCTCGAGCGAGGACTCGACGGACGAGATCGTCGACTTCATCCGCCGAGAGTTCCTCGCCCAGGCTCCGGGCAACTCGTCCGAGCCCTCCTAGCGCCGCGCTCCAGCCCGTGGGGCCAGGCCCGTGGATGCCTAGACTGGGTCGCCGTGGCCGGATCCTCCACATCGGGGCTCGTCCTCGTCGACAAGCCGGCCGGGCCGTCGTCGTTCGCGGTGGTCGACCAGCTGCGCCGGAGCTTCGGGGCGAAGGCGGGCCACGCCGGGACGCTCGACCCGCTCGCGACCGGGCTGCTGCTCGTGCTGCTGGGACGCGGGACGCGGCTCGCCCGCTATCTCGTCGGTCTGGACAAGCGCTACACGACCGAGGTGCGGCTCGGGCTGCGCACGTCCACGGGCGACGGGGAAGGGGAGGTGATCGAGGAGACCGCGGTCGCCACCGAGCGGGACATGCTCGCGCTCCAGGGCGAGGTCGAGCTGGCCGTTCCAGCGGCGAGCGCGGTCAAGATCGAGGGCGAGCGCGCGTACAACCTCCACCGGCGCGGCGTCGCCGTCGAGATGCCCACACGCCGCTCCGAGATCCACGAACTGCGCATCCACCGCTATGCCCCGCCGCTGGCCGAGCTCGAGCTCCACGTCTCCAGCGGGACGTACGTGAGGGCGATCGCCGACGCCCTCGGCGGGCACTGCCGGTGGCTCAGGCGAACGGCCGTCGGCCCGTTCCGCGTCGAGGACGCCGACGAGACGCGCGTCCTTCCGCTGCTCGCGGCGCTCGTCCACCTGCCGGAGCGGAGGCTCGACGACGAGGAGGCGCAGCTCGTGCGCAACGGCCGGCCACTCCAGGGAGACGGCGAAGGCCCCGTCGCGCTCTGGACGGGCGAGGGCGAGCTCGTCGGCGTCGGAATCGCCGACGGAGGGACGATCAGGCCGGAGACGGTCGTGGCATGAGGCTCCTCCGTGGGCGCGACTTCCGCAGCTTCTGGCTCGGGCAGTCGATCTCGCTCCTCGGCGACCAGATCAGCTACATCGCCCTCCCGCTGGTCGCGGTGCTCGTGCTCGACGCCGGCCCCGCGCAGATGGGCTACCTCGGCGCCGCGGCGCTGATCCCGCACCTGCTCCTGTCCCTGCCGGCCGGTGTGTGGCTCGACCGAGTGGCCCGGCGCCGGCGGATCCTGATCACGTGCGACCTGGCGCGCGCGGCCGTCCTCGCGACCGTGCCGATCGCCTACGGCTTCGACGCCCTCACGCTCGGCCAGCTCTACGCGGTCGCCTTCGTGGCCGGGTGCTTCGCGGTCTTCTTCGACCTCTCGTACCCGACCGTCTTCGTCTCGGTGACGCCCCGCGAGCGGTTCATCGAAGGGAACTCGCTCATCCATGGAAGCCGCTCGTTCTCGTACGTGGCAGGCCCGAGCATCGGCGGCCTCCTCGTCCAGGCGTTCAGCGCACCGTTCGCGATCCTCGCCGACGCTGTCTCCTACGTTTTCTCGGCGCTGTTCCTCGGACGGGTCCGCACGCCGGAGGCGCCGGTGGAGGAGGTCGAGGGTGGCATGCGAAGCCGGATCGCTGAGGGCCTCCGCTTCATCGGACGAAACGAGATCTTCCGGCCGGCGCTGTCGGCAACGGCGACGCTCAACTTCTTCAACTATGCGTTCGCCTCACTCTTCGTCCTGTACGCGACCCGAACCCTTGGCGTCGAGGCCGGCACGCTCGGCTTGATCCTGGGCGCCGGCGCGGTCGGCGGCATCCTGGGCGCAACCATCGCCGGTCGTGTCGGACGCGTGCTCGGGGTCGGAAAGGCATTCCTGCTCGGCTGCGTCCTCTTTCCCGCACCCCTCGTGCTCATCCCGCTGGCGGACGGCCCGCGCTGGCTGGTCATCGGGATGCTCTTCGCCGCCGAGTTCTTCTCCGGCATGGGCGTCATGATTCTCGACATCAACGGCGGCTCGATCATGTACGCGCTCACCCCGGACCGGCTTCGGTCGCGCTCGCAGGGGGCGTTCAACTTCGTCAACTGGGGCATCAGGCCCATCGGGTCGCTCTTCGGGGGCGCGATGGGCGCGTGGATCGGCGTCCGACCGACTCTGTGGCTGGCGACCATCGGGGCGATCGCGGGCGTGCTCTGGCTGCTCCCCTCGCCCGTGCCGGGGCTGCGGGAACTGCCGGAGGAAGCTGTATGACCGTCGCCCGCGCCCCGGCCGAGCTGACGCCAGCCGAGCGCGCGATCGCCGTCGGGACGTTCGACGGCGTCCACCGCGGCCACCGGCGGGTGATCGACGCGCTGAGGGAGACCGGCCTGCGCTCGACCGTGCTCACGTTCGATCCGCACCCGCGGCTCGTGCTCGGCTACGACGTCCAGCTGCTGACGACGTTCGAGCGGCGCCTCGAGCTCCTCCAGGAGGCCGGCCCGGACGAGATCCTCGTCGTCGAGTTCACCCAGGAGCTCTCGCGCCGAGAGCCGGAGGAGTTCGTAGCCGACTACCTGAGCGCGATCGGCGCACAGGTAGTCGTCGCCGGCGAGGACTTTCGCTTCGGCGCGGGGCGGAGGGGCGACGTCGACCTCCTGCGCCGGTGCGGCCTCGACGTCCGGGCTGTCCCGCTGCTCGAAGGCGTCTCCTCGAGCCGCATCCGCGAGCTCGTCACGGGCGGCGACCTTCGCGGAGCGGCAGACCTGCTCGGGCGTCCGTTCGAGGTGGATGGCGTCGTGGTCGCCGGCGACCAGCGCGGCGGCACGCTCGGCTTCCCGACCGCGAACCTCGCGCCGGAGCCCCATATGCTCATCCCGGCGTTCGGGATCTACGTCGGCGAGGCGCTCGGCGCCCGCGCCGCGGTCTCGATCGGAGTCAATCCGCACTACGGCGGGAGCGAGCGCCGCATCGAAGCCTTCCTGCTCGACTTCGAGGGCGATCTGTACGGCGAGCGCGTCCGGCTGGAGCTCTGGGAGAAGCTCCGGGACGAGCGCGCCTTCGCGAGCGAGGAAGATCTCGTGGCGCAGATCGCCGAGGACGTCGCGGCCGCCCGGGCCGCGACGCGCCCCGGCGCATGACACTCGCTGCAAGTTTTCCGCCCTCGCGCGGCTCTCTCTCTATATGGGTGCCGCAGCCCTCTCCATTCGCTGCCTCGGCTGCGGGTCGGTCTACCGCGCTCCGGTCGGCGAGGGAACCGGGACGCTGAGCGAGGGCTGCCCGCGCTGCGGCTACGTCGGCTGGGTACCCATCGAGCAGACGTTCACGGGAGCTCCAGAGCCGCACCGCTCCTCCTCGGATCAGCCGCCGCACCCGCCCGAGCCACAGCGCTGACGCCGCCGAAATAGTGGTGGAGCTCGCTCCACAGGCGCACGTCGTAGCCCTCGTCCTCGAGCGCGACGATTGCCGCTTCCTCGAATCCGGGCTCCAGATGGACGATCGTTCCGGTCGAATGGAGCCGCGGGCGGTCGACCGCCTCCTGCGCGGACAGATCCTCGTCCAGGATCCCCGAGATCACCTGCGCCAGGGCGGGGCGCAGGCGCGTCCCGCCCGCCGCGCCGGCCCCCAGGACGAGGCCGTCCGCGTCGAGCGCGATCGTCGGCGACATCATGCTGGCCATGCGCCCGCCCGGCTCGAGCGGGCCGATGAGCAGGTCGGATTCGCCGAGCATGCTGTTCAGGTGGACGTCGTAGCCGGGCAGGAAGTCCCCTGACCCGAGCCCCAGGCTCGTAGTGAGCACACAGGCGTTCCCGTCCCGGTCGACGACCGTCAGGTTCGTCGTGTGCTCGTACGTGCGGCCGCTGTAGGGCGGCGCGGCGAGCACCCGGGCGAACGTCAGCGTCCGCTCGGCCGGAGAGGCGTCGCGGAGCGGGGGCAGCGCCGCCAGTGTGTCGACGAGCTGCGAGAGGCCGCCGCGCGTCTGAACCCGGACGCCGGCGTAGGGCGCCTCGACGGGCTCGAGCCAGACGATCTCGTACGCGGCCAGGTCGTCCGGCGTCACGAGGCCTTCGCGCTCCTCCATCAGCGCGAGCAGCGCCTTCGCCATCGTCCCCTCGTAGAACGTCCGGGCACCCTCATCGGCGACGACCTCGAGCGCCGCCGCGAGCCCGGGCTGCTCCAGGCGGTCGCCCTCCTCGAGCAGACGGCCGCCCGGCGCGTAGATCCGCCCGCCCTCGCGCATCGTCATGACCGGGGCGAGCATGGCCAGGCACTTGGCGTGCGCGAGCGGCATGGAGACTCCCGACCGGGCGAGGCGGATCGCCGGCTCCACCAGCCGCTCCCAGGGGAGCACGCCCGCACGGCGCCAAAGTTCCTCCAGCCCTGCAGGCACCCCCGGAACGGCGCAGGTCGCTGCGCCGACAAAGTAGTGCACGAGCTCCTCGCCGAAAGGCACCGCCAGCTCCTCGAGCTCGGGCGACTGCCGCGGGCGGCCGAGACCGGGCACGGCGACGAAGAAGTCGAGGATCTGAGCCCGGTCGCTGCCCGCATCGAGCCACGCCGCGTACCCGCCGCCGAGGATGCCGGTCATGACCGTTTCGGCCACGCAGGAGGCCAGCGCAGCGGCAACGGCGGCGTCGGCGGCCGTGCCGCCGTTTGCGAGGATCTCCAGGCCCGCCTCGGCG
>Ga0193741_1000552_pt1 | contig 11117 bp, 8 predicted proteins | sample L2s2metaG_FD_143059 | JGI IMG/M metagenome (GOLD analysis project Ga0193741, IMG submission 143059) | Soil microbial communities from a riparian zone of the East river system, Colorado, United States - L2s2 | ecosystem: Environmental > Terrestrial > Soil > Riparian zone | place: USA: East River...
GCGGGTCCGGCACCCCTGCGGCCGCCATGTAGCAGTCGCCGACGGTCTTGATCTTCTCGAGTCCGTGCCGCTCGACGAGCGCGTCGAAGTGGGAGAAGAGCCGATCGAGGATGTCGAGCATCTCGGCCGGGGGCAGGCGCTGCGAGAGCGGGGTGAAGTCCACGACGTCGGCGAACAGGATCGAGGTCGCGTCGAAGTGGTCGGCGATCGTTCGGTCGGTGGCCTTGAGGCGGGCAGCGATCGAACCGGGCAGGACGTTCACGAGGAGGGCCTCGGACTTCTCCTGCTCGATCCGGAGCGCCACGAGGGCCTCGTTGCGCTGGTGGGCGAAGGTGGCGAGGAGCATGAAGGCGATGGAAGCCGCCCCGACGATGTTCAACGCCAGCATCGTGCTCGTGAACCACAACGGGAGGTCCGCATCCGCGAAGAGCACCTCGCCGAGGATCCCCGTGAGCAGGAAGACGAACAGGAACGCGACGAACCAACGGACGGCCTGACGCACGTCGAGGAAGACGAGGGCTCCCAAGGGAGCCAGGATGCCCCAGAGTCCGACCGCGCCGGAGGGGAGAAACCCACCTACGAGCATCTGACCGCCGGCCGTCGGCGCGACGAGGATGTCGAGGAGCTGCACGACGAGGAGGAAACGGAAGCTCTTGGTTCGCGCGAACACCACCAAGGACGCAACCGATATAGCGCAGTAGACGAGCGGAGCGATGCCCACCCACGAGCCTAGGGCCAGGTACAGGATGCCCCAGATGACGGACACGGGTGCGATGAGGACCGCGAGCAGGACGAGGAGCGTCTTCTTCTGGCGCAGCTCCTGGTCGTCCCCCGGATCCGCGCCGATCCGGCTCAAGGCCGTCGTCACACCGGCCACCCAGCCGGCCTTCGCGGGGGCATCCCCCGTCGAGGCCGTCGTCTCCTCGGTCACGAGCGGCATTGCACCTCCACGGGCGACTGTGTGGTGGGCCCCGGGGATCCGAACCCCGAACCTGCGGATGAAGAGAGCGCCTGCGAACATACACGGACGTCCGCCGACGTACGCTGACATCGCGACTTCCCAGCTCAGAGGCCATCTGCCGTCCCGACGCGATCAGGCCCCAACTGGGGGAACCCGAAGGCGTACTTTCGCCTAACTGCCGATCGAGTCGAGGAGGACATGACACTCCCTTGGTGCTTATCGGAACGCCGGCTTCGGGACGGCATTCCCCCAGCGATCGGCCTCAGCTGTGGGCTTGTCAGCGAAGCTCAGCTAGACGCTCCGCCACGACATGAGCGTGCGGTAGACGCGCCTCCGCGCCCTCGCGCATGAGTGCTTGAACGGAGGCGGCGAGAGCTGCCCGGAGCGCCTGGGGTTCGACGGCGTCGACGTGGGCATCCTCGAATCGAGCAAGGGTCTCAGCGGTAAGGTCGTCGAAGCCGCGCGCCAGCGCCGCCGCCCGCCCCTGGCGAAGACAGGCAAGCGAGAGCGCGTGGTCGCGGACAGCGCCGACGTAATGCTCCGCTTGCCAGACACGCCCGCGCTCGATACACGCGTGTGTGTGGAGGGCGTAGATGACGCCCCACCCGAATATGTCTCGTGCGACCAGCGGCGTGGGAAGGAAGAGATCCTCAGCGACCGACGGCGCGGGAGTCTCGAACCCGCCCGCGGCGGTCTCGCCGAACAGAAGCCGGAACCGTGGCCCGGCGGGACGAAACCGAGCCGCCGACGTCATCGAGAGGTCCAACTGCAGCGCGTCCGGCAGCAGGAACACACGGTAGGTGGTCGGCCCCCGTTCGAGCTCGGCGAGCCGCACCGCGTCGAGCTCATCGACCAGTGTGCGCGTCCAGTGGTCGAGCACATCCGCGACCCGAACACCCTCGGCGATGCCGAAGGTGAGGTCGATGTCGGAGAAGCGGTCGCCGCCACCTACGGCGAGCGAGCCCACGATGGCTCCCGCGACGACGCGATCATCCTCCTGCGCGAGCCTGAGCACGCGCTCGCGAAGAGCATCCCGTTGCTCAACGGTGAACATGCGGTTGCGATCGTAGCTCTGAACCCAACGGCGCTAAGGCGACCGATCGTGGCTACGGATGTACCAGCGGCCCGGGCATAGAAAGTCCCAGCAGCCCGGGTGTAGAAAGATCGCGTGGAACATGACATCGGGACCGAGCTCCTCGGGTATCGGATCGACGCCGAGGTCGGCACGGGCGGCAAGGGGGTCGTGTGCCTGGACGAGCAGGCATCGCGCGCGAGCGACGAGCAAATCTAGGCACCTCGACCGCAACGGGAAGGAAGTTCGAAGACCGGGGTGGGGACGCGCTGGTACATCCTCGGCAAGGTGCTGCAGGCCGTCCTCACCCTGGTCTTCGTGCTGGTTTTCAACTTCTTCCTGTTCCGCGTCCTTCCGGGTGATTCGGCCGCCCTGCTCCTTCGAGGCACCAGCGCCTTCAACCCCCAGAACCTCGAGGCGCTTCGGGCGGACCTCGGACTGGACGAGCCGCTGCCCGAGCAGTTCCTCATCTACGTCAGCGACACGGCGAGGTTCAACTTCGGCGGGTCCTTCTACTACCGGGGCGCGCCGGTGTCGGAAGTGATCGCGAGCAGGATCTGGCCGACATTCCTGTTGCTCGGGACCGTGATGATCGCCTCCGCGGCGATCGGCCTCATCATCGGGATCTACGGGGGCTGGCGCCACGGCAGCAGGTTCGACGTGGCGTCGCTCAACGTCACGCTCTTCTTCTTCGCGATGCCGGAGTTCTGGTTCGGGATCCTGATGCTGATGGCGTTCGCCGGCGGGGTCGGGCCATTCCCCGCGATCTTCCCGACGGGTGGCTACGAGACGCCCGGAGCCGACCTCACCGGATGGGCCCACATCGCCGACGTGCTCAACCACATGTTCCTGCCGTGGTTCGTGCTCACGGTGGCCTACCTCGGGCAGTACGCGCTCATCATGCGGAACTCACTGATCGACGTGATGAACGACGAGTTCGTCATCACCGCTCGCGCCAAGGGCGTCCGGGAGAAGCAGGTGCTGTGGGACCACGTCGTTCCGAACGCACTGCTTCCGACGATCACCCTGACGTTCCTGTCGCTCGGGTTCATCTTCGGGGGCGCGATCACGATCGAGTCCATCTTCTCGTGGCCCGGGCTGGGTCTGTTGACGGACTCGATGTCTGCGATCGGCGTCAAGGACTTTCCGCTCCTGCAGGGGTTGTTCTTGCTGTTCTCGACCGCGGTGATCTTCGCGAACCTGATCGCAGACATCGGCTACTCCTACCTCGACCCGCGCGTCAGGGCCGCCTGATGCCGTAGCCGTCCCGATCGGCGGTCGAGGCTCGCGTCCACCAGAAGCCGAGAGCCCAAACCGGCAGACGTCCGTCTCGACTGCAGGATCCATGCGAAGACCGTGTCCACACGCACGCTGCTCGGAAGACGATGCCCTAGACTCGATCGAAGCGACGGGAGGGTGCCGAACACGTCCGCTCGAAGAGCCTCGGATCTCCTGGTCTCGTGCCTCGAGGCCGAGGGCGTGCGCTACGTATTCGGCGTCCCCGGCGAGGAGACCGTCGACCTCAACGAGTCGCTGTCACGCTCGTCGATCGCGTTCGTGCCGGTGCGTCACGAGCAGGCGGCGGCGTTCATGGCCGACGCGTACGGCCGCCTGACGGGACTCGCCGGTGTCTGCTTAGCGACGCTCGGTCCGGGCGCCACCAACCTCATGACGGGGGTGGCGGACGCGTTCCTCGACCGAGCGCCCGTCGTCGTGCTGACGGGACAGGGCGACCTGGAACGGATGCACAAGGAGTCGCACCAGTACATCGACGTTCTCGAGATCATGCGCCCCATCACGAAGTGGAACGCTCGCGTCGGCGATCCCGCGATCATCCCGGAGGTGGTTCGCAAGGCATTCAAGGTCGCCGAGGCCGAGAAACCGGGATCGACGCACATCGAGCTGCCCGAGGACGTGATGGCGGCCGATGCCCAGGGCGAGCCCCTCGCGCGCAGGACGTCCGCGCATCCCGACGCGTCGTCCGCGGACATCGCCCGGGCCGCCGAGCTCATCCGCGATGCCGAGCACCCGATCGCCCTCGCCGGCAACGGTGCGGTCCGCGGTCGAGCGGTGAGCGTCGTTCGGGCCTTCTCGCGCAGGAGCGGCATCCCGGTCGCCACGACGTTCATGGCCAAGGGCCTGCTCGAGCCCGACGACCCACTGGCACTGGGCGCCGTCGGTCTGCAACCCGGCGATTACCGGCTGACCGGGTTCGACGAGGCCGACCTCGTGATCGCGATCGGCTACGACCTCGTGGAGCACGCGCCTCGGCACTGGAACCCGACCAACGACAAGACGATCGTCTGCATTGATTCCCTGCCGGCCGAGATCGACGAGCACTTCATCCCCGAGATCGAGCTCGTCGGCGACATCTCTCGCAATCTGGAGCGTCTGACACGCAAGAGCGAGCGCGCGCGGAAGCCGGGCGGATCCTCGCGTCTGCGAGACGCCGTCCTCGAGCGCTTCCGGCGTGCGAAGGACGACCCGGAATCTCCCCTGCAACCGCCCAGGGTCCTCTACGAGCTCCGGCGAGCGCTCGGTCGGAAGGACATCCTGGTGTCGGACGTCGGGCTCCACAAGCTCTGGATCGGTCGGATGTACCCCGCGTACGAGCCGGACACGGTGCTCATCTCAAACGGCCTGGCGGCCATGGGGTTCGCCCTACCCGCTGCCATCGCGGCCAAGCTGGTCCACCCCAACCGAAGCGCCGTCGCGGTGAGCGGCGACGGCGGCTTCATGATGAACGCGCAGGAGCTCGAGACGGCGGTTCGGCTCGGCACCGCCGTCGTGAACGTCGTCTGGGAGGACGGCGGGTTCGGCTCGATCACGTGGAAGCAGGAACGGCGGTTCGGGCGCCACTTCGGGACCGAGTTCGGCAATCCGGACTTCGTTCGCTTCGCGGAGTCGTTCGGCATCCCCGCGTGGCGGTGCGAGACGGCTTCCGACTTCGCGAAACGACTCGACGAGGCCCTCGCGACGGACGGCCCGTCACTCATCGCCGTGCCGATCGACTACTCGCCGGACGTGGCGATCGTGGGCGAGCTCGGAGAGGAAGTTCCACCGACCTGACCGGGCGGTTGCCCTACTCGGACTTCGGTTCGGCCTCGCCATCCTCGATGTAGTCATCGGGATGGTCGACCGCCCCTGGAGCCTCTTCGCGCACCGACATGGCCACTTCCTCGGGCGCGACGAACGGGTCCCGCTCCTCGACCGCCTCGGCGACCATCTCCGACTCGTCGTCCGGAACGTCCTCGTCGATGATCCCAAGCTCGTCATCGAGTAAGGGCCGACTGGGCCGCTCCTCGGCGAGGCGCGAGTCGATCGGTTCGCCCCGCTCCTGCTCGTCCGCCGTCGTGCCGAACGACTCTGCGCCGAGCGCGTGATCCGCGTGCTCGATCATCTCCTCGAGGGCCTGCCCCGAACCGTCATCCCATTCATCGTCCGAGTCTTCTTCGGAAGGCCGCTCGCGATCTTCGACGTCTCTCATGCCGAGACTCCTCTCCGGGGGTCGAGATCCCTCTCCACATGAATATGATGGCTCAGATCGCCGGAACTGGTCCGCGGTCACGATCGCGGCACCCGGTACCACCGGATCCTCGGATCTCTATCCTGAGCAGCCATAGGTGCCCACGAGGGCTTCGATGAATCTTCCGCCGGTGCCCGCGAATCTGGAGCGGGCCGCGGGTTGGTCGTGGCGGGTGCTCGTCTGCGCCGCAGCCCTGGTCGCCGTGCTCGCCGTGCTGTGGTACGTGCGCATCATCGTGCTGCCGGTCATGATCGCGCTGACGATCACACCGGCACTCTCCCCTGTCGTCCGGTTCGTCCGAAGCAGGCTTCGACTGGGGCGCTCGGCCGCCGCGATCGCTCTGCTCGTGGGACTCGCGGTCGTTGCCGGGCTGATCGCGATCGTGACGACCTCGGTCCTCGCGCAGTACGACGAGCTCGCCTCCTCGGTCTCCCGGGCCGTGAACGAGATCGTGGACTGGCTCGAAGGCGAACCGTTCAACCTCTCCCTGGGCGAGGATCTCGGGACGTCCCTCGCAGATTCCTGGCGCGAAGCCTCCGGGTACCTCGTCTCGGGCGCCCAGGCGGGTGCCGGCCTCCTCGGCGGCCTGGTGCTGGCCGTCTCCATCCTCTACTTCGTCCTCCGCGACGGCACCTCTCTCTGGGACTGGATCCTGCGCCGGTTCACGCCGGAGACCCGACCGGTGGTCGACCGAGCGGGGCAGAGGGCATGGGTCGTGCTCGGCGGCTTCGTCAGGGGGACGGCGCTCATCGCGGTCGTCGACGCCTCGTTGATCGGCATCGGTCTCTGGGTGCTCGGCGTGCCGCTCGCGTTCGCCCTCGCCGTGCTCGTCTTCCTGGGTGCGTTCGTGCCCTTCATCGGCGCGTTCATCTCCGGCCTCGTCGCCGTGCTGGTCGCCTTCGCGGACGGAGGCTGGGAGATGGGACTCGCGGTCCTGGCTCTCGTCGTGGCGGTGCAATTGATCGAGGGAACCTTCCTCCAGCCCATCATCCAGAGCCGCACCGTGGATCTCCACCCCGCCGTGATCCTGCTCGCGGTCGCCGCCGGTGCGTCGCTCTTCGGCATCATCGGCGCCTATCTCGCGGTTCCTGTGACGGCGGTCGTCTTCACGGTCGTCTCGTCGATCGGGTCGGACTCGGCAGCACCCGGTGCGGTCCCCTAGTGAGACGCCGGCTCTCCAGTCGCGTTAGCTGGGCGGTAGGCGCGAAGGCTCCGTACGATGAGGTCTCGTCACCGATCTCGGGAGGCGTCTGATGACCGAACACGCGAAGTCGGACCCGTCGACCGATCGCGGGCGACCGGCCGCACCGCCGCCTCCTCCCGCCTGGCGCAACTGGCTGCTCGTCCTGGGTCTCGTCGTGTCCGCGGTGATCTTGTTCTGGCCGCGGGGCGCACCGAGCGTGACGGAGCTCAGCTACACCGACTTCCTCTCGCGCGTGGAAGCCGGCGGGGTCGCGACGGCCGTGATCGATCCCGGCGGGGCCGTCTCCGGGACGCTCGAGAACGGTGGGGACTACGCGACCCAGATCCCGATCGCCCTCCAGGACCCCGGCCTCGCGGAGGAGCTACGAGCGAGCGGCGTCGAGATCACCGGCGAGGCCGAGCCCGGGGCCACCGTCCTCAGCGTCCTCCTCGGCTTCCTGCCCTTCCTGCTGTTGATCGGGGTGTGGCTGTACATCGGCAGGCGCGCGCAGCGCCAGCTCGCGGGCGGGATCGGCGGGATCATCGGTTCGCGCGCGAAGGTCTACGACGCCGAGGCCCCGTCGACCCGATTCAGCGACGTGGCCGGCTACGAGGGCGCGAAGCAGGAGATCAGCGAGGTCGTCGACTTCCTGAAGAACCCCCAGCGCTACGCGAAGGCCGGTGCGATGGGCCCGCGGGGCGTGCTGATGGTGGGGCCGCCGGGGACCGGCAAGACGCTCCTCGCGCGAGCCGTTGCCGGCGAGGCCGGAGTCCCGTTCCTCGCGATCACCGGCTCGGGCTTCGTCGAGCTCTTCGTCGGTGTCGGGGCCTCGCGCGTTCGCGACCTGTTCACCGACGCGAAGAAGCGGGCACCCTCGATCGTCTTCATCGACGAGATCGACGCGATCGGCCAGCGGCGCGGCGCCGGGTTCTCGACGAACGACGAACGCGAGCAGACGCTGAACCAGCTGCTCGCGGAGATGGACGGGTTCGATCGATCGACCGGCGTGGTGGTGCTCGCGGCGACGAATCGCCCAGAGGTCCTCGACCCGGCGCTCCTGCGCCCCGGGCGGTTCGACCGCCACGTCGAGATCCCCCTGCCGAACCAGAAGGAACGAGCCGCGATCCTCACCGTCCACGCGAAGGGCAAGCCCTTCGAGGCCGACGTGGACTTCGATGTGGTGGCACGGAGCACGCCCGGGTTCTCCGGCGCCGATCTCGCGAACCTGGTGAACGAGGCGGCCATCTTCGCCGTGCGTGCCGGGCGCGAGACGATCACCGCCGAGGACTTCTCGGGAGCGCGCGACCGCATCCTGCTCGGCCGCCGAGAGGCTTCGAACGCGCTGCTCCCCGAGGAGAAGCGCGCGGTCGCCGTCCACGAGGCCGGCCACGCCGTCGTGGCGGCGCTCTCGGAGAACGCCGACCCGGTCGCGAAGGTCACGATCCTGCCACGGGGCCGGGCCCTCGGGGTCACCGAGCAGCTCCCCGAGGACGAGCGGCGGATCTACCCGGAGAGCTACCTGCTCGACTCGCTGACGATCCGCCTCGGAGGGCGCGCGGCCGAGCGGCTCCTGCTCGGCCAGACCTCGTCCGGGGCGTCGAACGATCTCGCCGGTGCCACGCAGCTCGCGACCAGGATGGTGCGGGAGTTCGGGATGAGCCCCCGCCTCGGGCCGGTCGGTTTCTCCGAGGACGGTCCGCAGTACCTCGGCGCACAGCAGCTCACGACCCGGCAGTACGCGGAGGAGACGCAGCGCGTGATCGACGAGGAGGTCTCTCGGCTGTTGAAGGACGCCGACGATCGCGCAGGCGCGCTGCTCGAATCACGCCGTGACGCGCTCGAGCAGGTCGTCGCGCTGCTCCTCGAGCGGGAGACGGTCGACGGCGTAGATGTCGAGCGGATCCTGGGGAAGGTGCGTGCACCCGGGGTCGCGGTCGTGATGGACGCGGAGCCGAGCCAGAGCTGACCGCCTGAGATGGACACAGGCGAGCGTCTCCCGGCGGGCTTCGCGGGAGGAAGGCCGCGACGCGCCACGTGAGGTCGCCTCGGCCTCCCACCCCCTTCGCACACTCAACGCGCTGGTGATGACTTCGGCGGTGATCTCTGCCAGGTTCTCTACCGGCTCGGGCCAGGTAGCTCAGTTGGCAGAGCACGCGGCTGAAAACCGCGGTGTCGGCAGTTCGAATCTGCCCCTGGCCACCTCCGTGGAGGCTAGTTCAGGCTCTCGTGCGCTCGCAGCTCGGCAGAGCGCACGAGCACCGACTGGTACAGGTCCGCCGAGCGCGGGAACTCCTTGTCAGAGAGCGCTCGCAGGGCATCGTGGATGTCGCGGGCGCTGTGATCGTCGTCCATCTCGTCCCACGAGAGCATCCCGCAGAGCGCGCCGTAGTCGAGCTCGAGGATCGAGCCGGGATCGAAGAGCGCGAGCCACTGGTGCATCTCGAGCACGAGATCCCCGATGGGTCCGAGCTCGGACTGCCGGAGCACCGGGACGGCGTCTTCGGCCCGCCGCAGCGCCTTCCGCGTCGTCGTGAGGTACGAGAGCCGGTGCCGTCCTTCGATCTCGAGGAGCCGCCGCTCGTCGTCGTCGAACAAGACGAACCAGCGCACCGGAACGTGCCAGGGGCTGTGCATGATCGTCGAAAGCTGCCACGGCTCGCGCCGTCGCAACCGCCGAAGCTCCCTTGTGGCTCGGCGCGCGCCCGCGTCGCTCACGAACGCCGCCGGGTCGTCGAACACGGCGGCCTCGCGGAACGAGAGCATCCCCGCGAGCACGCGCAGCGTCGTCCGCCACGGGCAGACGTGGTAGCGACCATCGACGACCTTGACGTAGGCCCCGTCCTCGCCGGTCGGGACCAAGATCCCCGCTCCCGCCGACGTGACCTCCTGCCGGTACCGGGGCGGCCCGAGCCACAGGCGCCCGTCGACGATGTGCCGCTCCCAGTGCGCCTGCTCGTGCGGCGGGAACGCCTCCAGCGGCTGGTAGACGCGGAGCTCGGCCGAGGGGACCACGGCGTTCGAGTCTATATATGCTCCCCTGGCTCCGCTCGCTGACGAACTCCCTCCGCCGGAGGCCGCCCCGCATGACCGAGACCACGTCCGCCGACGTCCCGACCGTTCGGCTCGTCGATCACGACGGTGCCCTGGTGGGCGAACTGGACGTCGGACTCGCGGACGACGACCTCCGCGAGCTCCTCCGGCTGATGATCCGTTGCAGACGGCTTGACCGCGAATGCTGGGCGCTCCAGCGCCAGGGCGAGCTCACGGTCTACCCACCGTTCGAGGGCCAGGAGGCCGCACAGGTCGGTAGCGCGTTCGCACTCGGCCGGGAGGACTTCGTCTTCCCCTCCTTCCGGGAGCTCGCGGCCGCGATCGTGCGAGGCGTCGACGTGGTCGAGTACCTCCAGTACCACCGCGGAACGTGGCACGGTGGCCCCTACGATCCGATCGCCTCGCGGTTCGCGCCGATCTGCGTCCCGGTCGCGACGCAGATCGTGCACGCGGTGGGCTGGGCGATGGGCGCGAAGCTCGACGGGATCGCGGCGTGCTCGCTGGCGTACTTCGGTGACGGCTCCGCCTCCGAGGGCGACTTCCACGAGGCCGCGAACATGGCCGCGGTGTTCCGCGCGCCCGTGGTCCTGTTCTGTCAGAACAACGGGTGGGCGATCTCGGTCCCGTCGAGCGAGCAGTACGCGGCTCCGATCGCCGCTCGGGCGGCCGGCTACGGCTTCCCGGGAGTGAGGGTCGACGGGAACGACGTGCTGGCGGTGTTCGCCGTCACGAAGCAGGCGGTGGAACGCGCCCGAGCGGGTGACGGCCCGACGCTGATCGAGGCGATGACCTACCGGGTCGGATCGCACTCGACCGCCGACGACGCCTCCCGGTACCGCAACGATGCCGAGGTCGAGGCCTGGCGCGAACGCGACCCGATCGACCGCTACCGGACGTACCTGCTCGGATCGGGCGTCATCGACGACGCGTTCGTCCGCGCGTGCGACGAGGAGGCGGAGGCCTGGGTCGCCGAGATCCGCGCCGCGGTCACCGCGCTCGGCGAGCCGCCCGCGAGCGAGATGTTCGACCACGCGTACGCCGATCCTCCGGCGACGCTTCGCCGCCAGCGTCGGGGGCTGCTGGGCGATGGCTGAGCTCACGATGGTCGCGGCGCTCAATGCGGCGCTGCGCGACGCCCTGGCCGGCGACCCACGGACGCTCGTGTTCGGCGAGGACGTCGGCGAGCTCGGCGGCGTGTTCCGCGTCACCGAAGGCCTCCAGTCCGAGTTCGGACGGGAGCGCGTGTTCAACACGCCGATCGCCGAGGCCGGGATCGCCGGGATCTGCGTGGGGCTGGCGATGGCGGGTTGGCGGCCGATCGCCG
>Ga0193741_1000553_pt1 | contig 11090 bp, 12 predicted proteins | sample L2s2metaG_FD_143059 | JGI IMG/M metagenome (GOLD analysis project Ga0193741, IMG submission 143059) | Soil microbial communities from a riparian zone of the East river system, Colorado, United States - L2s2 | ecosystem: Environmental > Terrestrial > Soil > Riparian zone | place: USA: East River...
CGCACTACATGCGCGGGCTTGCCGAGAAGGCGTTCACCGCGGGCTTCAACGTGGTGCGGCTCAATCAGCGGAATTGCGGCGGCACCGAGCACCTGTCCCGCGGGCTGTATCACTCCGGCCTGACCGCCGATCCGGTGTTCGTCCTCAACGAGCTGCGCGATCGCGACGGGCTGACGCGCTTCGCGGTCTCCGGCTATTCGCTCGGCGGCAACCTCACGATGAAGCTGGCCGGCGAGCTCGGCGATCGCGAGCTGCCGGAGGTCAAGGCGTTCGCGGCGGTGTCGCCGGTGATCGAGCTCGAGGACTGCATGCAGTCGATCGAGCGGCGCGAGAACCGGATCTACGAATGGAACTTCTGCCGCAACCTGCAGGGCCGCATGCGGCGCAAGGCGAAGACCTTCCCCGATCTGTTCGACCTGAATGGACTGTGGAAGATCTGGTCGATTCGCTCGTTCGACGATCGCTACACGGCGCCGCATCACGGCTACCACGGCGCCAATGACTACTATCACCGCGCCAGCGCGATGCGCGTGATCGATCGCGTGGCGCGCCCGTCGCTGATCCTGAGCGCGGCCGACGATCCGTTCGTGCCGCCGCGCATCTTCGACGCACCGGCGGTGAAGAACAATCCGCACATCACGACCGTCATTACTCCACATGGCGGCCATTGCGCGTTTGTCGAGCCGCCAACGGACAAACTAAATAGCTATGACGGGTACTTTGCTGAGAGAATCGTTGTCGACTTCCTCAAGGAGCACATCTGATGTTGAAAGCCGTTCGCGTTGTTATCGCCACGTTCGCACTCGTCGTGTCCGCGTCAGCCGCGTTCGCCCAGAAACCGGCCGTCGGCGCGTGGGACCTCACCACGATCTCGCCGGAAGGTGAATTCAAGTCCACGCTCGTCATCCGCGAGGAGGGCGGCAAGCTGGTCGCCGCCGGCAAGAGCGCCCAAGGCGAGCGGCCGTACGACAGCGTCGCCCTCGAGGGCAACAAGATCACCCTCGTGATCACGATTTCCTACAACGGCTCGCCGATGGTCATCACCTACAACGGCAAGATCGACGGAGCGAAGATGGAAGGCGAGGCGGATTACGGCGGGCTGGCGACGGGCACGTGGTCCGCAACTGCGCAAAAGTAGTAAAGACGTCATATTCCGTTTTTGCCGTCACGCCGATATTTGGGCCAATGACGGGGCCTCGTCGCACGACGCCTGTGCCTGAGCAGGGCGAAGATGCGCAATCCAGTGAAGCCACAGGAGAACCGCTCGAGTGGCAGCGTGAGCTCGATGTCGCCATTGCCGACATCGACTCGCGCCTGAAGCATCCGCGCAGGCGCGCCACCGACGCTCAGACGACGCCGCCCCAGCTTGGAATCACGTCGGAAGCGATCGATGAGATCGCCTGGCGTGTCGCCGAGTTGCTGCGCGGCAACGGCGCCGCACCGGTGCCGCCAAAGGCGATGGCCGAGGCGATTTCGAAGACCGTCGCGGCGCCGCCGAAGCGCGCCGCTCGCCCGCCGCTGCCGCCGCCGCTGCGCGAGCCGGAGCCCAGGCAATTGCCGCACGGCATCGTGCTGTCGATCCGGATCCGTCGGCCCTTCTTCCGATGGCCGTTCCGCCGTCGCTATAAGAAGCAGCGGATGATCACGTTCTCGGATTACCGGATCACCTGATCGTCGGCGTGTATTGCGGTGCTCTCCGCGCCCTGGTCGCCTGCTCGATCGCAAATCCAAACCCGATCAACTCGCCCTCGCTATACGCGCGGCCCATGAACGTGATGCCGAGCGGCAGCCCGTGGCTGTCGCCGATCGGGACCGTGATGCTCGGCGTGCCGGCCACCGCCGCCATGCCATAGCCCGCGCCGACGAAGTGATCGCCCAGCACGTGATCGGTCGGCCACGCCGGCGACAGGCTGGGCGCGATCAAGGCGTCGAGCCTGTTCTTGTCGAGCGTCGCGATCAGTCCGTCCTTCCCGGCCAGGCGGCGCGCCGTGTCGCGCGCCTTGATGTATGCGGCATCGGTCAGCGGTCCCTTCGCCTGCGCCTGTTCGAAGATCTCCTGTCCGAAGATCGGCATCACCTGCTTGGCGTTGGCCTTGTTCCACGCGATCAGCGCTTCGAGCGACGCGTGCGGCGAGCCGCTCTTCTTCAAGTAGGTGTTCAGCCCGTCCTTGAATTCGTAGAGCAGCACCGCGAATTCGGGATCGTTCCAGTCGTTGTAGGTCGGCACCTTGACGTCGATCACTTCCCCACCGGCCGCCTTGATCGCCTCGATCGCCTTCGTCGTCGAGGCATCGACGTCGGGGTGATAGCCCATCGCCTGCCGCACCACGCCGAAGCGCCTGCCCTTGAGCGCGTCGGCCTCGAGGAAGGCCGAGTAATCGGTCGCGATCTTCCCGTTCGCCGCCGGCCCCGAGGGATCGGCGGGGTCGACGCCGGCCATCGCCGTCAAGAGCAGCGCGACATCCGACACCGTTCGCGCCATCGGCCCGGCGGTGTCCTGCGACACCGAAATCGGAATGATCCCCGAGCGGCTGACGAGGCCGACCGTCGGCTTCAATCCCGCCAGGCCGTTCACGGACGACGGGCAAATGATGCTGCCGTCGGTTTCGGTACCGATACCGATCGCCGCGAGGCTCGCCGCGATCGCGGTGCCGGTTCCCGAGCTCGATCCGCACGGATTGCGATCGAGGACGTACGGGTTCTTCGTCTGCCCGCCGCGCGAGCTCCATCCGGACGACGAGCGGGTGGACCGGAAGTTGGCCCACTCGCTGAGATTGGTCTTGCCGAGAATCACCGCGCCGGCGTCGCGAAGCCGCTTCACCATGAACGCGTCCGCGGCGGGATGATTGTCCGCCAGCGCGAGCGAACCCGCGGAGTTCACCATCCCGGCGATGTCGACGTTGTCCTTGATCAGCACGGGAATCCCGTGCATCGGTCCGCGGACCTTGCCGGCCTTGCGCTCGGCGTCGAGCGCGGCGGCATCGGCGGCGGCTCGCGGATTGATCTCGATCACGGAATCCAGCGTCGGGCCGGCGTCGTCAACCTTCGCGATGCGATCGAGATAGGCCTTCGTGAGCGCCTCCGACGTCAGTTGCCCCGACGCCATCCGATCGCGCGCGTCGGTCGCGCTCAATTCGACGACGTCGATCGCCGGCTTCTCAGTCGTGGGCGCCTCAGCCACGCGCGTCTGATTGCACCCGGCCAGCATCGCGATTGAAATGAGGAGGATTATCTTCATGAGGATGTTCCGAGGAGCGTCATCATTTGCTGGCCGAAGGCCGCTCCTTTGCCTTCGTCTTCATGCTTGAAGTACACGAACACATCTTTCGCCGTGGCACCGGCCTGTCGCGCGGCTTCGGTCCATTTGGCGATATCGGCATCGCCGTAGCCCTCGTCTCGGAGCCGGAAATAGGCATAGTCCGCCGTGTGCACGAGAGGCGTCTCGCGGGTCTCGCTGTCGGCGAAGCAGAGCGCGATGTTGCGCGCGCGCAGCGCCTCGAACACATCGTCCTCGAGCCATGACGCGTTCCGGAACTCGAATGCCGCCGTTGTCTTTGGCGGCAGCAGCGCGAGGAATTCCTTCAGCAGGCCAACGTCTTTCTTGAAGTTCGGCGGCAGCTGAAACAGCAGCGCCGCCATCTGCGGGCCAAGCTCCGAGGCGGCGGTGATGAATCCGTTCACGGATTCGGCGACGTCTGCGGGACGCAGCCGCTTGTCGTGCGTGATGCGCTTGGGCGCTTTTAAGGTGAAGCGGAATTCCGGCGGCACCTGCGCCCGCCAGCCCGCGATCAACTTCGGCGTCGGCATCCGGTAGAACGTGTAGTTGATCTCGACGGTCGGAAACTTGCTCGCGTAATACGGCAGCATTTTCGACGCCGCCAAATCGGACGGATAGAAGCTGCCCTTCCACTCCGGGTAGTTGTATCCGCTCGTGCCCACCAAGATCATGTTTGTCCACAGATTACACGGATTACACGGATTCAGACTTCGCGGCGCACTCGGATCTGCAGAAGACCGGCGCGGGGCGCGAAGCGCCCCGCGGTGACGACCCGAAGAGGCGCGGAAACAAGCGAGCGAGCCAGTCCCAAGCTCGTTTGTTTCCGTGCCTCTTCGGGTCGTCACCAGGGCTCCGCCCGCCGGTCTCTCGGAATCCGTGAAATCTGTGAAATCTGTGGATAAGATCTTTGCGTGCGCCGCGCAGCCATCCTCTTAGCGATCATCTCCGCTACCTGCGGCCGCGCACCCGATTCACGTACGTATCAGCTCACCGGACAGATTCTCGTCGTCAAACCCGAGACCAATGAAGTGCTCGTCAAGCATGAAGACATCAAGGGCTTCATGCCGGCCATGACGATGCCCTATACCGTGAACGACGACGCTGAGCTCAAAGGCATCGCCGCCGGCGACCTCATCGACGCGATGCTCGTCGTTGAAGTCAACCGGGCCTATCTGCAAAGCATCAAGAAGACCGGATCCGCGCCATTGCCGGAGGACGCGCGCACCACGATTCCCGCGGCGGCGGGCGTGCACTTCCTGCAAGCGGGCGACACGGTCCCCGACACGCCATTGATCGACCAGGACGGCAAGCCGATTTCGCTCAAGGACTATCGCGGCTCCGCGGTCGCGGTCAGCTTCATCTACACACGTTGTCCGTTAGCTCAGTTCTGCCCGCTGATCGACCGCCGATTCGGCGAGGTCCAGAAGCTCGCGTTGGGCGATCCGGCGCTCGCGGGCAAGGTGAAGTTGCTGTCGATCAGCTTCGATCCGAAGTTCGATCGCGCCGAGGTGCTCCGCGCGCACGCCAGGACGGTTGGCGCGGACGCACAAGTCTGGCGGTTTGCCACGGCCGATGAGGAGATCGTCGATCGACTGGCGGCGGGTTTCGGCGTCAACGTGATTCGCGAAAAGGACGGGACCATCACGCACAACTTGCGGACGACGGTGATTGATCCATCTGGCCGCGTCGTGTCCATCGTCGACAACAATGCCTGGACCGCCGCCGAGCTCGCGAGCGCCCTCAAGAATGCCATCGCCGCCGCGCGTTAATTCGAAGCGCATCGTGCCGCCGCCGCTGCCCTTCACCAAGAAGGAGCGCGCGCTCATTCGCCGGCTCGACACGCCGTCGAAAGTGCAGCGCTGGCTGAACGCGCTCAATTACAACACCGAAAAGGGCGGCGCGACGCTGCGCAGCTTCCGTCCGGTCGCGAGGCTGCAGACCGCGCATTGCTGCGAAGCGGCGCTCTTCGCGGCCGTCGTGATGGAGCAGCACGGGTATCCGCCGCTCGTCATGAGCCTCGAGTCGCAGGACTGGCTCGATCACGTGATCTTCGTCTATCGACACAAGACCGGCTGGGGCTCGGTGGCGCGATCGCGCGATCCCGGTTTGCACGGCCGCAAGCCGCGGTTCCGCTCGCCGCGCGCGCTGGCGCGCAGTTATTACGACGGCTACGTCGACCACACCGGCCGCTTGAAGGGATTCGGCGTCGCCAATCTCGCCGACGCGCTGCCCGGCTACGACTGGCGTTTGACGATGAAGAATGCGTGGAAGGTCGAGCAGATGCTGATCGACTGGCCGCATCGGAAGATCACGACGTCGATTCGGCGCTATCGCGTGCTGCTCAAGAAATATCGGGCCTACCGCGCCGCGCACGACGATCGGAAGCCGGTGTATTACAGAGGCAGAAGTAAATGGGAGCCGCTGCCGAAAGCGTTCTCTACTCGAAGCCGATCTTGAGGTCTGCGACCAGCGGCAGGTGATCGGAGGCCATGAGGGTCATGCGATCGCGGGGCATCGAGACCTTCAGGACTTCGACGGTGCCTTCGTAATAGATGTGATCAAGATGCAGGATCGGGAAGAAGCCCGGGTAGGTGCGGCGTCGGCTGAGATGTTTCGACAGATCGATGCTCTGCAGGCGCTCGGCGAGGATGTCCTTGGCGATGCCGCGCGCCCATTCGTTGAAATCGCCCAGGATGATCTTCGGTCCGGTGACGCGGCGATCGTGAACGAGCGACGCGAGCTTGGCCGCCTGATGCCGCCGCTCGAGCAGCGAGGTGCCGAGATGCACGTTGTAGAAATGCAGCGTGTCCGAATCGAGCGCGATGTCGACGCGCTGGACCCCGCGGTGCTCGCAGGTTTTCCAGGTGAGATCGTATTGCACGTGATGCCGCATCGGAAAGCGGCTCAAGACGACGTTGCCGAAGAGCGCGGTGCGGAGATGGCGCGTCGGCGCCATCACCCAGCCCATGCCCAGCGCGGCGCCGAGCTCCGCGGCCTGGCCGGGTTTCAAGGGACTGGCGCCAATCACTTCCTGCAGCGCGATGACGTCGGCGTCGACCGCCGCCAGCACGCCCGCGATGCGCTCGAGCCGCGTGCGTCCGTCGAGGCCGCGTGCGCGATGAATGTTGTAAGTAGCCACGCGCACCGCGCGCGTTCGCTTCGCCTCGTCTGCCATCAATCGAGGTCGAATCCGCGCAGCGGCCTGGAGACCGGTTCCTTCTTCGCTTCCTTGAGGGCCTCTTCGAAACGCTTCGACAGCGCATCGCCCTTGTTCTTCTCGTTCTGGAATGACTGCTCGAAAAGCGCATCTCGCTTGGCCGCTTGTTCCGCGAGGATCCCCTGGGCGTTATCGAGCTCCGGGCGATCGGGATTAGGCGGCGCCTCGTGGCTGACGATACGGCCGAGGTTGAGGTCGACGGTCAGTACCGCACCACAGCACGGACAAGTCAGTTCGCGCTCGCTCGTGAGCTTCGCCATTCGCTCAGCTTACGTGGATTCACAGGAGAAGGGAAGAAAGGGAGGTCTTAGGAGTTCTTCTTTTTTGCGTACAGATCAGGGCGGTCAAGCCGCCGCAAGCCATTTTTCAAAAGGACCTCGTTGAAGTTGATCAACAACCCGGCCGGACAGCCGGTCAGCTTCAAATAGGTAATTACCTGCGCTTCGTGAACCGGCAACAGAGATTCAACTGACTTCAGCTCGATGATCACTTGCCGCTCCACCATTAGATCAACTTCAAGCCGGCTGCTGAGGCGCCGGTTCTTATAAGTAATCGGCAGCTTGAGCTCGCACTGAACGGCAAGGCCGTCTTCTGTGAGCTCGGCCAGGAGGCACTCGTGGTACACGGACTCGAGTAAGCCAGGACCGAGCACTCGATGAACTTCGATCGCGCAGCCGATCACGCGGCCAGTGATTCCTTCGAGATCTGTATATGGGCGAATCATGCGTCGGCTAGAAGCACGCCGTGCGCCACTCGACTCTTGGCCGAAACCGCGTGGGGATCGTTATCCCGGTCGCAATTCTTGACGGTGAGAACCCCCGAACCCATAGAAAAAAACGCCTCCTAAACCTCCCCCCTCCCTTCTCCTGTGAAAATCCGGTCAACTTGACAACGATATTAAAGTGATATCATATTAATATCGTCTCTCAAGGAGGACCCCTGTCCATGATTCGCGAACGTGCCTACAACGGAATGCCCGGCTTGCCGGTGCTCCTCGTCCTGATCCTCGCCGACCTCGGCGCGGTCTGGATGCTGGTCATGAACATCCGCTCGGAATCGGCGCCCGAAATCGTCTTCTCGGCCCTGATGATCGCGCTCGTCACGTTCCTCATGGCCGGCCTGTTCATGGTGAACCCGAACGAAGGCAAGGTGCTGCAGCTGTTCGGCGCATACAAGGGCACCGCCAAGGTGCAGGGCCTGCGCTGGGCGAACCCGTTCCTCACCAAGAAGAAAGTGTCGCTGCGCGTCCGCAACTTCGAGAGCTCGCACCTCAAGGTCAACGACATCGACGGCAACCCGATCGAGATCGCGGCGGTCGTGGTGTGGAAGGTGTTCGAGACTGCCGAAGCGGTGTTCGAAGTCGACGACTACGAGCACTACGTGAAGGTGCAGAGCGAATCGGCGCTCCGCAACCTGGCCACCAGCTACGCCTACGACGCGCACGATGATGCGCAAGTGTCGTTGCGCGGCCACACCAACGCGGTCGCCGAGCACCTGAAGCGCGAGATCCACGAGCGGCTGGTCAAGGCCGGCGTCGAGGTGATCGAAGCCCGCATCAGCCACCTGGCCTACGCGCCCGAGATCGCGGCCGCGATGCTACAGCGGCAACAGGCCGGCGCCATCATCGCCGCGCGCCAGCGCATCGTCGAGGGCGCGGTCGGCATGGTCGAAATGGCGCTCGACATGTTGTCGAAGAAGTCGATCATCACGCTCGATGAAGACCGCAAGGCGGCGATGGTCAGCAACCTGCTGGTGGTCCTGTGCGGCGATCGCAACACGCAGCCGGTGATCAACACGGGCACGATCTACCAGTAATCAGGGATCAGGGATCAGGGATCAGTGGCTGACCGAAAACCATTCCTGCTTCGTGTTGATCCAGCCATGCTGGAGGCCGTCCAGCGCTGGGCGAACGACGATCTGCGCAGCCTCAACGCGCAGATCGAGTTCCTCCTGCGCCGCGCCCTCCAGCAGGCCGGCCGCGAGCACGAGCCGAAACCCGACAAGAAGAAATAGCGACTGGCAATTGCACGTTGTTCAAACCCAATCACTCTTACAAGGACGGATATGTAATGTCCGGCACGTTTGACTAGATTGAATCGATCTAGTGTTGGGCCGTGGCGGTCGCCATCCACTTCCCGCTCGCATGTCCGGACTGTAAGTCGGTCGCGGGAATGCCATTCATCGCCGGCACCATCAAGATTGGCGCGATACGCGTTGGAATGCGGTGCGGCGCGTGCGGGCATGAGTGGCACTACGAAACGGCCGCTGACCTTTTGCCTGAAGATTTCGACGCCGCGCTTCCTCCGGGCGGACACCTTGCGTGATAGCGAGCCATCGGAAACGTCACCGCGCATCGTGAGGGTAAAGTGCCCACGGTGTGGCAAGCAGTTGACTTACCTGCGGGCGGATGGCGACGTGACTGTCTACCAGTGCGCGAATGACGGGACGGTGCGATTGCCGCCTAACGGACTTATTTACGTCGTCGTGCACTAGCAGCCCGAAAAGGCCACAGCGCAAGAGTTGACTCGAATCGTCGCTAGGATCCGTCGCGACGATCGGGTTTTGGCGAAAGCGCGACTTCGGTCGGAGCCATTTCCACAATCCATTCGTAACGGCACGCGCGACAGCGGAGACTGATGCAGACCGCGCCAGTCGCTATCGTCTCCGCTTGGTACGGCATGCCCTCAATAGCTCTGCATTCTGGGCAAGCGGCGGGAAACTGATACTCAGCCCGGATCATGGTTCCGAGTATTTGCGTAGCAAGAAAAGAGCCGCCGCCTGTCGGATCCCGCCGGTCAGTCCTTGGAACCGACCGCTCGATTGCACACGCCGAACGTGACCGACACCGATTCGTCGAACTAACAGAGGAAAATGAAAGCCCAAATTGCTTTTCGCTTTTTCTTCGCATATTATTCGTAGCTTCACTCTCGAGGTAGCTGATCCGTGGCCGATATTGACGACCTTTCTGCCCTGAAAATCGAACGCGAGCCGCTCAACACGGGCGGGGGCAGATGGGTGAAGTGGGTACTTCTCCTCGTGTTCCTGGGCGGCGCCAGCGTCGGCGTGTTTACGTGGCTCACGCGCGAGCGGCCGATTGAGGTCGAAGTCGCAAGCGTCACCGAACGCGCGGCGGGCACGTCGGCGTCCGTGCTGACCGGCAAGGGCTATGTCACCGCGCGACGGCGCGCGACCGTGTCGTCGAAGGTCACCGGCAAAGTGATCGAAGTGAACGTCGAGGAAGGCATGGCGGTGCGTGAAGGCCAGGTCCTCGCCCGGCTCGATGATTCCACGCTGCAGGCCGCCCTCAGGCTGTATCGGGCGCAGCTCGAAGCCGCGAAGCGGCAGATTCCTGAAAGCGACGTGCGGCTCGAACAGGCGCGCGTGCAGTTGCAACGCCAGGAGCGCCTGCGCAAGGAAGGCTTGAACACCCCGAACGATATCGACAACGCGAAAGCCGAAGTCGATTCGCTGGTCGCGCGCATTGCGTCGGCGCAGGAAACCGTCAAGGTCGCCGAGAGCCAGATCGCGATGCAGCAGACGGCGATCGACGACACGGTCATCCGCGCGCCGTTCAGCGGCATCGCGCTCTCGAAAGACGCGCAGCCCGGCGAGATGGTCTCCCCTGTTTCCGCGGGCGGCGGCTTCACCCGCACCGGCATCAGCACGATCGTCGACATGTCCTCGCTCGAGATCGAAGTGGACGTCAACGAGAGCTACATCAATCGCGTGAGCGCGGGGCAACCCGTCACCGCGGTGCTCGACGCCTATCCCGGCTTTGAAATTCCGGCGAGCGTGATCGCGGTGGTGCCCACCGCCGATCGCCAGAAGGCCACGGTGCTCGTGCGCATCGGATTCAAGAAGCTCGATCCGCGCATCCTGCCGGACATGGGCGTCGGGGTCACGTTCCTGCGTGAAGCGGACGCGTCGGCGGCGCCGGTAGCGCAGTCGGTGACGCTCGTGCCGCAGGGCGCGGTGAAGACCGACAGCGGCACCACGTTCGTGTTCCTCGTCAACGGGCAGACCGTCGAGCGGCGCGCCGTGAAGATCGGCGGCACGGACGGCGATCGTGTCGAAGTGCTCGCCGGACTCAAGGGCGGCGATCGCGTCGTCATCGCGCCGCCGACAGAGTTGGCAGCCGGCAAACTGGTCGTCGTGAAGTAAAGACAGGCAGTCAGGTCGTCGGGCAGTCAGGCAGTCAGGACATCAAGGACTAACAATGAGCGCACTCGTGAAGATCAACGGCGTCCACAAGTACTTCACCCGCGGGAGCGAGCGCATCGACGTGCTCAAGGGCGTGTCGCTCGACATCCCGCAGGGTGATTTCCTGGCGCTGATGGGACCATCCGGATCGGGCAAGACCACACTGCTCAACCTGCTCGGCGGGCTCGATCAGCCGTCGGGCGGCGCGATCGAAGTGGGCGGCACCAACATCGGCGCGCTGTCGGGCGGCCAGTTGTCGAAATGGCGATCGCATCACATCGGCTTCGTGTTTCAGCTCTACAACCTGCTGCCGGTGCTGACCGCCGAGCGCAACGTCGAACTGCCGCTGCTCCTCACCAAGCTGTCGAAGGCGGAGCGGATGAAGCGCGTCGCCAT
>Ga0193741_1000554_pt1 | contig 11074 bp, 9 predicted proteins | sample L2s2metaG_FD_143059 | JGI IMG/M metagenome (GOLD analysis project Ga0193741, IMG submission 143059) | Soil microbial communities from a riparian zone of the East river system, Colorado, United States - L2s2 | ecosystem: Environmental > Terrestrial > Soil > Riparian zone | place: USA: East River...
CGGGTTGTCCTCGCCGTCGGCTCGCGACAGACGCCGCTCCCGCAACGACTGCTTGGCCGAGATCTTTTCTGGTGGCTGACGAAGACCCGTCTCTTCAATGCGACGGTCGAATCGCGGCTCGGTCGGAAGCTCCGAGCTCGAGAGACACTGATCGGCTCGAGCCCGCGCAAGCTCCGGCGTCGGTATGGCGTGGAGCTGAAACCCCGCGTTGTCGACGCCGAGGGCCGGACTGTGCGCTTCGAGGACGGGAGTGAGCTGGAGGTCGACGCAGTCATCTGGGCGACCGGGTACCGGCCCGAGTACTCCTGGATCGACCTCCCCGTCTTCGACCGGGAGGGGCGCCTCCGACACCGCCGAGGCGTCACAGGCGTGCCCGGCCTCTACTTCCTTGGATTGACCTGGCAGCACACGCGGGGTTCGGCGCTGATCGGCTGGGTCAAGGATGATGCCGAGTTCATCGCCGAGCAGATCGCGGCCCTTCAGAACGATCCGCGTCGGTTGGCAGTTGCGCGCGAGCCGGCAGCCGATGACCGCATGGAGGCGCCGGCTGCTTCGAAAGAAAGGGTTTGAGGCATGGGACACCACCACCATCCCGAGACCGGAAGCATGGTGATCGATTCCCTTCCCACCGAAACGGAGGGGCTGCCCGAGGCGACAAGAACAGAGCTCGTCGAACTAGCCGACGGCGACTCCTTCGACGTCGAGATCGCCGCCGTTGCGAAGCGAATCGGCGACGCGACGGTGCGCATGCTCGCCTACAACGGATCGATTCCCGGACCGACGCTGAAGCTGCCGCAGGACTCGACTGTGACCGTCCACGTCACGAACCGCGGCGATCTGGAAGCGACGGTGCACTGGCACGGCCTTCGCCTTGAAAACCGTTTCGACGGCACGCACGACACGCAGGCGCCGATCCCGGTTGGAGAGACCTTCACCTACGAAGTGAGCGTTCCTGATCCCGGCGCGTACTGGTACCACCCGCACATCCGGGAGGACTACGGCCAGGAGATGGGCCTCTACGGCAACATCCTCGTCGTCCCCGCGGAGCCGGACTACTGGCCGCCTGCGAACCGCGAGCTGTTGCTCACGCTCGACGACATCCTGATCGAGGACGGGAAGATCGCGGCCTTCAGGGAGTCCGAGACAACCCACGTCGCAATGGGTCGCTTCGGCAACGTGATGCTCGTCGCCGGCGAGCCGGAGCTCGAGCTGACTGCGAAAAGAGGCGAGGTGGTGCGTCTCTATCTGACCAACACCGCGAACACGCGCGTCTTCAACATCACGTTGCCGGGGGCCCGAATGAAGCTCGTCGGCGCCGACAGCGGCCACTACGAGCACGAGGAGCTCGTCGAAGAGGTCCTCATCGCTCCCTCCGAGCGCGTGGTCGTCGACGTCCTCTTCGGCGAGCCCGGCGAGCTCACCCTCGAACACAAGACCCCCGACCGTGTCTATCGACTCGCCGCGATCACCGTCTCGGACGAGCCGGCCGAGCCCACACTCGCGCACCAGCACGAAGCCCTGCGCACGAGCCCAGACCTGGTGACCGAGCGCGAGCGAATCGCAGCGTGCTTCAGCGCTCCGCCGGACAAGACGCTGGCCTTTGTTGCCGAGATGGACATGGAGCTTCCGGAGGGCGCGACGCTCGTCTACGCGTGTCCGATGCATCCAGAGGTGGTGAGCGACGAGCCGGGCAAGTGCCCGAAGTGTGGGATGAAACTCCTTGCGACAGCGGCTTCCGCGGAGGCCGCCGCCAGCCAGGAACATCACGGCCACGGGGGTCACCACCACGGCCATGACGAGAGCGGCGGGCGAGGAGGACACGACTCTCAGGGGCATGGCGAGCACGGCGGCCACCACGGCCATGGCCATGACGACACCCCCGAACCCGCGCAGGGAATCGAATGGGAGGACGACATGGTCGAGGTCAACCGAATGACCACGCCGGCAAATATGCGCTGGAAGCTCGTCGACCGGGAAACCGGTGCGGAGAACGCAGGCATTGACTGGCGGTTCCGCGTCGGCGACCGGGTGAAGATCCGGCTTGTCAACGAGATGGACTCAGACCATCCCATGCCGCACCCCTTCCATGTCCACGGCGCCGGGCGGTTTCTGATCCTCGCTCGGAACGGCGTCGACGAGCCGAATCTCGTCTGGAAGGACACGGTGCTGGTGCGAACCGGAGAAACTGTGGACATCCTCCTGGACGTCACGAATCCCGGGACCTGGATGGCGCACTGTCACATCGCCGAACACCACGAAAGCGGGATGATGTTCAGCTTCAACGTGGACGGGGCCGCGTAGCAACCCGCGCCATGCGGGTGAGAGAGAGGCCTTCAATACGAGTAGCTTGCGAATCCGATGAGCAACGCAGCCGCCACTTTCGCCTTCGCCGACATCGCCGGCTTCACTGCTCTCACGGAGGCGCATGGAGATGAGGCGGCGTTCGCACTCGTCGCCGACTTCAGGAGTGCCGTGAAAGCCGAGCTGGACTCCGTGCAGGGAGAGCACGTCAAGACGATCGGGGACGCGCTCATGCTGCGGATCCCGGATCCCGGGGACGGGATCGTCCTCGGCCTTCGCATTGCCAATGATCTGATGCTCGATCACGGAGCGCCGGCCGTACGAGTCGGCCTCCACCACGGGCCGGCGGTCGAGGACGAGGGCGACTATTTCGGTGCGACCGTCAACCTGGCCGCGCGGGTCTCGGCGCTTGCCACTGGTGGCGAGGTGCTGGTCACGGGAAGCACCGCCGCGCTTGTCCCGAAGCTCGATGGAGTCTTCTACGAATCCCGCGGGCGCCAAACTCTGAAGAACGTCACCGAGCCCGTTGAGGTCTTCGCGGCGTTGCGAGTCGGCAGCGCCTCTCCGCTCAGGCTGCCGATCGATCCCGTCTGCCGGATGGCTGTCGACCCTGACTACGCCGCCGGACGACTCGTGCACGACGGCGACGCCTACTTCTTCTGCTCGCTCTCTTGCGCGGGCGCGTTTGCACAGCAGCCTGACCGTTACAGCGCTTAGAGCGGCGGTGGGATGACCGTGCTTGCGCACAGACTGCAGGCGGTCCTCCGCGTCCACCCCGGCGAAGGAAGGACGCTTGCCTTGGCTGTGGCCGTTGCCTTTCTTGCCGACGCGGCCATCATGATCGCCCAGAGCAGCATCGACGCGCTCTTCTTCGCCCGCTACGGCGTCGAGAACCTCCCGAAGCTCTACCTCGTCGTCGGCGTCGCAATGTTCCTGACTACCGTCGGCGTGGGCGCGCTGCTGGCGCGGGTCGGGCGCGAGCGTGTGTTCGTCGTCATCCCTGGGGCGATCTCCGTGGCCGCCTTGGTCGGGCGCGCGGCCCTCGAGGCAGAGGCCACCTGGGTGTACGGCGCGCTCTGGATCCTCCAGAGCGTCGCCGAGTTCACCTGCCTCCTCGCGATCTGGGGCCTCGCTGGCCTCGTCTCGGACACCCGGCAGGCGAAGCGGTTCTTCCCGTTGATCGCAGCCGGAGGCGTCATTGGGCTGATCATGGGCGGCCTCGCCACAGGCCCCCTCGCCGCAACCCTCGGATCGGAGAACCTCCTCCTCGTCTGGGCCGCGCTGATGGGCGGTGCGACGGCCGTGGCGTGGCGGCTCGTTTCCATACGGCCGCCGACCGCCGAAGCGCCACGGCGCCGGCCGCCGAGCCTTCTCGACGCCGTCCGCGACGTGGGTGCATCCCCACTCCTGCGCTGGATGAGCGCAGGCGCGCTTCTTATCTCGCTCCTCTTCAGCCTCCTCTACCTTCCGTTCTCGAAGGCCGCTGCCGAGCGCTATCGCGATGCCGATGAACTCGCCGCCTTCTTCGGCGTCTTCTTCGCCCTGTCGATGGGGACGGCGCTCGTGCTCTCGCTCCTCGTCACCAGCCGCCTCCTCGGCAGGTTCGGCGTGCCGACCGTCGTGCTCGTTTTGCCGCTTCTCTACCTCGTCGCGTTCGGAGTCCTGGCGGTCGCAGCGACGTTCGCGACCCTAGCCGCGTTCCGCTTCGCGCAGATCGCCTGGCGGAGCGGCGGTGCCGGCAGCACGTGGGAAGCTCTCGTGAACACCATCCCGGCCCACCGCCGGGACCGCGTCCGCGCGTTTCTCACGGGCGTTCCGACACAGCTCGGAACCATGATCGCCGGCGCGGTCGCCCTCATCGCCCAGCGACTCGACGAACCTCGCGTGCTCTACGGCGCGGGCCTCGTCGGCTCCGCACTTGCAGTCGCGTCGATCTCACGCATCCGCAACGCCTACCCGCGTGCCCTGGTCGCGGCCCTGCGCGAAGGACGGCCCACGATCTTCGGCACACCGGGTCCGCGGGCTGCGATGCTCAATGCCGACGCCGTCGGGCTAGCCCTACTCCGGCACCTCCTCACCGACCACGAGGTGACCGCTCGACTGCTCGCGGCGAACGCCCTCGCCGACATCGACCTTCCCGAAGCGGCCGAGGCGCTGGCTGCTGCGGTCGAGGAAGACGACGAGGTCGAGGTGCGGCTGGCTGCCCTCGCGTCGCTCGAGCGCGTGGATGCGGGACGCGCCGCCGTGGTCGCGCTCGCGCGGCTATCCGATACCGACCCATCGGTGCGCCTTGCCGCTCTTGGGGTCCTGGCCCGCGCCGGTGTACACCCGCCACGCCAGGCGCTCGACGACGAGGAGGTCTCGGTCCGCGCGCTCGCCGCCGCGATCCTCTTCGAACACGACGAGGGGGCGAACTCCGTGCTCGACGCGGTCGTTCACTCGCCGGATCCGTCGGTTCGAGAGGTCGGATATCGCGCGATCGCCACCGCCGGCGTTGAGGGAATACGGCAGCTTGCGCTGGCCGGGCTCGACGACCTCGACTCCCGAGTGCGCCGCGAGGCGGCACACGCGGTCGCCGCCGCCGCGAAGGAAGAGGCGGTCAAACCGCTCGTCGCCTTGCTCGCGGACGACGATGCCGTCGTACGCGCCGCCGCGGCGGAAGCGCTCGGAGAGGTTGGCGAGCCTGCTGTCGGGGCCGTCGTCGACGCGCTCTTCGCCGAGCGTTGTGAAGACGCCGCATTGGCCGCGCTCCAACGCCTTCCCCTGGACGGGAGTGCAATGCGTCTTCGGAGGTTCGCCTCCGAGTCGGTCGCGCGCGCTCTCGAAGACGAAGACCTGAGAAGCAGACTCGGCGCGAGCAACGACGCCGCGGTTGCGCTGCTGCACGATTCGCTTCGGGCGCGTGAGGAACGCCACGCGCTCGCCGCGCTGCACGCGGCTGCGCTGCTGGGCGCGCGTCGCACGAGTGTCTTCGCGGCGCTCGAAAACCTCGTCGTGTCCGACCCAGCTCAGCGCGCAACAGCGCTGGAGGTCATCGAGACGGTCGGAGATCCGGCGATCGTCCGGCCGCTGCTCGCGCTGTGGGAATCGCGCGCGAGCGACGGCTTCGACGCTGAGGTGATCGATCGGCTCCGCCATGACCCGGATACTTGGATGCGGCAGTGCGCCGAGTTCGCAAAGGGCGCCCTTGAAGGAGGAACGATGACGCACACCCTGACGACGAAGGTCCCGCTGGTGGAGCGCGTGATTTTCCTGCGCAAGGTCCCTCTCTTCGAGGCGCTCCCGCCGCAAGAGCTCGAACCGATCGCGGCCGTTGCCGAGGAGGAGTTCTTCTCGGAAGGCGAGCTGCTCGCGTTCAGAGGCGACCCCGGCGACACGCTTTACGCCATTGTCGACGGCCAAGTGCAGGTGCTCGGTGCAGACGAGCAAGAGCTCGCGGTTCGAGGCCCCGGCGACGTCATCGGCGAGATGGCGGTGATCTCGAGCAAGCCTCGTGTGGCCTCGCTCGTGGCGATGTCGGACGTGCGCGTCCTCGAGTTGCACAAGCCGGCGTTCGAAGCGATCCTGCGCGAACGGCCCGAGACCGCGCTCGCGATGATGCGAATCCTTTGCGACCTGCTGGCGCGATCTGCCGCGCCGACCGAGTAGTCGTCAGTCCTCCGCGGCCTCGGCCATCGACCGCGGCGCGGGCACGTTCTCGAAGCGGACGTTGCCCGCGGGAACCATCCAGGTCATCACCTCGGCCGCGAGCCGGCCCGCCCGCACCGCCGGGTCCTCGTCGCTGAGCCGGCGCGCCGTCTCGGGGTCGCACCTCATGATCGAGATGCCGCGCAGGCGCTCGTCGTCCTGGTCGACGAGCGGCCCTCCGCCAACGAGGTAGCCGCGGTCGCGCAGCTCGGCTCGGTAGGCGAGATGCCGATCCTGGAGCTCGGCCGCCTCCTCGTCCGTGAGCTCGGGTGCATCGGGCCGACGCACGAGCAGCACGAGCGTGTGCCGGTCGAACTGCATGCGGCGAATTAGGCCAGCTCTCGTCGGGCGCGACCGTTTGCTCGGCGGCGGCCTTAGGCTAAGCCGCAGCGGTTTTCTCCTCACGTCGCATAACGCGTACGGCCGGGAGGGATGCGGTCCGGGAGCGTCGTCACTTCGGCGATCCGCGAAAGGCTCGGAGATGGTCGGATCACTCATCGCTCGACGCGCGCCTGCTCTTCGGCCGTCCGCTCGGCCGTCGGAATCGCTTCGAGCCGCTCATCGGGGATCGGTTCGCCGCTCTCGACTGAGAGGCCGTAGGTTCCCGCCGCCAGCCGCTTCTCGGCCCGCTCCACGGCCGCGAGCTCCTCGGTGAGCTGATCGCGGAGCCCCTCCGCGAGCTCGTCGTCGTAGAGCGCGGTGGCCTGGTCGCCGAGATGCTCATCTCGGCTCGTGAGCTCGTCGTTGGGCGCATCGGCCTGGCCGGCCAGCGCCTCGGTGATCCGCTCGCGCTCGCGGCGAAGAAGCTCCTGCGCCCTCTGCGTCTCCATCTAGCCGAAGGTAAACGCGTAGGCCTCGACGCCCGGAGCCTGGAACGCGATCTCGAATGTGCGGTCGCCGATCGCTCCCTGCTGCCGAATCAGCTGGTAGAGGCGCGGTTCGACGAGCGTTCCGCGCCCCTCGTCATCGACGTCGAGCCCGCGGTCGGCCCGGGGAGGCTCTCCGTCGAGCAGCACCTGGAACGACACAGGGTCAGGGGCTCGCAGGACGAGGTGGACGTCGCGTGCGTGGAAGCGGAACCGGATCCGCCCGCCGGCGGCATTCAGCACGCTCGCGCCCGCTTCCACGGTCCAGTCGCCGGACAGGGCCCACTGGTTCAGCTCGAGCCGATCGGGCGCCCCGTTCGCGAGGTTTTGGCCCTGTTCGTAGCCAAGGTAGGTCTCCGGGGTCTCCAAGGTCGACCAGTCCGCCTGGGCCTCGAAGCCGTCGTCCGAGACGGAGACGAGATCGTCGCCGACGTCGGTGCGGCCGGCGTCGCGCAGAAGCTGTTGGATCGTCCGCTCGCACTCGTCGTAGCCGCCCTCGCCGAACTGGTGGTGGCGGATACGACCTTCGGCGTCGGCGATGTACACGGCCGGCCAGTACCTGTTGCTGTAGGCCCGCCAGACCCCGTAGTCGCTGTCGAGCGCGATCGGGTGGTCGACGGCCAGGTCCTGCGCGGCCTGGCGGACGTTGTCTACGTCGTGCTCGAACGGGAACTCCGGCGTGTGGACGCCGACCAGGACGAACCCCTGATCCGCGTACTTCTCGGCCCAGGCGCGGACATAGCCGAGCGTGCGAAGCCAGTTGATGCACGTGTAGGTCCAGAAGTCGACGAGGACGACCTTCCCGCGAAGATCCGCTTCCTTGAGCGGCTCCGAGTGGAGCCAGCCGGTCGCCCCGTCGAAGCCCGGCATGCGGCCCTCGACGGGTAACCCAGCCGTTCCGGTGTCGCGTCGTGTGCTGAACAGGCTCATTTTCCACTCCTTCCGGCTTGAGTCGCGAGCTCCGTTTGCCTGGCCGAGGACTGGCTGAGCCAGTCCTCGAAGCGGGTCGGTGCCACGCGTGGGTTGGAGCCGGGGGTGAGGGAGTGGTCGTCGAGCTCTGCGCCGAAGTAGCGTGCTCCGGCGTCGGCCGTCACCCGGCGTGGGTCGTTGCTCGCGCTGAGGACGCGCCGGGCGAGTTCGTCCAGACGGAATTGTTCGGGGCCTGCTAGCTCGACGATGCCGTCGACCGGTGCGCTCACTGCGATCTCTGCCAGTGCGGCGGCGACGTCGTCGGCCGCCTCGGGCTGAACGAGCACGGGCGGGAGACGAACCGTCTCGCCGTCCGTGCTCGCATCAGCGATGCGGCCGATGAACTCGAAGAACTGCGTCGCGCGGAGGATCGTGTAGGGGACGGCTGCGGCCTTCACGGCCTCTTCCTGGGCGAGCTTTGCGCGGTAGACCCCGCTGTCGTGTACCCGGTCGGTGCCGACGATCGAGAGTACGACGTGGTGGGTCACGCCGGCGGCGGCCTCCGCGGCGAGGATGTTGCGCGACGAGGTCTGGAAGAACTCCAGCACCGCGGCGTCGTCCAAGACGGGCGCGTTCGACACGTCGACGACAACCTCGACGCCCTCGAGTGCTTCGGCCAGCCCCTCGCCTGTGAGCGTGTCGACGCCCGAGTCCGGCGACGCCGGGACCGGCTCGTGGCCGTCCCGGCGTAGCCTCTCGACGAGCTTCGACCCAATGAGGCCGCTTCCGCCGATGACGACGATCTTCATCTCGCTCCTCTCGCGAGCCCTACCGAAGCTCCCTGAACGCGGCCCGGACCTCGCTCGAGAAGAGCTCCGGCTCCTCCCAGGCGGCGAAGTGGCCGCCCTTCTCGGCCTCGTTGAAGTACGCGAGGTCCGGGTAGACCGCCTCGACCCAGCTGCGCGGGGAAGCCCAGATCTCGCCGGGAAACGTGGTGAAGCCGACCGGCACGGTCACCGCCGGAGGAGCCTGGCCGCTCGCAAGCGATGCGGCCAGCGCTCGTGCATCCTCCCAGTACGACCGGGCTGCCGACGCTGCGGTGCCCGTCAGCCAGTACAGCGTGATGTTGTCGACGATGCTGTCCCGGGTGAGATTGCCCACGGGCTCCCCGTCGACGAACGCGCGGGAGATCTTGTAGTAGCTGTCTGTGTCGTGATCGAGCAACCAGGCCGCCAGTCCGACAGGTGAATCCAGCAGGGAGTAGCCGATCGTCTGCGGCCGCGTTGCCATCTCGAGGAAGTAGCCGAAGCCGTCTTCCCTGAACGCCGCGACCGCTGCGGCCGCTGCGCGTTCCTGTTCGGATTCCTTGGGCAGCTGATCGCCGACCGCGAGCACCGCCGTGAGCAGGTTCAGGTGGTAGCCGACCAAACCCTCGACCGCCTGGCGACCCATCAGGTCCGTGACGAGGGCACCCACGTCGCCCCCCTGGGCGACGTAGCGGTCATAGCCGAGGCGGTGCATCAGCTCCGCCCACGCGCGTCCGGTGCGGGCTGCGTCCCAACCGAGCTCGGCCGGCTCACTGGAGAACCCGTAACCGGGCAGGGACGGCAGCACCAGGTGGAACGCGTCGCCGGCCTGCCCGCCGTGCGCGGTCGGGTCGGTCAGCGGGCCGACGGTCTCGAGCAGCTCGATGACCGAGCCGGGCCAGCCGTGGGTCATGATCAGCGGCAACGCATCCTCGTGCTGCGAGCGGACGTGGATGAAGTGGATGTCGACGCCGTCGATCTCGGTCGTGAACTGCGGGAGCGCGTTGAGCCTCTCCTCGAGCTTCCCGAAGTCGTAGTCGGTCGTCCAGTAGCGCGCGAGCTCCTGCATCGTCGCGAGCTGCACGCCCTGCGACCGGTTTGGCACGAGCTCCTTGCTCGGCCAGCGCGTCGCCGCGATGCGCCGGCGCAAGTCGTCGATCTGCTCTTCTGGGATCTCGACGGGGGAGGGACGGATTTCGGTGGCGGTCTCGACCGTGGTGCTCATGACGAACTCCTTTCTCGGAGCGACCGAAACGCCGCTCGCAGCTCGTTGGTGAAGATCTCGGGCTCTTCCCAGGCGGCGAAGTGGCCGCCCTTGTCGACTTCGTTGAAGTGGATGAGGTTGGGGTAGGCCTGCTCGGCCCAGCTACGCGGCGCCTGATACTGCTCGCCGGGAAAGACCGTAACGGCGACGGGGATGGAGACGCCCTTGGCGTTGAAGAAGCCACCCTTGTACTCCCAGTAGAGGCGAGAGGCAGAGACCCCCGTGTTCGTCAGCCAGTAGAGCGTGATGTTGTCGAGGATCTCGTCCCGCGTGAGCTCGCCCGTGGCGCTCGTGGTCCGGTCGAGGGCCGAGACCACCGCAGCGGCCGGCTGGCCGTCAGCATCGTTGTGGTCGAGAAGCCACGCGGCTAGGCCGACGGGTGAATCCGCGATGCCGTAGAGGGTTTGCGGGCGCGCCGCCATCATCCTGGCGTACTCGACCTGCGCGTACGTCCTGATCAGCTGCTCGTACGCGCGTCGTTCGTCGGCTGAGAGACCGGCCGGCGGCGGGTCGCCGGCCAGGGAAGCCTTGTCGACGTCGGCTGGAACGGTGGCGGGCATGTTGGTGTGGATGGCGAGCAATCCCTCAGGTGCCTGAAGGCCCATCTGGTCGACGACGAACGCACCCCAGTCGCCGCCTTGGGCGACGTAGTGGCTGTAGCCGAGGCGCTCCATCAGTTCCGCCCATGCTTGACCCATGCGCTCGGGGCCCCAACCGGTGCTTGTCGGTTTCCCCGAGAACCCGTAGCCCGGCATCGACGGAATCACCAGATGGAATGCGTCCTCTTCGCTCCCGCCGTGCGCCGTAGGATCGGTCAGTCGATCGACGATCTTCAGCTGCTCGATGATCGAGCCCGGCCATCCGTGATTGACGACGAGCGGCAGCGCGTCTTCGTGCTGCGAACGAACGTGGATGAAGTGGATGTTCAAGCCGTCGATCTCGGTGGTGAACTGCGGTAGCGCGTTCAGCTCCGCCTCGACCGCGCGCCAGTCGTAGTCCGTCGCCCAGTAGCGCGCGAGCTTCTGGATCATGGCGAGCGGCACGCCCTGCGACTCGTCTGCCACGGTTTCCTGCTCGGGCCAGCGCGTCGCGGCGATGCGGCGCCGCAACTCGACGAGCTCTTCCTCGGGGATCTCGACCGTGAAGGGCTGGATCTCCGTACCTACGGCTGTTTCGACGGACATGTGCGTCTCCTGACGGGTGTTTGGCGCAGCTCTTTGCGCGCCTTCAGAATCCCGCCG
>Ga0193741_1000555_pt1 | contig 11064 bp, 11 predicted proteins | sample L2s2metaG_FD_143059 | JGI IMG/M metagenome (GOLD analysis project Ga0193741, IMG submission 143059) | Soil microbial communities from a riparian zone of the East river system, Colorado, United States - L2s2 | ecosystem: Environmental > Terrestrial > Soil > Riparian zone | place: USA: East River...
GGTGCTCGAATGACACGAAGTGTCGGCCACGCCAAAGCCAAGCCACAGGCGATGAGGAGCACTCCGCCGACTACCACCCGTCAAACGTACCCGGATGGAGCGGAACGAGGCCCGAGCGATGTGCGGAGGAGGCCCGCCGCCGGAGCGGCAAAGCTTGCGCGCGTGAGTGGGCACTAAGGCGGGAAGGTGCCCTTGCCGATAGCCCAGGTCGTTGGACTAGCGCTCTAAGGGTTCTTGGGTCGATCGTAGCTATTCCGAGGCCAATGCGCCCCTGCGCTCGTCCCGGCTTCGATGGCCGAGCGGAGCTGCGCCCGGTCGGTGGTGGGGATGCGGAACCTGATCGCGGCGCAGGCGGTGCAGAGGGCTTGGCCCGAAGAGAGGATCACCGTGACCACGGAGTTCTGGCACTCCTCACAGAGCTGATCTTCGAGGGGTTCGGGCACATAGCTCACCGCACCTCGAGTGTACGTCCTACTTCCAGTGCTCCCAGGCGTCGGCGAATTGCTTGAGGCGCCGCGTCGGCGAATTGCTTGAGGCGCCACTCGAGCAGTCTCTCGTCCTTGAGGATCTGGCTGGGGCACAGTCACGAGGGCGCTGGTGGAGGCCCACTATCGCGTTTGCGCACCCTACGCCCTCCCGGCGCGGCGCGATCACGAGGAGGACACGCTTTCCGTCCTCGGGCGGCCGAGGCAGGCTCGCCCGCGACCACCAGCGGGACGGAGGCGGCTTCAGTCCCGAGGCGGCCGCCGGGCGCGGCGCGTCCGCCGGGCGCCGCGTATGATGCGGCGGCACCGGCGGCGCGGGGTTCTTTCGCGACCTCTTTAGCGCAAGGGGGCGGGCTACGAGTGGCAGGGATCGACCGCTTCGCAGGATCGGGTGCCTCGCTCGAGCAGGTCGGGGAGCTCGAGGAGATACGGGTGGGTGTCGCGCCGCCCGAGTTCGAGTTGCCCGTCGGGGTCATCCTCGCCGCCGGAACGGGCTCGCGCCTGGGCGTCGGTTCGAAGGCGCTCGCTCGCGTGGCGGGAATCACGCTCCTAGAGCGGGCCGTCAGCACCTTGCGCGAGGTCGGGGTCGAGGAAATCCTCGTCGTCGTCGGCCACGAGACGGAGCGTGTACGGGAGTTCGTGCGCGAGCGCGGCCTCGGCGTTCAGCTGGTCGAGAACGGCGACTTTGGTCTCGGAAACGGCTCCTCCGCCCTCGTCGGCGCGCGCGCGGCAGGACGCCGCTTTCTCCTCGCGATGGTCGACCACGTCGTCGACCCTGAGGCGCTGCGGCGCCTGCTCCGCAGCGAGGCGGCCTTCGCGCTTGCTGTCGATTCGCGGCCCCAGCTCTGTGACCTGGACGAGGCCACCAAGGTGCGGCTGCAGGGACCGCGCGTCGTGGCCGTCAGGCGGGAGCTGGACGTGTGGGAGGCGGTCGATGCCGGGCTCGCCCTCTGCGACGCCGAGGTCGCCGACGTCGCGGAGCGCTGCCTCGCCGCGGGGGAGCAGAGCTGGAACGCCGTCAAGCGCCGCTGGCTGGGAGAAGGCGGCGAGATCGAGGCCGTCGACCTCGAAGGTCTCTTCTGGATCGACGTCGACACCCCGACCGACCGGCGACGCGCCGAGCACACGCTCGTCTCCCTGGCCGCCAGCAAGCCGCTGGACGGACCCGTCTCCCGCCTCGTCAACCGCCGCCTCTCCGGGCCGATCTCGCTCGTACTTCTGCGCGCGGGGGTCTCGCCGGGCGCGGCGACCGTCACCATCTTCTTCTTCGCGCTCGCCGCCGCGGCAGTGCTCGCGCTCGGGGTCGCGTGGCCGGCGGCACTCGTCCTCGGCGGAATCCTCGTCCAGGCGGCGTCCATCCTCGACGGAGTGGACGGGGAGATCGCGCGCGCCTCGCTCCGCGAATCGCCGTTCGGGGGCTTCCTCGACTCGGTGCTCGACCGGGCGGCCGACGCCGCCGTGCTCGCCGCGCTGGCGGTCGCCGCCGGCCTGGACGCGACGACCTGGGCCCTCCTGGCGGCCGCGCTCTTCGGCTCCCTCATGACGCCGTACGTGAAGGCGGCCTACGAGGCTGCCTACCGCCGCCCCCTGGCGCGCCCGATCTCGGGGTTCAACGCGGGGCGCGACGTGCGCCTCCTCGTCGCCTCCCTCTCGGCAGTTGCGCTCGAGCCCTTCTGGGGCCTCGTCGCGCTCGCGATCTTGACGAACGCCGAGGCCGTGCAGCGCTTCGTCGGCGCCGCGCGGGCGCGCTAGACCGACGCAAGCGCCCATTCCGGAGCGCCTGGGACGGTTGGGCACGAATCGCGAACGAGTGGGCACATGCTTAGACTCGAATCAGAATGATCGTCGGAGCCTCCTGAAGCAGACGAGGCAGCAACCGCGGGCAAGGAAGACCTCGTGGATTTGACGCGGCGCTCGTAGCGGACGAGCAGCCGCTTGAAGCGGTGCAGCAGGCGTCTCTTGAACGTGAAGCGGGGGCGATACGTGACGCCGACCGCCTCGATCCCATTGGGCCGCCGCGGCGGGGCGGTGCCCCCGCGTCTTCCGGCAGTCTCGTCAGGACCCGTGGAGCCGGCGGGCGGCCTTACGCCGGTACTCGCTCCGCCTCGCGCGCGTGCGCCGCGCGAGCCGCTGCGGTCTGCATCGGAGCGAGGTCTGCTAGCTCCGTCTCGAGCTGTTTCAGCGCCTGCGCCTGCAGCTGGCGCACGCGCTCGCGGGTGAGGCCAAGCTCGCGCCCGACCGTCTCGAGGGTCTGCGGCTCGCCCTGAAGGCCGAAGCGACGCTCGACGATCAGCCGCTCCCGTTCCGGCAGCCTTTCGAGCCTGCGCTGCACCGTCTGCCGGAGAAGCGACCGCTCTGCCTCCTCGGCGGGGTCAGCGGCAGCCGGATCGGCAAGGAAATCGGCGAGCTCGCTATCGCCGTCTGGGCCGACCGGCTGATTGAGCGAGACCGAAGCCTCAGCGCAGCCAAGCGCTTGGCGGACGTGTACGAGCGGCAGGCCGGTCGCCTCGGCGAGCTCCTCCAGGCTCGGCTCGCGGCCGAGCGTAGGCGCGAGCGTTCGCGCGGTCCAGGCGAGCTTCTGCCGGCGCTCGATGACCTGAGTCGGGAGGCGGATCGTCTTCGCCTGGTTCGCAATCGTGCGCTCGGCCGCTTGGCGGATCCACCAGTGGGCGTAGGTCGAGAACTTGTAGCCCCGCCGCCAGTCGAACTTCTCGACCGCGCGGCTCAAGCCGAGCGTGCCCTCCTGGATCAGGTCGAGAAAGGGAACGCCGAGGCCGCGATAGCGCTTGGCGATCGAGACGACGAGGCGCAGGTTGGCCTCGAGTTGTTGGCGGTTCCGCGCTAGGCTCGGAGCGTGTCGGCTTCCGCCTAGTGCTCGGAGCGTGTCATCTTCCGCCTAGTTGCGTGTCGACTTCCGCCTAGTCGCGGAACCGCCTTCTGAAGCACTCGTCCTCATCCGGGTTTTTCGGTCCTTCCGATCGAACGAGTTGGTGCTTAGCTCCCTCCATAGGCATCATCTCCTCTCGCTCTTCGACTTCGCGGATGGCCCCTTCGCCGATGGCGAAGACCTCTTCGGCCCTCCGTTCTCCGCCGTCAAGGCGGAGGACACGTTGCGGACGATCTCGAATGCCTCTTCGGGGGTCTGGACAGACCCGAGGATGGCCTTCTCAACCCGGAGCAGCGAGAGAGCCAACTGATCCTGGGAGAACTCGAGTACTTTCTTGCGTCGCTCGTGCTCAAGCTGACGCCATGCCTGCAGCAGCTGGCGCAGCTCCGGATCGTCCGGCGTGATCTGACCCGAGAACTGCCGCCAGGCCTCGAGGTGGTCGCCGCGAGCCGCCGTGTGCAGGAAGAGATGGCCGGCGAGGGCACAGACCTCCTCGCTCTGAGCATCATCAAGTTGCTCAAGCGACCGGCGCTTCTCAGCGACCTCGACAGCGCGGCGTTGGGCAAGCATCCCGACCTCGCGCAAACCGCTCGTTGAGCTTTCGCGCAGCGGCCCGGCTGCCACCCGCTCGTCCTCGAAGCGGGTCTCGTCCAGGTCCCGCTGAGCCTCTGTCAGCGCCCTCTCGGCCTCGGCGAGCTCTTCCCGGAGCCGACGCTCGCGCTCATCCTCGGCCTCGAGTCGCGCAAGCGCATCAGAGCACTCAGCTCTGCCCGGCTCGGGCAGGTCCTCGATCGCTTGTCGTAGGAGCTGCCGTGCCCTGGCTCCCCTGATGTGTCCGGCGAAAACAAGAAGGAGCTGCGCGTCCCGATCGAGGGCCTTGGCGAGCTTTACCAGGGTCTCAGCAACGGGCCGCTCGACCTCGCCCGCCTCGATCCGGCTGACCTGCGCGGCCGAGAGGCCGCTCCGCCGCGCCAGCCCCCGCATGGAGAGACGCGCGCGCACGCGCGCCTCCTTGATCACCTCGGCCATAGTCAGCTCGGCCAGCGTCTGCATCGTGGCCCCAGTCTAGCCGGTTGTGTACCATCGGTCAAATGCTGATGTTTGCCTCCGATGCGATCAGCTACAGTTACCTAAAGCAACGTCCGCTTTGGTTCGCGGGTTCAAGAAACTCCTGTGGGGTGCCAAAACTCTGACCGCTCCTGCGAATGAGACTGATTTGCAGTACTCAAGCCGAGCTCGCCAGTGGCGAGGCCTGAACCGCCCCTGCCCCGCAACCTCATCGGGCAGGCGCGTGCCGGCTCAGTTGTCTTTCTGTCACAAGAATGGCGCGCTGCGCCCTGGACTTGCCAGCACGACCTCCTCGACGATGTGCCCATGTCCAACGACCGCCGGCCCGGGGACGAGCGAGGGAACCACACCACCACGAAGGAGGCTGCGATGAAGTACCAGGATCTCAGCGACGAGAGCCTGATCGGCGAGGGCTACGACCTCCTCTACGGCTCGGAGGCCAGCGACGAGGAGAAGGAGGAGCTCGTCGCCTGGATGGACGAGGCCGGCCGCCGCTGGTCGCCGGAGGCGTGGGAACGGCAGGCCGCGGCGGAGCGGGCAGAGGCCGCGAGCGCCTAGTCGACGATGCGCTAGTAGGTGCCCCGCCCTGGCGGCCGGCCCTCTCCCGAATCAGGGGATTCCGCCCCTTCGGAGCGCCCGAAGCGATACGGCCACGAGCGCAAACGCTATGACGACCAGCGGGATCCCGATGAAATCGGCGTCGATTCTCGGCGTATCCCAGAAGCTCACGTGGATGTCTTGTTCGGCCCCCTGGTCGCCCGTATAAAGGATCAGGAACAAGCCGATCAACCCGAGAAACGCTCCGAGGAGCAGGCCGAGGAAGCCACCCACGACCTTCATGACGATGAGTGTACGTCCCAGCCTGCTTTTCTTGGCCCGCGGCGAGCTGACCCGCCGTATGACACCGTGGCCGCGAACCCGGGGGGTGGGGGGACGTCGTAACGCCCGCCCTTCAGCACCCGCCGCAGTGCTTTCCCAGCCGCCTCCAGGTTCCCGCGGAGCGCCAGGTAGCTGTCCCACGCCTGCACCCATTCCCCGGCCGCCGTGTCCGCGCGCAACGCCCCAAACAAACGGTCGAGGGCGGCTAGGGCTCGTCCGCCTTCGGCTCGAATGGAGTCGATCGATGCGAAGCTCTCGGACGGAACGGCGGAGACGCCCCCTGACACCAGACCGCCGCCCTCCATAAGAGGCAGCCGCTCCGCATCGGGAAAGATGGTCGGATCAACGTCCCCATCGTCACCGCGCGCGCGCCGTTCTTCAGCGGGCAGAGTCACTCGCACGCGATGACCATCGCGGACGATCTCGTGGCTCGTCCCAAGGAGATCCCGAGCGACACATAGGCCGCGAAGCTCGAAGTGGAAGGTGGCTCGGAGGGCAGTCATGCGCCGCCTCTAGGCCGGTGTGCTTGCAGATCCGCTTGCACTAGAGATCGACTTCTGCTCTTCGGCACCCGGAGGAACAGCCGCCCTTGCAGGACTTTCAGCAACAGGGCCGGCAGGACTCGAACCTGCAACCCCCGGTTTTGGAGACCGGTGCTCTGCCAGTTGAGCTACGGCCCTTCGGCTGGCGAAAAGGCATTGTACCGGGGTGCGCCGGAGGCCCCTGGGAGCGCTTTTCGTCGTCCTCGCGACAGGCTTTGCCCTGATCGGCTTCTACGCGGCGGAGGCGGGCGGCGCAGCCTGGGTGATCGCATTCGCGGCGCTCCTGCTGGCGGTCTGGATGGGTGAGCTCGCCTTCAAGATGCTGCGGTAGGGAACCTCCCGAAGCTCCCGAGGGCCGGTCTTCCTTTTATCCTCTGCGAGATGGTGGAGAGCTCGATGGACACGCAGGCCCTCTGGCGCGAGTTCAAGCGCACCGAGGATCCGGTTCGCGTGAAGGCGCTGCGCGACCGTCTGATCCTCACGTACGCGCCGCTCGTGAAGTACGTCGCGGGCCGTCTGGGGAGCGGTCTGCCGGCGCACGTGGAGGAGGGAGACCTCGTCTCCTACGGCCTGCTCGGGCTGATCGGCGCCATCGAGCGCTTCGACATCAACCGCGACATCAAGTTCGAGACGTACGCGATTGCGCGGATCAAGGGCTCGATCATCGACGAGCTCCGCTCGATGGACTGGGTGCCGCGCTCGGTGCGCGCCCGGGCGCGGGAGATCGAGCGCACGATCGCCCAGCTCGAGGCGAAGCTGGCCCGGGCGCCGACGGACGAGGAGATCGCCGCCCAGCTCGGCATCACCGAGGACGAGTTCCAGGACTCCCTAATGGAGATCTCGCGGACGTCTATCGCGGCGCTGGACGAGCTGTGGACGAGCTCGTCGGCCGGTGGCGACCCGGTGGCCGTGATCGACACGATCGCCGACCCGGACGCGGCCGAGCCGCAGAGCGCCATGGCCCACACGGAGCTGCGCGAGGCGCTCGGCGAGGCGATCTCGCGCCTGCCCGAGCGCGAGAAGCTGGTCGTGACGCTCTACTACTACGAAGAGCTGACCCTGCGCGAGATCGGCGAGGTGCTGGGTGTGACCGAGTCGCGGGTCTCCCAGCTCCACACGAAGGCGATCCTCCGCATGAAGGCGCGCCTCTCCGCCTCGCGCGCGCACGCGAGCCAAGACTAGGCGGCCCGGCCCTCGCATTCTTCCCTGCTCGGAGCGACCAAGACGGTAAACTCGCCGTCCGTGCCGCCCTTCGAGCCGAGCAAGATCCGGAACGTCGCCGTGGTCGGACACCGGGGGACCGGGAAGACCTCGCTGGTCGAAGCGATGCTCTTCCAGGCGGGTGCCACCAACCGCCTCGGGTCCGTCGAAGCATCGACCACGGTTTCCGACTGGGACGACGACGAGCACCGCCGGCAGATGTCCCTGGCGGCGTCGCTCTGCCACCTGGAGTGGCACGAGCGCAAGATCAACCTCGTCGACACGCCCGGCGACCCCGGCTTCCAGGCCGACACGCTCGCCTCGCTCCGCGTGGTCGAGGGAGCGCTGATGACGGTCAACGGCGTCAACGGCGTCGAGGTCCAAACGACGCGCCTCTGGGAGCGCGCCGAGAAGCTCGGCCTCTGCCGCGTTCTCTTCGTGACCATGCTCGACCGCGAGCGCGCGGACTTCTTCGCGGCGCTCGAGCAGCTCCAGTCGCAGCTCTCCGACCGCTGCGTCGCCGTGCAGATCCCCATCGGGCACGAGCACGAGCTGAAGGGCATCGTCGACCTCTTCCACATGAGCGCGTACCTCGATTCCGGCGGCGACCGCGAGTCCAAGCCCGCCCCGATCCCGGATGACATCGCCGCCCAGGCCGCGGGGTACCGGGTCAAGCTCGTCGAGGCCGTCGTCGAGACGGACGAGGCGATCATGGAGCGCTACCTCGCCGACGAAGAGATCTCCGGCGACGAGCTCGCGGCCGCGCTCAAGAACGCGGTCGTCTCGGGTCAGCTCTTCCCGGTCACCTGCGGCGTCCCGACGAAGAACCTCGGCACGACCGGCCTCCTCGACCTGCTCGTCGAGGGCATCCCGTCGCCGGCCAAGAAGCCGATGGCTGTGGACGTCGACGGCGGCGGGCCGGCCGCGTTCGTCTTCAAGACGGTCGCCGACCCGTTCGCCGGGCGCATCAACCTCTTCCGCGTGCTCTCGGGCACGCTCTCCTCCGACTCGACGCTCGTCAACTCGCGTACGCGGAACAAGGAGCGCGTCGGCCAGCTGCTCATCCTCCAGGGGAAGGACCACGAGCAGGCGCACGAGTTCGGCGAGGGCGACATCGGCGCCGTGGCCAAGCTGAAGGAGACGGCCACCGGCGACGTGCTGCTCGGCTCCGACACACCGGTCGACTTCGCGCCGCTCGACTTCCCCAAGCCGGTGATGAGCTTCGCGATCGAGCCGAAGGCCAAGGGCGACGAGGAGAAGATGGGCACCGCCCTCCGGCGCCTGGCCGAGGAGGACCCGACGCTGACGCTGCGCCGCGACGAGCAGACCGGCGAGCAGCTCCTCGGCGGCCTCTCGCAGGTGCACGTGGAAGTGGCGGTCGAGCGGCTCAAGCGCCGCTTCGGCGTCGAGGTCGAGCTGCATCAGCCACGGGTGCCGTACCTGGAGACGATCCGCAAGGAATCGCGCGCCCAGGGGCGCTACAAGAAGCAGACCGGCGGCCGGGGCCAGTTCGGCGACTGCCAGATCGTGCTGGAGCCGCTCCCGGGCCACGAGGGCTACGAGTTCGTGGACAAGATCGTCGGCGGCGTCATTCCGCAGAGCTTCCGGCCTGCGGTCGACAAAGGGATCCAGGAGGCCATGTCGCGCGGCGAGCTTGCGGGCGCGCCGGTGACCGGCGTGCGCGTCCTGCTCGTGGACGGCTCGTACCACACGGTCGACTCCTCGGAGATGGCGTTCAAGATCGCCGGCTCGATGGCCTTCAAGAGCGCCTACGAGAAGGCGAACCCTGTGCTCCTCGAGCCGATCATGTCCCTGGAGGCGGCCGTCCCCGACGACAGCGTGGGCGCGATCAACGGCGACCTCAACTCGCGCCGCGGGCGCCTGCTCGGCATGGAGCCCTCGGGCGCCGGCATGACGACCATCAAGGCCGAGGTGCCGATGGGGGAGATCCTCACGTACTCCCAGTCCCTCACGTCCCTCACCGGCGGCCGGGGCGACTACACGCTCGCCTTCCTCCGCTACGAGGAAGTGCCGTCCCACATCGCGCAGAAGCTGGTCGAAGAGGCCAAGCGCGAGAAGGAGGAGGCGAGGTCGTGACCGTCGTGCGCCGCCAGGACGTCCAGCGCACCTGTGCGATCTGCCATCGGACGCTGCTCATGGGCGAGAGGGCGACGCGCTTCACGCCGGGCGGCGACAACTGGGTCGACGTCTGCGCGCTCTGCACCGTGACGGCCGACGAGCACGGCTGGATCAAGGAGGGCAGCCCGACGACGCCGATCGTGGCCGACCGGGGCCGCCGGCGGCGCTTCGGCGGGCTCGCCGCGCTCCTCGAGCCGAAGAAGGTCGAGCCGGAGCCGAAGGTGTCCGAGCCCATGCTGCGCCGGCTCAACCCCGAGGAGCAGGCGATCGTCGAGGCAGCCGAGCTCTTCAACGACAGCGCCTATCGCCGCACGATCGCCGGCATCGCCAAGAGCCTCGGCAATGCGCGCGTCAGCCTCCTGCCGCTCTCCGGAGTCAACCCCGAGGTCGTCATCACCGTGGCCTGGGACATCTCGTGGTACCAGTACCGCGTCGTCTTCGAGTCCGGCCAGCCGGTGCGCCTCGCCGAGCGGGGCTACGAGCTCGACGACCTCAATCCGCGGTTCGCACGCTGGAACGGGCACCTCGGCCCCGACGGCCGCGTGACGCCCGACATCCCGAAGCTCTAGTGAAAGGCGGCCGATGCCGATAGAGACCGGGACCATGATCTACTGCGTCATTCCACAGGAGCTCGAGGCCGAGCTCTACGAGAAGCTCGTCGAGCACTACAAGGACAACCCGAACGTCGAGGTGATCGTGGACCGGCGCTCAGGCCCCGACCGGCGGAGCAACGGCAGCGGGCCGCCGGAGGGCGAGCAGCGCATCATCCGCGACCGGCGTCGCATGCGACCGTCGCTAGGCTCGACGGACGTCCCCGAGTCGGCCTTCGAGTAGTCGCCGGCGCGCTCAGGCCGAGCGCAGCCGCAGCATCGCGAGCACTCCGAGCGCCGGGCCCGGAGCCAGGAAGGCGAACGCCCAGCGCCAGCCGAACTCATCGGCGAACACGGGGATGAGCCAGATCGTCGCCACCGTGAGCGTGAAGCCGAGCGCCAGCTGCATCGTCAGCGCCGTGCCGACGTAGGCCTGGTCGGCATGCTCGGTGACGAGCGTCGAGAACTGCGCCGAGTCGCCGACGACCGTGAAGCCCCAGACGAGGCCGAGGAGGAGGACGACCCACGCCGGCGCGTCGATGAGGAGGCCGATCAGGAGCGCGCACGTGCCGGAGACGGCCATCATCCCGGCCGACGTCTCGGGCCGGCCGACCCGGTCGCCGAGGACGCCGCCGATCCAGCAGCCGAGGGCGCCCGCCGCGATGACCGCGAACGCCGCGTAGGCCGCGTCCGCGCCAGCCTCCACCGTGGCGGCATAGAAGACGACGAACCAGGCCCACATGGCGTAGAGCTCCCACATGTGGCCGAAGTAGCCGAGGCTCGCGAGCCTGACGCCGCGGTTGGCGAACACGCGGCCGGCCTGGCGCGGGTCGAAGGTCGCCTCCGGGAACGGGAAAGGCCCGTCGCGCACGGCGAGGGCGAGGAGACCGCCCGCGAGCGTGAGAGCCGAGGTCGCGTAGACGACCGTCTGCCAGTCGAGCCCTCCGAGGCCGTTGACGAGGTGCGGCACGGCCGATCCGAGCGTCAGAGCGCCGACCAGCACGCCGAGCGCCGTTCCTCGGCCGCGGCGGAACCAGGTGGCCATGAGCTTGAGCGCCGGCGGGTAGACGCCGGCGAGGAAGAAGCCGGTGGCGAACCGGAGCGGGATCGCGGCGCCCGAGGAGGAGACGGCTCCGAGCAGCGCGTTCGCTCCCGCGGCCCCGAGCGCACCCGCGAGCACGACCGTCCGCGGCGCGATCACGTCGGCGACGTTGAAGACGCTCGACACGAGCGCGCCGGCCACGAAGCCCAGCTGCACCGCAATGGTCAGCCAC
>Ga0193741_1000556_pt1 | contig 11049 bp, 10 predicted proteins | sample L2s2metaG_FD_143059 | JGI IMG/M metagenome (GOLD analysis project Ga0193741, IMG submission 143059) | Soil microbial communities from a riparian zone of the East river system, Colorado, United States - L2s2 | ecosystem: Environmental > Terrestrial > Soil > Riparian zone | place: USA: East River...
CATCAATGCGCAGGACCACATATACTAGTCACTGTGAGCCCCATGGGGCCTGTTTTTCATTAGCTTAGTTCGGGAAACCCGGATTTCATACTATAGATGGCTGAACAAGGGCAAGATGAAATTGGGATGGTTTTTTGACCACTATGTTTCAGACACTTAACATATGGATTTCGTATACCATATAATTCTACGTTTGTGTCAAGTTGTTGCAGTGGAATAACATACCATGAGCAGCTGAAATCTGTGGGGTGCTATTCACCTTCAATGCCAGTAGGAATTTCAAGCAGTTAATGAGGTAAACTTCAGGTTGAATTTGCATGTTCTCGGTAACTTGAAAAATGACTAAGAAATGATACTTTAAGACAGTTATAGTGCGCAGAGTCATTTTGTAACATGTAGCCGTGCAGAAGATGTGCTGCGATCGACAATGGCCCACCTCCCACGATCCATGATCCTTCCAACAACACATTTCACCTGGTTAAGGTCGATGAACTCCGTGGATCCGAAATCTTTATAATATTTGAATCCGTCCACGGCGGGGCCAATTAATTTAACCGACTTGATAAGCCCATAGGCGAGTTTTTGAGGCTCGATCTGATCATTTTGGGATTCGGGAATGTTGATGATAAGAAGGCGGAGTAGTTGGCCATAAAAGTCGCGTAGTTCAAACTCGGACGTTCGACGTCGTTGACAAGCGAATTTGTCAACCCAAAGCTGGTACTAAAATAGGACCATGTTAATAAGCACCACATCAAAAAGATGCATCAAAAACGTACCCGGACAAACGACATGTCGCGGCTATCCGATTGAGGTGGATTAAGCTCACGAGCATGCATAACATCCCCACCTTCAAGTTGGTATACCCGGCCGTACTGAATGAATTGAGAATTTTTCGGAATGAGCTGACGAATTGTGTGGGCCGTGACATCAAAGCGTGTTGCAAGCGACGCAGTAAGTTTCATCCACAAAGCGCTGTTGATAGATTCGGCGGTTCGCATTGGAGGGGTAAAAACATATAATGGATCTGAACCTAGTGTAAATCATGGATTTGTGGGAGTATGTGTGGAGGACGCACAGGAAGGCAGGATCAAATCCCGGTCATGAGATGTAGGGGCTTGGAGGCACAGTTTCTCATCCAAGTCGTATAGGAGAGTAATGTGTGTTAACTGTGCACGCGATGTAATATATCTGTTGATGCTTGCATAGGGAAACCGTCGACTCCTGATGTTGCGAACAACGTCGCCACAATAGCGTTCCATGGGGAACGCCCAATACGCCCAGACGGGACCCATAGCCCTGATAGTTGGAGCAATATGTAACAAGGCATGGATGGTGAGTGGACAACATGAAACGCGATCTGGATCATCTTGACAGTAGAACCTGGCAGGCCGTCAAGCACCATTCCATCCGAATGAGAGGTGAAAATACGTACCGCTCATAGTCTTGAACCCACTCCTGGAAATTCTTGTCGAGATAATCAATTTCTTCGTGCGTGATTTCAAGCTCAAGGCAAAGTGTAAGCAATCGAACAAGTTTTACGAAATGATTGTAATAGCGCTCGTTCAGAAAGCGACCTTTAAGAAGCACGGGTGCAAGGTACAACGTCCAGATTGAATATGTTTCGCAAATCATATGCGCTCTCTCTAACGCGATGTTGGGGACGCGAGACCCAAATGCTGCAGGAATGGTTCCCCCAGCCTGAAATGTTGCCTCCCCTATCGCTTCCCAGACGGTTTTCACAATCACGTAGTCTTGCCCAGCATGATCCAGGTCCTTGAATTTCCCAGTCCAAAGGCGAATCAGATTAGGGATTAGGTTCGCCCAGATGAGGTGCATGAAGTCATAGGGGAATGAAGTCGGAAACGAGAGGGAACTCAATGCACTGAGCAATGGCGTGCCTTTGATGCCATACAAAGTGGAAAAATTGTCATAATCTGTGGTAGTTAAAGTGGAGTCAACGATCTGTGCTTGTTCGAGGAACGATGCATGATCGCGGAGGGGAAGCGCCGATGGGTCATATGAATCCTGGGAGCCTGGAAAGTAAGAGCGATCCAAGGGCACGTAATGTGTTTTTGAGCCAGGTTTGCGGATCCCTCGAATTTCACACATTCGACACGGACATTTGGCGTTATGTCCCTTCATACGCATAATCAATGAGACGGCAGGAATGTCACCGAAAACGACAATTAAATATGCATGCAGCGTGAAAATCGACTGCAGGAGTGCGTCGAATGCCGAAACCCCGATTTCGAGCTGGAGAAGTTCCTGGACAACCGGCCATAAGAATGAATCCATGTCGAGCGGTTTCTTGGGAATCGACCCAAGAGGGATGATATATTTCTTCTTAAACCTTTCTTGGGGGGGAAGATTGTAATTGAACAAAATGAGTGGCCAGGCAGCCTTGTTCCGACGCTTGAAAGGGCCAAAACCATCGGTCGACAAGCCAAGTGCAATGTCTCGAGGATCAGAAAAGAACCACATGGGGAGTTCTTCGTCGTAAACGGTGACGCACTTCCCCAGTAGTGAGGTGTAATGGGTGCCGTCGAGAATATCGGTTAACTTGGTTGGATCGCATACATGGTTTGAACGGTATTGCATTTTTTTGGCATACGTAGAATTTGCTACCATTGCACGAAGACGCGGGATGATCGGGAGATATTCGAAGTATGAATGCGGGGTTGTCCCATCGGCTTTGTAGCGGTCGGCCTTACATTTCGGGCACTGCTCCAAGTTCTCGTATTTGTGGGTAAAACAGACACACGAGGAAGGGCAACAGTCGTAGCGCACAGGCTGAAAACCTGAGAGAAACTGCACGCGTCTCTCTGTAGACTTGATTGAGTCGAGTGGGGCTTGAGGGAAAGCGAAGCGAAGTTTGTTGAAAGTTGCGTTCGTGATACCATCTTCAACTTTGAGGGTGTAGGCACGGAGAAGGGTTAAGTCACTTTCATCGAGCAGTTTGCCTTCTAAATGAAATATCAGAAAGCTATTAGAATTGGGTCAAAAGATACCAACCTAATTCCGCAGCCTCTTTCAAAAAACCCTCACCAAGAAGGTCCCAAACTGAGATTCCTTCCTGCCCTGGTTCAGCAAACGGCATGTCTTCATCCTCAAACTCATCGTCGTCACACCCTGTTCTATCCTCCCCATCTTCCATGTTCAAGTTCCCTTCTGTGCTGCTCCCTCCTTCTTCGTCCTCGTCGTCCTCGTCGTCCTCCCTCTCCTCTCTCTCAATAAATTGGACATGGTTATTCCGTCCCCAGCGTACTTGACCGATCCGCTCAACCCGCTCTGTGATTCGGCGGGATCGGCGCAGCGTCGACAAGCCGTAGCCATCTGCGTCAGGCAGTGACAGCGTTGGAGAAGAACGGGGTGGTAGATCTTGTATCACATGAGTTGGGGAATGCGGCGTCGACAAAGACTCGTCAAAGTGGACAGTGCGAGGTAATGCGGGGGCTGGAGAATCCCGGTCAAACCCAGATGGCCCTAGCTCCCTCATAGGAGAGTGATCGTGTTCCAAAAATGCCTCAGCAGTTTCACCCGATGGATTCTTGGACAGAGGTTTGTCTGGGAAGAAAGCCTTTCTCGACGGCAACGCTGGTCCAAGGCGATCAATGGGGGATGGAGAATCGCGGCGGACCACAGATTCGCTCATAGGAAGGTGATCATATTCCAAAAATCCCCCTCCTATTTCACCCGAGGGACTTTCGGATAATGGTCTGTCTGGTAAGGAAGCTTGACGGGCTAACGCGGGGTGATCAACGGGAGATAGAGAATCACGGTGGACCCTGGATGGCCCAGCCTCGCTCATGGGAAAGTCATCAGTTTCACCTGAGGGACTTTCAGATAAATATCTGCCTGGCAAGGGAGTTTTTCTAGATGACAGCGCTTGACGGACTGGCGCGGGGCGACCAATAAGCTCCTGCTTCCCAGCACGGCGAGCGGGTGACATTCGCTGTGCTTTGGAGGCTTGCTTACGACTGCACAATAACGACCGATTTTGTGAAAGAACGCTGGCAGCCAACAGTGCTGATCTCTGTCCATTCAGATGTCCAAGTTCAACTTTCCGAGATACATGATGGCCGCAACCACATGCACACGGACGCTTGGGACATGGGGCCATGGGGGTGCAAAAGAGAAGGGGGGGAGGAATCGGATCTTTGTATTATAACATAAAATGTTCAGGGAAGAGTTGGGCCGTGACCCGCGATCGAAACTAGTTAGGAAAAGATCCGGGAAAGAAAATGATGATTTAAGGCACCGGAAAGTACTTGTACAACGGAAACTCGCAAAGACAAATAATGGCGTGCCAATCTGGCCTAGCACCCGCCACCTGAAGTTGAGCCCACATGAAGATGAGGTCGAAAGTCTCGAGATGCACCAAGCCCGAAAAACAGAGAGGTGAACCGACGGTTGCATCATGAACGTGCACCGCGTTCGAGCTTTGCCAGTACTGTTGCTGCGAGAGCTAGCGCTAGCTGAAAGAGGGGCGAGCAACCTAAGGACAGGGGCAGGCACAAGAGAACATGACCCCAGGGCGAACGGCACACGGCGCCCATGGTTATGGGAGAAAGGAACACATCAGAGTCGAATGATGCCCGTGCCGCTTCGGTTGTACTTGGGAGGTCTCGGCGTTTCCGGGGCTGGCAGGCATGTGTTGATGTGAGCTATAGGACAAAACCCAGGTCATACTTTGGGAACGAGCTTAGGGCTCTTTGAAGGATCAGGTACTCTGTGTGAAATGTTAGATGAGAAGAACACGGCTGTAGGATAGGGAAAAAAATGTACATTTTGCTTGACCTTCGAATACCTTCATTCCCCGCTCCACCATATTGCGAAGCTATAGATGACCCTGGTCCGAAGATGTCATGTACAATCCTCGTCGACATCAAACGATGGAGGCCAAAATTGAAAAAAAAGAGCGTGAGGCTTGAATGAGGGAAGTGTACATAGTCAATCACCGCGAATTTCATGGGAAACACGAGGATTACTTACCAACGAAATGAATGAACAAAGCGGAAATTGTGCTAACGATAGGCCACGCTGGCGGCATCGAGCACCTGATGAACGTTGATAAGGATGAACCGACACCAAACTGGTAAGGCGTCTCGAGGTTGGCGAGCGTTGAAACCAAAGGAGTTGACGAAACGACTCGATGGAAAAGATCGAGTCGTTAGGGAGATGTAGAACAACTCCCCAACCAGGCGAACGGAGATCCAAGGCCAAGCGGAATCGTGGATGCCTCGATGGTTCGACGAGGGCTGACACCGAAAGAGTTGGAGAAACGACCGATGCAAAATCGGGTCGTTAGGGTAGACGTAGGACGTCTACCCTAGGGGAAATGGATGAGGTGAAGGGAGGCTTGCAGGAGGCAAGAGATGAGACCGGGATAAGGGGGGAAAAACTTACCTTTGGGGGACGAAAGGCCTGAGGTTGAGAAAATGAACGTGGGTGGTAGCCTTAAGTCGTGACTGCCTACCCTAAATGCGCCACGCGCCTCACATGAGTTCGGATGACAGGTGACTCAGCACGGTGTCTTCCGGACTCGTGTGAGGCGCGTGGCGCATTTAGGGTAGGCAGTCACGACTTCCGCTACCACCGTGACCCACGGTTCATTTTCTCAACCTCAAGCCTTTCGTCCCCCAAAGGTAAGTTTTTCCCCCCTTATCCCGGTCTCATCTCTTGTCTCCTGCAAGCCTCCCTTCGCCCCATCCATTTCCCCTAGGGTAGACGTCCTACGTCTACCCTAACGACCCGATTTTGCATCGGTCGTTTCTCCAACTCTTTCGGTGTCAGCCCTCGTCGAACCATCGAGGCATCCACGATTCCGCTTGGCCTTGGATCTCCGTTCGCCTGGTTGGGGAGTTGTTCTACATCTCCCTCACGTCGTTTCCTCGCCAACGCTGGTCTCCATCATCCCGCTGGGTGAGACGTCTGCCGTCCTCATAAGCTTGGCATGCGCCCTGCATTTTTTCTTTAGCTTCAGGTTCGACTGTATGAACGATCACTGAGGTATGTGTTCATGCAATTTGTGCGTTACCTGAACTCATGTCTTTTACTCCAGTTTTTCGCCTGTGGTAGGATAAAATTCTTATGGTTTCCCTTATCAATATCACTCCCGAAGAGCTTATGCGAAAACCCTCTCTGTTGTTACACAATGAGCACTTCTCGCCTCGTGAGTAACATTGACTATTGACTAGACCGACAATATGCCTAATTTTTGTTCCTGCAGCCATAGCCTCGTCCGATGGTCTAGTTGGCGCTGTCATACATGATGGAGAGTATATAGTTACTAGTCCGAATGCAACCACTATCTTTAACCCCCCCCTGGGAGGTGACCGTAGCCTTTTTTTGCGGACGAACCTTCGCTTCGGGGACGATGACCCACTTCAATGGCCGCAAGCATGGGTTCCTGCCTACCCCCATCTTCCATGCATACCGCTTCGTCCTACCCGAAGCTGCCCGTTGTCGATCATGTGGCGGATGCCAGATCGCCTTGACTTCGTTCCGGAAGATGGGATCCTCGCTGGAATTGGAAAGCTCCACGCAGCCCTGTTCTGTCAGCTGCAACAGCTGTGTCTTGCTCTTCACGAACGTGCCATTAACTCGAAATTTTCGAAGGAACTTCTCCTTTCCCAGCTTGCTATCACCTTGGGGAATCTTTTACACCGCCTCGAATTCATTTCAACCGATTTCCGTCACATGCAACTCACTGTACGCGAAACGCAGAGAGTTTTCCTCGAGTTGACAGCACTTCTCGATTACTATGACCACTTTTGCTCCGTCTTCTTACTCGAAGAATCTTCCACACCCACACAAACATATCCTCCTACCATCGCGAAGGTCATGGGGGCGTTTACAACAGATCTTACGGTGTGCGATCGTTTTTTTCGTGCTGGCATCCCCATCTGGCTCGTGAGGCCGTTCACAGTGCTCTCCTCCGCCCGCGTGAGGGCGCTTGCGCCTGTACAAATGCCAGGAGACTCCACCCCTCTCAGCCCAGCAATTTATCCTTCGTATCCCACTATTTATTGTGGAATTGGCGATCATCTTGACAAATATCGAGCGATAGCAAGCCATGTCCAGCACTATCTGCAGTACCCAAATCCATTTCGGTCCATCCGTGCCGAACCTAGTATTGTTCCACCCTCACGCGACATGGTCCCAAAGCGTGAAACGCGTAAGCAGCTCTATAGCCCATGTAGGTTTATATTGCAATGAATATCTATTTCGTCTGACTTGTCCATTGCTACAGATTCCAAAAACAAATCTAATGCTCCCAAGTTGCCCCCAAGTGGGCGAAATAAATTTGAAGATCTAGAAAGCCCGTTCCTACCACCACCAATCCAGAGCTGGCGAAAGGCTCTTTCGGAATTCACTCCCCAAAGTCCTCCGCCTGCAGTTGTGGAGGGTTATGTCTTTCCCGAGCCTGCTTTGTTCATTGCAGTACAAAACAAAGAACGTCAAGAGGCCTATTTCCGCAGCTGGCTCAAATTTCGCACGGCCATGATCTACCGGGTCAGCACTCACGATTCCACTGCGTCGGTGGTGCCTAATAGTCTTTGGCGCAACCTTCTTGCCTTCGAGCTGACTGGCAAGGAAAAGGTGGGCTCTTCAAGTACCAAAAGCAGTAAACTGCGGGAGACTGCACGGCAATTTATGGATGATTCTCTGGAAGCAGCTGGAGTCGACTTTGCAGAATCAAATGGTGGTAATCTGGTATGGAATGGCAGCGTCATCGATTCGTTAGGCGACCGCGACCGCGAGGAAATTCTTTGGGAACTGGCAGAGCTTAGCTTCAGGTTCGAACTCCTTGCACTCGACACACGAGTCACGACCAGCATCAGTGACGATCGTCAAGAACTTATTAGAGCCTGTTTTCCCGGCGGAGCTTCTGCATCGCTGCTAGTGGCAGACTTGGGAGCAGCCAATGACGGTCTCGGGAATGTGCACTGGGAGCCTAAATCAGTTTATCTGCATGCGTTGAAGAAGGTGATGACTACGTGGAAAGGAGAAGTCCCCGCAATCATTCTTGCTGAGAAGGTGCGATGGACGGAACGGGAGATTGAAGACCTTGAGGGTGGGATTACTTGTTTTTACATGAAAATGTTCTATCAGCATTTCGGACGAGCTCCCATTGTTCCCCGACGTCTATCCCATGCTACCTCTTTATACCGTGTTCCTTATCCTCGTGGCCTCACCATGGTCAACCCCCGCCCGAATATTGCTTACGACCTGACTGACGTCAGAATTTAATGGCTGTATGTATCTCAACTACCCACGATGATGAATGACCTCACTGATCTTGCTGTAGTTTTTTTGTAATTTGAAATTAAACATGGTTTGTTGTTCAGACACTCGTATAGTTGTTCAGAAATAAGCACTCGCGACCTTTCGACGAACCGCAAAAGCATGGTGATCACCATAGTAGATAATTTGTTTATGTGACAAACACAAAAGTTCAGCATGTTCGACTTCAAATTGTGGACATCCATTGCTATCGACTCGACTACTTCCTGTTTTTCTTTACTTGGACATGAATTTCCGTTCTCCCTTCAACGCCCTCGATTTCCCTCTCATGCTTCTTCCCTCTGACATCTCCCTGTTCGACGTTGATGTTGATGTGCGAATTAGAATGGTACGTGCCTTTGACATGGACTTCGATCTTGGTCTCTTCCTGAAATGATCTTGTAGGTCAGCATCGTGATAATCGGAACGAATTTCCTCTTACCTTGTCGCCTAAGGATAATACAACGTCAGTATTCATCGCCTCTGACATGTTCCTTTCAACCACGCTGACTTGAGCTCCGTCAACTGCTTCGGCGGACCGGGAAATCAGTTTTCACGAACATTTCCTTGGGAAAACTACTCACCTTCATCATTCAACACATTGCGGTTGACGTTGTCGCCGACTGGTGGAAGGCTCGACGCGACGGGCAGCTGATTCCCAGGTAATCCCATCTGGTTTGCGATAGACCATTCTTCGTCATCGTCATTGTCATCGATTGCATCCGGACCTTCGCTTTCAGGTTCAGTCTCGCTCGCGATGGATATGGTCTGCATTGGAACCACATTATTCGTAGAGGGCATCAGGGGTGCAGGTCGGAAACGTGTGGGGCGCATTGAATGTTGGTGGGTGTTAGGATTTACTTTTTGACTGCGCTGATGCCTTTTACCCTTGCTGTCTGTGCCCTTGCAACTATCTTCAAGATCCGGTTGTTTTGCGAAAGTCGTTGCATCCCTGAATGAACTAACGGCCTAACGTCACAATTTCATCCAGGGACCATCAAGGGGTTGATGAGCATCCCGCTCCCCCTTTCATTCCGTGACAAACCCGCCGTAATCCATCGAAGGAGCTGTTGCCCTCAAGGCCGCCATCACCCCTTGAAGCCGCGTCCTTTTTCAATGCAAGCGACATGGACAAGTTCGCATACAGTATGCCATATTCCATGTATGAATCAACCACAAGTGGCGGAATGGCGACCTCCCCCTGGCACCGCCTGGGCCTTCACCGGGGCATGCAGGTTCCGTAAATCATACAAGGTCCGACCCTAAGTGGTTGAATGTCCATCATTCCTGCTGAATTATTTGGTACGTAAATTATGTCTTTTCAACTCTCAAATCACCGCCGCTCTGGCACTAGAACCTTTTCGCCAGGTATACAACCGGGTTCCGTACGTTATGCAAGATCCACGCCAACCGGTCGGGTGATAATCGTTCCTGCGCAAGTCATGGGGTGCGTGAATATCTTGTCGACGCTCGGGTCGCAGCGCTCATGTCACAACAACCCCTGCACTAGAAGCTTCACTCGTAACTATCCGCATGGTCCAATTTTCCCATCCATGTATGTTCCATTGACGGAACATATCCGTGCTCCTGTTTATAAACTGACTTCACCTTTTCGTTGCTCTCCACAACGAGATCAATGGCCCCAAAGTCTCACTCAGCTAAACCTGCATCCGGCTCCAAACCAAAGTCAACATCGAGCACATCTGCCGTGAAAATCAAGCAGGAACTCCTGAAGGGTCGTAAACCAGGTTTGTGCATTGTCCTCCTGCACGACGATCACTTATTGCTTCCAAACAATAGCTGTATCTCTCGGTGTGAAGGCAAACCACTCGAAGGGTCGTAAGCCAGGTCAGTTCTTCATTCTCACGCGCGACAATCACTTATTGCATCGAAATCATAGCTGTCCCCTCCAGCGCAAAGGAAAACCATGACGCGCGAATGAAACAATTGGAAGGTTTGTCAATATCCTTGTGCTGTTAGTCATGCTGATCATTGTCATTCTTGCCGCTTTGCAGCCGAGAATGATGCTTTGCGAAAGACTCTGGCCGTGAAGGAACGTGCAACGGCCATGATTCCACGCCCAGAAAAGGGGGTCGCGGGTAATGGATTCAACCTCCAAGAGGCCATGGGGCTTGCAGATGATGCGGTTACCTATGCTGTCCTTCGAGTAAGTCCTCCCATAGCGTGTGGCTATCTCTCGCTCATGATTTGTAGCGTGCTGTCCGGGACCTGGCAGCCAAGGCCGGGCTCGACTGTACAGTCTTGTGGCATCGCCAACCCAAAGACCTCATCAGTAAGATTATTGGAGCGGTATGTGTACTATTCAACCATCATATCTTCCTTCCTGAAATACTCTAGGCACGAGAACGTCACAGCTATCTTAAGAGGTTCCCGCATGGTTGGCCTGTTGAAGAATTCCTCAAGTCGAATCTTAAGAACAAACGCGCGTATGCACGCAAACGAGGGTACCTGGGAGATCAAACTAATCAAGGTGAGGACGGTGGCGACGGAAGCGAGGGAAGCGATGGCGACGACCGTAATTATGGGTTCAGCAACCATGGCAGCGATGACGAGATTGATGGTGAGCTGGGTGGTAACGACGACGAGATCGGCAGTGACGACGGGGCCGGTGGTATGTCCGGTGTGGACGACAATGACAACAACAGCAGCGAGAATGGGTACGGCGACGACAACGAAGAGTGATATTCGGGGTAGAGGGTAGGAATATGAGAGGTTCAAGGGGGGCAGAAAGTCATCAATTCT
>Ga0193741_1000557_pt1 | contig 11046 bp, 11 predicted proteins | sample L2s2metaG_FD_143059 | JGI IMG/M metagenome (GOLD analysis project Ga0193741, IMG submission 143059) | Soil microbial communities from a riparian zone of the East river system, Colorado, United States - L2s2 | ecosystem: Environmental > Terrestrial > Soil > Riparian zone | place: USA: East River...
TCTCGAGGACGGTGCGCCGGTAGCACTTGAAGCCGCCCGTCAGGTCGCGGATGCCCAGCTGGAGCAGCACCTGGGCGTAGAGCGAGCCCCCTCGTGAGATGAAGCGGCGCACGAGCCCCCAGTTGCGCGTCCCTCCTCCCTCGACGTAGCGGGAACCGAGCACGAGATCGGCGTCCTCGGCGGCAGCGGCGAGCCGCGGGACATCGGCCGGGTCGTGGGAGAAGTCGCAGTCCATCTCGAAGACGAGCTCGGCGCCCAGCTCGAGTGCGCGGCGGAATCCCGCCAGGTACGCGGGGCCGAGCCCTTCCTTCCGCTCGCGGTGCAGGACGTGCACCCACGGCAACTCAGCTGCCAGCCGGTCCGCGATCTCGCCGGTCCCGTCGGGCGAGGCGTCGTCGATCACGAGCACCTCGAGCCCCTCCAAGCCGAGGTCGCCGAGCGCGCCCACCATCGACCGGAGGTTCTCGCGCTCGTTGTACGTCGGGAGGCAGATGACTGTCTTCACGAGCTTCAGGTGCTGGTGTGTGCGAACTGTTGTCGGGCGGAGCCGGGCTTTGCCCGGCGGGAGCACAGATGCTGCTGGCGGCCACCGAGGTTAAAGGAGGGGGCCCACGGGGGAACCATGGGTTCCCCCGTGATGGGGCCCATATCATCGCGGGGAGTGGCGAAGACGCTTCCGAAGAACGCGGAGATCGCGGACCAGTTCGACCTGCTGGCGGACTTCCTCGAGCTCGAGGGCAGCGACCAGTTCCGGCCGCTGGCCTACCGCCGCGCCGCCCAGCTAATCCGCGAGACCGGCGGCTCGGTCGCCCAGCTCGCGGTCGAGGGCCAGGCGAAGCAGCTGTCGGGGATCGGCAAAACGATCGAGGAGAAGATCGTCCAGATCGTCGAGCACGGCGAGATCGAGGCGCTCTCGAAGCGCAAGGAGCGCGTCCCGGCCGACGTCGTCGAGTTCACGCGCCTGCCGGGGCTCGGCCCGAAGACCGCGCGGCGCATCTGGCAGGAGCTCGACGTCTCGACGCTGGCGGGCCTGAAGCAAGCCGCCGAGACCGAGCAGCTGCGGACGCTCACCGGCCTCGGCCCCAAGACCGAAGAGAACGTCCTGCGCGCGCTCGCAACGCCGCGCAAGGAGATCGAGCAGAAACCGCTCCTGGGGCGCGCGCTCCCAGCCGTGCGCGCCGTCGTCGAGGTCCTCCGCGAGCATCCGGCGGCGGATCAGGTCAGCGAGGCCGGCAGCGTGCGCCGCCTCAGGGAGCAGGTGCGCGACCTCGACATCATCGCCACGGCCAGCGACCCGGCCGCGCTGACCGACTACTTCACCCAGCTGCCCTGGGTCGAGGAGGTCGTCGCGAAGGGAAACACGAAGGCGACCGTGGTCTCGAACGAGGGCCTGCGGTTCGACCTGCGCGTCGTTCCCCCGGAGTCGTACGGCAACCTGCTACAGCACTTCACGGGCTCCAAGGCCCACAACGTCGCTCTTCGCGAGGAGGCCGTGCGCAAGAAGATCTCGATCTCCGAGTACGGCATCCAGGACACGGAGTCGGGAGAGGTCTTCACTGACAAGACGGAAGAGGCCATGTACAAGCGGTTGGGCTACCCGTGGATCCCGCCGGAGCTCCGGGAGAACATGGGCGAGCTCGAGGCCGCCCGCGAGGGCCGCTTGCCGCAGCTCGTCGAGGTGGCCGACATCCGCGGCGACCTGCACACCCATTCGACCTGGTCCTCGGACGGGAAGAACACGATCGAGGAGATGGCGCGCGAAGCCAAGCGGCTCGGCCGCACCTACCTCGTCGTCACCGACCACTCGCACTACCTGCGCGAGGGTCGCATCGACGCGCAGAACCGCGAGATCGACAAGCTCCAGGCGAAGCTCGGGCGCTTCAAGCTCCTGAAAGGGATCGAGGCGAACATCCGCGCCGACGGTGCCGTCGACGTCGCCGACGAGGCTCTTGCCGAGCGCGACTGGGTCATGGCGTCGGTTCACTCGGGGTTCGACAAGGACCTCACGGAGCGCGTGCTCGCCGCGATGGAGAACCCGCACGTCGACTGCATCGGCCACCTCACGGGGCGCAAGCTCAACCGGCGCGGCCCGGCCGACGTCGACATCGAGCGGATCGTCGAGAAGGCGCTCGAGACGGCGACGTTCCTCGAGATCAACGCGCAGCCCGACCGGCTCGACCTCCGCGATGCCCACGCGCGGCTCGCGGGGGAGGCAGGCGTCAAGATCGTGATCTCGAGCGACGCCCACGAGCTTCCGGCTCTCTCGAACCTCGAGTTCGGCGTCGCCCAGGCGCGTCGTGCCTGGCTCGGGCCGGAGCAGGTTCTGAACACGCGGCCGTGGGGCTCGGTCAAGAAGCTGCTCAAGAAGTGAGGTACCGCGCAGTCATCTTCGATCTCTGGGCGACCCTGGTCCCGTGGGACCAGGAACAGGCGAACCGCTTCTACGACCAGATGGCCGTTGCCGCCGGCGTCGAGGAGGAACGCTTCCGCGAGGCGTGGGTCGGGCAGCGCAAGGATCGGGAGGTTCGCCCGATCGCCGATCACCTGCGCGACCTCTTCGCCGGGCTCGGCGCCGAACCGGACCTCGATGAGGTCCTCGCAATGCGACGCGAGTGGACGAAGCGTTCACTGCAGCCTCGGCCCGATGCTCTCGAGACCTTGACCGAGCTACGCCGCCGGGGTCACAGGCTCGGGCTGATCAGCGTCTGTTCCGAGGACGTGCCTCACGTGTGGGACGAGACGCTTTTCGCCGGCGCTCTGGACGAGCTGGTCTTTTCCTGCGATGTCGGCGTCTCGAAGCCCGATCCGCGGATCTATGAGATCGCCTGCGAACGATTGGGCGTCGAGCCACCCGACTGCCTGTTCGTAGGCGACGGGGCCAACGACGAGCTTCCCGGGGCGGAGCGTGTCGGCATGACGGCCGTCCAGCTGCGTGCGCACGGCGAGGCGCTCACACCCGATGGCGAAGCCTGGACCGGTGCGTCGATCGAGCGCCTCAGCGAGGTCCTCGAGCTCGTTTAGGGTCGCCAGTCCGGGCTCATCGCATCGCCGCCGAAGATCGGCTGGGCATTTCCGGCCATGTCTCCGATCGCGAGCGACCAGCCGGTCAGCTCCGGATCGCTGAGCAGGAACACGATCCGGTCATCGTCCGGCGACCACGATGGCAGGCCCGATCCGTGTTGGAAGAGCATGCGCGGTGGCTGTGAACCGACGCGGAGATAGATGCTCGTGGGGCTCGTAGGCGTCGCGTAGCCCTCGTAGGCGAGCATCGAGCCGTCGTGTGACCAGGCAAAGCGGCCGGCGTTGTCCACCAGCAGGCGCCGGCGGCCGTCTCGGAGCAGCCAGATCCCGCCTCGAGCGACGAAAGCGACGGAGCGGCCGTCAGGAGCCCGGCGAGGACTCTGCTCCTCGACCTTCGAGCGCGCTACTCGACGGGGTCGGCCGCCCTGCCGAGAGATCACCCACAGATCGCCCTTCCGGGCGTGCCGTAAGCGCTCGTGACCGTTCTGTAAGGACTTACGGTTTGGATGAGACCGGCTCAAGAAGACCGAGCTCGTGTGCTTTCGTCGTGGCCGCCGTTCGTGACCGGCACCCAAGCTTCGCGAGCATGTTGCGGACGTGCATGTCGACGGTGCGCCGGCTGAGGAACAGCTGGTGGGCGATCTCACGGTTCGTCCGCCCGACCGCTACCAGACGGAGGATTTCGAGCTCGCGTCGCGTCAGGCCGCCGTCCTGCAGCTCGCGAGCGGCCCGGCTGCCGAGGCGCTTGTCGACCCGCTCGCCGGCGGCCTCGAGATCCGCGGCGGTTTGGTGTGCGAACGGACGTGCCTTCAGCTTCTTGAACGTGCGGTACGCACCCGCAAGCCGCTCGACTCCGAGCTCGCGCTCGCCGGCGGCGATCAGTGCGGTCCCTGCGCGCGCCTGCGTCAATGCGCGCTCGAAGGGCGCCTCGATCTCCGCCAGACGCTCGAGTGCCTGACCGAATTGCTCGGAGGCGGCTGCCGGCTCCCCTTCGACGAGCGCGACCTCGCCGAGCACATGGGCCAATGCGGCAAGGGAGTCGGCGCTGGCGAACCGCGAGGCCCACGAGGCGGTCGAGTCGGCGCACTGGTAAACGAGCTTCGTGTCACCTCGCCGCGCGGCGAAGGTCGCCGCCATCCGCAGACCCCGTGCGTGCGACGAGCCCATTCTCTCGACCGGCATCGTCACCAGCTCCTGCCACCGCGGGCTTTCCGAGCCCTCGAGCTCGTCGACGAGTGCGAGACCGAACGCGCTCTCATGAGCGCTCTGCTCGAGCCCGATCTCGCTCGCCAGCGTGAGCGACTGGCTGAGGAGTCGACGAGCGCGCTTCGTAGCGCCTCGTGCCGCGGCGATCAGCCCGACCGTCAGGATGGCGTGCGCTTTGCTTTCGCCAGGAATCGAGGGCCGTTCGAGAAGATCGCTCGCCAGCCGCTCCGCCCGCGTCCAGTCGCCTGAGTTTCCCAGCACCACGACCAAGCAGCCGAGGCAGAAGTGCTCGTCCTCGCTGCGGTCGTTCGCCCGGCAGTAGACGATGGCTTCGTCGAAGAGGGACTCCGCCGCCGGATAGTCGGCCCAGGCGCTCGCCATCGCGCCGAGCGCCCAGTACGCAGCAACTGCCGCCTCGACGTGATTTCCGTCCAGGGCCAGCGAAAGAGCAGCACGCATGAGCGCGACGCCTTCGTCGCGGCGTCCCGCCCTTCCTACGAGGAAGCCTTTGGAGCTCAGACACTGAGACTCGAGGTCCGGTCTCTTCGCGCGCCGTGCGGCCTGGAGCGAGCGATCAATCAGGCGCTCGGTTGCGGCGGCGTCGTCGTTCCAGACGGTCTCCGCTACGAGGAGCAACTCGCCCGCGGCCTCGGCGTGAGCGTCTGCGGCCTCGAACGCGTCCGCCGCCTCGAGGCGCGCGGTGGCCGCCCTCCGCGGGACGCCTTCGAGCTCGTAGACCGCCGCCAGCCGCCGCTTCACTTCGGCGAGCCGCTTCGGGTCGGCGGCGCCGTCGAGGTTCGCGGCGACCTCTTCCAGCGCGCGACCCGCCTCGCTGAATTCGCCGCACAGCTGGGCACAGCGCCCGAGCTCCTCGAGCACCGCGAGCCTGCCTGCTTCGTCCTCTCTCTCGGGCCAGACCTTGAGCGCGGTGCGCGCGGCGGACGCGGCGTCCCGGTACGCGTGCACCTCGCAGGACCGCCGTGCGGCCTCGATCAGGAGGGGGCGTGCGCGCTCGGGCTCGCCCGCGGCCAGCCAGTGGTCGGCCGCGAGATCGGGCGGCGAGCCACGGGCCTCGAGGAGGCTGCCCAGCTCGCGGTGGAGCGAACGTCGCTTCGGCCAGTGCGTGTCCGCGTAGAGCGCCTCGCGCACCAGGTCGTGCCGAAACGCAGCGCTGCCGGGCTGGACCTCGTTGAGCAAACCGCGGTCGAGAACCTCGCTCAGGCCGGCGTCGCAGCCCAGGGCCGCGAGCAGGTCGAGCTCGACATCGCCGCCGATCACCGAGGCTGCCTCGAGCGTCGCTCGGCCCTCGTCCGAAAGGCCGTCGGCGCGGATGCGGAGCGCGTCGCGGAGGGTCTCAGGGATAGGGACACTCGATCCGTCCTCGAGCTCAAGGCCGTCCGGGCCGGGCTCGAGTCTCGTTCCTGCGCTCAGCGCGGCCGCGAGCTCCTCCACGAAGAACGGGACCCCCTGAGTCCGGTCGTACAGGGCAGCGCGGAGCGTTGGGCCAGGCTCCCCGTCGAGGAGCTGCGCAGCGAGACCAGCGGTTGCAACCGCATCGAGTGGCTCCACGACGAGCTCGACGAGGCGGCCTGCACGACGCAGGTCCGTTCGGAGCTTGCGCAGCGGGTGGCCGCGCGGGATCTCCTCGCTGCGGTAGGCCCCGAGCACGAGGAGCGGCCACTCCTCGGCGGCTTCCGCGAGGGACGGCAGCAGCTCCAGGGTCGCGGCATCCGCCCAGTGAAGGTCGTCGAGGAAGACAACCGTCGCCTGCCTCGCTGCGATCGTCTCGAAGGCAGATCGCACTGCCTCGATCAGCGTCTCGCGGTCGGTGACGCTCGGAGCAGGCCCGAGCTCGGGCAGCAGGGCGCCGAGATGGGCGGCGAGCGGCACTGAGTCCGAGAGCCCATCGGGCTCCCGGCGCAGGTATTCACGGAACACCGCCGTGATCGGCGCATACGGCGACGACCCTCGCTCCGCCGCCACCCCTCGTAGACAGGCGAGGCTCCCAGCGGCCATTGCCGTGTCGGCGAGCCGAGTCTTGCCGACCCCCGCCTCTCCTGCGAGCAGGAGGAGGGCTCCCTCGCCCTCGTCCGCAGCCGCAAAGAACGCAGTGAGCTGCTCGAGCTCGCGTTCGCGACCAACCATCGGATCGCGCCTCCTCACTGTTTCGAGTCTAGGAGGCGCCGGCGGCATTTCAAACCGCCGGCGCCTCCGTTTCACGGCTTAGTCCGTACCTCTGATCCTGTGGCGCGTCGAGAGGTAGATGTCGCTCATGCCCTCCGGGCCCGGCGCACGTCCGAACAGGAGCGTGTCCGCGTGCCAGTTGAGGGAGGGGCGTGACTCACCTGCGGCGGTGTTCACGGCGCCGCCGAGGTTGACCGGAACCGACCACGGGTCCGACACGTGTTCCCGGGTCGCGGAGTAGATGTCCTGTCCACCGAAAGCGCCCGGGTAGGCGTGGTTCGAGGAAAGGACGATCTCGCGCCCGTCCTTGCGCACGTTCGGCTGGATGTCGTTGCCTGGACTGTTCAACGATCCGACCGGCGAGGCGGGCCCGAAGGACCCGTCTGCGAGTCGCTGGCTGACGTAGATGTCGCCGGGCACGCTGCCGGAGCTCCTCGAGTAGTAGAGGAAGGCATCCCCGTCGGCCTCAAAGTACGAGGGACCCTGCTCGTCGAGCGCGCTGTTCGGGCCGTGGGGTGCGCACGCGAGACGCGCCGGCTCGCTCCAGCCGTGGTTGCGGTTGAAGCGCGTGAAGTAGATGTCACCCAGGCCGCAGCTTCCCGGCAGCGCTTCCCTGCTCACGAAGAACAGCCCTCCTCCCCGGACCGGGGTCGGGCAGAAGTCGTCGGCGGCCGAGTTGACTGGCTCACCCAGGTTCTGCGGGGCGCCGAAGGGGGCGTCCCTACTCTCCCGTCGCGCGACCCAGATGTCGAGGAGACCATGTCCCCCTGGACGGTTCGACGCCATGTACAGGCTGAGACCGTCAGGCGCCTGGATCGGACACCCGTCCAGGAAGGGGGTGTTCAGTTCGGAGTTCCAACCGGGGATCTCGTCGATCTTGGTCGCCGTCCCCCACGGCGAGAAGTGCATTGCGCTCGCCGCAGTGGCGGCGATTCCCACGAGGATCGTCGCCGCGAGAAGCGACACTTGCCTCCTCTTCATTACGCCTCCTTTGGTCGTCACTGGTCTCGACGTTAAGGAGCAAGCCGCCGCGGAGCGTCAGCGGCATTGCCGTATTTTCGGGCGACGAACGCCGTAAATTCGGGAGCCTAGAGCCGTGCCAGCAGCGTCATGAGCTCCGCCGGAGAGGCAACGACGACGTCCGCGAGGCGCATGAGCTCGTTCGGGGCCTCGTCCGACGAGACGGCGACCCGCACTCCGACCTCGAGCCCCTCGAGCGCGCGGAAGCCGTCCGCGTCGGTGGAGTCGTCGCCCGCATACAGGGCTCGCCGTAGCCCGGTCTCGTCGAGCATCTGGGTCACGGCGGTGCCCTTGTCCGCCTGCACCGGGGGACGGATCTCCAGCACCTTGCGTCCGAAACGGGGGATCAGCCCAGCCAGTCGAGCACGCTCGGCGACCTCGTCCAGGTACTCGAGCGCGGCATCCTCGTCCTCGGCCTGCCGGTAGTGGAACGAGATGGTCAGGCCCTTGTCCTCGACTGGCCAGTCGACGGTCGACGCGAACGAGTGGATCTCGTCCCGCCAGCGGTCGGCATCTGGCGCCAGCTCGAGGCCGTGCGAGCCGACGTAGCGCACCCCGTCGACGCCGACCATGCGTCGCGCGTCCTCGCCGGTGCGTCCGCTGACGCAGGCGACCAGGGCATACCGCTCCGCGAGCCGGGCGACCTCCGCGCGAGCCTCGCCCGGCACCCGCGCGTCCTCTGGCCGCGGTGCGATCGGCGCCAGTGTCCCGTCGATGTCCAGGAAGATCGCGGCGCGCTCCGGCGCCTCGGAGAGCCGTTCGACCTCAGGCACGACTCCTACGATACGGACGTGCGCTACATCGCCATCGGGCTTACGGCCGGGTTCTTCAGCGCACTGTTCGGAGTCGGCGGCGGGATCGTCGTCGTCCCCCTGCTCATGCTCGCGGCCCGCTTCGGCCAGCGTTCGGCGATGGCGACGTCCCTCGCGGCGATCGGGTTGATCGCGTTCGCGGGCACCGTCTCGTACGCGTTGCGCGGAGACGTCGACTACGAGTACGGGTTGCTCCTCGGCCTGCCGGCGGCGGTCGGCGCAATCGGAGGCACGGCGCTCCAGCAGCGGGTTGCCGGCCCGGCGTTGAGCTACGCGTTCGCCGGGCTCCTCGCCGCCATCGCCGTCTGGCTGCTCGTCTGATGGTGGAGATCCTCGCTGCCGTCGTGATCGGTCTCCTGGCGGGCGCGCTCGGCGGGCTCTTCGGAGTCGGCGGCGGGCTGATCTTCGTTCCCGCCCTCGTGCTCCTGTTCGACTTCGGCCAGGTCGAGGCCGAGGCGACGTCGCTGCTGGCGATCATCCCGGTCGTCCTGGCGGGCACGTGGCGGCAGCACCTCTACGGCAATGTCCGCTGGCGGCCGGCCCTCGTCATCGGCCTAACGGCAATCGCCGGCGTCGAGCTCGGCGTCCTCACCGCGAAGTCGCTTCCGGAGGAGACGCTCCAGCGCCTCTTCGGCGTGCTCCTCCTCGTGGTCGCAGCGCAGCTTGCCTGGCGCGCGAGGCGAATATCCTAGGGGCGTTGAGATCTCCGTTGGATGTCCCAGCCGGTCGTTTGGATGTAAAGACGCACGCGCGGGCAAAGCCCGTGCGTGCTCTAAGCGGCGCCTCGTCGACCCCGTGATGGAGCAGGACGAGGCCTGGCTGCAGCTCGTCGACGAGCCGATCGGAGCGATCGTGGCCGAGATCGAGGCCGCGGATCCCGAGCTGCAGGCGCTCGTTGCAAGCCCGGAGAAGCTCCTTGCCTTCCGGACGTTCGCCAACATCCGTGTCGGAATCGTGCTCGGCAAGCTCCTCGTCGAGGAGGAGGTCCAGGCGTACGACGGGTCGGAGACCTGGGTCGAGAGCCTGCTGAAGGACCCGGACCACCGCCGCGAGATAGTGGCTCAGGTTCGCGCGGTCGCCGAGGAGCTCGCCCAGGACGAGGGCGCCGAGGGCGCGAGCGCCGACGAGGCAACGCGCGCGAGGTTCAGCGAGTTCGCCCGCCGCGAGCTCGGCGACTAGGCGGAGCGCGTCAGGTAGGCGACGAGGAACATCGCCACGAAGCCGGCCGCCGTGAGCGCGACTCGGAGGCGAGACGGGTGCTGGTGCGCCTCCGGCAGCAAGTCGGTTGCTCCCATGTAGAGGAAGAAGCCCACATACATGGACAGGAGGTAGCCGAGTGTGCGCTCGGAGACCGAAAGCGACGCGCCGATGAGTGCTCCGAGCAAGGGCGCGAAGGCGTCGATCGACAGCCACGTGAAGGCCCGGCGCCGGTCACCCGTCTGGCTTAGGACGAAGCCGACGGTGTTGAGGCCGTCCGCGAAGTCGTGGGCAAGGACTGCGATCAGCACGAGGACGCCGGTCGTCGTATCCAGGCCGAACGCGAGGCCGATGCCTAGGCCGTCGATGAGACTGTGGAGCGAGAGGCCTGCGGCGCCGAGCACTCCAACCCGTTCGTGGGCGCGGGCTTGCTCGGGATCGTCTCGGTGGTGCAAGACGAGGAGCCGCTCGGCCAGGAAGAACAGAAGAAAGCCTGCACCGACGAGCGCACCGACGCGCTCGGAGTCCCCCACTGCGTCGATGGCCTCGGGCAGCACTTCGAAGAGGGCAACCCCGAGGACGACACCGCCCGTGAGCGCGATCAGCGTCGTGAGCTCACGGTGAAACCGCAGCGCGACCATGCCCCCGAGGAACGTCGAGACCACGACGAGTCCGGCGGCAGGTAGTGCGATCCAGGTCACAGGCAGTTCTTGCAGGTGCCGTAGATCTCGAGCTCGTGGGACTCGGCACGGAAACCGTGCTTGCGCGTCAGCGTGCGCTGACTCGGGGTCGCGCACAGCTCCGTGTCCTCGACCGATCCGCACGAGAGACACACGAGGTGGTGATGGTGCTCGGGCGAGCAGCGGACGTACGCCGGCCGCCCCTCGCCGGAGAGCGCGTGGAGCGAGCCCGTCCGGCGCAGGAGCTCGAGCGTGCGGTACGTGGTGGCGAGCCCCAGCCTGGGGGAGGCTCGCCGTGCGCGCTGGAACAGCTCGACCGCCGTGAAGCGGCCGCCCGAAGCCTCTATCGCGTCCAGCACCGCGCGTCGTTGCGGTGTCAGCCGGGCGCGCGCGGGGAGCGTCAGCCCCCGGTAGGTCTCCGCTTCCTTTCTTCGGTCTCTTGCCACCTCGTGCGCAACCCTAGCTGAGAATCATTCTCAACTGGGACGGGGGAGGTTGGCTCGGCGTCGCGCGGATGGCTAATAATGGTGGCGTCGTGGTCCGGCTCGTCCCAGTCGCGCTTGGGCTCGCCCTTCTCGTGGTCCTCTCCGCGGGGTCGGCGACCGGAGCCCGTTCCGAGAACGGAGCCACGACCTCCCGCGCCTTCGCGATTCAGGTCGCAGTCCCCGGCCAGGCCGGCGCGTCGGCCGCAGCCGTGTCGGCGCCGCCGGATGCCGCCGGCGTCGGCGGCGCGTTCGTCTACCCGGCGGACGGCTCAGCCGTCAACGCGGGCTCCGTGACCTCGGGTGCCTTCGCGACTCCCGGCTCGTCGGCGACTGCGAGCGCGTCTGCCGAGGTCTCCACGGTCTCGATCTTCGGCGGTGACGTGACGGTAAGCAGCATCGCCGCCAGGTCGAAGGCCTCGGCCAACTCGCGCGGCTCCGGTG
>Ga0193741_1000558_pt1 | contig 11031 bp, 6 predicted proteins | sample L2s2metaG_FD_143059 | JGI IMG/M metagenome (GOLD analysis project Ga0193741, IMG submission 143059) | Soil microbial communities from a riparian zone of the East river system, Colorado, United States - L2s2 | ecosystem: Environmental > Terrestrial > Soil > Riparian zone | place: USA: East River...
CCATGACCGAGACCAAAGACACCAACGAGCCGAGAGCCGCCGCGATCCCGCCAAAGCCGACCTTGGCCGGCCGCGGTCGCCGACTGCTCCGTCACGCGCTCGTCTTCATCACCGCCGTCATCATCATCGACGCCATCGCCGGCGAAAAAGGGCTGCTCGCGCTGCTCCAGGCGCGCCGCGAATACTCGGCGCTCGAACGATCGCTCGAACGGGCCCGCGTCGAGAACGCGGAGCTGCGCGAGATGGCGCGCCGCCTGCGTGAAGACCCCGCCGCGATCGAAGAACAGGCGCGCCGCGAGCTCGGCTTGATCAAGCCCGGCGAATTGCTCTTTATCGTCAAGGATATTTCCAAGAAGTAATGACATGACCGGGCCGGGTACGCAGTGGATACTGCGGCTCGGCCCGTTCCCCCTGATCCCTGATCCCTGATCCCTGATCCCCGATCCCTGATAACCTTGTCTTTCTCTATTGGAGGAGGACTCATGGCACGTCAGGCTGAAGCGGAGTGGAAAGGCGATCTCAAGGGCGGCAGCGGCCGCGTCAAGCTGGGCAGCGGCGCGTACGAAGGCAACTATTCGTTCGCGACCCGCTTTGAAAACGGCTCGGGCGCCAACCCGGAAGAACTGATCGGCGCCGCTCTGTCCGGTTGCTACTCGATGGCCCTGGCGAACTCGCTCGCCCAGGCCGGCTTCCCCGCCACGAGCGTGCACAGCAGCGCGGACGTCCACCTCGGCAAGGACGACACGGGCTTCCTGATCAACCTGATTGAGCTCAAAGTGACGGCAGTGGTGCCGAAGGTCGACAACGCCACGTTCCAGCAGCATGTCGAGAAGACCAACGTCGGCTGCATCATCAAACGTGCCCTGGCCGCCGTGCCGTCGGTGACCGTCAAGGCGACGCTGAAGAATTGAAGACACGCGCGATCCGTGCGCGGCCGGCAGCGAAGCCGGCCGCGGCGCACATCGTCTACACGACGCCGCTCGTCAAGAAGCTCGGCGTCAAGGCGGACATGATGGTCGCGCTGCTCTCCTCTCCCAGGGGATTCTCGGGCACGCTCAAGCCGCTGCCGTCGGGAGTCAGCTTCACCGCGCGCCCGGACGCCGGCGCGGGTCTCTTCATCTGTTTCTCAAAAAGCGCCGCGGAGCTCCAGGCGCATATTGCCGCGGCATCACGCGTGGCCGATCGGCAAACGCTGTGGCTGGTCTGGCCCAAGAAGGCCTCCGGGGTGACGTCGGACCTCGACGGCAACATCGTCCGGAACACCGGCCTCGCGGCCGGATGGGTGGACTATAAAGTGTGCTCGGTCGACGCCACCTGGTCCGGCCTCGCCTTCAAACGCCGCAAGTAGCGGTCGGTGCTTCGCACCAACCGTACACGTACGACCGGTGCTTCGCACCAACCATACGCGTACGACCGGTGCTTCGCACCAACCGCTACTTTTGGAAGATTCTGCCAACCAGGCGCAGAATGTGAGCGTCAAACGGCGCATGGGATTTGTGTCTTCGCTCGTTCGTGACCTCAAGTTCGCGGTCCGCCAGATGCGGCAAACGCCCATCGTCAGCGGCGTGGCGCTGCTCTCTTTGGCGCTGGGCATTGGCGCCAACGTGGCGATCTTCTCGCTGGTCAACGCGCTGATCCTCAAGCCGCTGCCGGTGTACGAGCCGGATCGGTTGGTGATTCTCGGCTTCGAGGGCATACGTGGTCCCAACACCTCGCTGACCAACCCGCAATGGGAGTACATCCGCGATCACCAGCAGGTGCTGGTCGGCGTGGGCGCCTACGGCAACCCGCGCTTCAACCTGAATTCCGGCGGCGAGACGCGCAATGCGCAAGGGCTCTTCGTCAGCGGACGCTTCTTCGACGTGCTTGGCGTCACGCCGCAGATTGGCCGCTTGTTCACCACAGACGATGATCGGCGCAGCGGCGGTCCCGACGGAGCGGTCGCGGTGCTCAGCTACGGATTCTGGCAACGCGAATACGGCGGCCGCGCGGACGTGATCGGGAAATCGATTCAACTCGACGGCCACCCGTTCACAATCATCGGCGTCTCGCAACGCGAGTTCCGCGGCATGCAGATCGGCCGCGCCTTCGACATCGCGGCGCCGCTCGGCACCGAGCCGATCGTCCGCGGCAGGGAGAGCTCGCTCGATCGGCGCAGCAACTGGTGGCTGACCGTATTCGGGCGGCTCGCGCCAGGCCAGACTCAAGAACAGGCGCAGGCGCGGTTGCGCGACTTTCTGCCGCACGTGCGCGAGGCGACGCTGCCGCAGGATTGGAACGCCAACGACGTGACGGACTACCTCAAGGAACCATTCACGCTGCTCCCGGGCAGCACCGGCATTTCCTCGCTGCGCGATCGCTATTCGCGGCCGCTCTACGTCCTGCTTGGGATTGTCGGGCTCGTGCTGACGATCGCGTGCGCGAACATGGCCAACCTGCTGCTGGCGCAATCGGTGGCGCGCCGCAAGGAGCTCGCGGTGCGCCTGTCGCTCGGTGCGGGACGCTGGCGCTTGGTACGACAGCTCCTCGTGGAAAGCATCATGCTCTCGGCGATCGGCGCGACCGCGGGGTTGGTGATCGCGCGCTGGGGCAGCCGGGCGATCGTCGCGATGCTGTCGACGCGCACGCAGATCGTCGAGGTCAACCTGGCGATGGACTGGCGCGTGTTTGCCTTCACCACGGCCGTCGGCGTGATCACCGGGCTGCTGTTCGGCGTCGCGCCGGCCTTTCGTGGCACCCGCCTGACGCCTGCCGATGCGCTGCGCGATCATTCCCGCGGCGTGGTCAGCGGCGGCGGACGCTTCCAGATCGGTCACGCGCTGGTCGCGCTGCAGGTCGCGCTCTCGTTCGTGCTGGTGTTCGGCTCGACGTTGTTCGTGCGAACTCTGGTCGCGCTGACCTCACAGGAGATGGGATTCGAATCGTCGCACGCGCTGGTCGGCAATCTCGATCTGCGCGCCACTGGCGTCACGCCCGAGCATCGTGTGCAGATGTTCAGGCAGCTGCGCGACGCCGTTGCGGCGGTGCCCGGGATCGAAGCCGCGGCGACGTCGTTTGTGACCCCCGTCAGCGGCTCAACGTGGAACCTCGAGATCAACGTGCCCGGTTACGCGGCAAACGAACGGAGAGGCGTGCTCTTCAACGGCGTGTCGCCGAACTTCTTCAAGTCGATGGGGACGCCACTGCTGGCGGGCCGCGACATCGCCGAGAGCGATCGCCGGAATACGCCCAACGTGATCATCGTCAACGAGGCGTTCGCGAAGAAGTATTACAGCGGCGAGAATCCGGTCGGCAAGACCTTCACGATCGTCGGCTTCAACGAAGCGTTTCCCACGCGCGTGATGGACATCATCGGCATGACCGCCAACGCCAAGTATCAGCGCCTGCGAGAAGAGGCGCAGCCGACGATCTACGGAGCCTTCGCGCAGGAGCGGCAGATTTCGTCCGGCGCACGCATCGTCGTTCGCACCGCCGGCCCGCCGTGGGATTCACGGAACGCGATCGTCCAGGCGATCACCGGCGTGCACAAAGACATCGCGATCGACCTCAAGCGGCTCGATGAAGATCTCGGCGCCAACGTGCTGCAGGAGCGGCTGGTCGCGACGCTGTCGGGATTCTTCGGCGGTCTGGCGTTGCTGCTCGCGGCGCTGGGACTCTACGGCGTGATGTCGTACACCGTGACGCGCCGGCGCAATGAGATCGGCATCCGGATGGCGCTTGGCGCAGAGCCGGGAACGGTGATCGGGCTGGTGCTCAGGAACGTCGCGTTGATCACGATCGTCGGCCTGATCGTCGGCGCCGCCGCGTCGGTCGGCACCGGCCGGTTCATCAACGCGCTGCTCTACAATCTCGCCGCCAGCGACACGACGATGATTGCGATTACCGCGGTGACGCTCGCGACGGCCGCAGCCGTTGCCGGGTATCTGCCGGCGCGACGGGCGGCGCGGATCGATCCGATGGCCGCGCTCCGCGAAGAATGATGTAGATTTCCGTGATGCGCGATCTGCGCGACGCCATCCGCCAGTGGGCGCGAACGCCGGTCATCACCGCCGTGGTGGTGCTGTCGCTCGCGCTCGGCATCGGCGCCAACACCGCGATCTTCTCGCTGATCGATTCGCTCCTCATCAAGTCCTTGCCGGTTCGTGAGCCGGATCGCCTGGTCCGGGTCACCGAGCCGAACTACAACACGCTTGGCGTCCCGGTCTTCCGGCAGATCACGGCTGCAGACGTCTTCGAGAGCACGGCGGCGATGTCCTTGTTGCGGCCGGACATCTCGAACACGCTCGAGCGGCGCAGCGCATTTGGCCTCGCCATGAACGGCGGTTTCTTCGACACCCTTGGCGTTTCACCCGCCATTGGCCGCCTCCTCACTCCGGAAGACGACGCCGTCGGCGCGCCGCCAGTCGCGGTGACGGACTATCAGTTCTGGCAGACGGCGTACGGCGGCCGTCCGGACATCCTCGGCGCGACCATCAGGCTCGATGGCAAGCCATTCACGATCGTCGGCGTCACCGAACGCGGTTTCTTCGGACTCAACGTCGGCCGGCGCTTCGACGTCGCGATTGCATTCAACGGCTACCGCACGCTCTTTCCGGATGCGCTCGACGGGATCAGGAATAGCTTCGCGGTCGTCGGTCGGCTGCGCGACGGCCAAACGGCGACGTCGGCAGAGGCGGCGCTTCGAACGTTGCAGCCGGGCATCCGCGCCGCACTGCAGGTGCCAGACAATGTTCCGTTCTTGCTCAAGCCGGTCAGCGTCACGTCGATCGCATCCGGATTGAGCACGACGACGCAGGAACAGTACGCGCGCCCGCTGATGGTGTTGATGGCGCTCGTCGCGCTCGTGCTGATGATCGCGTGCGCAAATGTTGCGAACCTTTTGATTGCCCGCGGCAGCGCGCGGCGCGGCGAGCTGGCCGTGCGCCTGTCGCTGGGCGCCACGCGTGGACAAGTGCTGCGAACGCTCCTGATCGAGAGCCTCGTGATCGCGCTCGTCAGCGCCGCCGCGGCGTTGATCGTCGGCGCGTGGACGGCGCGGGCGATCGTCAACGCGGTCGCGGTGAACCAGAGCGGCGGGTTCGCGAACTGGATCGCGGTCCCGCTCGACTATCGCGTGATGGCGTTCACGATCGGCGTCGGCTGCCTCACCGCGATCATCTTCGGGATCGGCCCCGCCTGGTGGGCGACGCGCGTCGACCCGCTCGATGCGATGCGACAGCGCGCGCGCGGATTGATCGGCGGCAGCAGCCGGTTCGGCATCGCGCAGGCGCTGGTCGCGTTCCAGGTCGCCCTGGCGTTCGTGCTCGTGCTCGGCGGCAGCCTGCTCGCGCGCAGCTTCGTCTCGATGACGTCGCAGGACCTCGGCTTCGATCGCAGGAATGTCGTCGTCGCGGTGCCCGACTTCAGCCGAAGCCGCGTCGGGCGGCGCGAGCGCGTGCCCGTGACCGATCGCATTCGCGAACGGCTGCGCGCGTTTCCGGGCCTGCAGGACGTGAGCTTCGTGGAGTCGTCGCCGTTTGGATTCGGCACCGGCCTCGTGCCGTTCACGATCGACGGCAGTAGCCCCGTCGACGGACAGCTGCGGGTGATGCTGAATCGAGTCAGTGACGGCTACTTCAGAACGATGGGCGTGGCCGTCACGGCGGGCCGCGACTTCGAGTGGATCGGCCGCGAGCCACGGCAATCCGCGATCGTCAACGACGCGTTCGCGGCGAAATATCTCAGCGGCCGATCGGCCCTGGGACAGCCCCTTCGCCTGAGTATGAGAGGACACCCCAGCGTCGAGATCGTCGGCGTCGTCGCAAACTCGCGACATACCTCATTGCGCGACGCGGTCGAGCCGACCGTGTTCGTGCCGATGCTGCCCGAAGACGAGCCGTGGATCGAGATCAACATCCGCAGCCAGATTCCCGAGACGCAGGTGCATGCCGCGGTGCTCGGGATCATGTCCGACCTGGCGCCGGGCGCGAGCGTCGAGTTCCGATCGATCGAAACCGGGTTCCGCTACGCGGCGGCGCGCGATCGGGTGATCGCCTCGCTCGCCGCCGGCTTCGCGGCGCTGGCGCTGCTGTTGTCGGCGATCGGACTGTACGGAGTGATGTCGCACCAGGTGATTCGCCGCCGCCAGGAATTCGGCGTGCGCGTCGCGATCGGCGCCGCGCCTGGCTCGGTCACCGCGCTGATTCTCAAGCAGGCGGTGTGGATCATCGGCATTGGCGTCGCCGTCGGACTCGCAGGCGCGGTCGCGTCGGGACGAATGATTGCCGCGCTGTTGTTCGACGTCACGCCGACCGATCCTGCCTCGATCGCGATCGCCGCCGTGTTCCTTTCGGCGGTCACCGTGCTGGCGGGGCTGATTCCCGCCCGCCGTGCCGCGCGCGTCGATCCGATGGTCGCTTTGCGCGAAGAGTAATCAGGGATCAGGGATCAGGGATCAGGGATCAGGGATCAGGGATCAGGGATCAGGGAAGAGCACGATACTTGAAGTTCCTGAATCGCACTTCCCCACTCCCCGACGCATAGAGCGCCGGACGCAGGCTCAGAAAATCGTAGGCGACGTTGTGATGGTAGCCGGAGACTTCGATCGCGCGATCGTAGCGTTCCCACGTCTTGCCGTCGGCGCTGTAGTCCAGCGTCACGATGTGGCGATCGTTGCGGAGCCGCAGCCACACATGCTGGCCGAGATGCGGCGGCTTCGCCGACGTACGATCCATGCCATACAAATGCAGGCGAAGATTCCTGGCTGACACCCCCAGCCCCGCATACAGTTTGCGGCTGTAGAAGACGAGCAGACCGGCGCTCGCGTCCGGATCGGCATCGACTTCGACTTCCATTTCGTAGGCATGGTCGCCGTTGACGAACCACAGCGGCGAGCTGTCAGCAGGACCGGTTCCCTTCGCCTTCAGCACCAGCGCGTTCTTTTCGTATCGATAGCGCTCGCGATCGCCGTCATCGCCGGCGTAGAAACTCCATTGAACGCCCATGCGCGGCTTCGAGAAATCGTCGGAGAACGCGAAGCCGTGCGGGCCGCGCTCGCCGGCCGGCCTGGCGATCGGCGACGCCGGATCGGCGCCGGCCATGCGGAACCATCCATCGGACGTCCACTCGATCGGCTCGAGCAGCGTCTGTCGCCCGAGCGTGTAAAAACCGTTCTCGTAGGCGTGATAGACCATCCACCACGTGCCGGCACGATCCTCGACGAGCGTGCCGTGGCCCTTCGACCACCAGCGTTCGTCGCGCGACTGCGTGCGAAGCACCGGGTTGTACGGCGAGTTTTCCCACGGCCCCTCGATCGCTTTCGATCGCGCCGCGACGATCATGTGCCCCGTCGGCGGACCCGCGGTGCCGCCTTCCGCGAGGACCATGTAGTAGTAGTCGCCGCGCTTCAGAATCTTCGGACCTTCCTGCGCGAACGTCTCGACGACCCATTCCTTCGGGTATTTCCAGCCGTCGTAGATTTTCGTCGGCGCGCCGATCGTCGAGAGTCCGTCGTCCGACAGCTGCACCAACTCACCGGCGCTGAGAAACAAGTAGCGCTTGCCATCCGGGCCGACGGCGTGACCGGGATCGATCCGTGTCAGCTTGAGATCGATCGGCGCGCTCCACGGCCCGCGGATGTTGTCCGCCCAGATCACGTAGTTCGATCGATACGGTGCGATGCCCGGGAAATAGATGTAGTAGCGGCCCTTGTGCTTGACGAGATCGGGCGCCCAGACGGCGCCGACATTCTTGAACAGCGTCGGACCGATTGGCTGCCAGGTGACGAGGTCGCGCGAGTGCCAGATCACGAGACCCGGGTAGGCATCGAACGACGAGAACGTCATGTAGTAGTCGTCGCCGTCCTTCAGGATCGACGGGTCGGGGTGATCGCCGGCCATGATTGGATTCAGGAACGTGCCGTCGCCGCGATCGGCCTGGCGCTGCCCCTCAATACCCGTGGCCCACGGCGCGGAGCGGGTCTGCGCGTTGGCGAAACCATGTGCGGCCAGCCATTGCTCGAGCCTGACCGGCCATTCCGATGTCGCGCCGAGATTCGGATCGATACCGAAACCGTGCGCGCCCTTCTCGTAGAAGTGCGCCTCGACCGGCACGCGCTTCTCGCGCAGCGCGCGCACCAGCGCCATGCTGTTTTCGATCGGCACCGATCGATCCTCGGACGTGTGCACGATGAAGAACGGCGGCATGTCCGCTCGCGCGTGCGATTCGATCGACAAGCGATCGATCAGCTGCGGCGAAGGTAGTGCGCCAAGGAGGTTCCGCCGCGAATCGGCATGCGCAAACGGCGCCGTCATCGTCACGACCGGATACAGGAGCGCCACGAAATCAGGCCGGCCGCTGATGGCATCCAGGTGATCTCCGATCCGACCTTCGGCCGCATCGAACCACGCGGCCGCCGACGCGGCCAGGTGCCCGCCGGCCGATGCGCCAAAGACACCGATGCGATCGGCACGAACGCCAAATTCCGATGCACGCGACCGTACCGTGCGAATCGCGCGCAACACGTCCTGCAGGGGCGCGGGATGACCGTACTCAGCGAGCCGATACTTCAACGCAAAGACCGCGACGCCCAGGTTCGTCAGCCGCGGGGTCAGGCCGGCCACCTCGTTGGCCATCGCCAGCCGCGCGTAACTGCCGCCCGCGCAGAGAATCATCGCCGTGCCGTTCGGCGTACCTTGCGCGGGGTAATAGGTCAGCGACGGGTCGTGAACGTTGGTGACGCGGCCGTCGACGAGCTGTTCAGCGCCCTGATTCGCTTTTTGATTCGGGACACCTTCGGGCCACAGCGCAATGACACGCTGAGGAACCGTCATGAACCGCGATGGCGGCAGCGCCGACGGCGTGATGCGCACCGTGTGAATCCGCCCCTTGAACCACGACACGCGATTCTGCCGCACGCCGATCGACGTGCGGCCGCGGCCGAGCGGGCGAAACGCCACCGCACCGCTCCCCTGCTCGACGCCGTCCACAAAGTGCCGCATCACGGCACCATCGAACGTCGTCGACGATACGCGCCACTCGCCCGCGCGATGCGTCTTCGATAGATCGAGCAGCGTCAGTTGCGTGTCGCCGTGACGCACGTATGAGTCGAGCGCCCACCGTCCGTCATTGAGGCGCAGCTCGACGAGCGCCCTATTCTCGCCTTCTGATTCCTGCGCATGCAGGAACCGTTGCTCAACCGGACCATCAGTATCGGGCGCGAGCAGCACCTCGATCGTGAATTGCGACAAGCCTTCCAGCGGATTACGCTCGAGCAGCAGGCCGTCGCTGGCGCCGTTGAACCGGACGGCGGGACCGATATCGGTTGAGACGAGAGCCGGAGCGCCGATCAGCGTCGCCGGCATGCCGCCAATGCGGGTGAGATTATCGAGGCGCCATTCCACAGCTGCGGGCGGCTGCGCCGCCGCGGTTGCGATGCCGGCCGCCCCGATGAGCGCGACGAGGACACGGCGCATGCGCTACTGCTGGCGATCGAGCGCGCGAATGAGCGCACTCATGTTGCGGACGTAGCCGTCGATCGAAATTCCCATCAGTTTCGGATCCGGATACGGCGAGGTATCCGTCTCGTCGCCGACGTAGGTCTGCGAATAGTCACCGGGTTGCGGCGCCTTCGATCCGTCGCTCGTGTACGGATGGCTGTTGTAGCCGAGCGGCGCCAACCAGTATCCCTGCGTATTCAGATCGGCCACGATCTTCGCGGCATCACCACTCGATGCGGACGTGTAGTACTTCGCCAGCGGCACTTTCCCGGCGCCGAGTTTCAGCGGCGAGGTCTTGATCACCTCGTCGGGCGGAGTGTTGCGCGCAGTCTCGTACTGTTTGCGCAATCCGGCCACGTCGATGTTTCGAAACGAGCTGTAATGGGCGATGGTGCCCTTGGGGTTCTTGTCGACGTAATAGCGTCCGTTGACGACGTTGGAGCCTTCGCGATGCACGTAAAGGGGCTCGTTCGTGCCGATCTCGACGAACGTCGGATGCGTCCGGCCCTGCGGCGCGATTCCGGGCGGCAGCCGCACCTTCTCCAGCCAGTCGAGCACTTCCGGAATCCTCGCGAGATACTTGGTCTCGCCGGTCAGGCGATAGAACCGAATCAGCAGCGCGATGTTGCCGGCGGTCGTGTGGGTGACGAGCGCCCTGGGCTCGTAGGTCCGCGCGCCTGACGGCTGCAGATCGAGCGTGTGCTGCAGTCCCCAGGTGACGATAAACGCACTCATGCCGCGCACGATCGGATCGATCAAGCGCTGATCGCCAAACGCCTGGTAACACATCAGCAGAAAGTCCATGTTCTCGGCGGCCACGTCGTCATTGAACGTGGCGTAACTCGTGTAGTCCGGCAGGCCGTGCAAGCCGGCGGGCGGCGCCTTGGGAAACCGCTGCGGCCACACGCCGATCGGATACTGGCTGTCGACGATGAAGGCGATCGCCTTGTCGAGCGGCGCCTTGTACTTCGGAGCCTTCTTCTCGACATACAGGCGTAGGAAGAATTTCGCCGACTCCGCGGTACCGGCGTCGTCGAAAGTGGCATTGCCGTAGTAGTGCTGAAACTCTTCGAGCCGCCAGGCATTCTTGCCGATGGTGTCGTACCACTTGCGAAGCGACGGCTCGCCGGAGAAATCGGCGATGTAGTTCCATCCACCGGACGGATGCTGAGCGAACATCAGCGCGGACGCGACCTGTTCGGCGGCGCGGTAGTAATACTCGTCGCCGGTCGCGTGATACGCATCGATGAAGAGATGCCCCATCACCGGCGTGCCCGGCGGCTGGATCCAGATCATCGTCGGCGTGGCTTCCATCTCGCCCCACCGCCGCGTCATGTCCGGGAGATAGGCCCAGACGTAGCCACCCTTATAAGCGACCTTCTCGACCATGAACGTCGTGGCGCGCTTCATCGCCGCCACGATCTGCGCGCGATCGGCCTGCTGCGCGCGGACCGGCACCAGCGCGATGACCATGGCGAGGACGACGAGCAACGGTCGAGCGTTACGTTCCTGGCTGAACATACGGCACCTGTCCAAACAAGCGGCGCTCGCGGCC
>Ga0193741_1000559_pt1 | contig 11017 bp, 10 predicted proteins | sample L2s2metaG_FD_143059 | JGI IMG/M metagenome (GOLD analysis project Ga0193741, IMG submission 143059) | Soil microbial communities from a riparian zone of the East river system, Colorado, United States - L2s2 | ecosystem: Environmental > Terrestrial > Soil > Riparian zone | place: USA: East River...
AGTAGGAATCAACAAATCCTTGATATCTTTCATTATATAGTTTCCAACAACCATGCTTATAACAATAGTTTTTGAGTTAGTGGTTATACCTATTCATAATGAATCGATGCATCTTTTTTTGAATTGGCTAGTTAATCTTATAAAAATCAAAGTGCCGAGAAGTGATAAACTGGTGGGTCTGTAATTGGTGGTAATAAAGGGCGACCCACCAGTCATGAAGCGGTGTTCTCTTGGTGTTTGGTGTTTAACCTATTAGCTTACTGCACAACATAGGATAAAATCATTTTAGTTTAGTTATCTTATTTGATATCATATCATATTGTATGTATCGCTCATTCTAAGCGAAAATATGACACCAATCAGTCTCAACTGGCAAGTTTGTGGAACTATTATTTGAACCAAGCATTGCCTATGATAATGTGAAGTATATGAAATCGCATGCAACGAATTTGAGTAACAGGATTTGCAAGGATTGAATCAATAAAGGACTAGTATGGAATTCGAATTGAAAGCTTGGTCATGATGCGAGGAATATATCAACGATGCTACTAAATTTCTCTGGATATTGCATCATGACCGCATGTCCTCCACCTTCCATTTGTACCAGCCAGGCTCCGGGGATCTTGCTAGCAATAAATATTGAATTTTCAGGCACGGTAATGACATCATCAGTTCCAACCAAGATCATCGTTGGGTGAGTTATGTTGTTTAGACGATTGCACGTACCCTGCCAACCGGTAATTGCCTTCATTTGAAGATCTAATGTCTCAACAGGAGAAATCTCAGTACTTTTGGGCAACTCTTGAATTAGATCTGGATTATCAACTCGCCATTGATTTGGAAATAATAGTGGAAGAAATTTTTCTAGTCTTTTTGTTGTATTTTCAGTCTGATTTGAATATGCATTCAGAACCTCATTATTTGGAGGGACACTATCATTTCCCCCGCATATCGAGGCATAAACGATAAGCTTGTTTACTTTCTCTGGATCTGATATTGCCAGTTCCTGTGCAATCATTCCACCCATGGACCATCCTAGGATATCGGCCTGGTTAATTTTTAAGGCTTCCATTAAACCAGCAGTATCGTGTGCAAACTGAGGTATGGAAAAATCCTTGTTACCCAAAGTTGTGTTTCCTATCCCTCTGTTATCAAACGTTATTACTGTGTGATTTGAAGCAAGTCTGTTTATTAGAATTGGATCCCAAAAATCAAGCGGAGCAGAATATCCATTTATGAGTAATATGGGGGTTCCCTTTCCGAATATTTTATAAGCCATGTCAATATCACCCACACGAATTTTTTTTGTTTCTATATCATGCAAATTGATGGTTTGATTTGTCAAGTTAAGAGCATTCACCGAGGCTGGATCAATATTCAGTGATAAGATTATCAATAATATAGTAAAGACAATTAATATGAACAATAGAATATTTTTTGATTACAATAGCTAATTGAATGTTTACTTTTGATTCTAAAATTCAACACTCCTAATTTATCTTAGAACTCTCAGTAATATATCTAATTAATTCCATAATATGAGTGAATCTAATAGACAAATAATTAGTCAGATACATAAAAAAGTAATTACTAGAACCTCCCGATTTCCATCTACAGAATAGTCCTACTATTAGTTACTTTCCTAAATATATCAAGTATCATGTTACAGTATACTAATTTCTGTTAATGATTTTATTTGGAAGAACCATATATTGCAATAGATTCCAAATCGATAATATCATGTCTTTCTAATACCAAAATTTAGCTCAATGCCTCTCTTTTTAGAATAGCTGTACGTAAACGAATCATTGGGCATTACCGGAAAGCTAGACAATTGATCCTGATTGCAACGAGGACATTTGTTATTTCTTGCCAGTGTCTCCTCGAGATAATTCTTGCTAAGACACGTTACAGTCCACAAACATTGGTCACATAAAAGAAATATCCTTTCATTTATCTTGGGATTTTTGGAGTCACTCATTATCTTTCTGTTACCTTCATTATTGTTAACTTTTTTGTTCGTGATATTCAATTTTGACTATTTTTGAATACTCACATCAATAAAGTAGCTTTACTAATCTGTACTAATCAATTTAGAGCTTTCGGTTATTGTAAAAGCTGAATCACCATTGTAGAATCACCATTGTGTTTTTCTATAGGTAATCCATTTGAAGGTCTCAAATATGTGCAATAATTCTTGTCATCCCTGTTCCGAAACTAAAAGAATGCAAGCTAGTATTCTTGCGAAAAATTAATTTTCGATTGGTAGACTAAAGCTAAATGTTGCGCCTCTATATGGATTATTTTCTGCCCATATTTTCCCTCCATGTGCTTCAACTATACCTTTTGAAATGAAGAGTCCAAGCCCCGTACCCATATCCGATTTGGATGCAAATTTTGTAAAGAGTTTAGGCGAAATCTCTGGATCTATACCTGGGCCCATGTCTTTCACGCTTATGATAAGAAAATTCTGCCCGTTCCGTTTCTCCCTTTTTAATATTACGCGAATTTTTCCTTCGTGACTAAAACTAATTGCATTATCAAGTATATTACAGATTACTTGGGTTATCCTAACCTTGTCTATTGTAGCGTTGATGTTTTTTATTCCATTCTGAACTATTATCAATTTAGTGTTCTCATTATTGCGTTCTACGTTTCTCTCTTCTAGTTTGCGGTTATAACTGTCGACAATATCTCTTAAGATCACAGTTGTATCAACAATTTCTTTTCTTAACACCAAGGAATTATTCTCGATCCGGGTCACATCTAACATTATGAGTGCAAGTCTCTCGAGTCTCTTTGCATTCAATATTACTTCATCAAGGAGCCGTCTATGTTCGTGATTGTCAATCTTAGAATAGAGTAATTCTGAAAAGCCAATTATTGGCTGAACGGGATTTCGTAATTCATGAGCTGCAAAATTGATAAAGTCCTTTTCCAATGATTCTACTTCTTTCATCTTCTCAAAAAGTTCTGCCTGTCTCCAAAAACTCTCGAACACAGCCAAATAAGAAGATATTATGGTAGGACTAATTGAGTACGTAGACAATCCCACTGCGTCATAAGACGTACTTTGCTTGTCATCCTTTAATTCTAATATGAGACACTGTTTAGAATCTACTACAAGTATAGAGATCTTAGTTTCTAGATTTGCACTTATGGTTCTAATATCTATTTTAGGAACATTAGATTTTATTTGTTCTATAAGCTGTTCTGACTTATCAGAAGATGGAAGTAGCATTCTAATCTTTACCTTTTGTCTTTCTGATACATTTTTCAAGAGTGGTAACGCTCCCATCGTAATTTGTCTCCTTAAGGCGTTTGAAGAGGAAAACAAAACATCGATCTCTTTTTGCGCCGATCTTACCATATCCCAACCGCGGGCTATGGAATCTACTGGATTCCGAATTATTTCAATCTCTGCTATCCCAACCTTTTCTTCTATATCCTTAATTCGGTATCGTGCATCTACTCCCTCTTTCCATAGCTGCTCAAACATGGAAGAAAAGTGTTTTATATACGATCCTTCGTTACTGGTTAAGAGATTCTGGATCATTCCTCCTCCAGTCATTTCTTCGACTGTAGCAATAAGTCCATATTTACTAACTGCAAAATTGATAGGCGCTAGATTCTTAACATGTCTTATTTTAACTCCTAGTTTTAGAAATTTCTTGACCAGTTTAACACTGTCTTTTTCAATTCTCATAATCCATCTAATTCCTTCCCCTTCTCCTCTTTTCTGTTTTTCCATGACTTTTTTGCATAGTTCCCAAAAGCTGTTGTGAGTTAATTGCAATAAATGAATCATCTGTTTCATAATCTCATCCTGATTGTCCATTATCTTTGTCTCCGGGGGAACCGCTCCGTTTTGTAATTGCGTTATTCTTTCTTCTGCTGGGATTGATTTACTCCATAGAGTATCAAATATACAGTGTCCATGTTCTACAATTTGAATCATGTCACTGTAAATATGCTCTGATGCTATGGCTTCACTTTTTTCCTGAATCAATGGAGCAAGATATTCTCCCTCGCTGATCATAAAATTAGTCTTGAGGCCATCTAGATGTCTTAGCTCATGTACAATACTTAGTAACACCTTACAATCTTCAAAGTTCTGATGATTGATTTCTGTGATATATCTAAGCCTCACCCCTCTCCTCTTGGCTGACAAAAATGCATCTTTGATTTGTTTTATGGAGACAGCAAGTGCCGGTCTAGTATAGGCCATGCAAGTGTCAATGCTATTACTTGCTTTCTTGAAAATACCTAATTCCATATCTATAGCATTACGCTTTCCAAAAATAACTCGGGTTATAGGAGCCAACTTTTGTATCCAACTTCCTTGTTCAATAGCTATAGCTACGCTCCCTCAATATACCTTTTTGCATGTTGTTTGACACTATTAATTAGCACGCTTGGGTTTACCGGCTTGATAAGAAATTGGTTTAGCTTTACCTCAGGTAATAACGTAGTTATTTCTTGAGCGATATCAAGTGCGGTGACAAATAATATTTGAAGATTTGGATCAAGAGTCTTTAATTGCTGGTACAATTCAAATCCATTCATTTGAGTCATCCGAATATCTGTAATCACTATATCATAGTGACGATAATCTGATTCTACGAAATGCGCAAGGGCCTTCTCAGAATCAGTAAATGAGTCAACAATCATTCCCGCTGATCTAAGATATTGTGTAAATAGAAATGAGATAGATGGATCATCGTCTATTAGCATTACCGTTAGCACTTTGGGTGTAGAATCAAGTTCATACATAGAATCATTTCTAACTGACAATATTGGCTTTCTAGGGATGTGAATTTCTGTAGAGGGCCGTAGCATATAGACAGGATATGAATATTTGTTCTCTTTCCAAGATAGTTCCTTTATTTCTTGAAAGCGGTAGCGTTTGTCAAATCTTGGAAAAGAATTTACTATTCTCCACAAATCAGCTCCTATGGCTATTCCATTTGGTGGTGCTTTTTTGTTAATCTTGGCACAAAAGTTTATGGTCGGACCAAAGAGATCATACGAGGAGGATATTTCACCTGACATCGCAATTTCCAATTTACCATAGTCTGCACTGATTCTATAAGAGATATCCGGAAGCAATTCATTATGAAGTTTAGCGTTTATGATATCACGAGATGAAACCATTTTAAGTAAACACTCTAATGCCTGTTTGAATCCATCAATATTTTCTACAGTTGAGGTTTGAGGAAAAAAGAATATTACACCATCGCCTACCGTCTTTAGTATTTTTCCATCATGATGTTTGACAATATCTGCGATTTCATTGATAAAGACTGTATAGAATTTCTTGATTTTCCCGGAGTTGTATAGTTTGGATGTAATCTGAGTGGAACCAACTATGTCTATTATTGAAATGCAATAACACTCTGACTTGTTGGAAAAAACGACTTCACTTTTTTTGATATCCTTTGCTGGTACTTTGAACTCATCTACTCGTCTTCCAATACTGCAGTGACGTAGTGGAGACATTCTAGTGACATATCTCTTACTATTGTGTAGGCCGTCACTTATCTCCATATGTAATATCTAGGCAATCAAGGCTATAGTTCATAGTAAGGAATGAAGCTTATATCTACTCAAATTAGCTTATTAATTCAATTGAGATACATGAAAGGGACATCTTTAGCTTGAAACTTGTACTATTAGTACTGTAGACTTTTAGGTTAGTGCCAGTGATAATCCAAATGACCCGTAGTCCACTACAATTAAAGATCCGTTCATGCCTCGTTGATCTAGGTCCAGGAGAGATAATTTGTAAACCGACTACAAATAGTCTGTCATCTTTTTGTATTCGCTTTCTTTGATACACGATGCGATCTGTTTTCTGTATGTCATTGCTGACTTTATGGTAGAAAACTGGTGTAGAAATTCAATCTCCTCCTTTAAGAATCCTGGATTTGAATTGTAGAGTTCATTGAATACTAGCTTCTGACTTATTCTCTGTAGGGTGAGAAGCCTCAAGTATATCCTGTCAACACCATCTACTATACCATTGTCTAGGAGAGTTTTGGTAAACCTCCTTTTGGATAAATTAAAAATTCCTGTATTTATGTTTCTATCAAATACAGACAAAACCCTAAAGCGGTCCTTTATACCAGTGTAGCCTATTATTGTAGCAGGTAGCAAGCGCAAGAATTTTAGCGAGTCTTTATGGACATGCTTTTTATCCAGAACTACTACAGATCTTCCAAAAGTCAGTATGCCATTCATAATTTGATTAGGCAATCGTCCATCTAAAGTATCACAATTGGATTTAAGCTCTACGGGATATAATGAAATTTGGTCAATTCTACATTTTTCGGTTCTAGCAATTTCGGTTAGCTGACCTGTTCTCATGAGGATTTCATAATAGGTTTCAATATGTTCTGTGCTTTGGTAAGCTTTGGTATTATTTCTTTGCAAGACAGCAAGTACCAAATCAAATTGACCAAAGTACCCTTCGCTCTTGATTCTGATTTCAGCTTCAGGGTTTGTAAATGGCAAATTTCCGCCTTTATTATCTATGATGTGTCCTGATTCTATTGAACTAACAAATATGTCCTTTAGTTCTGATTCATTCATTCTTGATTAAATTTGTCAAGGGTCAATAAATATACGACTAGATAATATTATTTTGTAATTGAATTACTGTTTATTGAGCTAACCTGGTGAAAGTCAAATTTCATATCCCACTGAATTTATTATAAAAATATCGTGTCAATACATTATCGTTTGCTTAGCATTTTTGGATTCAAATTCGATGTTGGTAAAAGGAGAATTTTCTCAGCACTGTTTGGTTATAATGGAAAAAACTTGAGTTACTATAACAGAATATCAAATAAAAATGGATAGATTAATTCTATTAATCTACCGTCACATTAGTTTATTGTCGTGAATGTGTGTGTACTTCTATATCTGAAAAATCTCGCAAGCTATCTTTTGCAACATTTTCAAATGTCTTTGCGAAGTTTGCATTAAGTCGTGAAAACTCCTTCGCATTATCTCTTGCATGTTGAATTGATGTTTTCCAAGCTTCCATAGTTGCATATAGCACGTTATTTGCCAATCTAGTTGATGCAATAGTACTGTCGGTAACATTGCTTACTGCCCTTGCATAATTTTCTGTAGCTCGTTTCGGAGAGGTCCAGTAAGACCAATATGAGTTCTGGACGTTTTCAACGTACGGAATCCATAAGGATTGGAGTGAATGGATAATCTCTTTTTGAGATTCTAGAAAATTGTCTGCAATATCTTTTGTCGCTTGAATAGTTTCTTCTTGATATTCATTAACGGCTTTTGTATACCGTGGAATTTCCTTTATCGCTTCATCTGTTGTCCTTTTTACAGTCGATTTTGTTTCATCTAGAGTGATGTTGATGATTTCTCTATTTTTTTCCTTATTTGAAGACATGTGATATAATTTGGAACAAAATACTATTTATGTGTTGGTATTAATTGGTATTTAAAGCCATATAGACCCACACTTTAGATATTCTTGAATCAAGGGAATGGTTCAACTTATACCTTCTATTAAGTGTCGTCCATCTTAAACTGGCTTTTAATCAAATCATGAGGATTAAGGGTTTTCATTTTTAATGATCGTAATTCACTGGATCCTATACAAATCTTAAATTCTTCTTTTTGCAAAATCAAATCGTAGATTTCAATTACATGATATGTTTTCTTTTATTGTTGAACTGATTGCTTATGAATAAACTGCAAAAAATCATTTTGGTTTCGCTTGTATCAATTTCTGGGTTTTCATGGGTTTTATCTACAAATCAGCCAGACATGATGAACATTATGATTACCTACAATCCAATATTATTAGGATTATTTACTGCAATTTGGACGGCTGGAATGGCAGCAATGATGTTTCCAGCAATAGTACCAATGGTTTTACTTTACAATAAGCTCACTACCAATGAACAGTCGATATCATCAGTAGAAACGCTTGAAGCAAAATTTCCTACACTTAAGGTCATCCTCTTTGTCGGAATGTATCTTGCAATTTGGGCCCTAACAGGATTAGGTTTACTATTAGCATGGTCTATTCCTATGAATAATATAGTTATGTCCAATGATGCAAAGTTGGATATGAAGTTGATGTTCTATACAATGTTTGGTAATAAATCTTAGGCCCTAGGACCAAACAATGTTGTTTGATACAAATATTTGTCGTAAAGTTGTGGTCAAAGCAGAATCTATGAAATGTTCTGAATACTGCAAACTCACTTTCTAATACCAGGAATCTGTTATACCTTCTTCTAATAATTGCAATTTAATTCTATTAACTTTGTTTTTGAATACTTGAATGAGTTTATAGTTAAGTTGAGAGTAGATATTTAATAGCGAACCAATCAAATTCTTTCGATACTTATTGGGTAACAGCATTGAGTTTAGAAAAAATTATTGATAATAGGACAATCGATATTGATGTCGAATCCCTCAAAATAATAATAACTGGTACTGCAGCAGACTATGAAGGTATTTCTGGTAAGATAATCCTTAATGACGCTGGAGATAGAATAAATGCAAACTATGACATATGGTCAGTAGTAAAACCCCAAAAAGATTTTGATAATTATATTTGGAAGCAGGATATCGCCAGTATCTATACCCAATCACGTTAATGAATACCAAAAGTTTCATAACAAGCTGATCATCATAATAGAATTACGAATAATAACTGATTTTATCATAATTGGCATGATTATGAGTACAATTTAATCGAGTATGATGATATTGTCAAATATTATCTTAAATTTTTAACATCAAAAGGTGTCAGCAAAGAATTCAACATATACAACATCTTCCTAATGTACTTCTCCCTTGAAGGAACTATGATTAGTTGTCTTTGATAAAATTCAATCAAGTGCCCAATCAGACAACTTGATTCCTGTTTATTTACCCCGGATAGTTTGGTAAGTATCATAGCATACCAGTACTGGACTAGTGCATCCTCGCCACCTTTTGATACTAGATCTAGAATAAAGGAAAAATTAGAATGACATTTTCTACACAGTCCATCATGTACATCTACGTATTTTTTTTCAACTACATGACCACATTTTGCTCTCATCACAGTATTTCGTATTCGTTGAGAGAGCATATTAATCCTCTGGTACTTCAGGTTTTCTAAGAAGAAATAATTACAAATGTATCTCAACTAGCTCTATCTCATCATTGCATGTCTCGGATTTAAGATCGTTATTGGTAATGTGATCAAACGGGAGAGTAATCAACTATGGGGAAGATATCAAGGTTTCATGGCAACTCCAATTTACAGATTATTGCTATCTCTGATGGCTCTTTTGTTTTCTAGCTCGATATCAAGTACTATATCGGAAACTTATCTTGACTTTTCATCTGCTGCCCGGCAGGTGGAACAAATATGACCCAACTTATCTCTCTCTGGGCCTGGCTGAGAAAACCTGAAAGCCAGATATCATAGCTCACATTTGGTACGCATTTGGAAGCAAATTATTCCTTTACCTGTATTTTCTTGGCTCCAACGTCATGAACTATGTAATAGTCATCAGCTACCTGTATAATGTCTCCAGGAGCTATCTTTTTATGACTTCTTTTTTTTCTCAGCGCTATCCCAAAAGGATTTTGCTCATCTTGAGCAAATTTTAGCCAAATCCTACCAACATTGAGAATGTTCTTGAATTCACATTCCCAAACCAAATCGTATATTGTATCAAGCGCCTGCCTACTCAATTTATTGTTACTTAGTATTACGGATTGAACATCAGGCTCTCTGCAGAAATAAACTCTTACTTTCATCTTCCTTGCCTTACCTTATACCGTGGGCCAAATAATTCCAACGGCTCTGCCTCGCGCTTTTTGGAAAAATTAACAGAAATCGAAAATTTCTTCCATGTAAGACTGAAGCTGCACTATCGTATTGTAGGCCCATGACTCAATCTGCGATATTAGGTCGACAATATCTTAAAATATGATGTGCTCGTGCTCTGATAATGTCAGATAAAAAGAAAGGCAATTGATTTGAAAAAAAATCCTCACAGGTCAGATGAAGATCAAAATTCCGATCCAAATGAACCACCTGATGACAATAAGCAGTTAAACAAGTGTGAAACAATAGAAGATGGGACAGAAGCATTCATGCAGTGGATGGGTTCGTCTGATAAGAAATCTCTCAAATCAGATAATCCAATTGTTTTGATTAAATTTATCAATGATGTACATACGGTACTATATGACACATCAGTATCAAAGGAAGTTGAAGTAAAGTTATCGTCAGGTATACCGTACTGCAACTATTGTAAATCTGATGATTGTGCGCACGTCGGTTTTACTATCTGCATAGAACAACTAGGCAGGCATAGACGTGATGGTAAGGAAGAAACCATAGAAGAGATTGTCAACAGTTAAATAATAACAAATATCGAAATCCTATCTGAAGTCAATACTTTTCTATATCTCTTTGGTCCTTCCTTTACTTTTAAACCTAGATATTAGATATCCAACATAATAGCTTCAAGAATCTTTACTCCTATTTAGTAATAATATTTTTTGGAATGAATTAAAGAGCTAAACAAAAAATGTCAGTATTTTTTCTATCCATCATTGAACTTTGAGCTTTTATGCGCTCCGTCACAGAATGGTTTATTCTCTGACGCACCACAACGACAGAGAGTATAGTGTTCTTTTGACGCGCCTTCCCCGAATTGGATATTCTCACCAATTAACTCAATTCCTCCAGTAATATGATAAGGTCCATTTTTCAATACCGTAACAATCGGATTTCTTTGTTCCTCTGGATCTCTATATTCAACTCCATCGATAGAGTAACTCAATGCACCAGATGGACATCTTCTCACAACATCAACTATGTCATTCATTTTTGAAGCATCAGGATTAATCCAGGGTCTAGAGCCTAACTTAAAGACAGAAGAAAGATTATTAACACATTCTGCCGCATGTGAGCAAATCTTTCTATTATCATGCACTGTAATTTCTTTTCCAGGATAGTCACGCCTTT
>Ga0193741_1000560_pt1 | contig 11010 bp, 10 predicted proteins | sample L2s2metaG_FD_143059 | JGI IMG/M metagenome (GOLD analysis project Ga0193741, IMG submission 143059) | Soil microbial communities from a riparian zone of the East river system, Colorado, United States - L2s2 | ecosystem: Environmental > Terrestrial > Soil > Riparian zone | place: USA: East River...
GCGACGGTGATCATCAATGACCGTGCCGACATCACCGCGCTGTCAGGGGCTCCCGGTCTTCACGTTGGCCAAACGGATCTATCGCCCGCGGATGCCCGCACGGTGATCGGGCCTTCGCCAATTCTGGGTTTGTCCACGCACACTCGCGAGCAATGGGAGCAGGCGCTGCGGGAACCGATCTCGTACGTGGCGATCGGACCCGTGTTCGGAAGCGTGACGAAGCAAACCGGGTACGACGCAATCGGCCTCTCGACGGTCACCGAAGTGGCGACCGCAGCGTCCGCCAGGGGCCTGCCGACGGTGGCGATCGGCGGCATCACGATTGAGAATGCCGTTTCTGTAATCGCCGCTGGAGCTGCATCCGTGGCGGTGATTGGCGATCTTCTCAAAGGCGATCTCGAGGCACGCTGCCGCGCGTTCATCCAACGCCTCAAATAACGGGCAACGGCTGAGCACTTTCCCCGATCCATCGGCGATGCGATCAGGGTAAAGTCTTCGGACGGAGTTTGCCCCTTATGCATACAACACAGATCTGTAAAGGCGTCGCGGCTGCTTTGTTCATTGCCGCGGTCGGATTCACCACTACCAATGAACCGGTCGCCGCGAGCGGCGCACCACAAAAAAAAGCGACGGCGCCGTCCTCGCTCGCGTTGCGCGCGGAACGCTGCGCGGTCGACGCGACACCCGCCGATCAACTGGCGCTGATCGAACAAGCCGCCAGCAAGGCGAACGATCCCGGTGGCGTCGTCACGATTCCCGTCTACTGGCACGTCGTCACGACGTCTCGCGGAGTCGGCGATGTGAGCGCGCTGATTCCCGAGCAGATGCGCGTGTTGCGCGACGCCTATGCCGGCAGCAAGTTCGCGTTTGATTTGAAGGGCGTCGAGGTCGTGGCGAACAACACGTGGTACTTCGGCGCGGCCGGATCGGCCGATGAAGTGGCGATGAAGAACGCGCTTCGCAAGGGCGGTCCGGAGACCCTGAACATTTACACGAACAACGGTGATGTCTATCTGGGCTGGGCGACGCTGCCGTTCTATTACAAGTTCGGGCCGAGCTATGACGGCGTCGTCCTGTGGTGGGCGTCGCTGCCCGGCACCGGCCTGGCGGGTGACACGCCCGAGGAACCGGATGGCGTCCTGACCTACGACCAGGGCGACACCGGCACCCACGAAGTCGGACACTGGCTCGGTCTCGAGCACACCTTCGGACCGGGCAATGGCTGCACGACTCCCGGCGACTACATCAAGGACACGCCCACTGAGGCCGAGCCGCAGTTCTTCTGCGTGCAGCGTGACAGCTGCGTCGGCTCGCCGTTCCCCGGTGACGATCCCATCACCAACTTCATGGACTACGTCGACGACGTGTGCATGGACAACTTCACGGCCGAACAGACCAAGCGGATGCGGAAGCACTGGCACGCGTTCCGCGACAAGAAGACGCGGAGCTAGCCAGACCTTCCACGCATGCGGTTAGCGGGAGCGCGCACATTCGTGTGCGCGCTCGATTGCGCCCGTTCCATCGGGTATTCGAATGTATAATTCTGCCGCTACAGGCGCACTGCACACCCGACTGGAGGGACGTTGGCCGGCTCATTGTTTCGTCTCAAATCGATAGATAGCCTGCTCGAGAGTGCCCGGGAAACCGGCGACAAAACATTGAAGCGGACGCTCGGTCCCGGCGCGCTCGTCGCGCTCGGCATCGGGGCCATTATCGGCGCGGGTCTCTTCGTCCGCACGGCCGCCGCGATCGCGGAACGATCGGGACCGTCGGTCACGCTTGCCTTCCTGGTGGCCGCTGTGGGTTGCGCGTTCGCCGGACTGTGCTACGCCGAGTTCGCGTCGATGATCCCGATTTCCGGCAGCGCCTATACCTACTCCTACGCCACGATGGGAGAGCTGGTCGCGTGGATCATTGGCTGGGACCTGGTGCTCGAGTACGCGGTCGGCGCCGCCACCGTCGCGATCGCGTGGAGCGAGTACGCAAACAGGGTGCTGCAGTTCGTCGGTATGGAGATCCCGTACCAGTGGTATCACTCTCCATTTGAGACATCGGCGAACGGCGTGACGGGGATCATGAACATTCCCGCCATCGTGATCCTCGCGATTCTCTCCCTCCTGCTGATCCGCGGCATCCAGGAATCCGCGTGGGTCAACAACCTCATCGTCATCCTGAAAGTGTCGATCGTGCTCGCGGTGATCGTGGTCGGCTGGGGATTCATCAATCCGGCCAATCACACGCCTTTCATTCCGGAGGCGACGACCTATGTCACTCCGCAAGGCGTGACGCACCAGTACGGCGGCATCATGGGCATCCTCGGCGCGGCCGGTGTGGTGTTCTTTGCGTTCATCGGCTTTGACGCCGTGTCCACGGCCGCGCAGGAATGCAAGAATCCAAAACGCGACATGCCGATCGGCATTCTCGGCTCGCTGGTGGTCTGCACGATCCTCTATGTGCTGTTCTCCTACGTCCTGAGCGGTGTGGCGTCGGTAGAGGACTTCCGCACGCAAGGCAGGGAGGCGTCGGTTGCGTTCGCCATCTCGACCTACATGACGGGCTACGAGTGGTTGTCGAGACTGGTGACCGTGGCGATTCTCGCCGGCTTCTCATCGGTCATCCTCGTGATGCTCCTCGGCCAGTCACGGGTCTTCTATTCGATGAGCCGCGACGGCCTGGTCCCGCCGGTCTTCTCCGACATCCACCCGCGATTCAAGACGCCGTGGAAGTCGAACATGATCTTCTTCGTGCTCACCGCGATCTTCGGCGCCTTCATTCCGGGGGACGTCGTTGGCGAGATGACGAGCATCGGCACGCTGTTCGCGTTCATGCTGGTGTGCGCCGGCGTGTGGATCATGCGCGTCAGACGGCCCGATATTCAGCGCGGGTTTACGGTTCCGACGCTGCCGCTGGTCGCCGTCCTCGGCATCTTCAGCTGCGGCGCGATGATCTACGGGCTCGGGTGGACGAACTGGGTGCGGCTGGCGGTGTGGCTGGTGATCGGCCTGGTGATTTACTTCGGCTACAGCCGCAGCCACAGCAACCTCGAGAACACCCGCGCATGATCGGGTGTCGATAGGACGTGCGGCGCCCGTCGACCGCGGTCGGTGGATGCGGCGGGGCCGTTATGTGTTGTTCGTCGTCGCCGCCTTGTTGGGCGGGTACCTCACGTCCAGAATCCGGATCGTGAGCGTCGTCGCGTTGCTCGTGGCGCTCGACGCCGGCGTCCTGATCTATTGGTTTCATGTTCGACCCAGACGGGGCGTGCCGCCGGGCCGGCCAGTGCCGCGCACATCGATGCGCGCGCTGGCCGACGTGATCAGCGTGACGGGTGTGCTGCTGATCGTCAGTGCGCTGTGGATCACGATCCTGGGTGTGCTGACGCAGTTCGGGATCACGAGCGAGACCACGGCGGATTGGCGTGCGCTGGCGGCCAGCGGCTTCCAGGTGAGGCCCGATCAACCGGTCTCGTTTGGCGCGCGCGGCCTCGTCGTGGCTGCGGCGGTGTGGGTGGTTGGTTTTGGCCTCGCGAAGGCGTCGGGAGAAAAGGCATAGCGCGACGATTAGATGGTGTGGCGTGTGCGGCGCGCATTCGTGAGGATGTCGCGCCGCGCATTGCCGCGTTTCAGCAGCGTCACGGCCGGCCCCCCGGACTGGGCGTGGTGCTCGCCGGACAGAACCCTGCCTCGGAAGTCTACGTTCGCAATAAAATCAAGACGGTGGGCGGCGCCGGGTGCCGGGCCGAGCTGTTCCGGCTCGACGGCTCGGCGACACTGGACGAAGCGCTGGCGCTGGTCGGCCGGCTGAACCGCGACGAGGGGATCGACGCCATCCTGGTCCAGTCGCCGCTGCCGGACGGCATGGGAGCGGATGCCGAAGAGCGGGTGTTCGACGCGATCGACCCGGCGAAGGATGTCGACGGGTTTCACCCGTATAACGTCGGCCTGCTGGTGCAGAAGCGGCCGGCGCTGGTGGCGTGCACGCCGCTCGGCTGCATCGAGCTGCTCGAGCGCGAGGGCATCCCGATAAAGGGGAAGCACGCCGTCGTGATTGGGCGCAGCGACATCGTCGGCAAGCCGATGGCGATGTTGCTGCTGCATCGCGACGCGACCGTGACCGTGTGCCACTCGCGGACCGTCGACTTGCCGTCGGTGGCCCGGACGGCGGATATTCTGGTGGCGGCGATCGGGCGGCCGGCGTTCGTGACGCGCGAGTTCGTCACGCCGGGCGCGACGGTCGTGGACGTCGGCATCAACACGCTGACGTCGAAGGCCGACGTCGAGCGGATTTTTCCGGAGGGCAGCCGCAAGCGCGCGGCGTTCGCCGAAAAGGGCAGCGTCCTCATCGGCGATGTCCATCCAGACGTCGAAGCCGTCGCCGGCGCGATGACGCCGGTGCCGGGCGGCGTTGGTCCATTAACCGTCGCGATGGTGCTCAGAAACACCGTCACGGCCGCGGAACTTCGAGCTCAGGGAAAGGCGGGGATGTGATCCGGAAGATTGCGCTGACGGGCGGAATTGCGACGGGGAAGACGTACGTCGCGTCTCGCATGCGCGAGGCCGGAATTCCCATGGTGGATGCTGACCTGCTGGCCCGCGAAGTGGTGACGCCGGGATCACCGGCGCTGGCCGCCATCCGCAAGCGGTTCGGTCCCGACGCGGTGCGGCGCGACGGCACCATGGACCGCGTGAGGGTGGCGCAAATTGTCTTCAAGGACAAGCGCGCCCGCCTCGATCTCGAAGCCATCATCCATCCTGCGGTCATCAAAGCCATCAACGAGTTCTTCGCGGCGCTGCCCAAACGCACCCCGTTTGCGGTTGCCGATATCCCGCTGGTCTACGAGACCGGACGCGAAAAGGAATTCGATGCGGTCGTGGTCGTGGCCTGCCCTCGGGAGATGCAGCTGCAGCGGCTGATGGAGCGTAACAAGCTGTCGAAGGAAGATGCCGAGAAGCGGCTGGCCGCGCAGCTGCCGATCGATCAAAAGGTCAAGAAGGCGACCTATGTGATCAACAACGTTGGCAGCTTCGAAGACACCAACGCGCAGGTCGACGATCTGATCAAGAAGCTGACAGCGAAGTAGGGACCATCCGCCTGAAGGCGGATGCTACATCTCTACTGTCGCTTCTTTGGCTGGAGCAATCCGTTCCTTGACGAACGAGTTCCACTCGTGACAGTGCGGGCATTGCCACAGCAGATCGGTGCTGCGGTAATGGCACTTGAGGCAGACGTGCGGGTCGAGGAAGAACACCGACGAGCGCGCCGACTCGATGTAGCGCTGCACCAGCGCGCGATTCAGATCGAGCTTCAGCAGCACATTCCAGATCGCCTGGTGCCCGGGAAGGCCGTGCGGGTTCTGTTCGAGCGCCGCAATCAGGAACTCGAATGACTCCGTGTTGCGATCGCGCGCGGCGAGGTGTCGGCCCATGGCCAGTCGCGCGCGCCAGTCCTGCGGGTTCGCGGCGATCAGGCGCTGGCAGCGCTCTTCGAAGCGCTGCGGCTGCCCGTGTTGCTCATAGAGACGTTCGAGCCGATCGAAGGCGAGATAGGCCCGCTCGGGCGAGCGCGCCATCAAGCCGTCCCATGCGGCTTCGGCGCCCGTGAGGTCGCCTTCGAGGAAGCGCACGTCGCCAAGATTCAGGTAGGCCGGCGTGGTATCGGGATCCTGCTCGATCGCCGACTGGAAGTGCCGCGCCGCGTGGCCGCGATCGCCGTGTCGCAGCGCCTCGGTGCCGAGCTCGTTCTCGAGAAACGCGAGGATCGCCTGGTTGCGCGGCTGCGTGTCGGGACCGCTCAGCGCCACCAGCTGCTTGCGAATGCGATGCGCATCGGCCCACTGGTGCTGCTCCTCGTGGAGCTTCTGCAGGTAGAGCAGCGCGTACTGGTTCGACGGATCCATGCGGATCACTTCGTTGAACGCTTCGAGCGCGCGATCGACGAATCCGCCGCGCTTGAAGTCGAGGCCGAGGCACAGCAGGATGTAGGCGTGCTCGATCTTGGTCAGCTTCGGCCGCTGCAACAGCGCCTGGTGCACCTGGATGGCGCGCGCGACCTGGCCGCGCTCGCGATGCACGTTGCCGAGAATCAGGTGGATCTCGAGGGCGTCGGAGTCGACGCGGGCCGCCTGGCTCAGCTCCTCGATCGCCAGATCGATCTGGTTCGACACGAGGAAGTTCAGGCCGAGCACGTAGTGATGCGACTCGCGCGCGCGGCGGCGGTCGATCCACTTGCCGTCGCGCAGCTTGTAGCGTTCCCAGGCCTTGCCGATCGCGAGGCCGAGCAGCAGCGTGACGAGCGCGGCGAGCAGCGGGAGGGAATCGCCGAAATTCACGGCGTTAAACCAATCCCGTGCGCCAGAGGTCGTGCAGGTGCACGACGCCCTCGACGCGGCGATCGGCGTCGATCACCACGATCGAGGTGATCTTGCGCTGCTCCATCATGGCCAGCGCCTCGACCGCCATCGTCGAGTTCGGAATCGCGACCGGGTTCGGCGTCATGACGTCGCGCGCGGTGAACTCGCTGATGTTCGGCGCCACTTCCATCTTTCGCCGCAGGTCGCCGTCGGTGATGATGCCGGCGAGCCGGCCGTCCTTCTCGACGACCGATGTCATGCCGAGGCCCTTGCGGGACATCTCATAGATCACGTCCTTCATCGTCGTATGCAGCTGCACGACGGGCAAGGCGGCGCCGGCGCTCATTAACTGCTCGACGCGCATCAGGCGCTTGCCAAGCTTGCCGCCCGGGTGAAGGTTGGCAAAGTCCTCGGGCTTGAAGCCCTTCTCGACGAGCACGGTCATCGCGAGCGCGTCGCCCATGGCGAGCGCCGCAGTGGTGCTCGCGGTCGGCACGAGGTTCATCGGGCAGGCTTCTTCGGACACGCTGCAGTCGAGCGCGACATTCGCGGCCTGCGCCAGCGTCGATGTCGGACCGCCGGTGAGCGCGATCAACGGCGCTCCGATCCGCTTCAGCGTTTCGAGCACGCGCGTCAGCTCCTCGGTCTCGCCGCTGTACGACATCGCGATGACGACATCGTCGCTCTGGATGACGCCGAGATCGCCGTGCCCGGCTTCGGCGGGATGGAGGAAAAATGCGGGCGTGCCCGTACTGGCGAGCGTCGCCGCGATCTTGCGGCAGATGATGCCGGACTTGCCCATGCCGGTGACCAGCACGCGGCCCTTGCAGCGGACGATCAGCGACACTGCTTCGGCAAAGCGATCGTCGAGGCGGTCGACGAGCGCGAGCACCGCGGCCGCCTCGGTCTGCAGGACCTTGCGGGCGAGCGTGAGATCAGGCATTGCGGACGATCTTATCAAGGGCGACCAGGCGGCGGAGGAAGGGCTCGAGGCGATCGAGCTTGAGGGCGTTGGCGGCGTCGCTCCTGGCGCGGCTGGGCTCCTCGTGCACTTCCATGAACACGCCGTCGACGCCCGCGGCCACGCCGGCCTGCGCCATCGGCTCGAGGTACTCGGCGAGGCCCGCGGTGACGCCGTCGCCGGCCCCGGGCAGCTGCAGGCTGTGCGTGACGTCGAACACGACCGGGTAGCCGAGCGCGCGAAGCATCGGGAACGATCGCGGATCGACCACGAGGTTGTTATAGCCGAAGGAGGCGCCGCGCTCGGTCACGATCACGTTGTGGTTGCCGCTGTCGGTGACCTTCGCGATCGCGTGTTTCATGTCCTTCGGCGCAAGGAACTGACCCTTCTTGATGTTGACGGTGCGTCCGGTTTTCGCAGCGGCAACGATGAGATCGGTCTGCCGCGACAGAAACGCGGGGATCTGCAGGATGTCGGCGACCTTCGCGGCGGGCGCGGCCTGACTCGCGTCGTGAATGTCGGTGAGGATCGGCAGGCCGGTGCGCTCCTTGACCTTGCCGAGCACGCGCACACCTTCCTCGAGACCGGGACCGCGATATGACGTGAGCGATGTGCGATTCGCCTTGTCGAAGGAGGCCTTGAAGACGACCGGCACGCCGACACGCTTCGCGATCTCGGCGATCGCGACGGCGATGTCGATCGCGTGTCCCTCGCTCTCGATGACGCACGGCCCGAGGATGAACGCGAGCGGGTGGCCGGTGCCGAAGGACACGGCGCCCGCCGAAACGGGCGTCACGGACTGCACCTACACCTCACTCTTGCTGACGCGGACAGCGGCCTGGTCGTGCGCTCCCTGTTTCTGCCGCTTCGACGCCTCGACGAAGCTCGCAAACAGCGGATGCGGCTTCAACGGGCGCGACTGGAATTCCGGATGGAACTGCACCGCGACGAACCAGGGGTGGCTCGGCAGCTCCGCGATCTCGACGAACTTGCCGTCGGGCGATCGGCCCGAGATGCGCATGCCTTTCTCGGCGAGCGCGGGCTCGTAGAGGCAGTTGAACTCGAAGCGATGCCGATGGCGCTCGTGGATCAGATCGGTGCCGTAAATCTTCCGCGCCAGCGATCCGGACGCCAGATCGCACGCATAGCGGCCGAGGCGCATGGTGCCGCCCAGTTCGTCCACGCCGAGCAGATCGCGCAGCTTGTAGATCACCTTGTGCGGCGCGGCCTCATCGACTTCGGTCGAATCGGCGCCGTCGAGCCCGCACACGTTGCGGGCGTATTCGACCGTCGCCCACTGGAACCCGTAGCAGATGCCGAAGAAGGGGATGCCGTGCTGCCGCGCGTACTCGGACGCCTTCATCATGCCGCGCGTGCCGCGCGATCCGAATCCGCCGGGCACGAGGATGCCGACCGAGCCGTCGAGCAGGCGCGAGCCGCCTTCCTGTTCGAGCGCTTCGGACTCGACCCACTGGATGTTGATGCGCACGCGATTCGCGAAGCCGCCGTGATACAGCGCCTCGTTCAGCGATTTGTAGGAATCCTCGTAGCCCGTGTACTTGCCGACGACGTGAATGGTGATCTCGTCTTCGGGATTCCTGATCCGATGAACGAGCTCCTCCCACGGCTGCATGTGCGATTCGTTCGGCGGCAGGTGCAGATACTTGAGGATCACCGAGTCGAGGCCCTCGTCGCGGAGGGCGAGCGGGACTTCGTAGATCGTCTGCACGTCCCGCGCCGTAATCACCGCTTCCTCGTTGACGTCGCAGAACAACGCGATCTTCTGCTTGATGTCGCGCGCCAGGATGCGATCGGTGCGGCACAGCAGGATGTCGGGCTGGATACCGATCGACCGCAGGTCACGCACGCTGTGCTGCGTCGGCTTGGTCTTCAGCTCGCCGGCGGCGCCGATGTACGGCACCAGCGTCAGGTGCACGTAGATCGTGTTCTCGCGCCCGACGTCCTGGCGGAACTGGCGAATGGCTTCGAGGAACGGCAGGCTCTCGATGTCGCCGACCGTGCCGCCGATTTCGACGAGCACGACGTCCGCATCGCGTCCCACCTGGCGGATGCAATCCTTGATCTCGTTGGTGATGTGCGGAATCACCTGCACGGTGCGGCCGAGGTAATCGCCGCGCCGCTCTTTCTGGATCACCGACATGTAGATCTTGCCGGTCGTCCAGTTGCTGTTCCGCGTCGCGGTCATGCTCGTGAACCGCTCGTAGTGGCCCAGGTCGAGGTCCGTCTCGGCGCCGTCGTCCGTGACGTAGACCTCGCCGTGCTGATACGGGCTCATCGTGCCCGGATCGACGTTGATATACGGATCGAACTTCTGCAGGGTGACCTTGTAGCCATGGCCTTCGAGCAGGGCGCCGATCGACGCCGCCGCCAGGCCCTTGCCGAGCGACGACACCACGCCGCCGGTCACAAAGATGTATTTCGTTTGGCGCACGCTGTTTTCCATGAGGTCTCAGGTCCGGGAAGAGGCCATCATCATCTGACGAACACGTTCGAGGTCTTCGGGGGTATCCACGCCGGCGGCGACGTGCCGGGTCTCGACGACGCGGATGCGAATGCCAAGGGCGAGGGCGCGCAGCTGTTCCAGCGACTCCTCGATTTCCAGCGGAACGGCAGGGGTCGCGGCTAACTTCAGCAGGGTTTCCCGCCGATACACATATAGCCCCACATGCGCACGCGCCACAGAAGGCGCAGACGATCCCAGGGCCACAGAAGGCGCAGAACGCCCAGAGGCTGGGATCGGGGCTCGGGAAAAATACAAGGCATCACCCTGCAGATTGGTGACGACCTTTACGACGTGAGGACTCTTGAATTCTTCGAGGCTTTGGAACGGCCGGCTCAACGTGCTCATCTCGACCGAGGTGTCGGCGAGCAGCGGTGCGATGGCCGCATCGATCGTTTCGGACTCGATCAACGGCTCGTCACCCTGCACGTTGACGACGGCGCGGCAGGCGAGGCCGCTGATGGCCTCGGCGATGCGGTCGGTGCCGCTGACGTGGTCGGCGCGCGTCATCAACGCGGCGCCGCCAAACGCCCGCACAGCAGTGGCGATGCGTTCGTCGTCGGTCGCGACGATCACCGCGTGCACTCGCGACGCCGCCGCGGCGCGCCGATACACGTGCTCGATCATCGGCTTGCCGGCGATGTTCGCGAGAATTTTTCCTGGGAGACGGGTGGAATGGAACCTCGCGGGAATGACAGCGAGGACCGACGATTCAGTCAGCGTGAATGGCAGACGCTCGACCGAATTGGGGTGCACGACGAATCATACCACAGTGTATTGCGGTGATCGTCTCACGCGAGGCGTGATTTCCGTGGTCGTGATTGCGTATCCTGTAGTCCTAAATCTGTAATGGCGGTCACCCTCACCACGCGGTCCGTCGGCGTGCTGGTTTCAGCGGCGCTCGCAGCCGGATGGCTCGGCGCGACGTTGACGCACGACCCTGCGCCCGCGCAATCGCCGCGCAGCTCGATCACGACGCGATCCACGGACGTCGCGCCGGTGCCGCACGCGGAAAAACTGCGCGAGCGAATGGCGGAACCGCCGCTGCCAAGCCGCGGACGGAATCCGTTCGTCTATGGCGCGCGGAGCGCGTCGATCCGCGATCACCAGCTGCATGGCAATGAATCCCCAGTGGCCGTGGCGCTACCGGCGATGCCGCTGGCGCCGCCGGTGCCGACC
>Ga0193741_1000561_pt1 | contig 11005 bp, 9 predicted proteins | sample L2s2metaG_FD_143059 | JGI IMG/M metagenome (GOLD analysis project Ga0193741, IMG submission 143059) | Soil microbial communities from a riparian zone of the East river system, Colorado, United States - L2s2 | ecosystem: Environmental > Terrestrial > Soil > Riparian zone | place: USA: East River...
GGCGTCACGCGCGGCGGGGCCCAGGTGGCGGGTGGCGTGGATCAAAAGGACATCGAGCTGGCGTCCGACCTGAATTACGTGCGCGGCATGCACACCATCCGCACCGGCATCGAGCTCGAAGGCCGTCACTATCGGACCGACAGCGTCTCGAACTATCTGGGTACGTATGTGTTTTCGAACGGCGAGTCGTTCCTGAATGGCAACCCGCGCAACTTCACGCAGCGCATCGGTGATCCGCTGATCGTCTACTCGCACCTCCAGGGGGCCGCCTATGTGCAGGACGATCTGCGGCTGCGCCCCAACCTGACGTTCAGTCCCGGCCTCCGCTACGAGCTGCAGACGCACGTGCACGACCCGAGCGGATTCGGTCCGCGACTGGGCCTGACCTGGGCGCCCGGGAAGAATGGACGCACGACGATCCGCACCAGTTATGGAATTTTCTACAACTGGCTTGGCTCGAACGTCTACGAGCAGACCCTGCGCGTCGACGGCGTGCGGCAGCGGGAAATCAACATCCAGAATCCGTCGTTTCCGAATCCCGGCGGCGATGCCACGGTGAGCGCCAGCAACAAGTACATCCTCGGCGACATCCGGATGGAGCGCATTCATCGCTTCAGCGCGGCGATCGACCGCACCATCACGCCGAAGGTTCGCACCAGCGTCACGTTCGCGACGGGCCGGTACAGCCACCAGTTGCGCGGCGTCAACCTGAACGCGCCGGTGCGCGGCGTGCGGCCCGATCCTGAATTTGCCAACGTGATTGAGGTGACGCCGGACGCGTCGATGGAAACCTACGACCTGGTGCCTGACCTGAGCGTGAATTTCGCCGGCGGGATCCGCAACGCCGACCGGGAGAAATGGAATCCGAAGCGGACCACCATCCGCTTCAACTACCGTCATCGCCGTTCGTACAACAACACGGACGGCTCGTTCAGCGTCTCGCCCAGCGGCACGCTCGACGATCAGTGGGGCCCGGCCGGCGGCGATACGCGCCACCGCCTGCGCGCGTCGCTGTCGACGCAGGCGTATCGCAATCTCAACGCGCAAATGAGCTGGGATGCCAACAGCGGCTCGCCCTATACGATCACGACCGGCATCGACGAGAACGGCGATTCGATCTTCAACGACCGGCCGTTCCGCGTGCCGCGCAACAGCGTGCGGCTGCCGTGGCGCTCGACGATTTCCGCGAACGTGTCGTACCTGATTCCGATCGGCAAGGCGCCGGTCGCGGACGGCGGCAGGCCGGGGGCGGGTGGGCGTCCTGGACCTGGCGGGCGTGGCGGCGGACGCCAGAAGGGCATCACGATCAGCGTCTCGGCGCAGAACCTGACGAACCGCTACAACTACTCCGGCTTCAGCGGCGTGATGACCTCGGCGTATTTCCTGCAGGCGACCAGCGTGTCGAACCCGCGGCAGGTCGACGTGTCGCTCCGTTTCAACTTTTAGTTTTTCGCCTGCGTTTCCCTCGCGCGATCTCGGTCGTCAGCGCATCGAGCTTGCGATTCCAGAAGCCGCGAAACCGCTCCAGCCACACGTCAACTTCCTGCATCGCCGCGCCATCGACCGAATAGAGGCGGCGCGTGCCGTCGATGCGCACCGACGCGAATCCACTCTCGCGCAGCACCTTCAAGTGCTGCGACACGGCCGGCTGCGAGATGTCGAACTCCTTCTGGACGATCGACACGACTTCGCCCGACGCGTGCTCGCCGCCGGCGAGCAACTCGAGGATGCGGCGCCGCACCGGATCACCGAGCACATCGAACGCATGCATTTAGGATCCGGTGAAGGCGGCCGTGGTGCGATCGGCCGCGGCCTTCGCCGCATCAGGATCGGCGCCGCCGGCAATCGCGGCGACGCGCCACAGATCGCTGGACTGCCGGACGAAGGACTTGCCATCCTCCGACATCATCCACTTCATGCCTTCCTCCGAGACGGTCGTCGAACCTGTCTCGAGATGTGTGCCGAGGCCAAGAATCATCAGGTCCCAGCCGACGCCGGTCGCGCCGGGGCCGAACTTTTTCCAGTGATCGTTGACGGGCGAGATGTGCTCGACCGTCAAGCGTGCCGAGTGGGGCGTGACGGCTTCGACCCTCGCGTCAACCCACATGATCTCGCCGCCGTATTCCCACGTGACGTAGAGATGCTTCGGCGGCTGGCAGATCAGAATCTTGCCACCGGCATTGCCCTGCAGCTGATAGCGGCCGCCGAGCCGCAAGTCACCGGTGATGGGCAGAAGCCATCGCGGCAGGCGATCCGCCGTCGTGATCGCTTCCCACAAATCCTCCGCCGGCGTGGAATACGTTTGCGCGATCATCACGACCTGGACCGGCTTCCCTTCATGCTCGCGCGCGCTGACTCCCCTCGTCACCGCGCCCAACTGGCGTCCGATATCGATCTGCATAACAGGTAAATATAATTAATAACTTATATAAGTCAAGCATTTTGATCTGAGCCTTCTCTGCCTTCTGTGGCCCTGGTATTCGGTGGCCCCCTTGCCAAACTAGGAGAGTCGCTCTAGACTCCTAGTCAAGCTAGGAGAGGACACTACGAGAGACATGGCCAAGAATCCCGAACTGCTTCCCGGAACGCTCGACATGCTGATTCTGAAAGCGGTCTCGCTGAAGCCGCTCCACGGCTACGGCATCCTCCTGCGCATTCAGCAGATTTCAGGTGAAGCGCTCAGCGTGCCACAAGGCTCACTCTACCCGGCGCTCTATCGCCTCGAGCACCAGGGGCTGATCGCCGCCGAATGGGGCGAGAGCGAAAACAGGCGCAAGGCCAAGTTCTACACGCTGACCGCGACCGGCCGTCGCCGTCTCAAGGAAGAAACGGCGGAATGGAACAAGCTCGCGTCCGCCATCGGCGCCGCGCTCGGCGCCACGCCTGACGAGGTGTAAATCATGTGGTCCCGTCTTCGTTCGCTCGCCGGCATGCTCTTCCGTCGCGATCGTTTCGAGAGCGAGATGCGCGATGAAGTCCGCTTCCACATCGAGGCCCGCGCCGAGGACCTGGCGCGCGCCGGGTTGTCGCCCGCCGATGCGATGCGGCAGGCCCGCATCGAATTCGGCACCGTGGACGCGATCAAGGATGACTGCCGGCAGTCGCGCGGCGTCCGCTGGCTCGACGAGATCAGCAACGACCTCCGCTATGCGCTGCGGCTGATGGCGAAGACGCCCGGCTTCACCGCCGCGGCGATTCTGTCGCTGGCGCTCGGCATCGGCGCCAACAGCGCGATCTTCAGCCTGATGGACGCGGTCATGCTACGCACCGTGCCGGTGAGCTCGCCGAAGGATCTCGTCTTCTTCGCGCACGGCAAGGGCGAGCGTGTCGGCGCCAGCTCGAACTACCCGTTGTTCGAGCGCTATCGCGCGATCGACGGCGTCTTCAGCGGCGTCACGGCGTATAGCCCCACCGGATACAAGTTCACCACCAACGACGGGCTCGAAAACGTCACCGGCCTCTGGGTCAACGGCACATTCCACGGCGTGCTCGGCGTGCCGATGGCGATCGGCCGCGGCTTCAGCGCCGAATCCGATCAACCGACCGACACGCCGAGCGCGGTGATCAGCGACGCGTTCTGGCTGCGGCGCTTCGGCCGCGATCCGAGCGTGCTGGATCGCACCATCACGCTCGACGGCCGTGCGGTCGCGATCGTCGGCGTCACGGCGCCGGAGTTCACGGGACTGATCCCCGGAACGAATCCTGACGTGACGATGCCGATCGCCGTGCGCGCGATCACCGACCCCCACTATCTGCAGATGCACGATACGTGGACCGACCTCACGATCGTCGGCCGCCTCGAGCCCGGCGTCACCGCGACGGCGGCGCTCGCGCCGGTGGACGTCGTGCTCCAGCAGTACATGTCGGAAGACGAGAACAAATGGATCGTGAAGATGAATCCCGAAGCCTTCGCGAACGCCGTGCTGGTGCCGGCGGCGCACGGCTCCGGCGTGCTGCGGCGTCAGTACGAAACCGCGCTCAACGTGCTGATGGGCATGGTCGCGATCGTGCTGCTGATCGCCTCGGTCAACGTCGCCAACCTGCTGCTGGTGCGGAGCGCCGCTCGATCGAAGGAGGTCGCGATCCGCATGTGCGTCGGCGGCGGCCGGGCGCGCTTGATCCGCCAGTTCCTGACCGAAAGCCTGTTGCTCGCGACGCTCGGCGGCGCCCTGGCGATCGTCTTCGCTCAATGGGGCACGGCGGCGATCATGAGCCTGTTCAACGCCGCCGAAACGCCGCTGCTGATTGACGTGTCGCCGAACACACGAGTGTTGATGTTCACCGCCGGAGTCTCACTCGTCACCGGCGTCGCGTTCGGGCTGTTTCCGGCGTTCGCCTCCACGCGCGTCGACCTCACGCCGGCGCTCAAGGACGTCGCCTCGACCCGCCTCTCGCGCCGCTGGTCGCTGTCGCACGGGCTCGTCGCCTCGCAGGTCGCGCTCAGCATCGTCGTGCTGGTGGTTGCGACGCTGCTCGTGCGCACGCTCTACAACCTGAAATCGCTCGACGCCGGCTTCGCGGGCGGCAACCTGCTGCTGGTGACGCTCGATACGTCTGGCACGCCGATTCCCGAAGCGTCCCGGGTCGCGACCCTTAACGCGGTGCTCGAGCGCGTCAAGACGCTTCCCGGCGTGCAGAAGGCATCGCTGTCGCGATCGACGCCAATCCACACGTCCGGCAACGCGCGCGCCCTCGTCATGGCCAACGCCGCCTCCGAAAAGATGGAGGACAACGCGGCGTTCACGAACCCCGTGTCGCCCGAGTATTTCGACACGCTGGGCATCCGCTTGATCCGCGGCCGGGTGTTCACGAACCTGGATACCAGCGACTCGCAGCACGTCGCGGTCGTCAACGAGACGATGGCGAAGTTCTGGGCCGGCGATCGCGATCCCATCGGCATGACCCTCGCGTTCAAGGGCGATCCGAAAGATCTGATCACGATTGTCGGTGTCGTGCAGGACACCCATCAGATGAACCTGCGGGAGGCGCCGCCGCGCACCGTGTATTCGCCGATCACGCAGGCCGAGCAGCCGCCCTCGGGCCTGACCCTCGAGGTCAGGACCGCGCAGGAACCGGCGGCGATCGTCGCCGCGGTCCGCGAAGCCGTGCGCGGCGTGAATCGATCCATCGTGCTCCGCTACGTGCGGACCATCGATCAGCAGATCAACGCGTCGCTCGTGCGCGAACGCGTGCTCGCGACGCTGTCGGGGGGATTCGCGCTGCTGGCGCTCGTGCTCTGCGCGATCGGTCTCTACGGCGTGATGTCGTACACGGTCACCAGGCGCTCGCGCGAAATCGGCATTCGCATGGCGCTTGGCGCGGCGCGAAGCCGCGTGCTCGCGCAGGTCATGTCGCAAACGTTCCTGATCGCGATCGTCGGCACCGCGATTGGCGTGGTCGCGGCGTTTGCCGCCACCAGCACGCTCGCGGCGTTCCTCTTCGGCTTGACGGCGCGCGATCCGTTGACGGTCGCAGTGGTCGCCGCCGCATTGCTGGTGGTCTCCCTCGGGGCGGGGTTACTCCCGGCCCGCCGCGCCGCCACGCTGGATCCGGTGCGGGCGATCAAGGCGGAATAAGATGACAGGACGATGCGGATCATCGTCCTCGGCGCCGGCGCCATCGGCAGTGTCTATGGCGCCAGGCTCTCGAAATTCCACGACGTCACGCTGATCGGCGGCGCCTCACACGTCGCAGCGATCCAACGTGACGGCCTCGTCATGCAGGGCCATGTCTCCGGAACGCTGGCCCTGCCGGCATTCACGACGGTGCCGTCGATCCAACCGGGGACGCTGATCCTGCTGACGACCAAGGTCAACAACAACGTCGCAGCCGTACGTCCGATCGTCGATCGGCTGCCGGAGAACGTGACGATCGTCTGCGTCCAGAACGGGTTGTACTCCGAGGATCTCGTGAAGGACCTGGTCGGCGATCGCGCGCTGGTGCTGCGGGCGATTACGCAGGTCGGCGGCATCCTCGTGAAGCCGGGCGTCGTCGACAACACGGTCGCCGGCTACACGCTGCTCGAATCACACGCGCAATCGCCGGCGATCGCCGCGGTGCTGACCGAGGCCGGCCTCGACGGCCGCATCATTCCGGACATCAAGAGGGAGATGTGGCGGAAGGCGATCTTCAACTGCGTCATCAATCCGACGACGGCGCTGCTGGAATCCGAAGTCGGCGCCATCGTCGATCCGCAGCTGAACTCGCTGAAGCAGCAGATCATCGAGGAGTGTGTTGCGGTCGCAAACGCGGATGGCGTGACGCTCGATGAAGACTTTGTCGCGACGATCGATCGCCTCTTTGCCGGCGCCCGCACGATCGCGTCGATGCGCCAGGACCTGATGAAGGGACGCAAGACCGAGATCGATCACATGAACGGCGCCGTGGCGGACCTTGGCGCGAAATACGGCATCCCCTGCCCGGTCAATGCCGCCCTGGCGACGATGATTCGCTATCTGGAAACGAAGTGACTAGACTATTTCTTCATGCCGGCCACTAATACGTCGCTCAAAGTCCTCAACGATGCAGACCTTCTCGCACAGCTGCGCAAGCTGCGCGAGAAGCAGCCGGTCAAATACACGGCGTTCTACTCGAGCCAGCTCGGCGGCATTGTCACCGACCCGGCATTGATGGTGATTCCCTTCGACGATCACATGGTCCATCGCGGCCACGGCATCTTCGACACCGCGGGCATCGTCAACGGCAGGATCTACGATCTGGATGCGCACCTCGATCGATTCCTCAAGTCGGCCGAGCGCTCGAAGCTGAAGCTGCCGGGCAGCCGCGCCGAGATGCGCGACATCATCATCAAGACCACTGCCGCCAGCGGGCGACGTGACGGCTCGATCAGGTACTGGTTGTCGTCAGGCACCGGCAGCCTCGATCTCACGCCGGTGGCAGGGGCGGATCCGGGCTTCTTCGTCATGATCTTCGCCGGCCTCGTCTATCCGGACAAGTGGAAGACCGACGGCGTGCGCGTCATGACGACGACCTATCCGATCAAGCCGCCGCTGTATGCGATCACGAAGACGACCAACTACCTGCCGAACGTGCTGATGCAGATGGAGGCCAAGGAGAAAGGCTTCGACAACGGCGTCTTCATCGATCACGACGGCCACGTCGGCGAGAGCTCGAACATGAACGTCGCGTTCGTGTCGCAGGACAACGTGCTGGTGCATCCGAAGTTCGATCACATCCTGTCGGGCTGCACCTCGATGCGATTGATCGAGCTCGCGCAGAAGCTGGTGAAGAGCGGCCAGCTCAAGGACGTCAAGGTCGCCCACATCACGATGGACGAGGCGCTGGCGGCGAAAGAGATGTTACTGATCGGCAGCTCGGTGAAAGTTGCCGGCATCGTCCAGTGGGACGATCACAAGATCGGCAACGGCAAGCCCGGCCCGATCGCCTCGGCGCTGCTCGCGCTACTCGAAGAAGACATGCGATCAGGCGATCGCCTGATCGACGTGCCGTACTAAACCTTCGTTATTCGTTTTTTGTTCTTCGTTATTTCTGATCGTACGCGTCAATAAACTTCGAAATCGCGTCGATGTACTGCTGCGACGGCGCCGCACCGGCGGCAATGGCCGTCAGGTGCGTCTTGCCCGGCAGGATCACGTTCTGAAACGTCTGCACTTCCCGCCACAGCCGATGCGTCTTGCGGTACGGATTGTCGAACGATCCGTTGACCGCGAGGATTGGGATCTGCAGCTTCGTCAGATCGACTGACGGTCTCGTCGGTGGCGCGACCGCTGTGGCGGCCGCCGCACTGCCGGCGGGTCTCGCGGCGGCGACGCGCGAACGGAACCGGTCCATGCCCTCCGCGTCGGCGCCCGTCGCCTTCGGCAGCGCATCGTCCATCGCCTCGGCCTCGGCGCGATACGCGGCGTTCGTTTCGTTCATGCCGGAGCCCCCGAAGCCCGCGGTGATGAATCGCTCCGGAATCATCCCCAGCAACGTGCCGACAATGCCGCCGCCCATCGAATACCCATGAATGTGCGCGCGTTGAATCTTCAGGTGATCCATCAGCTCGATCACATCCTCCGCGCGGCCGGATCCACCAGGCGTGGGCTTGTCGCTCTGCCCGTGATTGCGGTTGTCGATCGCCACGACGCGATGGTGTTTGGCGATCGCCGGCGCGATGCCGGTGTTGAACCACATCCGCTGCGCGTTGTCCGAGTATCCGTGCACGAGCACGACCCAGGATCCGCTGTCGCCGTGCGTCAGGTAATGAATCTTGACGCCGTCCCTGGTGGTGAAGGAGCCGTCCTTCTGCCCCACCATCACCGGCGGTGTTGCCGGGCGCGCGGGCGCCGTCGCAGGCTGCTGCGCGGAAACGGTTGCGGTAAACACAAGGCCGATCACGAATGCAAGTCGCATGGTCATAGCGGCAGATTATGCATCAGGACGGCAACGGACTTCTGCCGGGATTACGGAATTCTGCCGGGTCACGGACGTCTACCGGGGACACGGACATCTTCCGGGAAATTCATTCCAGTGAGTCAAAGAGTCTCTCCAATAGCGGTCCTACTCTATGCAGCAAAACGATCGTGTGCTCACATTTCTTCCGATCGAGAAACGAGTTTCGAAAACAAATCTCCAGCTGCGTTTCGAGTTCCGCATGCGAGCCCATCGCGATCGAAACATGATTCTGATACGCCGCTCGCCGCCGCTTCCGCTTCCAACCCCCGGCAGAAGTCCCGCTCGCCGCCTCCCCGGCGGGTCCGCGTACTTCTGTGCTAGCACTATAACGATGCGCAAGCCCGTGTTGAGGCGTGGCCGGACAATTTGGCTGGGACGAAAGCCGGGCGGGCGTTATCCCATCCTCCGCGGGCATCACGAGACGGACGTCGCCATTGTCGGCGGCGGCATGACCGGCGCGATGATCGCCGAAGCCTTCACGCGCGATGGCGTGCGCGTCGCGGTCGTGGAAGCGGCACGCATCGGACACGGCAGCACGGCGGCCAGCACCGCGCTCCTCCTCCAGGAACCTGACTACGATCTGAAAGCCCTGAGCGATCGCTACGGAAAGCGCGTCGGGAAGCGGATCTGGATGCTGAGCCAGGATGCCGCGCGCGATTTCGTCGACACCATTCGCCGTCTGAAGATCACCTGCGATCTCACCATGCGCGATTCGCTCTATTACACGCTTGATGCAGAACGCGCCCGCGAACTGCAGCGCGAATTGAAGCGGCGGCACAAGGCAGGACTGGCGGGAAAGTGGCTCGAACCGGCCGCGCTGTTGCGCGCCGGCGGCATTCACGGCGCCGGCGCGATTCGCACGAGTGGCAATGCGCAATTGAACCCGCTGCAGGCGTGCATCGGATTGATCAAGGCGGCCGCGCGACGCGATGCGGCGATCTTCGAAGGCTCGACGATCAACCGAATCCGATCGATCGGCGACGGCGTTCGCCTGTATTCAGCGAACGGCACCATCGACGCAAAACAAGTCGTGATCGCGACCGGATATGCGACGCGCTACTTCCGTCCGCTCGCCGGCAGATTCAAGCTTCGTCACACTTACGTGCTCGCGACCAAGAGGATCAGCGTGCGCGCGCGCCGCCGGCTGCGCCTGGGCAAGGTGATGTTGTGGGACACCGCGCGGCCGTATCACTATGTGCGCTGGACGAGCGATCGACGGCTGCTGCTCGGCGGCGAGGATCATCCGGTCAAACCCGGCGCACGGCGAGCGTCGCAGTTCGCGGACGCGACATGTTCACTCCGCGAATACTTCGAGGAGTTATTCCCGGCGCTCGGCGATGTCGGCATCGACACGGCGTGGGAAGGGCTGTTCGCGATGACGCCGGACAGCTTGCCTTACATCGGACCGCACCGGCGCTATCCGCGTCACGCATTCGCGCTCGGCTACGGCGGCAACGGCATGACGTTCGCCGCGCTCGCCGCCCGCATCCTCGTCGAGCAGTGGCGCGGCGTGGCTTCCACAGATCACGAGCTGTTCGCATTCAACCGGACGCGGTCCCTCTAATCCTCCTTCCAGGGGTTGTTCGCGAAGATCGGCAGCTCCGGCCACAGCACGCGGCGTGGCATGTCGAGGAAGGCGAAGATCGTGGCGGCGATATCCGAGGCGTAGAGCTTGTTCGGATTATTGCGGCCCGTCTTCCCCATCCAGTTGGTCTGCACTTCCGACGGCAGGATGCTGATCACCCTGATGCCGAAGGGCCGCAGCTCCGCCTGCCAGCACTGGCTGATGCCGCGCACCGCCCACTTGCTGCCGGCGTAGACCGTTCCGCCCTTCGCGCCTTTCGTGCCCGACGTCGACGCGATGTTGACAATGTCGCCGTCGCCCTGCGCTTTCATCATCGGCACCACGCGATTGGTGATGTCGACCATGCCGAAGACGTTGGTCGCGAACAGCGTGCGCATCGCGTTGATGTCGAGCGCGCCGATCTCGGCGTTGTAGCCGAAGCCGGCGTTGTTGATCAGGACGTCGATGCCGCCCATTCCCTTGACGGCCTCGTCGACGACGCGGGCGTTATCGGCGTCGGAGGCGACGTCGGCTTGAATGCCGAGCGCGCCCGTCTCTTTCGCGGTTGATTGAATGTGCGCGTCATTACGGCCGGTGAAGACGACCTGGTGACCGGCCTTGCGAGCGTGCTGAACGAGCGCGGCGCCAATGCCCTGGCTGCCGCCGGTGACGAGAATTCGGCGTGTTTGCATTGCATGATTATCCCCGGTACGGATCACTTCCCCGGCTGGTATCCGCCCCCCGGCGAGTATCATCTTCCCCGGCTTGGAATTATTCCTTTACCAGTTGAGCATCTGGGGGCTCGCGCTCACCGCGCTGATGATCGCCGTGTTCTTCCTCGTCCTCAGCCGGTCCAATCCCAGGGCCGAGATGCGGTGGTGGACCGCCGCCTGGTTCGCCAACGTCGCGGCCGTGACCATCACGCTGATCTTCTGGCTGACGCAGCCGCCGCCGAGCCTGCATCCCATCGTGTTCGCGGTGTATCTCGGCGCGAAGAACGTTTACGTGTGGCTGCTCGTTCGT
>Ga0193741_1000562_pt1 | contig 11003 bp, 8 predicted proteins | sample L2s2metaG_FD_143059 | JGI IMG/M metagenome (GOLD analysis project Ga0193741, IMG submission 143059) | Soil microbial communities from a riparian zone of the East river system, Colorado, United States - L2s2 | ecosystem: Environmental > Terrestrial > Soil > Riparian zone | place: USA: East River...
AGCCGGTCGCAGCACCGAAGACCCACCCGTAACCACCACGACGCGACCCAATGAAACCAGCCCGCCCGTGGCAACCGCGCCGCCCACGATTACCGACCGCGTCTTCACCGGGCCATTCAGCACCCAGATAATCATCACAACGACCACGATTTCGCGGGACTTGACGACGACGTGCGCATCGACGCGAGCGATCTCCGGCACGCTGAAGATCACGTTGCGGGGCGGCGATGCGAGCGGGACGTTCGAGACCGACGGGACGCAGAACGAGATTGCCTTCACGCAGTCACAGTTCTGCCAGGCACGCGGCGGGGCAGGGTTCAGATCGATCGGCAACCTGACCGGCGGGCCCGGCGCATACACCTACACCTTTGAGTCATCAGGGACGGCGCCGACGCCAAATGGCAGTGGAACAGTCACCTCCACAGAAACCACCAGGTTCACTGGCGCGATGTCCGGAGGCGTGATCGCGGGAACCTTGGGGTACCAGCACGTGTCTCAGGGAACGAACAACGAAGGCGGCGTCTCGTCCACCATTGCCGGAAACGGATCGACCAGCGTCGCGGTCACACTTCGCCCATGAAAACCACGCTCGCGACGGCTGCCTTTCTGATCGCCTCATTGCAACCAGGCCTGCCAACCGGGCCGCTCGCGATGCGCGATTTCCGCCTGCAGTTCGATCCCGCCGGCACGTTCTCGCTGACCGGCGAAGGCTGGCCCGCGATGGCGGGCCGCTGGACGATCGCCGGCGCCGAGATCACCCTCGTCAACCAGACCGGCCCGCCGAATTGCGCGGCCGTGGCGGCGAGATACACCTTGAGCAGTGAGGGCGGGCGCGTCGGCCTCGATGCGATCGCCGACGACTGCAAAGTACGGTTGATGATTCTCGATCGCAGCAGGTGGCTGCCGCCTGGAAGCGCGACGGCCGGACCAGAGCGACGCATCGTGCGCACTGCGGGAACGGCGAAGACGCTGCTTCGTCCCGTGACAACAGGCTCGGGAGACTGGCCGTCATTCCGCGGCCGCGAAGCATCAGGCGTCAGCGACAAACAGAATCTGCCGGATACGTGGAATCCCGCGACCGGGGAAAACATCCTCTGGAAAACTCCGGTCCCCGGACTCGCGCACTCGAGCCCGATCGTATCGGGCGACACGATCTTCGTCACGAGCGCGATCTCGAGCCGAGGCAACGCGACGTTCAAGCCGGGTCTGTATGGTGACGGCGACGCCTCCGACGATCGATCGTCGCAGCGATGGATGCTCTACGCGATCGACAAGCGGACCGGGAAGATCCGCTGGGAGCGAATCGCGTCGCAGGGCGAGCCGCGCAACAAGCGCCATATCAAATCCACCTACGCGAGTGCATCGCCCGCCACCGACGGGCGCATCGTCGTCGCGTGGTTCGGATCGCAAGGCATTCATGCCTACGATTTCGACGGCGGCTTGAGATGGTCGGTCGATCTCGGGCGCGTTGACATGGGCGCGTACGACATTCCTGCTTTCGAGTGGGGACCGGCAAGCTCGCCGATCGTCTGGAACGGCCTGGTGATCGTGCAGTGCGACACGCAGGCGGATTCGTTCCTGCTCGCGCTCAACGCCGAGACCGGTGAGACGGTGTGGAAGACCGATCGCAACGAGCTGCCGTCGTGGGGCACGCCGACGATCGTCACGACGCCGGCCGGTCCGGAGCTCATCACCAATGCGTCCAACTTCGTGCGCGGCTACGATCCGAAGACGGGCCGCGAGCTGTGGAAGCTTGGCGGCAGCTCGCAGATCACCGCGCCGACGCCGATCTTCGCCGACGGGTTACATCTGATCGCCAGCGGGCGGCAGCCAGAGCGCCCGGTGTTCGCGGTGCGGCCCGGCGCGCGCGGCGATCTGACGCTCACGAAAGGCGTGACGGAGAACGCGAGCGTCGTGTGGAGCAAGACCGGGCGCGGCTCGTACATGCCGACACCGCTCGCCTATCGCGGCATCGTCTACATCCTCGCCAACAACGGCGTGCTCGATGCGTACGAGCCGGCGACCGGCAAGGAGATCTATCGGCAACGCTTGCCGCTGGTCGGCAGCGGCTTCAGCGCGTCGCCGATCGCGGCGGATGGGAAGATTTATCTATCGAATGAGGATGGCGAGATGTTGATCGTCGAGGCCGGCGCGACGTTCAAGCACATTGGAACGAACTCGGTCGGAGAGATGCTGATGGCGACACCAGCTCTCTCCGACGGAGTCATGTATGTGCGCGGCGTGTCGACGCTCTTCGCGATCGGCCGCCGTTAGAGAGTGCCTACACTGAGGTCTTGCCGAGCACCTGCTTGAAGATCGGCATTGCCTTCTCCATGTCTTCCATGCGGCCGAGCGAGATGCGCGCGTAGCTCTTTTCCATCGGCGGGAAGTCGCGGCCGACCGAAACTCCCAGCTCGCGGCACCCGTCGCGGAACTCCACTGCGGGACGGCGGATGTTGACGAAGATGAAGTTGGTGTCCGACTCCGGCGTTTCGAAGCCCATGGCGCGGAACTGCCCCTGCGTCCAGTCGCGCACGCGCTTGTTCTCGCCCCGCTCCCACTTCATGTGCTCCTGGTCTTTCAGAGCGGCGATGCCGGCCACTGCCTGCAGCTCGCTGATGCTGCCGAGACCCCACGCGCGTCCCACCTTCTGCATCGTCTCGGGCTGGCCGATCGCATAGCCCAGGCGCATGCCCGCCAGGCCGTAGGCCTTGGAGAAGGTGCGCGAGACGAACACGCCTGGCAATTCGAGCGCCAGCTTGGCCATCGTGCACGCGCCCGGCTTGGTTGCGTACTCGAGATAGGCCTCGTCGATCAGGATGCCGGTCTCCGGCGAGCGCTGCTTGATCGTGCGCACCATCGCCTCGACGTCCGCCGACGTTTGCACGGTCGACGTCGGGTTGTTCGGGTTGCAGAGGAACACGAGCCCTGCGCCGAGAGAGGCGCGGATCATGCCTTCCAAATCGAGGGCCAATGATTTCGGGTTCACGGCGATGAACTTCACCGGCGCCTTGATGCGCTGCGCGGTCTGGGCCGGCGAGCCGTACGACGGATCGCCGGTGACGAGCGACTTGTCGCCGTTGCAATAGGCCATGACCGCGGCGGTGAGGATTTCGCCCGACCCGGTGGAGACGATGATGTTATTCGGCTTCGCTCCGTCCATCGCCGCGCACGCATCGACGAACGCGCTGACGTTGGGCGGCGGATAACCGAGGCCGAGATCCCTCGAGGGATGTGCCTTCAAGGCTTCGATGACCTTGGGGCTCGGGCCCCTCAGATTCTCGTTGCTGCTGAGGCGAATCGGGGCTGGGCCGCCCATAGCCGGACGTGCGCCGGCGCGCTGTCCCTGCTCGAGCGCGAAGAGCTCTTCGCGGCCGTAGCCAATGATGTGCGAGGCAGCGGCCACGCCTGCTCCGCCAGCGCCAACTATTCGGACGAACTCACGACGTGAAAGTGCCATACCGCCTCCTATAGATGGCGCATCTTAACACTCCGCGCGGAGCTCGCGCACGGAAGCTGCCCACAATATCCAGCCCGCATAAAGCCGCGGATAGGCCAGCAGGGCCCACCATCCGGCCGTAAAACGCTCGGCCGTGAATTCAAGCGGGACGAGGAGCAGGGCGGCGATCACGACAAATTCGATCACCGTCAGCCGGAGCAGGGCGAGCGGAATCGCCATCAGGACGAAATGCGACTCGGCCGCCGCCGGCTGGGACAGCACCGCCAGCGTGGCGCCCGCGGCGACCCACGGCTCGGCGCGCCGCGATCGCATCGCCAGGAGGAGCGTGACGATCGTCGCAACGCCGATCAGCAGCGGCGGAACGACGAAAGCGATCGGCGCGCAATTCGCGGCGGGTGACGGATTCCATTGCGGATCGGCAACACACAGGTGCCTGGCCAGGCTCAGCGTGGTCTGGTACGCCGTCACCGAGCCTGACGGACGCGCGACGAAGGCGCGGACCTGCGACGGAAAGATCGTCCACATGGTCGCGTCGATGAACGGCGTGATGGCCATCACGACGATCGCCGCGGTGAGGCCCGCGGCTGCCAGCGCGGTCCACCGCTGCCGCGCGATCAACAGGAGAACGATCGGCAGGCCGCTCATCTTGATCGCGAGCAGAGCGCCGAGACCCACGCCCGCGGCGCGATCGCGTCCTGTGATCAACAGCAGCGCCGTTGCCGTGAATACTCCACACACGATCAGGTAGCCCTGCCCGATGCGAAGGTTGGTGAACACCGCCGGCTGCAGCAGCATCAACAACAGGACGGGGATCGAGACATCGCGATTGCGGAGCGCCTGATACTTCACGAGCGCGGCGACGCCGGCGATGAACGCGATGAGCGACACGATCAGCCAGATCGCTCGCGCGGGTTGGGCGTCGAGTCCGGCCAGCGGCAACGCCATCAGCGCCATCGTTGGCGGATTGGGCGTGAAGATTTCGCGTACGCTGCTCTCGGTCAGCTGCTGCACGCGCTCGCCAAACCAGCGATCGTCATAGGCGAGCGGCCCGAGCTCGCCGCTCGCGAGCAGCCGCGACGCGGTGTAATACGCCACGAACCCGTGCGTGATCGAGCCCGCCGAGAACACCGTGAAGATGGCGAGGGCCATCGCGGCGAGCATGCCGGCCAGGGCGCGTCCGTGGCCAGGTTGATGCATCGCCACCGCGGGAATCTTACGTCGTAGGGGCTTGCCCCGCCGAAGCCTTAGGCGAAGGCGGGAACGACGATGATTCCCGCCATGCGTCCGGCCTTTTCTCCTTCGACGCGGTACGAATCGAAGATGTCAGGACGCGACACGGTGCTGAGGGCGCAGAGGTGAACGTGTTCGGCGTCAAGGCCGGCATCGATCAGCTGATCGGTGTTGGCGGCCCAGAGATCGAGAAACAGTTTGTCGCCACGCCGCTTGAACCACCGATCGACGCGGGCCTGCGGATGACCGGCCTCGCGAAACGACGTGATTAACGAGTCGCCGACTTGATAATCGCCCGGCCCAACGCTCGGCCCGATCGCCGCGACGAGATCGGCGGGCTCGGTCCCGAACTCGCGATGCATGGCATCGACGGCGGCCTGCGCGACGCGCGCGCAGCTGCCGCGCCAGCCGGCGTGGATCGCCGCGGCGGCGCCGCGAACGGGATCGCACACGAGAATCGGCACGCAGTCGGCCACCATCACCGCCAGCGCAAGGCCGGCTTCATTCGACACGATCGCATCGCCGTCCGGACGCTGCGTGTGCGCCTGCTCGGGCACCTGACCCCGTTTGAGAATGCGCACGACATTGCCGTGTACTTGCTTGACGCGCATCAAGCGATCGGCGGTCGAGCCCACTGATGTGAGCGCCGCTCGCCACGCGGCGTCATCAGGCAACGCCAGTTGCCTGGACGTAAACAGATGTTGCGCCGCCGCACTGAGCGCGCGGCACCGCAGCGCGTCGCCCCAAGCCTCGCCGGTCCAATGAAATGCGGCGTCCGGCCGCGGCCGCGTCATCGCCGCGCACCGATCCGGCGGCAACCGTAGTTGTCGTCATGCGCGATCGACCCGCAGCCGATCGCGGGTTTTCGCCGGATTTGCGGTGGCATCGACCTTGATCATGCGTCAGTCGGCAACCACACAACAAGGAGACGACAAACATGGTGATCAAGATCCTGCCGAACGACAAAGGGGCGCCGAATGGAAAGCTTGCCGACGCCGAGGTGCATTTCACGGAAGGGGGGCTCGATGGGCTGCGGCTGCTCGGCTTTAGCGTGTGGGAGCGGCGCAGCGGTGTCGGCCGCAACGTCACGTTCCCATCGCGCACCTATTCGGTGAACGGCGAGCGCCGCAACTTCGCGCTGCTGCGGCCGATCAACGGCGAGACCAACGCGCAGAACGCCATGCGGGATCTGGTGCTCCAGGCGTACGCGGAATTCGAATCGCAAGCAGCGGTGGCGAGCTGACTCGCGCACCGGCGGCGCCTGTTGTCGTGCCGTTAATCGCGTAGATCTGCGCTCTGATTTCTTTCGGTCGTCCCGTTTCGAAGATCGGCGACGTCAGGCGTTGGACGAAGCGCGTACCGGTGAAACGCTGGCGGACCTGCGGCAACTCCCAGTCGTCGAAGACGGCGAACACGGGACGGCCCTTGGCTGATAGTTCTGCGATGGCGCCGTCGATTTCGTCGGCATCGATCCAGTCCCACCGCAACAAGGTCGCGGACTGGTAGTACCAGAGGCTGCCGGAATACTGGAGGGTCACGAACACGGCGTCGGGCGGAAGTCCGCGGACAAACTCGGCCACATCCAGATAGCGATGTTCGCTCTGCTGGAGGCCGAAGGCGCCAACACTGCGGGCACGCCCGACGCCCCAACTGGCCACCAGTACGGCCGTCAGCAATACGGCCAGGCCGCGTAGCGGCAATTGCGCGCGGCGGCAGGCCGCGGCGATCACGGCGCTCTCGAGGATCAGTACCAACGGGAGGGCCGGCAGCAGAAAACGGAAATACACCCAGTCCTCGAAGACCAGATAGAGCAGGTAGGTCGTTTGAAGAGCCGCATACAACACCAGACCGCTCCAGGCCACACGTGCCGCCGCTCCCGCATCCATCTCGGGGTCGACCCAGCGGCGCCGAATCACAAACGGCGCGGCGATCGAGACGGCGATCAGCGCGGACTGCACGAACACCGTCCATCGCGAGTAGCGCCCGATGTTCGCGCGGACATGTTCGATCGAGAAAAGTGTCTCGACGGGTCCATACCCCGTGCGCGTCGCGCCACCGAACATCACCTGTTGCAGGTACACGAACGCGGCGGCAGCGATCGCCGGCGGCACCACGAAGACGATGGCTCGCAACCAGGAGGCGCGCGTCCACCCGCCCCACCACACGCTCAGGCCGGCGAGAAGCGGAGCGAGCGCAAACAGGTTCGGACGCACCAGGCACGCGATCGCCGCGGCGGCTCCGCCGAACGCGGCCATCCGGTTCGACTCGTGCGTCAACAGCAGGACCGCGAGCGACCACCAGAACGCGGCGGGCACGTCGCTCATCGGCTGGAGGGACTGAAAGATCAATATCGGCGACGCGCCAACCGCGGCCGCGGCGATCAACGCGGTATCTGGACCGCCCAGCCGCCGCCCGAGCATGAATGCGACGACGATCAGGCCCGCGGCCGAGAGCGGCACAACGGCGAACGCGGCCTGCTCGCCGCCGATCGAACCGGCGAGCGCCATCAGCAGCGGAAATCCCGGAGGGTAGCCGGGCACGCCGACGCCCGTTCCCGCAGGCTGGTATCCGGCCGGTATGAATGGGTGCTGGCCATTCGCAAACGTCAACTCGTTCGCGAGCGGCGTGGTGATGCGCAGGCTGCGCTCGCGCCACAACCGGGCCTCGCTGAGATAGCCGGACGAGTCAGTACCGCCGGCGATATGCGCGCCGCTGAAAAAGGTCGTCAAGCCAATCGCGATCGCGAAGCCCCACGCCATCAGCCATCCGCTCCGGGTCAGGGTGTGATGAAGGTTCTGGAATGGCAGCTGCGCACCGGCACGGCGCAGGGCGATCACGCCCGCGATGCCGAAGACGATCGCGACAATCAGCGGTCGCGCTGCCGTTCGGATCGAGACGGGGATGCCGGCGATGTCGAACCGGAAACCGCCGCTCGCGGCGACGACGGCAGTGAGGAGCGACGCGGCGACGGCCAGCCAGATCAGCGCCACCCCAATCGACCGAGTAGTGTCGGGGCGCGGCTCGCTCACGTCGGCTCAGCTCAGGACGGGCAACAGGCGCGCGTTCTCCTTGGCGCGCTTTGGCGGCAGCGTCCATTCCTCGCGCGCGCCCTTCTCGAACTCGTTGCGGAAGAAGTTATCCTTCATGCCCCCGTCGATCATGCTCCACGGCAGCACGGCGTCGCTGGATCGATCGCGGTAGATGTAGAAGTCGCCGTCGAGGTCCGCATCGGCGAGCGCTTTCCGCCACTGGCCGCCGTTCGTCTCGGCGAGCTCGATCGCCGGCGCGATGCGGCGATCGCCGAGCGACAGCAGCGCCTGGTAATACGAATGCCGCTCGCTCTTGATGTTGAAGTAGACGTTGTCGATGCCGGCGACGAGGGTGCGCAAGCGCTTCATCTTGCGCTCGATCTCGTCGGTGCGCACCATCGGCAGCCACTGATACGCGGTGCCCGGCTTCGGCACCAGCGGATTGACGCTGGCGACGATGCGGCCGATCCGGCCGCGGGCGCGCGCATGCTTCAGCATGATCTCGTGCAGCTGCAGCGTCAGATCGCGGATCGCCACGAGGTCGGCGTCGTCCTCGGTCGGCAGGCCGATCATGTAATAGAGCTTCAGGCTCTCGATGCCGCTCGAGAAGATCAGCTCGGCGCGATCGAGGATCTCTTCGTTGGTGATGGTCTTGTTGATGACGCGGCGCAGCCGATCCGATCCGGTCTCCGGCGCGATGGTCAGCGAGCGCTCGCCGCTCTCCTTGAGCAGGGAGACAATCGTCGGTGTGAGATCGTCCAGGCGCAGCGAGGCCGGGCTGATCGAGTAGCCCATGTCCTTCAGGCTGCGCAGGATGTGCTCGATGTCGGGGTGATCGCAGAGCGCGATCGACACCAGGCCGGCGCGCGACGAGTACTGGCGGGCCGCCTGCGCCAGGTCGAGGATGCGCTGCGTCGGGAACGGGCGGACCGGCAGGTAGTTGTAGCCGGCCCAGCAGAACCGGCACAGGTTCGCGCAGCCGCGCACGACCTCGACGAGGAAGCGCGAGCCGAATTCGGTGTCGGGCGTGAAGATCGACGTCGACGGTGGATCGACCGCGTCGGTGGTCTTGAGCGCCGCTTTGCGCACGACGGGCGGCGCGCCGGTGCCGTCGCGCGGCACGAATCGCGCGATCGTGCCGTCGGCGCCGTACTCGACGTCGTAGAACGACGGGATGTAATAGCCGCGCGCCTGGGCGAGCCGCTTCAGCTGCTCGCTGCGCGACGAGGTGCCGAAGGCGTCGAGCAGCGCCGGGACCAGCGCTTCGCCTTCGCCGGCGGCGATCACGTCCGCGAACAGCGCCAGCGGCTCGGGATTGACGAACGTGACGGCGCCGCCGATCACGATCAACGGATGTTTGTAGTCGCGATCCGCGGCGCGCACCGGCAGGCCGGCGAGCCGCAGCATGGTGAGGACGTTGGTGTAGTCCCATTCGAACGACACCGAGAACGCGATCACGTCGAAGTCGGCAAGCGGCGTCTGCGATTCGAGCGTGACCAGGCGCGTGCCGCTCTCGCGCAGCGCGGCCAGCTCCTGCTTCGGCGGCAGGAACGCGCGCTCGCACACGATGTCGGGCTGATCGTTGAACAGCCGGTACATCGTCTGGAAGCCGAGGTTCGACATCGCGACGAAGTACGTGTTGGGAAAAATCAGCGCGACACGCAGCCGGTCGGCGTGCGGCTTGCGCACGTAACCAACCTCACGCGAAAGGATTTGCTGTGCGAGCTCTGTTTGGTGCCGGGACTTCATTCAGATTCCAGGGGGTCGTCGAGCTGTCGTTACGCCGACGGCGCTCGCGGCTCCCCTGGATCGCTTTACTGTATCAGCCCTACCCCTCGTTACGCCGGAGGAAGGCCGGCACGTCAAGGTCGAGGTTGAGGTCGAACTCACCCGGCAGGGCAGCCGGGCCGTTGCTGAGCGGCACATCGTCGCCGGGATTCTGACCCACGGCCACGGCCTTGGGCGTCACCAGCGGCATTTCGATCGGCGCCCGCCGCGTCAGGCTCGGAGTGATCGTTGCGCGCGGCTGCACCACTGTCGGGGTGGGCTCCGCCGGGCGCATCTGAGAAGAGTACGCCGTCATGTCCACCGGCGTCTGCATCGGCGCGTTGGCCGGCGTCGAGCGATCGGTCCGCACGTGATCGAAGCCGGTCGCGATCACGGTGATCTTCACCTTGTTGGCGAGCTTCGGATCGACGACGGCTCCGAAGATGATGTTCGCGTCCTCGTGCGCCGACTCCTGGATGATGGTCAGCGCCTCGTTGACTTCGAGCAGCGACATGTCGGGGCCGCCGGTGACGTTGATGATCACGCCGCGCGCGCCCTTCACCGACGCGTCCTCGAGCAGCGGGCTCGAGATGGCGCGGTTGGCGGCGTCGATGGCGCGCGTCGGGCCCTCGGCGATCGCCGTGCCCATCATCGCCACGCCCATGCCCGACATGATCGTCTTGACGTCGGCGAAGTCGAGGTTGATGAGGCCGGGCACGAGGATCAGATCCGAAATGCCCTGGATCGCCTGCCGCAGGACGTCGTCCGCGGTGACGAACGCGTCGAGCATCGAGGTGTTGCGATCGATCACGCTCAACAGCCGTTCGTTCGGGATCGTGATCACGGTGTCGACCGAATCGCGCAGCATCTCGAGGCCCATCTCGGCCTGCTTGAAGCGCTTCCGCCCCTCGAACTTGAAGGGCTTGGTGACCACGGCGATGGTCAGCGCGCCGAGCTCGGTCGCGAGGCTCGCGATCACCGGCGCCGCGCCCGTGCCGGTGCCGCCGCCGAGCCCGGTCGTCACAAACACCATGTCCGCGCCCGACAGCGCCTGGATCAGGTTGTCGGTGTCTTCGAGCGCGGCCTGCCGGCCGACGTTCGGATCCGCGCCGGCGCCCAGGCCCTTGGTGAGCTTGCCGCCGATCTGGATTTTCACCGGCGCCGGGTTGGCCTTGAGCGCCTGGGCGTCGGTGTTGGCCACCATGAACTCGACTCCGGAGATGCCGGCCTGCACCATCCGCGAGACGGCGTTGCTGCCGCCTCCGCCGACGCCAACCACCTTGATCCGCGCGCCCATGCGCGCTTCTTCATGAAGCGTGAGACGCAGGGATTCCAAGCCGTCGTGATCCGCCATCGTGCCTCCCATTAGAAGAACTCCTTGAACACAGTCTTGAGGCGGCCCATCACGCGTGTGAGGGCGCCGCCGCCTGCGGTCGATGTTGCGGCCCCGCGATGCCGGGCCGCGTAAAGCACCAGTCCCACTGCCGTCGCAAACGCCGGGTTGCTGACGTGATCGG
>Ga0193741_1000563_pt1 | contig 11003 bp, 4 predicted proteins | sample L2s2metaG_FD_143059 | JGI IMG/M metagenome (GOLD analysis project Ga0193741, IMG submission 143059) | Soil microbial communities from a riparian zone of the East river system, Colorado, United States - L2s2 | ecosystem: Environmental > Terrestrial > Soil > Riparian zone | place: USA: East River...
GGTGTCTTACCGCAAATGGGACTGCGGCTGGGGCGTAGCACGGGCTCATTGTTCGACGAAACCTCTCGGAACCCGCATATGATGGTCCTCAACAAGGCGGTTTCGGAAGAACAGTGGGAGAAAATTGTCCGATACTATCGCGACCTTGCGCCCGACAGCTTGCCTTATCAGTCGTTGCCGGCTGAGCCACAGGTTGATCCGGTCTATTTCAAAACAGGTCCGTTCGTTCCGCGACTCCAGAGCAGCGCGATCATAACGCTTCTGAAGGCTGATCCAACCCGTGAGCGAATATTTATTGGTGAGGCTGGAACCAACACGCTGAGAATCTTCGGCTGGGACCGCCGTCTTGTATCGTCGCTACGACTCAGCAGCCCTCCGACGGATCTGATTCTCGACAGAGAACACGCCGTGATCCTGGAATCCGGAATCCTGGATCCCAATGATCAGCCAAGGGGCAGCCTCATCCAATACGATTTCGCGCGAGGCGACTCACTCCGGTCAGCCAAAGTCCTCATCGATTCCCTGTTCAGGCCAGTCTTTGTCCAGCAATTCGATTTCGATGGTGATGGCCAGATGGAGTTTGTCATCTGTGAGTACGGTGACAACCGTGGGCGGCTCGCTCTCTACAAGTACGACGGCTCGCGGTTTACGCGGCAGGTATTGGATCCGAGCCCGGGCTCCATCCGGTTCGAGATCCGCGACATGACAGGGGACGGCTCACCGGACATTGTGGCTCTGTTCGCGCAGGCTGATGAGCGAATCGTGTTGTTCGAGAATGACGGGAAGGGAAACTTCCCGAAACGGCCCCGCATACTCGCGCGTTTCCCGCCAGTTTATGGCTCGATGTACTTCTCGATGCACGACTTCAACGGCGATGGAAACATGGATATCGTCTACGTGAACGGCGACAATTTTGACTTCTCGCGTGTTCTAAAGCCTTATCACGGGGTCAGGATCCTGGAAAACGACGGCAAGAACAATTTCCGCGAACGCTTCTTTTTCCCCGTGTACGGGGCGGCCCGTGCGGAAGTTGCCGATTTCGACAAGGACGGGGATCTGGACCTTCTGGCCACCAGCAACTTCGCCGATGTCGAGAGGCACGCCGAGCGGGGCATCATGTTTCTCGAGAACGCCGGCCGGTACGAATTTCGACCGTACGCATTCACGATCGCTTCGGGCAATCACTGGAACCTGACCGCAGCCGCGGACCTGAACGAGGACGGCTGGGTCGATGTCATCATTGGCGCGATGGATCTGGCAAACATCGCGAAGCTTCAGCGGAGATCGGCCGGACAAACGCTGACGGCCAGGGATCCGATCCTGTTTTTCGAGAACGGAATGCAGGCGAAGTCGGTTACACGATGACAAGACTCGCTCGCTTGAGGCGCTCGGGCCTGCGGGCATTCCTGGTCGCTTTCGTTTCGTTGGCTGGATGCAATCTCGACGGAAGGGATCGCCCTGTGTTCAAGCTGCTGAGCCCCGGCGAGACCGGCGTGTCGTTCGCGAACACCATCACCACCAATGACTCGCTCAACGTCCAGAACGACCCCTACGTGTACAATGGCGCGGGGGTAGGGGTCGGTGACATCGATAATGACGGACTGTCGGACATCTTTCTTGCCGGCAACATGGTCTCGAGCCGGTTGTACCTGAACAAGGGTGCGATGCGGTTCGACGACATCACGGAGCGAGCAGGCGTCACCACCAGGCGATGGGCTACCGGGGTCACGATGGTAGACATCAACAACGACGGATACCTGGATATCTACGTCTCGGTTTCTGGTCCCCGCTGGTCGAAGGGCGTGGAACGGGCAAATCTCCTCTTCGTCAACAACAGGAATCGCACCTTCACCGAGGCCGCGGCGCAATACGGCATCGCCGACACTGCGTTCACCACGCATGCCGTCTTCCTCGACTACGACAAGGACGGATGCCTCGATCTTTTCCTGCTCAACAACTCTCCTCAGGATTTCAGTCGCGGCGTTACGGGAGGTCCGTTAGGCGTGGGCGGCTCGACGCCCGGCAGTTACAACGAGCTCTATCGGAATGATTGTATCGGGGCCAGGTCAGGAAAGTTCACCAACGTGTCTCGCCAATCGGGCATCCTGCGCGACCCGGGTTTCGGACTCGGCGTCGCCGTCGCCGATCTGAACCGGGACGGATGGCCGGACATCTATGTCTCCAACGATGTTGCGCCGAACGACGTCGTGTACGTCAACAACCGCGACGGGACGTTTTCAAACAAAGCCGCTCAGTGGCTCAAGCACACCAGCTTCGCGGGGATGGGCGTCGACATCGCCGACTTCAACGACGACGGCTGGCCCGACATCCTCCAGGTGGACATGCTGCCGGCTACCCTGAGCGCGCGCAAAACGATGAGCGGCAACACGACTCTTGGTAGCCTGATGGATGCGCGAAACAGAGGGTTTCGAGACGACTACAATGCCAATGCGCTCCAGTTGAGCAACGGAGTCGGAAAGAACGGGGATGTCATCTTCAGTGATGTAGCGCATCTCGCCGGGGTCGCGGCAACCGACTGGAGCTGGAGTGCCCTGCTTGCGGACTTCGACAACGATGGTCACAAGGACATCTTCATCAGCAATGGCTATCCCAAAGCCGTCATCGATCTGGATTACAAGGCGGCTGTCTCAACCATGCTGCAGAGAAGAAACACGGAGCAGGCGCGGAAACTTCTCGCCGATCTGCCGGGGTACAAGGTGTCGAATCATGTCTTCCGAAACGACGGTGACCTGACCTTCGGCGACAAGACCAGGCAATGGGGGATGGACCAACCCAGCTATTCCTACGGAGCGTCGTACGCCGATCTGAATAACGATGGCAAGCTGGACCTCGTCGTGAACAACATCGACGCCCGCGCATTCATCTACGCGAACGTCCTCGTTGACGACGACGCGGATCACTACCTGGATGTCAGGTTGATCGGGGAATCGCCCCGCGAGCTGACCGCGGGGTTGGGCGCGGAGCTTACGCTCACCGCTGGAGGAAAGAAGCAGCACGTCTACTACACGCCGTACAGGGGTTACATGTCCTCGATGGAGCCCCGGGCACACTTCGGGCTGGGGAACGCCCAGCGCGTGGATACGCTGGAGATCCGGTGGCCCGACGGGCGCTATCAACTGATTACCCAGCTGGACGCCGACCGGACATTGATCGTGAAGCAGTCAGATGCGCAGCGGAAGACTGACGATCCGGCCAGCCGTACGACGTTGCGAGACCAATGGTTCCAGCCGGTGGACGCGAGAGGGCTCAACTACAGACAGGTCGGCTCGAGGCAGGTCGACTACACCGTTCAGCCGCTCCTCCCGTACCTGATTTCCAGTCATGGTCCTCCGCAAGCCGTGGCCGACGTGAACGGCGATTCTCTGGACGACGTATTCATCGGTGGTGGCGCAGGCATTTCAGGCCAGTTGTTCATCCAGCAGAGAAACGGCAGCTTCGTCGCCTCGTCCCAAGGCCAGCCATGGGAAGCTGACAAGGCGTACGAGGATTGGGGCGCCAGCTTCTTTGACGCCAACGGAGACGGACAGCCGGACTTGTACGTGGCGAGCGGCGGATATCAGCTCGCACCCAGCTCCGCGCTGCTGCAGGGCCGCCTCTACATCAACCAGGGAGGAGGCCGATTTACGAGAGATCCAGCGGCGCTTCCCGCGATGCTTACCAGCACCCAGGCGGTGCGAGCCGCGGATTTCAACGGCGATGGCCGCCAGGATCTATTCGTAGGTGGCCGGCTGACTCCCCGAAAATATCCATACCCCGCGCGGAGCTACATCCTTCGCAACGACGGGCAGCGCTTCACCGACGTTACCGAGGAAATCGCGCCTGAGCTCGTTCGTCCCGGCGGGATGATCACCGACGCGGCATGGCTCGATTTCGACGGGGACGGTCGCCTGGATCTCGTCACTGTGGGCGAGTGGATGTCGATCCAGTTCTACAGGAACGATGGAAAGCGACTCAGCAACGTAACGAAGTCCACGCAGCTCCCAACTATGCGGGGCTGGTGGTACAGCCTGGCAGTGGGTGATTTCGACGGCGATGGTCGCGCCGACCTGATTGCCGGCAATTTGGGACTGAACTACCAGTACCAGACTTCCAGGGAGAGCAAGTTCGGGGTCTACGCCAACAACTTCACGGGCAACCAAACCACCGATGTGGTTCTCACCCAGGAGATCGACGGAAAACAATATCCGTTGGCCGGCATGGCTCCGCTTGGACAGGAGATCTATCCGACCGCCGTGAAGTTTCCAACCTACGGATCGTTCGCGCGCGCGTCGATCGCCGAGTTGTTCGGCGCCAATCAGCTGCAGCAAGCCCTGCATTACGAGACGGATACGTTTGCCAGCGTCTACCTTCACAACGACGGCGGTGGGAAGTTCACCGCGTCGGCGTTGCCCAACCTGGCGCAGATCTCACCGATCAAGGCGATTGTCCCTCACGATGTCGATGGAGACGGGCATCTCGATCTGATCGTGGCCGGGAATCTTTACGATGCCGAGCCGAATACGCCGAGGGCCGATGGCGGCAACGGACTGTGGCTGAAAGGCGACGGCCGGGGCCACTTCACGCCGGTCTCTCCGCGCGAAAGTGGCTTTCTTGCTCCCCTCAACGTCGCGGGATTGTCGTTGATCAACACACCGGCGGGCAAGGCGGTGCTCGTCGCCAATACGGGCGACTCGCTCCAGGCCTTTGCGATCAGGAAACGCTGACTGCGATCAAGCAGCCATTCACGCGTGGACGCAAAAAAAAACGGGACGGCGTATCGCCGTCCCGTTTTTCGTGGGTCGTCTTACCACCCAGGATTTTGCACGAGCCTGTTCTCAGTCCCGACCTTGCTCAATTCGATTTGAATGTTCGGGATGGGATACAGCTGGTGTTTAGTTCCAAAAGCTTCGGCGTTTGCGAGGTAAAGTCTCCTGGTGTCCTCGCGCCCGCCTCCAACACCCGTCAGGTACCCGTTGAGCTCTGTAGCGGCAATTCCCCAGCGGCGTAGATCAAAGAGCCGCTGACCTTCCATCGCCAACTCCAGCCTGCGCTCGGTTCGCACTGCTTGGCGGCCAATGGCTACACTGGCAAAGGTGGCCGGATACGGGCTGACGCTATAAGTCGCCCACACCGTCGACGGATCATTGATCGGCACCGCAAGGCGCGTATCGTCCGTACATATCGGGTATGCCGCGACCTCTGCGGCGGCGGCTGCCGGATCACTGGGTAAGCCGCACCCTTGCGCGGTTACGCCGGCCCGAGTTCTCACCATGTTCACCAGCTGCGTAGCGATGGCCAGGCTACCCGCCTCAACTTGCGCCTCTGCCTCCAGCAACAGCGCATCAGCGAAACGGAAGAGGTGGATGTTCACGTCGTTCTGCTGGGTCGGTGCCCAACCACCAGTCACCAGCTCAGAGCCACTGGCCTTTTCGTGGAGGTTTCTCTTGGGAGAGTAGGGACCACCGTTTGCAACGTCCCTGGCATAAGCTGACACAGTGTAGAGTCCCCAATCCTTGAGGGGCACGCCCTCCCGTCCAACTGTCCAATCCAGGCGCGGATCAACCGGGAGATTGTCTGCAGCCGTGAAATTGTTGTTGTTTGAGTTCCAGGTGGTCGGAGCCGACAACGACAACGGAAGTCCTGCCGCGTCAACCCGGTAGAAGTTGACCAGGTTCTGGGTCGGCTGATTGAAACCACAGCAACCGAAGTGGCCACCATTGGGCATGTTCAGGCGTTCGCCCTGGTTGGCATTGTTTCCGCCGGGATCGCCGTCATTCGCGGAGGCCTGATACGCGAGTATCGTCTCCTTCCCGTTGCTGAAACTCGCAAACCCAGTCCAGACACGGTCAAAGCTCGCTTCCAGTTCGTACGGCCCGTTTAGCCTTACATCCGACAGCGTCGTTATCGCCGCTGCAAATTGGCCGGCATAGACCTGAACGCGCCCCTTGTAGGCCTTGGCTGTCCACGAAGTCGCTCGTCCCTTCTGCCCGTTGCGCGGGGCCGCCGGCAGCAACTTGGCCGCCGAATCTAGGTCCGCCAGGAGTGCTGTGATAACCTCGGTGGTGGTCGCATTCGGCTTGCGGAAGTCCGTCTCATCTTCGAGGTAGTACGGAATGTTTCCCCAAAACCGGTATGCTTCGAAATGGTAGTGAGCCCTGAGGAATATGGCCTCACCCGCGACACCGTTGGCATCGGCGGTGGAGAACTCTCCCGGATTGGAGGTCAGTACACTCTTGAGGAGGCGGAGCGTCGCGTTGCTCCTGACGACGCCTTCGTAAACGTGAGACCACTTTTGATTCAGGTAATCTTCGGCGTTGCCCGATGCCCAGTGGTAGCCCTCGAGGTCATTGATGGGTGGCTGGTCGGCCCCAGTTGACCCTTTGTAGGCGTCACCGCTGCCGACAGTGCCAAAGGCCCAGTTGCTGGCGGCGCACCCCCAGGAACCACTTGAAGTCGTACAGTCCAGCGGCCGATACGCCCCAATGAGCGTAGCTTCGACTCCCGAGCGATTCGCGAGATTACCGGAATCCAGCGCCCCCTGCGGAGGGGCGCTCGAGCTCAAGAAGTCACTGCAACCGTAAATGACGCCGGTTGAGAGAGCCAGACACGCCATTCCGACGAGGAGTGGATGTTTCGATGCGATTTTCATCGTCAATTCTTCCTTGTAAGAGGCGGGTTGCTAGAACGAGGTGACAAAGCCAATGCTGAACACTCTGTTGCTTGGATACGCTCCACGATCGACGCCGCGATACTGATCACGAATGTCTCCAGCGGCTCCACTGATGTTCGCCGCCGGCAGCGATGGGTCGAGGCCCTCGTAACCGGTGAAGGTCAACAGATTCTCGCCCTGCAGGTAAATCCTGGAACCGCTCGGCATCCATCTCGAGAAGCCCGACGGCACCGAATACCCCAGCTGCACATTGCGCAGCCTGACGTACGATCCGTCCTCGATGTAGAAATTGCTGAGCTGCGAGCTGAACGAGTCGTTCCGATCGATGCGGGGATACTTGGCGTTCGGGTTCGACGGTGTCCACGAATTGTCGAACAGGTCCTTGAGGACGTTCGTCTCGAACTGGCGGAACACGTAGAACTCTTTCTGGTTCTCGAAAATGTCGTTCCCGAAGCTCCCGAAGAAAGTCGCGTTCAAATCAAAATTTCCGCGACGCAGCCCCATATCCAGGCCGGCGGTGAAATCCGGGTGCGGATCTCCGATGATCGTGCGGTCCGCCGCGTTTACGATCCCATCGTTATTCGTGTCCTTGAACTTGAAGCGGCCGGGAGCAGCCCCATCCTGACACGGAGGAGTCGCGCACAGTCCCGTTACTGCATCCGCCGTATGCGCATCCGCTTCGGCCTGGCTCTGGAAAAAGCCGTCCGTCACGAGGCCATAGAACGACCCAATCGGATGACCGACCTGGTTGATGACCTGGTTGCCGAATCGGGTCGATATTGGACCGTAGAAAAAGTCCTGGACTCCATTGATCGAGATGATCTCGTTCTTGTAGTGGCTGCCGTTCAGGGAGAGACTCCAGGACGGTGCCGCATGGCCGACCGAGAAGTCGATACCCGTGTTTCTCATCTGGCCGACATTGATGATCGGTGGGCTGGCGACGCCGGCCGTAGCCGGGAGTCGCGGATCGAACAGCAGATTGCTGGTCGACCGCCGGTACACGTCGACGATGAAATTGAGCTTGCCCTCAAAAAGCAGCATGTCGGCGCCGATGTTCGTCGATTTGTTCTCTTCCCACTTGAGATTGGCGTTCCCCAGAGATGTTTGACGGAATCCCGTGACGATGCTGTTGCCGCCTGCCACATCGTAGAAAGTGTCTCCCTTGCCACCGCCGAATTGGGCGATGATGCGTCCTGATGGTATGAGCTGATTTCCGGTGACGCCCCATCCGTAACGGAGCATGACGTCCGAGAGAATCCTGTTGTTAGCCAGGAAAGGCTCGTTGGATATTCTCCACCCAAGGCCGACGGCCGGAAAAGTTCCCCACTGGTTGCCCGGCGCCAGTCTGGACGAGCCGTCTCTCCGAACGGTAAAGCTCGCCACATACTTGTCGGCGAAGTTGTAGTCGGCCTTCCCAAAAACGGACAGCAGGGAATTCTGGCCACCGGTGGTGAACACGTCTTTGCTGGTGCCCAGCACATCCTGTATGTATCTGGTATCGACGCTCGTGTTAATGAGTCCACCAATAGAAGCCTCGATGTACCGGTTTCTGCCTTTGTTCGCTTCCTGCCCAATCAGGAAATCGAAGTTGTGCTTGGAAAGTGCCTTTACGTACCTCAGCGTGTTGGTCCACGTCCAATCGTTGAAGTCATTCCTGTTCTCACCGGCGGAGTTGCCGAAGGTAGCCTCGGCGATCTCGGGTGAAGCTGGGGTGAATGCGAGGGTCGTTCTCTGGGCGACGTTGAATCCAAGTCTGGTTCTGAACGTGATCGCTGGGTTCATATCCAGTCCGGCAAACACGTTTCCAAAGACCTGATTGTTTCTGGTTTCGTTGTCCTTGCCAGCCCACGCCCACTTGAGCGGATTGCCCTGGTTGCCGAGGGTCTTGGCCTTTCCGCCGGCGAAATTGCCCTGTATGTCGAATACCGGAATGACCGGCTGCTGCAGAATGTTCTTGCCGAGGATGCCGTCTTCGGCGAAGCCACCCGGATCATCCGGCATCCCGCCGTGATGCCGTTCGAGCGCGAGCGAGATGTTCTCGCCGAAGCTCAGCTTGCCGCGGTTGAATGTCGTGTTGACGCGGACGCTGCCGCGCTTGAAATGGTTGTATCTCGCCGTGCCGCCTTGATCGAAGAAATTGAACGAGACGCGGTACGCGTTCTCGTCGCTCCCGCCCGCAACATCAAGGTTGTAATCCGAGACCGGCGCCGAGCTGAAGACGGCATCCCACCAGTTGGTGCCTTCGCTCCCGGCCATGATCAGGCTGCCGGGCGTGGAATACGCAGCCGCATTTACACTGGTCGCCCGCCCAAAAGCATCGACCCCGGTAACTACACCTGAGCATGCGGCCGTCGCGGGGCAGGCGTTCGGCCAGATGTAAACGGGGAGCGACGGGTTGTTGGGGTCTCCGTAGATGTTCGTCGGGATGGCGTCTCCGGCGTTCTCGTAGCTCGCCCTCATCACCTCGAAGTAGTCCATCGAGTTGGTAATCAGTATGTCATCGTAGCCGCGTACTGGAGATGCAACCCCGGTTCTCGCCCGAAGTGTGACCTGGGGTGGTCCGGCGACGCCCCTCTTGGTGGTCTCGATCAGGATCACGCCGTTGCTGGCGCGCGCGCCGTAAATCGACGCCGACGAGGCATCCTTCAGCACCTGAACCGACGTAATGTCGTTGGGGTTCAGAAAGTTGAGATAGGATTCCTGAACCGGCGTTCCGTCGATGATGTAGAGCGGATCATTGTTCTGGAAAGAGCTGATGCCGCGGATCCTGACCGTGCTGCGGGATCCGGGTGATCCGCCGGAAGCGACCGTCACACCCGGCACGCTCGCATCCAGCCGCTGGAGCACGCTCGCTCCGGTCTGTCGCTGAGCGCTTTCGACGTTGAGACTCGACACGGCGCCGGTAATGTCCGCCCGGCGTTGCTCCGTGTAGGCGGTGACCACCACCTCTTCGAGGTAGGGAATCTGCGCCATCGTGACATCGATGGAGCTGCGTCCGGCAACCGTCATCTGAACCGGTCGGGTGCCGACGTATGAAAAGGTTAGAACTGCATCACTCGGAGCGGTGAGACGATATCTCCCGGCCCCATCGGTGACCGCACGAATGTCCGTGCCCTGCACGCGTATGGTGACTCCTTGCAAGGGAGCACCACCCGTAGAGGTCACGGTTCCAGTGACCGCCTGATTCTGCCCGTATGCCGTACCGCTCAAAACCATTGCGAGCAGCAGGCTCAAGCCCACTGCGCAGAGTTGGCGGACGATCCCGGTCCGCGGTGAAAATCCAGCCGACAGCTTCTTCTCCATGGTGTTCCTCCGATTAGCGCCCATCAGTTGACATCCTCCACCGGTCTTTTCATTGACTTCAGGCCCTGCATCTCGATCAACTGCCGATACGTAATGACTCGTACGTTCCGCGCCTTCAGCGCCTCGCGGAACCGCGGCGACGTGAGCGCATCCAGCTCGCCCTGACGATTCTTGCTCATGTCGGGGAGTGGGCCAGACGTGTTCATGTCAAGCAAAGCCCCGAGCTCGTTGTCATCGATCCCAACGTGGGTGACGACGACGTTGAACTGGGGCTGCAGGCGATCGATCATCGCCAGAAGACTGTCGATTTTCGCGGGCGGCGCGGCGGAGTACTGGGGATCGTGGCTGGTGTCCCCGAAGTAGTACGACATGCCGAGACCATACTCTTTGGCGAGCCGCTCGGTGAGATCGCGGAACTCGGGGTAGCGCATCACCGTCCCCATGTGATAATCGACGTAGTCGATCTTGAGTCCCGACTTGAGCGCCCGGTCGATCTGTGCCCGCAATTCCTTCTCGACTTCCTGGATGTTGGGGCGGTTCTCGTACAGCGCGGCCGCGGATGGGAAAAAATAGCCGTCCGCGTCTACGAGAGACGGAACGGCCGTACGACCCAGTACCGGGCCCCACCGATAATTCTTCCACTCGGAATTGAGCGTGAGGTGGATTCCAACGGAGACTTCCGGATTTCGCTTCAGGATCTCCACCGTCTCCTGGTACCACGGGGTCGGAAACATCACCGATACTGAAACCGGGAGCCCGGACGCGATGAGTTTTTCCAGACCCAGGTTCACGCTGTGACTCATGCCCGCATCGTCAGTGCGGATTACCAGATAGGTTTGCTCGGAAGTAGCAGGATGCTTCGATGCGTACGCCTGACAACCGCCTTGGGTCGACATTAACAACGGGGCAATCAGGAGCAACGGAAAGGAACGAAGCAGTCGCGTACGACCCTCCGATACAGGAAGTCAGGGTGAGCCTGCCTGCTGCATGCCGAGCTACCCGAGCCAAAAACTCGCGTTGATGTCTCGGG
>Ga0193741_1000564_pt1 | contig 10997 bp, 7 predicted proteins | sample L2s2metaG_FD_143059 | JGI IMG/M metagenome (GOLD analysis project Ga0193741, IMG submission 143059) | Soil microbial communities from a riparian zone of the East river system, Colorado, United States - L2s2 | ecosystem: Environmental > Terrestrial > Soil > Riparian zone | place: USA: East River...
GATGGCGCGCGACACCATGCCGTGCTCGATCGGCACGCCTTCTTCCATGCCGAGACGCTGCATCAGGCCGGAGATGCGATCCGAGCCGAAGATGCGCATCAGGTCGTCTTCGAGCGACAGGAAGAAACGCGAGGAGCCGGGATCGCCCTGGCGGCCGGCGCGGCCGCGCAACTGGTTGTCGATGCGCCGCGCTTCGTGCCGCTCGGTGCCGATGATGTGCAGGCCGCCGAGGTTGACGACTTCCTTGTGCTCTTCCCTGGTCTGGGCTTCGAAGTGGGTGTAGATGCGATCCCAATCCGCGCGCTTCACGCGATAAAACGAATCGACGTGGAAGAAGTTGACGTACTCGTCGTCGTCAACATACTTCTCTTCGCCCTTGGCGACCTTTTCGGCGACGCCTTCGTTGAGCGACTGCTGGCGCGACATGTATTCCGCGTTGCCGCCGAGCAGGATGTCCGTGCCGCGACCGGCCATGTTGGTGGCGATCGTGACGCCGCCCTTGCGGCCGGCCTGCGCGACGATTTCCGCTTCCTGCGCGTGGTACTTCGCGTTGAGCACGATGTGCTTCGTGCCCTTGCGCTTCAGCATGTTCGAGACGCGCTCGGACTTTTCAATCGACACCGTGCCGACCAGCGCGGGACGTCCCAGCTCGGTGGTCTTGATGATGTCCTCAACGATCGCCGTCCACTTTTCGGCTTCAGTGCGATACACGAGGTCGGGTTCCTCGATGCGCACCATTTCGCGGTTGGTGGGAATGGCGATGACGTCGAGGCTGTAGATCTTGGCGAATTCCGCGGCCTCGGTGACCGCGGTGCCGGTCATGCCCGATAACTTCTTGTACTTGCGGAAATAGTTCTGGAAGGTGATGGTCGCGAGCGTCTGGTTCTCGCGCTCGATCTTGACGCCTTCCTTGGCTTCGACCGCCTGGTGAAGACCGTCGCTCCAGCGGCGCCCCGGCATCAGGCGGCCCGTGAACTCGTCGACGATGACGACCTGGCCGTCCTTGATCATGTACTGCACGTCGAGCTGGTAGTGGACGTGCGCGCGCAGCGCCTGCTGCACATGGTGGAGCAGCGGCATGTTCGCGGGATCGTAAAGGCCGCCCGGCTGTAGCCGATGCGCGAGCAGCGTCTCGGCCTTGCCCATGCCGGCTTCGGTCAGCGTCGCGGTCTTGTTCTTCTCGTCGACGACGAAATCGCCCGACGCTTCGAGCCGTTCGCGATCCTCGCCCTTGACCTGGCCCTGGTGGACCTCGCCGCGCTTCAACTTCGGGATGATGCGATCGACTTCGTAATACAGATCCGTCGACTCTTCGGCCGGACCGGAAATGATCAGCGGGGTGCGCGCCTCGTCGATCAGGATGCTGTCGACTTCGTCGACGATCGCGTAGTGGTGGCCGCGCTGGACCATTGCCGCGACGTCGAACTTCATGTTGTCGCGGAGATAGTCGAAGCCGAACTCGTTGTTGGTGCCGTAGGTGATGTCGCAGTTGTAGGCGACCTGGCGCTGCTGATCGTTGAGGTCGTGCTGGATCACGCCGACCGACATGCCGAGGAAGCGGTAGACGCGGCCCATCCACTCCGAGTCGCGGCGGGCGAGGTAGTCGTTGACGGTGACGATGTGAACGCCCTTGCCTGCGAGCGCGTTGAGATACGCGGGCAGCGTCGCGACGAGCGTCTTGCCTTCGCCGGTTTTCATTTCGGCGAGCGCGCCGTTGTGCAGGACCATGCCGCCGATCAGCTGCACGTCGTAGTGCCGCATGTTCACCACGCGGCGTCCGGCTTCGCGGACCACCGCAAAGGCTTCGGGTAAGAGGTCGTCGATGGTTTCGCCGTTGGCAAGGCGGGCGCGGAACTCGGCGGTCTTGCCGCGGAGCTGCTCGTCGCTCATGGCCTTGATGGCCGGCTCGAACACGTTGATTTCCGCAACCCGCGGACGCAACCGTTTCAGTTCACGGTCGTTCTGCGTGCCGACTATCTTGGTAAGGAGTTGACCAAACATTAGAGGAAGAAAGCCAGTATGGCTATCTCCTCATTATACAGACTTGCTGGAGCGAGCTTTAGTTCCCGGAGGGGCGGCGCGGAGTCAGCAGCAGCTGCAACGGATTGAGGATGCGGCCATTGGCCCGGACCTCGTAGTGGAGGTGGGAGCTCGTGGCGCGGCCGGTCGAGCCGACCAGGCCGAGCAGATCGCCGCGCTTGACCGTCTGATCCAGCTTGACCTTGAACGCCGAGAGGTGGCCGTAGCGCGTCTCGAGGCCGTAGCCGTGATCGAGAACCACGAGGTTGCCGTAGTTGCCCGCCGCCGACGCGTTGACGACCTTGCCGTCGGCGGTCGCATACACGGGATCGCCCTTCTCGGCCGAGATGTCGAGGCCCGGATGGAAATCCTTCTCACCGGTGAACGGGTCGGCGCGGTTGCCCATGCTCGACGACAGCCACCCGTGCGTCGGCCAGATCGACGGCGTCGCCGCCGCGAGCTGATTGCGCTTGTTGACGTCGCTGCGGACCGTCTGCAGCCGATCTTCGAGACCGGAGAGCAGATCCTTCAGCAAGCCGAACGTGTTTTCCGGCGAGCTCAGTCCCGGCGTGACCAGCGAGAGCGTGGTGTTCGCGGTCGGGCCGCCCATGGCGCGGCTCTTCACCACGGCCGGCAGCTTGTCCATGGAGTTCTGCAGCGAGGGGTCAAGCGCGGCCTTCGCGCCGAGATCGGACATCGCGGTCTGCAGCGCCATGATCTGGCCGGCGAGCTCCTCGGTCGCGGTGCGATAGTTGGCGTTCTCGAACTCGAGGATGGCGTGCGACTCGTAGAGATGCGCGACTTCGTAGTTGGCCTTCATGGCCGCACCGGTGCCGATCAGGATCGGCAACGTCACGATTGTGACGGCGGCGATCAGGATCGGTTTCAGGCTGACCGTGAAACGGCGAACGACGCCGGTCGTGCGGTCGGCGAGAACGAGGGTGTAACGCTTTGAAGGCATCAAGTACCTGAGTTAATTGGAATTGCCCGTCTTCAGAGAGCCCCAAAGGCTAACACGCACTTTTACCGATCCGGAAATGAAAAGTGCCCGGACGAGCTTCCGTTTTCGCCTTGTGATCGCGCCTATTACACAAGAATTACGTTCGGCGGCGGGAATTCGGCCGATTCGCAGGGCCGAATGACAGGTCTGTGCCATGGCATACAGATTTGGTGGATCGAGGGAACTTCAAATCACCAGACGGTGCGCACGTGCGCGTAGTCTCGAAGGCGCGCGTCCTTGGTCACCAGGCTCGCCGACAACGATCGCGTCGTGGCGACGATGACTTGATCCGCGGGATCGCCGTGAAACGGCTGCGGCAGACGGCAACTGTCGACGATCAGCGTCCGAGTCAGATCGGCGACCTGGAGCCCTTCGGAGGAGAGCGCCGCATCGAGCCACTCGTCGAGCGGGCGATCGAGCGCGAGTTGTCCCTTTTCAACCTTCTTCGCCAGTTCCCAGATGGAATAGATCGAAAGGTACAGCTCGCCCCGAGCGCTGCCGCGCGCAATCGTGGTGCGGGCTCGGCGTGAGAGCCGTCGATCGCCGTTGACCCACCACATCCAGGCGTGTGTATCAAGAACGGTCGGCATCCCAGACCTCGCCGGTGCTGTACGGATCGCCCGTTTCGAAAATGATGCTGCCCACGAGCGAGCGGCCGCGCGACACCGGTGTAATCGGCACCAGCTTGGCGACCGGGCGGCCGCGCTTGGTGATCACGACCGGGCGGCGGCTGGCCGCCACTTCGTCGAGGGTCTGCAGGCAGACGTCCTTGAACTTGCCGGCGGCGATGGTCTTCATTTGGTTATCATAGCCATGACCATATGGCCATGGCAAGAAAGGCTTCGCGTGGCCACTTCGCTTCGCCTTTCTTGCTAACAGTGTTGCTTTGCCCCGCCTCCGGCGGGGCGATCCACGAATCGATATTGCAAGGCTTCTCCGAGGTGTGCGGTGGTGACCGCATCGACGCCGGCAAGGTCGGCGATGGTCCGCGCGACGCGGATGACGCGGTGAAAGGCGCGCGCGGACATCTGCAGTCGTTCGGCGGATCGCTCGAGCAATCGCCGGCCGGCCTGATCGAGCGGGGCGACCCGTTTCAGATCGGTGCCGGTGAGAGTGGCGTTGACCCGGGCGCGGACGGATCGCGAGGCCTGGCGCTCGCGCGCCGCGAGCACGCGCGTACGCACCGACGCCGACGGTTCTCCCGCGGGACCTTCGGTCAGCTCGGTAATCGGCACCGCATCGACCTCGACGATCAGATCGAGGCGATCGCGCAGCGGCCCCGACAGCCGGTTGTGATAGCGCGCGATCTGCGGCGGCGTGCAGCGGCACTCGCGCTTCTTGTCGCCGTGATAGCCGCACGGGCACGGATTCATCGCCGCGACGAGCACGAAGCGGGCGGGGAAGAGGACCGAGCGCAACGCCCGCGACACGGTGATGCGGCCTTCCTCGATCGGCTGCCGCAGCGCCTCGAGCACGCGGCGATCGAACTCAGGCATCTCGTCGAGGAACAGCACGCCGTGATGCGCAAGGCTGACTTCACCGGGCCGCGGCGTGCTGCCGCCGCCGACGAGCGCGACGTCCGAGATCGTGTGATGCGGGGCGCGAAACGGACGCTCGGTCAGCAGGCCGACGCCGGGACGAAGCTGGCCGGCGACCGAGTGGATCGTGGTGGCTTCGATCGATTCTTCGAATGACAGCGGCGGCAGAATCCCCGCCAGCCGTCTGGCGAGCATCGTCTTGCCGGCGCCCGGCGGCCCAATCATCAGGAGGTTGTGGCCGCCGGCGGCGGCGACTTCGAGGGCGCGGCGCGCAAACGCCTGCCCATGGAGATCGGAGAGATCAGGTGCCTGGGGGGCTTGAGGTGCCTGGGGTGCCAAGGGTGCCTGAGGTGCAGCCGGCCATTCTGCGTCCGATTGATTGAGACGCAAAACCGCTTCCGTCAGCGTCTTGACGGGCAGCAGCTTCAGTCCCGAGACAACCACGGCTTCGGCGAGGTTGTCGTTTGGCAGCAGTAGCGCGCGGGCGCCATTGCGCCGCGCTTCAGCCGCGATCGGCAGCACGCCGCGCGCCGGCTGAATCGATCCATCGAGCGACAGCTCGCCGACGTGGACGATGCCCGTGAAGTCCGTGCGCTTGACGACACCTATCGCCGCGAGCATGCCGACCGCGATCGGCAGATCGAAGGCGGGCCCCGCCTTCCGGACGTCGCCGGGCGCGAGATTGATCGTGATCCTCGAAACGGGGAAGCCGTATCCCGAATTGCGCATCGCGGCGCGGACGCGATCGCGGCTCTCCTTGATGCTGGTGTCGGGCAGGCCGACGAGTTGAAACGTGGGGAAGCCGCTGCTGACGTCGATCTCGACGTGCACCCGGCACGCGTCCACCCCAACGACCGTAGCGCTCTCAATGGTTGCAAGCATGTGCAACGGGACTGCAAGTTGGCCGCCTTTCGACCGAAAAGAGAATCGGGCCTGATTTCCAAGCCCAGCCGCAACGCGGGTCGGCCAACATCGCAGGAATTGAGCAGCGACGATTCCGTAACACCCGCAAATACTGCGACTTCAAAGGCTGAGTTTGCCTATGAGGGCGCTATACTTCGGCCACCATGCTTGACGCAATTTTTGGGAAAACCGGCAACAACAAACAGCAGGTCGACGAGCTCCAGGCGCTCGTGAACCAGGCGCGCGACGAGCGCACCGCGCTCAGCGCCATGCTCACGCAGATGGCCGGCGGTACGTCGAAGCTGGCGCAGACCAGCAAGTCCCTCGAACAGGTCGCCCAGAAAGCCGACGCCGCGCTGAAGAAGCTCGACGAGCTCGGCCACAAGGTCAGCGGCTACGAGGATCGCGCGCGGGGCCTCGAGCAGATCGAGAAGCGCATCGCCGCGATGCTCGATCAGGTGAACGAGGCGCAGCGCGTCGCCGAAAAGATCACCGCGCCGGACGGCGAGCTGCAGAAGCATCGCCTTGCGGTCAATCAACTGGCGTCGCAGGCCCTCGAAAACCAGGCGACGATCGAAACGCTGCGCAAGGAAAAAAGCGCGTTCGAGGATCTGCGTGTCCAGCTCAAGGCCTCCACCACCGAAGTCGTCAAATCGGTCGAGAACGTCGGCACGCTGAAAGGCGAGCTCGATGCGATCCGTTCGGTCGGCGCGCAGCTGACCTCGGAATTCCAGCGCCTGCGCGAGACTTCTCGCGAAGCGAAGGACGATTCGATGGCGGCGACCGAAGCCGTCAAGGAAATCGAAAAGAAGCTCGGCCCGCTCGTCCAGTTGCAGGAGCTCAGTAAGAACACCGAAGAGCGCCTCGCCTCGTTGAACGCCCTCGCGGAACACGTCTCGCAGAAGGCAAAGGCGCTCGAAGCCCAGAAGCACGCCGTCGAACGCGCCGTCGTCGAAGCCAATCGCCTCAACGAGATGGTGTGGGCGATGGACGTGCAGATCGCCAAGCTGAACGAAGGCAGCAAGCAGGTCGCGCGCGCCGAAGACACCGTGACCCGCATGGAGAAGCTGGCGCAGGAGACCACGGCGCAGTTGTCGGCGGCGGTGACCGCGCGCGAAGAGTTCGGGCGCGAGTTCGCGCGCCTCGACAAGGACAGCCGCGCGCTCTCCGAGTACCTCAAGACCACTGTCGAGCGCCTCGGCGTCGACCGCAAGGAGTTCGATCAGTTCGACCATCGCCTGCGGACGCTGGCGGGCTCGGTCGCCGAATCGGAAACGCGCCAAGGACAAGCAGCTCTCGGCGATGAACCAGCGCGCCGACGAGTTGAGCACGTCGTTCCAGACGCTGATGGCGCAGGCCGACGAGATGGGGCGCAAGCAGGGCGCGCTCGAAGCGCTCGGCGAGCGCCTGTCGCAGGTCGATGAGCTCGGCCGCCGCACGCAGGCGCAGCATGATGCGCTGAAGCAGTCGCGTCAGGATCTCGAGCAGCTGCGCAACGAAATCTCGGAGTTCCACAAGTCGCACGCCGAAGCGGCGCAGCTGCGCGACAAGCTGTCGGCCGATCGCGCGTCGCTCGAAGCGTTCGGCGAGCGCGCCACGCATCTGCTCAGCCGCACGCCCGAGCTCGAGTCGAAGATGGACGCGGTGCTCAGCAAGATGAGCACGGTCGACGAGGGCACCAAGGCGGCGACCAGGCTCGGCGAGCTCGCGGCCGAGCTCGATGCGCAGCTGACGCGCGTCGGCGCGCGGCTGCAGTTCATCGAGAAGCTCGAGAGCCGCGTCAACAACCTGCACGTGCTCACGCAGGACAACGATCGCAAGCTGGCCGAACAGCTGTCGCGCCGCAACGAGGTCGAAAGCCTCAAGAGCCTGTGCGACACGCTCGCCACGCAGGTCGTCGACGCGCAGCAGAAGCTGGACGGCGTCGCCGCGCTGCAGATGAAGCTGGTGCCGATTACCTCGCAGGTGGGGACCCTGGTCCAGTCACTCGAGAAGTCGCAGGCGCTCGCGCAGTCCGTCAAGCAGGAGGAAGGCGTCATCCACGAGCAGACCGCCCGCCTGACCGAGCTGGTCGAGCAGGGCCGCAACCTCGCCGCCGAAACCGCGGAGCGGTTGAAGCAGGTGCAGACCGTCAGCGACGATCTCGGCCGCGCCGCCAAGATCAAGGAAGAGCTCCTCACCGAGCTCGCCCGCGTCCAGGCGCGCCAGCGCGACGCCGTCTCGCAGACCGAGGCCGCCGAAGATCAGCTCAAGCGCGCCGAGACCATGGTCAAGCAGCTCGAGCAGCGCCGCACGCAGCTCGCGTTCTCGGAAAAGAAGATCACCACGTTCGAAGGCCGTCTCTCGGATCTGACCCGGGCCACCGAGGGCGTGGAGCAGAAGCTCAAGTCGATTGCCGAGCGCGACGCGCTCGTGCAGTCGGTGAAGGCCGAAGTCGAGAGCGTCCACAAGATCAGCGCCCGCAGCAAGGCGGATCTGCAATTTGTCACGGATCACCGCTCGGAGGTGACCGAGCTGCGGGGCAAGGTCGAGGATCTGCTGAGCCGCGTCGGCGACACCGACTCCAAGATCCTGGCGATCGAGGGGAAGCGCAAGATGGTCGAAGAGGTGCAGACGCGCGCCAACGCCATCACCAACCTGCTCGACGACATTAACGTCAACCTCGAGATGCTCGGCGAGCAGCGCGCGGTGATCGATCACGTCGGCGAGAAGATCGCCCGCCTCGACTACATGGTGCAGGAAGCGCAGAACACGCTGCGCGCGCTGCAGCGTGAGCGCGAAGTGGCCGAGCGCATCGAACAGGGCATCAAGTCCCTGCGCGCGAGCAGCGGCGGCGGCAAGATTGCCAGCGCGTAATTGTTATTGAGTGTTGACGGCGCGCGGCGACTGGATCAGGAGCTGCGTGCCGATCTGCAGGTTTGTGGTCCGCAGTTTGTTCCAGGTCTTCAACTGATTGATCGTCGTGCCGGTCTTTCGCGCAATTGCCGACAGCGTGTCGCCGGCCCGGACCTTGTAGGTCCGCGCCCGTGACGGCGTGACCGGTGACTTGGTCTCTTCGGTCGTTTGCGCGAGCACGTCGGCGACGATCGTCTCGGCGGCCTTCTCCAATTCACCCGACGATGCGCGCGCGAGCAGCGCGGCTGACGGCATGCGCGGAATGATCAGGCGCGCGCCGGCGGTCACTCGTGAGTTCGTCTTCAGGTAATTCGCTTCGGCGAGGTCGGTACGGTTGACGCCGAGCTTCTTTGCGATACCCGCGATCGTCTCACCGCGCTTGACGGTGTGGAACTGCATCGCGTTCAGCTGTCCAGCCTCCGCGGCGGCGAGGCCTTCGCGAACCTTGTCCGCTGTGCCCTGAGGCACCTTGACGGTGTATTCGCCCTTCTTGACCGGCGTCGTCCAGCGGCGGAATTCAGGGTTCAGCGCCTGGATGTCGTCCATCGGCACTTCCGCCCATTCAGCGACGCGGCGCAGGTCGAGCGCCGGCGGCACGACCACGGTCTCGGTCAGCGTCGGCGCGACCGGGACGATGTCGAAGCCGTACTGTGCTGGATTCTTCGCGATGATGATCGCGGCCAGGATCATTGGCACGTAGTCGCGCGTCTCGCGCGGCAGGAACTTGGTCGTCGACGTCAGCTGCCAGAAATCGTTCTTGCGGCTGCGCGTCAGCGCGCGTCGCACGCGGCCGGGACCGCCATTGTAGGACGCCATCGCGAGATGCCAGTCCTCGAACATGTTGTGAAGCGTCTTCAGATACTTCGCCGCCGCCTGAGTCGACTTGATGGTATCGGCGCGCTCGTCGATGTACCAGTCGGCTTTCAGGCCGTTCTCGAGAGCGGTGCCGCGCATGAACTGCCACACGCCGCGGGCCTTCGCGCGCGACAGCGCCGAGGGCTTGAACGCGCTTTCGATGAGCGGAATGTACGCCAGATCGAGGGGCAGCCCTTCGGCGCGGAAGGTCGCCTGGATCATTGGCAGGTATTGCACGCCGCGCGACAGCCCTTCGCTCAGGAACTCGCGCAGCCTGCCCTGGAATAACTCGACATAACGCAGCACGCGGTCGTTGGTCGGAATCGGGATGTCGTGGAGCGTCGCCTCCAGGTCGGCCTGGACCGCTTCCGCAGTGGCCGCCTTGGGCGCCGTTGTCTCGAAAGTCTCAAGGGCGAGAAGCGCGTCGAATGCCGCCGGTTCGGACTTGGTCTCCGAGAAACCGTCGCCCGTGGTCAGCGCGGCCTGTTCGAGCACGCTGATGCGATCGACCAGCCGCTCGAAATGCTCGCGGAGCCTCGGTTCGGCGCGCGCGCCGTCGGGCGATTCAAGCAACGTATCCAGGGCCCGATCGAATTCGGCCTTTGCGCTTTGGAGGTGCCCGACCGCGAGCTCCTTCCGGCCGGCTTCGAAATGCGTGTCTGAATTCAGAATCAGGATCGCGACCGGATCAGGCGTCGGCTCTGGAGTAGGAGTGGGTGGAGCAATTGGTGCTGGCGCCTGAGGGACGACCTTGACCGCCGACGCGCCGGGTCGCGACACGCATCCTGTGATCAGCAGGGCGCCGAGAACCGGCACGATGGGGAGGTATATCTTGCTGGGCATTCACACTGAAAAAAAGACGAGCGCCCGAAGAGTAACACGCGAGCTAAGGACGGGTCAAACCTTTCAGGCTCAGCTGTTTACGACGAGGGCCAGCCCGCGTATACGAAAACCTTGGCTGCCTCGCCCGCGTCGCGAGCGGCTGGGGTAATGATGGTGCGCTCGCCGATCAGCAATTTCCGGCCTTCTTTGACGGCCTGCCGCACATCGTCTTCGCAGACGAATTTTTCAGGCTGAGCTGTAGATTGAAACTTCGGAGACTCTGGTATCTTGAGTGTCTGAGCTGGAGGGGCGGGAGCCAGACCTCGTGACGCCAGGAATCTGTCGATTCGGCTCGTCAGTACGTCATTTGAAATCGCATCAGGCGGCGACTTCTCCGGCGCTTTTGGTAATCCCACTGCTGTCACCTTTGGAACCGATGGAACCACCGCCGGTCGCAGTTCGTACGCGACGCGCTTAACGTTGATGAGATGTCTCGGTGAAATATTGTCGGAGGTGATGTTGCCGCCGAAGCCACCGCATCCCAACGTCATCGCCGGATCCAGGCCCGTCGTCAAACCAATCGATCCGTGCGTCGTCGGCGTGTTGACGCAGATGCGATACGCCGGCTTGTGCAATCCGAACTCGAGGATGACGGCGTCGTTCTGCGAATGGATGGACATCGTGTGACCCATGCCGCCGTAGCGCAGGATCTCCTTGCAGCGCTCGCATCCCTCGCGCCAGTCCTTGACGATGTAATAGGAGAGAACGGGGCAGAGCTTCTCGAATGAAAGCGGATAGTCACGCCCGACGCCCTTGAGCTCGGCGATCAGGGCGCGCGTATTCGCCGGAACCGTAATGCCGACCTTCTGCGCGATGAACGTGGCGGACTTTCCAACGAACGCAGGATTCGGCAGGCGCTGCGGCGTAACGAGTTGCTTGGCTAGCGTGTCGGCTTCAGCGGGCGA
>Ga0193741_1000565_pt1 | contig 10996 bp, 24 predicted proteins | sample L2s2metaG_FD_143059 | JGI IMG/M metagenome (GOLD analysis project Ga0193741, IMG submission 143059) | Soil microbial communities from a riparian zone of the East river system, Colorado, United States - L2s2 | ecosystem: Environmental > Terrestrial > Soil > Riparian zone | place: USA: East River...
AGTCTCTTATTCCAGATGTACCGCTTCATGCCAGTGTAGCCACCAAAGCCGTTCTTGGCATTGACGGCGCCGCATACAACATTGCCGCCCTGGTACACGTTCTGATAACCGTATACAGCACTGCCAGGGTCACGCAACGCCGCCTCGACGCTTGCTCTAGCTTGCCAGCCAGCGTCCATTCGATTGCGGTCTTCGGTGGTCATCATGGCTTGACCAATCATGCCAATTACTACTAGGCCGAGCAGCACGCCGCCGACCCATTTCATTAACGTCTTCATAGCTTTCTCCTTAGGGTGCTTATTTAGGTGGTGGTACTTGGAAGTACCTGTTGCGTTTACTCTCGGTTTGAACACAGACGCTCACGAAAAGGTTGTCAGAGCTTTCGGCGAGCTTTGACCTTGCCTTTTCGCACAGGTCCTCGCTCTCGAATTGTAGCGTTGCTATAGCCACGCCTGTTGTTATTACTAATACCCACACCTGCCCTCTCCTCAGTGATACGGATTACGTACTGCCTCTTGCTACCATTGGGCTGCTTGTCATAGATGCGTATCAGCGATACGCCGGGCCATCGAACTATAGATGATTTGAGTAGCTCTGTAAGCCTGCTAGCTGCACCAGGGTTCCCGTTAAGGACATGATATAGCGCAGCTGTCAATGCGTTACGCATCGGTTCCTCCTATGGTAAGGGACGGGCGCGGCCCAGGAGCTCAGACCATAGACCGCGCCCGCCCTCTCAACCGACCGCTACCCTGGCCGGTCAAGGCTAATTCTTACTTGGCAATACCTCGCTATCTAGCGTGACGCCGAGTGCCCGGTCCCAATCGATGAAGCCGGTATCGCGTAGGTGGGTGAGCAATTCAATTGCCGTCCGCTTGCGCTGGGCCGGCTCGAGATAATCGAACTCCTTCAAGGACATGTAGGAGCCATTCATGTAGAATAGGGTGTCGATCGCGTCACTGCCGAAAGTGTATTCTCTACGGGGGATGCCAAGCAGCTCGGCGGCCGTGTTTTCCCAACTCATTCGGTTCAAGGCTTTCCGTTCCCTGATGGTCGCATCCTTGAAAGCGACCATGTAGGCCCATCCAGCTATACAGCCGGCGGCACCACAGCCCGTCGATACGAACTTATCCTCAGCTATAAGGAAGCTGTTCATGAGAATGGCTTCGCCATCGTCGGCCTCCATATCCGCGATGATCTGGTTAATCAGCGGTACGTTCAGGCTACCTTTATCGACTCGCATTGCAGTTCTCCTAGTTTGGGTTGACAGTTGGCATGCTTTAGTCTTTACGGAACCCGAGGAACACTGGGAAAATTGGTACCCCCTCGGGGGATAGCTTCTGATACTTGAACTTCACAATTTTTCCAATAATATTTTTGTCACGCCAAATCTGGGCTCTCTTAGTATCGTCGAACCCGGTACCGATTTGAAATTCAACCTCCCCTTTGCTGGTGAACAGGTTAGTCAAGGAGCTGTTATTACCCAACGTAGCTCTGACTATCAAAGCTCCCAACGTTCCCTTGCCTTTCAGATTGGCCTTATGGCTAGTGCGCTCAGTCAAGCCGAGAGTGTTGGTTTTCGCTTCGTTGGCGTTATGCATCTGCTCCCTAATACCAACAACCCTGGCCTCGGCATCATGGAACCGCTTGAACTTCATCAGCCCTTGCTCTCGAGGCGTCGAGCGCCCGTACTTATAGATACCCTCCGGGTCGCGGAGCATGATGCCTTCATAGCCTAGATCGACCATTGTCTGCTCGTAATGCGCAATGTCCTTGCGGGTTTTCAAGGTGGTGTGGTTGACTAGCCGCAACCATTCGAGCTTGCGGTACCGATTGTCCTTTAGGATCAACTCATAGGCACGCTTGTGTCGCTTGGCGAAAGGCTCGTCGCGAGACCCCAGGGGCAGCATGTCAAACACTCTGAACGTGAAGTCTGGCTCGCCGGTCGCCCTCATAACGCCCGACGATGATTTATTCCACACGTCAGGGTCGGTATCGGGGCCGACGATCAGCTCGCCATCGAATGCCGGCAAGCTCCTGAGCTTGTCGAATATATAGAAATTGGGTACCAGCTTCAGATTGCGAGTGACTGCCTTACCATTGATGATAATGCAGCGTATACCATCGAGCTTGGGACTCGCCATAACCGGCAGGTTTAGATCGGCGAGGTTTTCGACCGTGCCTGATAGCATCGGTCGAAATAAGGTAGGTGTTTTAGTAGACATAGTAGGCTTCTCCATGTTTTCACATTTCTAAGGTGTTAGCGGGCTACTACGTACACAAGCCGGCATGAGATCGACGTGGCATCGCTCGGGTTAAAGCCGAGATCGACCGACAGCACGCGGGTCTGCTTCGGCTTGATGGCTTCGTAAATGGTGCGCCGAACGGTGCGGATAGTCGTGCCGCTGCCGCCGATGTGGTTGCACGCAATTTCGAAGTCCTGCAGCGTCGTCTTCTCGTTCGGGTTGACTATGTGTAGGTCCGGCTTGAGCACGTAGCCACTAGCACCGTACTTGAGCACCAACTTCTCGATACGGGCGCCATGCGTCCATACGTCTACACGTGGGGTCGATGCCGGGGCCTTGCTGGCGTTGGCATAGGCGAGCTTGTTTGCTTCGTCACAAGCGGCTTGGTCTTTGCAAGGTGTGAACGTCGGCGGTGTATTCGCAGCGGCGATAATCACCAGCCCAATAAAGATTACTACGATGGCTCCTAGAACTTTCATGGCACGGTTTCTCCTTAGCGGGGGCTGATTGTGCTGGTCTTGGGGGCCGCTGGGCGCTTCAGCTCGGCTTGAATGTCGAGCACTCGCTTATTTAGCTCGGCATGGATGCGCTTCTCGCGCTCGGCCTTAGCCACCATCCCACGCTCGACGGCACTCACCACGTTGAGTGCTTTTTCTGCTGCCCAATCGTAGGCGTGGCACTTGGTATCGCGGCAAAGGCTTTTCTCGACCAAGTTGATTACGCGCTCGACATACTGACGCGCAAGCGCATCGGCGCCGGTGGACATGCCATAGGCAAGGCCCAACTGCACCGTTTCCGGCCATTCAATCTTGGGGTTCAAGCGAGTGTGATCTCTGCAAACCTCGGTGGCAAGCTTAGCTATCTCTGCCCAGGTGCGGCGAACGCTGGCGGCACTATCATGCACGCGGGCAAGTTCTTGTTGCCTCCAATTCACCGCGTCGGGGGATACGTTGCAGCTATATCCGTAAGCTGGGCCGGCAAGCATGCTGGCCAGCAATGCGACTGCTAGTGTTCTTCGGTTCATAGCACGGTTTCCTTTTGTTGATCTTTAGGCTGATGATTGCCCCGCGCCAATTCATTCACTCCCTACTTTGGCGTTTGCGGGGTGTTAGATCAAAAGCGACACACGGGTGTCGGTTTTCAAGTCTTCCCTCGTTTGGTGTCACCCCTCATCTTCTCCTCCGCTTATGTTTCTTCGCCTGCTTCGCTTTCAGCTTTTTGCGTGCCGGGGGTTCCTCCATGTTGGCCAACCCACCCGGCTTGACCATCTTTATAGCGACACGCTCGACGCTTACAAGCCTAGTCGACTTGCCAAACACTCTCCTTCTATCCTCAGCTTCCTTTGTCGCCAGCTTGAGGGTTTCGGCATAAACGTAGCCTTTGAAGTCAAGACCGTTTACCTTATTGCGGATATGGTAGTTCCAGGCTGGCATAGCGTTCGTCCCTCACTGCGTTGATTACTCGTTTGATGCGTGACCCGCCGTGTTTGCAAGCACTCTTCTTTAACGGCAGGTATTCGTCTTGTAGGGCAGCAAACATCAAGTGCATGACATGCTGATGCGACATTCCCTTGAAGTTGCTGCTCTGCTTGTAAGCGGTCATTAGCGCATTCGCTGCACGCTCGTACTTCTTAGGGGCTTGGCCCTTCTTGGTTAGTGATCGATTATTACGTGCCGTATCTACGACGCACTTGAGTTCCATCGTTACGCCGTTCAACTTCCGAAGTGTCATATGCGGTTTCCCTTCTTCTACGCTTGATAAACACTCGCATCTGTAGCTCCCTATCGGTATCGTAATAACGTCCGACACGGTGCGTTATGCTCAGCCAAGGGTACAGTCTTGGCTGAACAAATTTTACTAGATAGTAGTAGGCGTCATCGAGGTTGCCGAATACCTCTAGGGTTTCGGCTTCCTCGCCCTTGGGATCGAGGGGCTGACGCAACACCACGTAGTCTCTAGGGTCTGACAACATGTGGGGCATCCTCCTCTCGGTTGTCAGGTTACAGGTAGTAGGTGTACTTTCGTTCTTTGGTTAGTACCTCCGAAATTCTAAACTGCGCATCGCTGCCGAAGTAGCCGTTGACTATCCAGCCAACTTGGTTTTTAGCTAGCTCGGCTTTGTATTCGTCCTTCACCATATCCGATGTTTTGTCGGCTATTTCGAAATACTTGATTGAGCCCCACCTGGGGTCACGCCCATTCTTGACTTGCAGGGCGATCACCCGTCGTGGAGGTATGGTGCCTGTGATCTCTACCTTTGGTCGTTTGACTATAGTTGCACGCGACTCGAACTCCGCGTGCATCTTACGTCTAATCGTCGAATTGGGTTTGGGCTTAGCTAGCATCTTTCTTCTGACCACCTTAGGTTGCTTTTCTGACCGTTTGCGGAACGGCTTGCCGATTGGCTTAGTCAACTTGCGACGTGCCACCATTGTCGTAGCCCCACTCTTGAGTTTCCTCATTTAATTACCCTATGTAGATTGTACCTTTTTGTAGTCTGGTACTGCGTAGGTCTCGGTACGCCAGCCATGTGCTCTGACTTTATACGCACCGACAACCTCTTGTCGAACGGCTTCTCGAGGGTAATCCAAACAGTACCGTCGTTCGCATAGGCGAACACGGTACCAGTCAAGCCGCGAGCCTCGACTATCTCGCAGTCTTGCTTAATTACGATTCTGCTACCTGCTGGATAAGGCATTGGTAACCCCCTACTCTTTTAACTGTTGACGCAATACACAAGTCGAAGCCCGATATGGCCTCGCCCTATGCCATTTACATACGAAAAAGCATTCAACTCTGTAGCGTATTCGTTACAGACGCTCGCCGGTTTGATTTGGCTAGGGTACCATACCGGGGTGGTAACCTGCTACCGTCCATAATGAATACGCTACAGAGTTAGCCACTAGGCGAGACTAGGTGTGAAAGGTATACTTATTTTCAGTGTACCGCCACACAGCGCCCATGAGCAAGCCACGTGTAGTCTGCTCCTTGGTTCGCTTGTAGTAGGCGGTCATCTCATTATCGTGGCAGATATTGATTTCCACGTAATCGTTCTGTTCTTCGTGAAGCATACCCCACGTAGCGAGGTAGGTGAAGGCACGATTGAACTCTATCTCCCCTACCCGCTCGATCACTTTATGGATAGTCGAGGGTGTGATCGGCCCTTTAACTTCTATTACCCTAGGCATGTTTTGAGCTCCTGATTAAGGTTAGTATTTCTAGTAAGGTTGACCCTACTTTCACTCGTCGTCGGGGAAGTGAACTTCCTGTTGATCGGCGTCGTACCAGTGGGTGAATATTTTGGGGTTGAACTCCTGCTTGCGGCGCTCTTCACAGTCCTCGCAAACGAAAGTACAGAACACCCCGGCGGCGTCATTCAACTCATATCGAGGCTTGCCGCTGCTACAGGCACATTCTATTTGCTTAGCCATTGTTATTCTCCTATTAGGATTGAGATTTGACGCCGCCCTGTTAACGGCTACCTGTTAGTCTTTTTCGTGATATCGTAGCCGAGCGCCAGCAAGGCACCGAGCAACGTATCAGATGTTGGCCCACGCTTGTAGACAAAGTACCCATTGCCTCGACCATACTGCGTTAGGCGCTGTATGGTCTTACGGTTGATGGGCATCTCACGACTGTCGTCGATCAAGTCCTTGACATCGTTGACAGTCACGTTGTTGTTCCGCATATGGCGGTTCAACTCGTCCTGTATTTCGATCAAGCGAGCCCGTGCCAAGTTTGTTGCACGAACCCGTTTGACCAATGCCCGTGTTTCACGATCCATAATGGTTCCCCTTCCAGGTTTGAGTAGGCAGGCTAGATAAACTCTACACAGACTTACTATTATTCCAGGTATTCGGTATCTCGTAGCTGCCGGTGCGACGAAGAAATATAACCGGAGCTGGGGCGACGTGCTCGGCACTCAATACAAACTCGCCGCGATCATCGCCCCAATACAACGTACCCGAGTAGCCAGCTATTCCAAACGTGTGCTTGGCTTCACGTAGTATCTCAAGTGGTGGTGTGGGTAGTGCTATGCGGAAGATTGCAGTACGATTGCCGTACTTTGCCTCCCATACTTCTAGTGTACGTGGTTTAGTTTTGAATGGCATTGCCTTGAGCTCCTGTGTTAAGGTTATGAAGGTTCCACACGTGCCGTTCCTCCTGCGGGGATGGAGACGGGCTTACCGCCGTCACCTACAACCGACTACCGAACTCTACTTCTTCCGACGATTGTCTTTGATAGAAACACTCCCTCTGATACGACATATGCGCATCTGTGCTAAGTCATTGCCACCGCGCGAAACGGCAATGTGCATGACGGGTGATCCTCCACCAACGGCGTCGCTAACACTTATCTCAATGTGATCGGCGCCGGTTACGTCGAAGAACCCGTCATGAAAAGACCATTGGTATTTCGGATCGCTACTCTCAGCCACATGTACAGCGTGTTTGCGTGGCTGAACCAGCGTTATGTTACTCTTCACTACTACCTCCTATTACCTTGTAAGTCTGTTATGGTAAGCGAGCGCCCTTTTTCTATAATTAACACATAGGCGCCCGGTACCTCGTTAGCTATTTCGATTGCCTGTTTAGGTTGATACCATCTCTTCACTTGCGTGTCTGTACGCAGTACCGACCACTTGAAGTGATACTTCCATTTGATCTCAGCTCCAGGTTCGAGCTCTCGATCAATGAACACGCCCTGCGAGGGGTGCTCGACTATGTAGTAACGCATTTTACCCTCCTGATACTCTTTACCCCAAAAACTTAGTCAGCCTGTGCAGTACGCCGGGCACTCGAAACTCTGCGCGCATACGCTCGTCTTCAAGGCCGGTGTTGAACACGATAGCGCACCCATGACGGGTGGCTTCTACTTTGTAGATGAATAGCGCCCGAGCCCCCAAGCGTAGCTCGACACGCAATCCAGCGTAGCACTTAAATAGGTCTTGCAGTTCCATCGGTATTCCCTCCAGGTTTAGTTTTCAGGGTAGGCTAGAGCCTACGCTGCCCAATCCCGCTTACCAGAGGCGTATAGCAGGAAGGTCACGTAGTTGGCGGGCTTGACCTGTATGTCAAGCGCATCTGGGTAGTGAAGACGCAACACTTCAATTGCGTCTTCAGGGCTATCGCCTTCGACCAACTCGTAGCGCCAGAACCTACTTGCTTGAGATGAGTATTGGAGAATTGCCCTACGCTCATCCGGGTTGATGGGCGGCTTGCGTGTAGCAAAGCGTACCGCCCAATGTGGTAGTTGCATGGTCTTAGTTCTCCTTAGGTTTAAGTGGTGGGTGAAACTCTAACTGCGTTGTGGTGCGTGAGGCCGGCAGTCATCCGGCTCGTCGTTGTTTCCCACCATCTTGTAGTGAGGGTGCTCTTGAAGGAACCGAGCGCGGGCTTTCTTGGCGCCTTCCATATCGTAGTCACCCTTTACCATTTCAGGATAGGAGATTATGGGGCCGGTATTCTCGTCGTAAAAGTCGGCCCCATCCTGATATGCTGTGAAGTTCATCGTGGCTAGGTATGCCTCGACTTTAGCCTCCTCTTCACGAATACGCTTCTGTTCTTTACGACGCTTGAGCCAGCGCCACAATGGGCCTAAGTGTATGGGCGCCCAGCGATAGCTGTTCACCCATAGCTTCGACCTATTGAACTCCCTACGCCATCCATATCCGTAGAATGGACCGAAGTCTAAACGGGCGTAGGTCAACCGCTTGGTGGTGTGGTCACGTTGTAGATATAGATCGATACCGAAGAAGCTAGGCTTGGCCACGTCGATACCTGTATAGTGGTGCGTCCATTTCATGGTAGTTCTCCTTCTGGGTTTCAGGCGTAGTTTAGAACCTTATGCAGCCATGCCTGGGTGTCGGCGTGATTGTAGGCACGGCACAGCAGCTTGTAGTCCACTCTAGACATGCCATAGTCGCAAGGCCGATCAGCGTCGCAAACAAGCTCGACGATATCGGATACAGAACTCACGAACTGCTGAGCATCGGGACCGATGCCCTGCCATGTGCGGTGAAGGTAGGGGTCCATACGCTCCTTATCCTCATCGCTAAGGGTGACGGGCAGTATGTGCCACGCCTCAATGTGAGCCAGCTTGAGCATGGGGCCGCACTCGTCTGCCCCGAGTGTATCTGTGATAGTAACGTATCCATTATCGAAACGTTGTAAGAACCCGACTGCATGGTGTGCGTCCCCACACACTTGGTCCTTGATCGCCTTGGGTGTGAGCGTCACGATGGCAAGGTCGCGCATCGTGCATGCCCATTTGAATGCTCGGCTATTCCTCATATCTTAGCTCTCCTTCTGGGTTTCAGGGTGGTACTCAGGGTAGGCTTCACTGGTAATTTCACTGGTATGTTTTCCAAAATCGAGGGCAAATATTTGAATTCCAAATTGGAATTCCATTCTGGGAAAGTAGGCCCCACGGCAAGGCGCTGCATCTATCATGCAACCTGCCGGGGTATCGGTAGCAGTTGGCTTAGAGAGCCAATCAACTTGCCGTGGGAACCTGTATTGTGCCACTAGAAAAGGGCGTAAGACCAGGGTTGGATTGCTGCGCAGTGCGTGCAGGCCTACCCTGTTAGGGTATAGGTACCCTCGCGCGCATGGGCGCGAATGTATAATGTGTCGATCACAGAAATATTTAATTATCTGCCTAGAGCAATTAAAATAATTTTATTTCTTTAGCTGGCCTTCAATCTTTTAAGGAATAAATTACGAATTTAGAAAAGGCCATTACAAGGAGTGGAGTTGTACCTACCCATGTACATGCAACTGTACCTACAACTGTACATACACCTAAACGCTGTTCAGATGTAGATACACCTAAACGCTGTTCAGATGTATAGACAACTGAACGGTGTATAGATGTATAGACAACTGAACGGTGTATAGATGTAGATGCAACTGAACGTGGCTCATTCGCCACAGTCAAGCACAAAATTATGGATGATGCGTATTCGCCACAGTCAAGCTCGAATTTGTGGGGTGTACCTCGCAAGTCACAGTCAAGCTCAAATTTGTGGGTGTGTCGTGTTCGCTATAGTCAAGCTCAAATTTGTGGGTGTGTCGTGTTCGCTATAGTCAAGCAAAAGGCTGAGTGCGATATACAACTCGACCACGCGCCGCGCGCAATGCGGCCTAGGTGGCGCCGCGTCGTTTCAGGTGTTGGTTGCGCCAGTGCTAGCGCGATAGGTGAGCGCGCGTCACTCGCGACACCAGCCGCACACGCGGCAAGCGAGCGAGCAAGGTCGCCAGCCTATGCCTGCATAAGCCTAGGCGAGCCAACAGCGCGCGAATTGAAATGTGCATGGGTGATACCCCTAGGTTTCCCACTAGCGGCGCTAGCGGCCAGCAAGGTCGCTATGGGGAACCATAGCAACCCTGCAAGGCGTTAGCGTAGGCGCATGAGCATGGTCGACAAAGGCACGTCGCGAATGGTGACGGTAGGCGTTGCCTTGCGCGGCAGGAACCTGCCCCGCGAGTCGCGTCGCAGCCTTGGGTGCTGTGGCGCTCGGTACAGGAACCCTTCGGCAACTGCGAACATGAGGGAAAGCAAGCACATGACGCCAGCGAGCAACGCTTGCCCCTGCGACAGCAGTTGAACCGTGCGTTGGTCATGAACGATCAATGCCAACAGCATCAGCGATGCGATGCCGACGGCATGCCTGATTGTGTGTCGAATTTTCATGGTGATACCCCGTTGAGTTGAATTGTTGACTATGGCAGTCAACAAACCCGCTTGCGCGGCCTACATGCTCGCACGTCGAAACGGGCAAGCATGTAAGGCGAGCAAGTCAGCCTCAGTGCAAGTCGCACGTCGCGAAAATGTACTCACCGTTTTCAAGCTCAAGCACAAGGCCGCTTTCGGTATCGGCCACTCGGTAGGTACCCGTGGGAAAATAGCGTTTGCCCAGGCACATGGCGGCAAGCTTGTCGAGCTGGCCCCAAAGCTCAGGGTTGCTCGCATCGCATGCCATGGTGAGGCTAGGCAAGTGGCCAATGTGCTCATGCTTGGCGTTGCAGTGAAACACTTCGAATGTGTTCGTACACAAACCATCGTCGTAGTGCTGCACCTGTGAGGTTTGCCCCTTGTGCATATAGCATTGGCAATGGTTGACCTTGGTCATGGTGATACCCTTTCAGTTTCCCGGTGCATGAGTGCAACCGGCCGGCAAGGTCGCTATGGGAACCATAGCAACCCTGCAAGGCGATGCACTATCGCGACGCACTACTAAACCTTGCGGCCAACGTTCAGCTGCAATTGCACAACGCCATGCGAATGCTGCAGGTACTGCCAGCCGCGCGAGTTGCCGAACAACCGCATTTTTTGCGTGCTGCTCAGTGGTGCCTTGTTGTAGGCATCAATGCTGCAATCGATGGCCAACAATAGGTTGTCGCCTTCGAACGCGGCCTTGATGCCGTGCCCCAACACCTGAAACGGTGAGCCGATTGCGGTGGTGTTCGCAGTGCCGTTATTGGCCTTGGCTTTCGACTTGGCCTTGCGCGGCGTGCGGGCTGGTGACTGCTTTGCTTTCATCGTCATACCCCTATGGGTTAGTGAGGGAAACCCGCACCATGCGGGAACCCCACAAACGCAAAAACCCCGCACCTGTTTAGGGTGCGGGGGCTTTGTATGTAGGCTGATACGTAGGCGGTACTAGGCAACGCGCGCCTTGCGCTCGGTCGCCCACTGCTTGAGGCCGTCAAGCGGCTTGCTGACGGTGATGTGGCCATGACCTAGGTCA
>Ga0193741_1000566_pt1 | contig 10995 bp, 7 predicted proteins | sample L2s2metaG_FD_143059 | JGI IMG/M metagenome (GOLD analysis project Ga0193741, IMG submission 143059) | Soil microbial communities from a riparian zone of the East river system, Colorado, United States - L2s2 | ecosystem: Environmental > Terrestrial > Soil > Riparian zone | place: USA: East River...
CACCCGGTACTACAAGCTCTTTTGACAAGCTGGCCTCAACTAACAACTGTTTTTGAACTTCGAAACTCCCTGTTAATGAAGCTGGTTGGTAACCGTCAGCAGATGCTGAAACCAAAACTTTGTATTTACCGGACGCAATATCAGAGGTTATGTTCCAAGTATGAGAGTATGCACCAGAAGTATCTGATGTCCCATTGTATCCATTCTTTTGACCAATTTTGGCCATAACATCCGCACCAGGTACAATTTCTTTGGTATTGGCATCAATAACCTTTACATCAATCGTTTGTTCATCCCCCGGTGCAACAAGTCGTTTCAGTAGACTTGCTTCAACTGACAACTGTTTTTGAACTACGAAACTCCCTGACAATAAAGCTGGTTGGTAACCATCAGCAGATGCTGAAACCAGTATATCGTATTTACCAGACGGGGTACTAGGCATAATGTTCCAAGAATTAGAATATTCTCCAGAGCTATCAGAAGATCCATTGTATTCATTTACCATTATGTTAGCCTGCATAATCTTGACGGCAACATTCGCTCCTCCAACATCTTGTAATGTTTTTGAATCTGAAATCTTTACTGTAAAGTTTTGGGCTTCTCCAGCGAACATTAAATCTTTCGATAATTCCATATGAGTTAAAAGTTTTGTGGGAGATAAAGTTGTTTGATTACTAGATATAATTTGAGTACTTCCTGATGGACTTGTGGATAAAGATTTTAATTGAGGGAGGACGCCAAGAGGATCGTGTAATACTGATGTAGATATTGGATTGGCATCATTAGTAACAACTCCTGTTACATTGATACTATGCCACTTTGTAGTTACCTTAGAATTTTCCAAACACTCGAGTTTAGATGTAAGATCATTTATTCCATTTTCAATTGTGTGATATGAAGGAGAATAAGTGAATGTCCAAGATGAATAGTCATCATTTCCATATGGTCCAGCCGCTTTTGCCTCTTGGAATGGCTTTTCATCATTCCAGTCTACTAATACAGTGCAGTCCGATTTCTCGTTATCTGTAGAAACACCAAAAATAGTTAGATTCCCAACAGGTACATCTTTTCCGCTAACTGGTGACAATATCTTTACACCAACTGATGAAGGAACAGTTTTTGTTATAATATTTGATTTGTCAATATTATTACTTTTAAAGTCAGGTTGTGTCTTATCAATATCACTACTTTTCAATTCAGGTTGTGCTTTGACTTTATTAATTGATTGGGAGGCGGATCCGTCATACTGTGGCAGGATATTACTCTTGATTGGAATAAAACCAAAGTCTTTGAATTCATTCAACGAATCTATCTTGTACACACCGTATCCGTATGTATTAGAACTAAAAATAGGGATAAGGAATAAAATCGATACAAAGAATATTATTATTAAATAATAATTCACAAAATCTTATCTAATTTAATTTTTATAAGTATTGTCACCCTATCCTCTCTTAGAAATGTCACTATAATTTTTATCTAAACGAGTACTTTTCTTTTTACTTATAAAATCACATAGTTCAAGAATTAATTGATCTTATGAAACATTCTTACGTAAATTACTTTGAAAATTACTCTATTAAGAAATCCTTTACTACTTTATTAAACAGTCTTGGATTCTCTACATGAGGTCTGTGTCCACAATTCTCAAAGATGATTATTCTTGAGTTACCATGTTCCATAAATGGACGAATAAATTTTAACGGTATCATTCTGTCTTTTTTCCCCCAAATTAGTAACATACTTGTATCAATTTTTTCAAGCTGGTTATTGTATCGTTGAGCCCTCGCACTACCTTTCAATGCAGAAATAAACGCTTCTTTTGCACCAGGTAGTGATAATCTTTTGAACGTGATATCGGCATATGAAGGATTGACCATGGAAGTATCAATTGAGGTTAATATTCTGCCGATGTCCCTAGAAGATCTAGCATTCACTATCTTGACGTATCTTTTCAATTCTCTAGTACCTTTGAACGATTTTGGGAGGGAACCGGCAGGACTGATGAGAATAAGTTTATCAACCATTTTCCTATTTTTAAGGGTAAACTCTACAGCGATATGACCACCGAGTGAGGATCCGATTATGAAGAGATGATTTAATTTTATTCTTTTAATGAATTTTTCTAGAAAATATACATAAAATTTTATGGAATAGCTGATCTTCGGTTTATCGCTCAAACCAAAGCCCGGAAGGTCTAAAGCGATTATTCTAAATTTAGTGGATAAAAAATTAATATTATTACTCCAACTCTCTATTGAACCCCCTAAACCATGGAGAAGTAAAAGTGGTATTCCACTTTTGTTTTTGTCCAAGTATCTGACAAGTAAGTTATCAATTTTTGTAAACTTGAGATCAGACATGAAAATCAAAGTAAATAATTGTTACATTATCAAATATCGAAACCATGGATGGGAGCTGAACAAATTCCTAAATGCAAGTGACTAAGATTATATTAAACATAAATAATTATCCGATGAGGTCAAACAATTGCACGCGGTCAGCGATTCTATCTTCTAACTTTTCGATTTTCTTTTCTATTTTATTCTTGGTGGCGTCTTCAAGTCCGTTGAATTTAAGTCCGAAAATTGAATTATCGTCACTATCGTGATTAGAGACAGAGCTGTCAGTATTCGAACTTGTCCCGACTGTATTTTCGTCATTATTACTAAATTCATCTGCCACTACGTCTGGTTCGAATGTAAAAAAGGTATTGGATTCACTATGAGATGTCAATCCTTCATCTGACGCTTCAGCAGCTTCCGATTCACTCATATCAATCGTATTTGATTCTCCTGTTTCTCCCTGTTGCTTAGAGCTGACAGTAGCGTAAGTTTCAGAGTCAGAATCGATAATTTCCTTTGAGGTTGGTTCATCTTGTAATTCAACAGTATCCGTACTCGCTACTTCTGTTTCATTTGAGTTGGGTTCATCTTGTAATTCAACAGTATCCGTACTCGCTACTTCTGTTTCATCACCATCTTCAGTTGAAGGAGATTTGATTGATTCTTCATTAGATTCTGAATAAAGTGGAAGAATATTCTTTACCGGTATTACGTTGGTATCTTCACTATCACTATCTGTATCTGTACTTTCATTGGATTTTTCGACAGTATCATTTGAACTCTCGTCATTGCTACTGCTACTCTTCACTGGTAATATTTTGGTATCTTCACTATCACTATCTGTATCTGTACTTTCATTGGATTTTTCGACAGTATCATTTGAACTCTCGTTATTGCTACTGCTACTCTTCACTGGTAATATTTTGGTATCTTCACTATCACTATCTGTATCTGTACTTTCATTGGATTTTTCGACAGTATCATTTGAACTCTCGTTATTGCTACTGCTACTCTTCACTGGTAATACAGTATCATTTGAACTCTCGTCATTGCTACTGCTACTCTTCACTGGTAATATTTTGGTATCTTCACTAACTGTACTTGGGTTACCTGTATTATTTACAATTTCACTTCCGGCCTTTGTTCCAGTAACATTAATTGAATAAGACTTTGATGACGTAGCTTTCTGCACTTCGTCGTAACACGTTATTTTTGATGTAAGTTCATTCGAACCTTCGACTATGTCATGATAATCGCCATTGTATGTGTAACTCCACTTCGAATAATCTGCATCGCCCTTAGGACCATTAGCCGTTACTATCTGCATTGGTTTTAAATCATTCCAATCAGCATAAACTTGACAGTTCGTGGTATTATTGTCTGAGGATGCACCATTAATAGTCAAATCTCCCACCGGCACACTAACTGAATCAGATGGAGTGTTTATTTTTACGCCTACACCTGTCATTGTTGGGATTTGTGCTAATACTGGGTTCAACATTATACTTGATATCACGAATATTCCAAAGAGTATAAGCAATCCAAAGTTGACTCTAATTTTCATCTAGCAGTAGGTTAAGAAGAATAATTAATATGAATTTTTTAAGATTATTCGATAGGCAGATTAAATAAAAAAGTTATTTAAGACGTAACCTATTGATTCAATAGTAAAATTTATTATTTCAGATGCAAAGGATAAAATCATGACAAATGATACTTGAGACGCTGATATTAGCTCACCTTGATTGAATTGTAAGTACAACTGATTTTTGAGGGAAATTTGAATAATTTCAACTTTTATTCATCAAATAGTCATATTCAGTATTAATTTGAAGTAGCTGCTTTTTGTAATAGCTTATTAAACTTATCATTTATCAACTGAATTTTTTTAATTCTCAAGATGATTAGGATTCTTTCAAGTGGATCTTATCTCTATAGTAAACGTTAATAAATAATTCAAACCAGTTATTTTCTTAGTCTTTACTTGCAAATTTCAACTCTGCAGAAAATTGTTTAATTTTCGTTGCTACAGTGGCTGCGTTTATATCATTATTTCTAATTGGTCAAAATATCAATGTATATGGCCAAAACGGGAATACAGAATTACCTCAGGTGAATGACACGAATTTGCAAATTCAGGAATATGCTTCTGGATTTAAGTTTCCAACAGGAATGAATTTTCTAGGGCCTGATGATATCCTGGTAATAGAAAAAAACACAGGAAAAGTAAAGGAAATTAGAAATGGTACTGTTGTTGGAACCGTATTGGACGTGAATGTCGCAAATGTAAGTGAAAGAGGATTGTTGGGTATTGCAGTTTCAGATGAACCAAAGTATGTATTCTTATTTTACACCGAAACTGAGAATGTTGACGGAGGTGAGGTGTTGGGGAATCGGTTATACAGATATGAATTTGATAATGGCAAGTTAACAAACCCCAAATTGCTCTTAGATCTTCCTACGATGCCTGGACCTTCTCATAACGGTGGAGTATTAAAAATAGGGCCCGATAAGGAAAGTGTGTACCTAGTAATTGGTAACATGAATTATGTGCAAAATCTGACGTTTATTACAAAAGCTCAGAATAATAAAAATGGTCCTCCACCGGATGGTAGAGGTGGCGTTCTCAGAATTACATTTGATGGTGGAGTTGTTGATGGTAAAGGATTGCTTGGAGATGAAGATCCTTTGAATAGGTATTATGCCTATGGTATACGAAATAGTTTTGGCATAGGATTTGATGCATTAACTGGAAATCTCTGGGAAACAGAAAATGGACGCAGTACTGATGATGAAATTAATCTTGTATTGCCTGGGTTTAATAGCGGATGGAGAGAAGTAATTGGGTTCTCTAACATGACACCTGAATTTAATGAAGAAAACTTGGAAGACTTTGGAGGAAAAGGTACCTACAGGGATCCAGAGTTCATATGGATAGATACGATAGCCCCTACATCAGTTTTATTTGTACATACTGACAAACTCGGATCGAAATATAAAGATAATCTATTTGTAGGCAGTGTCAAAAATGGCACTGTTTTTAATTTTCCATTGGACGACACTAGGACGCATTTAGTTCTCACTGGTCCTTTGTCGGATAAAAAAGCGGATACCAATCATGAAACAGGTAACGTAATTTTCGGCAGAAATTTTGGAGTAATCACAGATCTTCAAATAGGACCTGACGGAAACTTGTACATATTAAGCAATTACAAACATGATGGTACAATATTCAAAATAACTGCCAAAAATAATACCAATTAAACATATTTTTCATTTCGATTTCACGACCAGATATATTGAATCTCATCGAATATAAGATGGGTCTCTATGCCTCTCAAAGCAATACAATATACCATCTCGGGAACCAATAAACAACATCCCATTTGATATACATGGAGAAGAATCAATGCCACCCATGGTAGGGAATTTCCATTCCTGTCTGCCCGTGGTGAAATTTATACCATAAATAAATGAATCTAGACCTCCAAAAAACAATAGTCTATCAAATTCACTTGTCGAAGGTGATGACCAAATTTTTCCAGTACTTTGAAAGTCCCATAATTTAGAACCTATCAGGTTGAAGCAGTAAAGTTTATGATCAGAAGTTCCAAATATGATTCTATCTTTTACCAATAGAGGGGATGATAAAACTGGTCTTAATACCGTTTTATTCCATTTTGCAATACCGTCAGTATTACTCAAGCAATATATCCCACCCTCATACGTACCAATAAAAATTGAGTCTTCTGACAAGCATGGTGACGATGAACGTACCTTACCATTCAATTTTGATTTCCACCTTAGTGTCCCGTCTGAATTCACAGAGTAAATGAATCCATCATCTGATCCAAAGTATATTATATTTTCATAGTATGAGGGAGAAGACCAAATTTGTCCTTTTGTTCCGTACTTCCAAATTATTTCTCCCTTCGCACTAACAAGATACAAATTATGATCCATTGATCCTAAGGCGATATTTTTCCCTACAGAACAGGGCGATGAAAAAATATCTCCCTTGGTCTGAAGCTTCCAGATAATGCTGCCATCATTTTTATCCAGCGAATAAACAATATTATTTTCGAAAAGATCGTTATTTGTCCAGGAATTAAATGTTGCACATATTATCATATCATCCAAGATTAATGGAGATGAGACAATGGGACTTCCAATGTTTTGATGCCATCTTATCTCTCTTCTTAATATATCCAAGCAGAATATGCGTCCAGTCAATGTGGCAATATATAGAAAACCTCCTTCATAAACCGGAGATGAAATAATTGGACCTAACTCAATTGTCCAGTAGAGTAACGGTTTGGACAGAGGCTTGGTTCTTAGGGAACCTGTTCTTCTTGTGTTGCCTCGAAACATAGTCCATGATTCGTTGTTTTTATTTGACATACCTAATTCGCCTCTCAAAAAAGATTGGGAAATTAGCCAAATTTAATTGAAAATATACAAAAATTCAGTGATTCATTTTTTACAACATTTACCCAATGGAATATGATATCCATGTGGACATGACCTAGGGTGCTTTAACAATGTACATAACGCGTCAGTAAATATCTCCTTCATGTGATGTTCTATTCCGCATACCATCTCTTCATCAATTTTAATTCTTAAGGCTTCTTTCATCATAACTTCTAAAAGTCTCGTATTTCTTATCATTCGTTCTCCAATTTGCTCTCCTTCTGAGGTTAATTTCATGACAGAGTTACCTTTCGAATATTCAACAAGATTTATGCCATTTAGTTTGTGAAGCATTTGAACAACTGAAGGTTGTCTAACATTCAAAATCTTGGCAATAGAACTAACCTTTACTTTTTCCTTTCGTTCACGAATATGCCAGATAGCTTTTAGGTACATTTCAATGTGTTCAGACTCAGCTGTCCCCAGATATAGCTCTTCATCAGAATTCATGCTAGCAGTCCCTAACATTTGACATATTCTTAATCACAATATAATTATTAAGGTTCCGTTCTACAACTTTTATAATTTACTTTTAATCATAATCAAAACCTAAATTTTAACAATTATGTTCCTAAAAATGGATATTATCTCAGTCATCCCTTCTTCCCATCCTTTAGATTGGCCATAGATTTTCTAGAGGATTCAATCAACTTCTTTCTGCGTGGCTGAATAATTAGGATATAAAGAGATCCTATAACATACACTGACAAGAGTATTATCTGGGCGACCGTTGTTTCTAGTGTTGGGTGAATCCCAGTCATTGTTGCCAAGTTAATCTCTAAGCGCGGTATGATTCCAAATAGGTGTGTTGTTGAAATATAACCAACCTCTTGAAACTCTCGAATGGCGTTACCTATGAATGCAATAGACATGTAAGCTCCAATTGCCATTGTTAAACCAAATAAAACACGCAGTGGTAGCTTCTTCCCTATTTTTCTAATAATAAATACAACGCTTATTATAACTGCCAATCCCAAGACAAGTCCCAGAAGTACAAAGGTTTCCATATTTTTTGCGAATGAGAACATGGCCTGGTAAAACAACACAGTTTCAAATCCCTCTCTATAAACTGTAAAAAATGATAACATTGCGAAGACCATTACACTGCCCGTCGTTGTTGCCTGCCATACTTTAGCCTTTACAAATTCTATCCATTTTTTGGTTTCAACCTTATTTAATATCCAGAAACTTACCCAGAATAATACTGCAACAGCAGAAATTCCTGCAATTGCTTCTATCAGTTCCCTGCTTGCTCCCGATATCCCTATAATAAATTGGGCAACATACCATGTAATGACTGTCGCAATTATAGCGATCACAATTCCAAGGTAAACGTGTTTCTTATAACGTGCATTTCGTGATGCATCAAGATAGGCAAGGATAGCACCAATTATGAGTGCAGATTCAAGTCCTTCTCTGAATATAATTGAGAATGAGGTAGTAAATGCTAGCGAAGGAGCTATTGAACCGGTACCGGTAACTAATCTTTCAGATTCATCTAAGCCATTTCTAATTTCTACAATCTTGGCCTCAATTTTGTCGTATGGTTGATGTTGTTGAATCAAATTCCTTAATTCTGCAAACTTTATTTCCATATCAAGAGTAAAGTCAGGATTTATTGGTCTAATTGGAATTTCTATCCCTTCATAACTGTCTAGGTAAGCTGATCTTGCTGTAAGAAATGCCTCATCATATTCTCCTCCCTTATACTGTTGTAGGAGATCAACCAACTTAATCCTTATGTCATCTATATCCGTTCTTACCCCCATTCTCTCTGGTTCTGTACTCTCACCAAATCCTCTTTTTTCCCCAGAGTATGTTCCAAAGCCTTTACTTAGGTCTGTTATATCACTTAAATTGTTTAGTTGTGTATTCCCTGTCATAGGAGATGAATATTCTGAGGTATCATTAAGACTTAGATTTTCATAATTTACATTTAAGAGACTTGCAGCACGTGAAAGATTGTTAGTGATATTGGCTAGAAGAACAATTGCCTGTGATTGTTGCTCGTTCTTTAGTAGTTCGCGAAGCTCTTCTCTCATCATTATTTCTAAATTAAGCATAAGAGTTGGATCAACTTTTTCAAGCGGCGCTTCGATATACTCGAAATTGTCCAAGTATGCGGTAGTTGCATATTTTTCAGCAGAAGAATAGTCCGAATTATTCTTTATAGCTCCGTCGATTTTTGTTATTAAATTTTTTATATTTCCAAAGTAAATTCTTAAAGAATCATCTGATTGAATATTAGATTCTTCATTTAGATTCGTTTGGATGGCTGTTATGAGTTTTGAGATGCTTTCAGCATCAGACTTAGAAGATAAGGAATTCCTTAGATCCGCAAAAAAGGACTCAAATTCCAGTTGTTTGGAATCACTGAATGAATTAGAAATATTCATGTATAATTTCTGCGAAATATCCACCATCCCTATTGCATTTTCATAATTTACTTGATTAGAGGAATTCTTAGTGTTGCCATAATCAGATAATTGGTAATATTTTGAAGTATCATTCAGTAGTACTATAATAGTTGATGCAATGACTGAATAATAATCCGAATTATTTGGATTGAGTATACCTGAATTAATATTATTCAAAATATTGGTTATTTCACCTAACTTACTTTCTATTTCAGATGATTGAGAAGTGGATCTTACCATTATTGGTAAATCAATCAATAATGATTCTAATCTATCAGCTGATACCTGATCTATTTCTCTAAGTTTATCCTTAATTGAAGGAAAAATTGCCGAATGGGAGATATATGCATGTTCAAAAGCTCTTGTGTTGTCTCCTTTTGTCAAACTTGCCTGAACTAAATTTATTTGTTCTGAGATTCTTTGTAGATTAACGGTCATCAAGATCAAGTCATTGGAACTAGGTTCGATATTCTGTGTGCCATATGCAGAGCTTAAGAAGAGACTTGGGATAAGGAGAGCAATCCACATCGATAATGGAATTTTTTTCCTTTTTAATTTCCCACTGAAAATTTTCATTCAATATTTCTACCTCATATGATAACATTTGAAGCAATAATTTTTTTCAAAAGACATAAAACTATTAGGCTTACCTAAGTAAATTAATGCAATATAAATCTTGATAATCGCAAAATGTAAAAATAATTATCACTATCACACAAGAATTGGAAGTCAGTACGTCAGCTAGGTTATCTACAATAAGCGAGTCAATGCGTTTAGCTTGTTGATTCCTGTTTGGTTTTTTTCAAGCCTTCAACCATTCCAAGTACGAGATATCTTAATCTATGGATTAGATTTTTAATTGTGTGTACCCCAGGAATAGCAAAATGCTGGCTACTATAACGTGGCATTTGAGCTCATATAGCATATTTAGAAAATGAGGATCGTTAAACAAGCTAAACTTTGAAATAGTTGCACTGGTTATGACAACGTCGGGTTGAAAATTACCTAAGGAGGACAAAATTGTATCTGCCGCTTCATTACTATATCGCATATCGTTATCTGATAAAGTAATCTCATTAAATTCAATGCCAACCTGCTCAAGGTATTCCTTTTGTTCTAGCATGTCTGTTATTCTTACAATTTTTTCCTCTTCGCCATCATTTTTCGTATTGATATATAACACACTAATTTTAAACTGTCCCGAACGTTCTAACCAACTTGTGGCCTTCAGAACGACGTCGGAATGATCTCCCCCATCATATAAAACGACCAAATTTTTCTTATCTTTACGGCTTTTTTTCCGGTCTGGTTCAAATGTTAGCTCTTCGTTCCCTTCTGACAAAATTGCAAGAACATCGCACGTTAGTATTGTTTGAATTTTTTTACTGTTTCTGAACATTTCAAAATCTGTAATCAAAAGATCTATTTTTTGTTCCTCCACAGTAGCCAATATCGCTTCACTTGCATCATGCGATATTCTAACGAGATAGTGATTCAGAATATTCTCCTTATCGATAAGCTTATCTAACGGTTCAAATGATTTTCTGGCTGTTTCGGCATATCCTGTTCCTGCAGATAGCGGTGTTTGTTTTGGAACGGTGATCACTCGTAAAATATTAATCTCCCCGATATTTTCTTTTGCGACTCTTATCGCGTATTTTAATAATCTATCTGGATCTTCAGGTGTATATGGAATAAGAATCCTGTAATCTTTCCTCTCTAGATCTCCTTCACTGGTAACAATTGGAGCATAATGCTCTATT
>Ga0193741_1000569_pt1 | contig 10968 bp, 10 predicted proteins | sample L2s2metaG_FD_143059 | JGI IMG/M metagenome (GOLD analysis project Ga0193741, IMG submission 143059) | Soil microbial communities from a riparian zone of the East river system, Colorado, United States - L2s2 | ecosystem: Environmental > Terrestrial > Soil > Riparian zone | place: USA: East River...
GCCTGTGACCCGGCCCGGTCATGTTGATCTCAGATCTCTCATCGCCGAGCACGCCACTGAGACCGGAGTGCAGAAGATCACCGTCAGCTCCTCCTGCACAAAGTGCGACAACGATCGGTTTTTTTCACACCGCGCCGGAGACAAAGGCCGGCAGATAGGAGTGATCGCAGCTCAGGCGTAAGGCGAGTCCTAGTCACCTTGACTCGCCTCAGCCCCCTTTCTACATTGTATAGGGCGTTCAACTCGGCGGCCAACACTGATGTGGGGATCCCCCCACATTTTTTTGTCCCTTGAATGGACCTCGAAGGTAGATGAAGGGAACGCTGGAAGAGCTTGTGGCGTCAGAAATTAAGCCGCTGGGACTAGAGCTTTTCGAGCTCAAGCTGGGCGGAAGCAAGGGCCGGCCGGTGCTGGACGTTCGAGTCGAGCGCGAGGACGGACAAAAGGTGACTGTCGACGATTGCGCAACGGCATCGCGCGCGATCGAGATGAAGCTGGATGCGGAGGATTTTGGCGGAAAGAGATACGTGCTGGAAGTCTCCTCTCCGGGAATCGAGAGACCGCTCAGGAACGCGAAGGATTGGAGAAGGTTCGTCGGAAGCGCGGTCGTCGTCACGACTAACGTGCCGGGAGATCCGGCCGGCCGGAGGACAGACGAAGTCGGGATCGCCGGTGTCGAAGGAGATGCCGGGCAGGAAGTGGTGATCGTACATAACGAGCGCGGCGATGAGCGGCGCTTTCCGCTGGCTGCGGTCGAAAAGGCCCGGCTGGCGTTTCACTGGAAAAGGTAGAGGCGAGGGACATGGCGGCTTCAGTAGAGATTCTGACGGCGATCCGCGAGTTGACCAACTCGAAGCAGATCGATCGCGCCGAATTGCACGGGCTTCTCGAGGATGGCATCAATGCCGCCCTCGCCAAGAAGCACGGGCCCACGGTGCAGGCTGAGGTCGACATCGACGAGAGCAAAGGATCGATCCGCATCGTCCTTCTCAAGACCGTAGTCGAAGAGGTCACCGATCCCGCAAGTCAGATCTCGCTCGAGGAGGCCCGGTTCGAAGACCCGGACTTCCAGGTCGGCGATCAGATGGAGATTCCGGTCGACTTCGCCGAGTTCGGAAGAACGGCGGTTCAGGCGGCCAAGCAGCGTATCATCCAGCGTGTCCGGGAAGGCGAGCGGTCGAAGATCCGCGACGAGTTCTCGAGCAGGGTCGGCGATCTTCTCTCCGGAGAAGTCCAGCAAATCGAGCGCGGCAAGCTCGTCATCATGCTCAACAAGTTCCGCGAAGCCGAAGCGATCATTCCGTACCGCGAACAGAACCACCGCGAGCACTTCCACCAGGGCGACCCGATTCGCGCCGTTCTCAAACGCGTGGAGGAGACTCCGAAGGGCCCGCGGCTTGTGCTCAGTCGAGCCGATGCTCTCTTCGTCAAGGCGTTGTTCAAGCTGGAGGTTCCGGAGATCCAGCAGAACCTGGTCGAGATTCGCGCCAGCGCGCGCGAGGTGGGGAGCCGCACCAAGATCGCGGTCTTCTCGCGTGACGACTCTGTCGATCCGGTTGGAGCATGCGTCGGCCTCAAGGGCTCGCGCGTCCAGGCCGTCGTCAACGAGCTCGGCGGCGAGAGAATCGACATCGTGCCCTGGTCTGCGGATCCCGAGCGCTTCGCGAAACTCGCGCTGGCCCCGGCCCGCGTTGCTCGAGTGTTCAGCGATCCGGCGACAAAAACCATTCAGGCGATCGTGGACGAGGACCAGCTCTCGCTGGCGATCGGCCGCAATGGCCAGAACGTTCGGCTCGCTTCCGAGCTGACCGAGTGGAAGATCGAGCTCTATTCGAGCCGTGAGTGGATGGAGCGCGGCACCGATCAGCCGATCTTCGCTCCGCTTCCGACCGACGAGCCGGTGTCAGGGGTCAACCCACGGCTCGCCGATATCGAGGGGATGCAGCCGGCAACAGTCGCGGTTCTCGAAGAGGCTGGCTACAAGACGCTGGATGACATCATCGATCTCGAGCGCGAAGACTTTCTGCGACTTCCGGGAATCGCTCCGGAGGAAGCTGATCGCCTGATGGCGATCATCAACGAGCTCACGACCGATGAAGCGCCAGAAAGCGGCGAAGAGGCAGTAGTCACGACCCCTGCCGATGTGGAAGCGAGCACCGAGATGGCGTCCGAAGGCGGAAGCGTCGAGGCGCCGGATCCGGTTGCCGACACGGAAGGCGAGGTCGTCGAGACGGCACGAAAGAAGGCCGGTACGGCAGGGAAGAAAGGGGATAGTTAATGGAAGCCACCCAGCAGCGACGGCTCCTCGGCCTGATCGGCCTCGGAGTCCGCGGCCGCGGGGCGATAGTAGGTGTTCAGCAGGTGCGAGACGCGGCACGGCGCGGCAAGTTGTATCTGGCTATTGCGGCGCCCGATGCTTCGAGTAACAGTTTGGATAAAGTGCTCCCGCTGCTGCGGGCGCGCGGAATAACAGTGGTCGCGGGACCGCCGGCGTCGGAGCTCGGCTCCGCCGCGGGTCGCGAGTCCACGGCAGTAATAGGAATTGTCGACAAAGGTTTGGCAAAGGGAATTCAGGCGCTCAGCCTGGCACCGATGCCTGATGGCCGTAACGAGGAGATGGGTTGAGCAAGCTTCGAGTACATGATTTGGCGGGCGAATTCGGCGTGTCCAGCGACGAGGTGACCACTCTCCTTCGTCAGATGGACATACCAGTGCGCAGCCATCTCAGTCCGTTGAGTGATGATCAGGTTGCCCGCATTCGCGCCCGTTGGGAGCGTGAGAAGCGTGCGCGTGTTGCAGCTCCTCCCGCCGCGACACGTCGGCGTCGCGGCACCGCTGCCGCCGCACCTCCAGCGGAAACGAAGCCCGAGCCTACCGCCGCCCCTGAGAGCAGCCGCCGCCGTCGGCGCGTGGCTGTTGAGCCGGTCGCGGAAGCGCCAGCGATCGAGGCAGCGCCGCCGCCCGAGCCCAAGTCGGTTCCTGCACAAACACCCGCAATCGCAGCGTCAGCCGGCGGCGACGCGGCCGTGGCCGATCGTCCGAAGCCCACGCAGCCGGCGGCACCAGCGCGCCCGGCAGCGACGCCCGCTCACATCGCGCAGCCAACGACGCACTCTACCGCGGAGCGGCCCGACACGCGTGACCGTGAGCGCCAGCGCCCGCAACCCGTCGTTCCCGGTGCTCCGCGCCCTCGACCGGTTGCGACCGGAGCCCCGTACGCTCCACCTCGGCCAGTAGCGTCAGCGGCGCCGGGTGCCGGCACTGCTCCGCCGCGCCGTGACGAACGCAGCACTGGGCGCGGTGAAGACCGCGGTGCGCGTCGTGGCAAGAAAGGGAAGCGCGGAGTCGATCAGGAAGCCGTGTCGGCCAACATCGGCAAGACGATGGCGTCGATGCGCGGACCAATCCGCCGCGGCGGCGCACGTCGGGCTGAAGATGGCACCTACCGCGAAGAGATGGCCGCGCAGCGTCAGGCAGAAGTCGAGCGCGAGAAGAAGACCGTTCGCGTCAACGAGTTCATCACGGTCAGCGAGCTGGCGCAGATCCTCAAGACGCCCGCCGTCCAGATCGTCGGATTCGCGTTCAAGAATCTTGGCCTGATGGTCACGATCAATCAGCGTCTCGATTTCGATCAGATCGAGCTCATCGCCGGCGAGTTCGGATTCCAGGCCGTCAAGGAAGAAGAATACGCCGCTGATCTCAACACAGAGGCGGCCACCGAGGATACGGCGGAGCAGCTCGAATCGCGTCCGCCGGTTGTCACGATCATGGGTCACGTCGACCATGGAAAGACATCGCTCCTCGATTACATCCGCAAGGCGAATGTCGTGGCTGGCGAATCGGGTGGAATCACGCAGCACATCGGTGCGTACCACGTCGATCTCCCAGGCGGAAAGTCGATCACGTTCCTCGATACCCCGGGCCACGAAGCGTTCACAGCCATGCGCGCGCGCGGTGCACAGGTTACTGACATCGTCGTGCTGGTCGTCGCTTCCGACGATCAGGTGATGCCACAAACGATTGAAGCGATCTCACACGCCAAGAACGCCGGCGTCCCGATGATCGTCGCGATCAACAAGATCGACGTTCCCGGCGCCAACCCGATGAAGGTAAAGCAGGATCTGCTTCAGCACGGAGTTGTGCTCGAGGAGTTCGGCGGTACCGTCCTGTCGAGCGAAGTGTCGGCCAAGAAGGGAACCAACATCGAGTCGCTGCTGGACCAGATTCTTCTCCAGGCCGAGATCCTGGACCTCAAGGCGAACCCGAACAGAAGCGCCACCGGCGCTGTCGTCGAGGCCCAGCTCGATCCGGGCAAGGGTCCGGTCGCGACGGTGCTCGTAAGCAACGGCACGCTGCACGTGGGTGACGACTTCATCTGCGGCATGTACTCGGGGCGCGTGAGAGCGCTGCTCGACGAGCGCGGACGCGCGGTCAAGGCGGCAGGTCCGGCAATTCCGGTTCAGATTCTCGGAATTGGCGGCGTGCCGATGGCCGGCGATCAGTTCGTCGTCGTTGAGGACGCGATGGAGTCGCGCGAGATCGCTCAGCGCCGCCAACGTCTCGACCGCGAGGCGAAGAGCCGCCGTACCGCCAAGGGCGTCGTGTCGCTGGAAGATTTCATGTCTCAGACAGCTCCGGGGCAGAAGCGGACGCTGCGCATCGTCATCAAGGCCGATCAGGGTGGTCCGGCGGAAGCGCTCGCCGACTCTCTTGGCCAGCTGTCGAACGATGAAGTGTCGGTGGACGTAATCCACCGCGGCGTCGGTGCGATCACCGAGAGTGACATCCTGCTGGCGCGTGCTTCTGGCGCGATCATCGTCGGCTTCCATGTCAGGCCGGACAACAACGCTCGTGCCGCAGCCGAGCGTGAGGGCGTCGACATCAAGCTCTACAAGATCATCTACGAAGCGGTCGAAGATGTGCGCTCGGCCCTCGAGGGCATGTTGCGGCCCGAAGAGCGCGAGACCGTGCTCGGCGAAGCCGAAGTGCGCGAGCTGTTCAAGGTTCCCCGCATGGGCGTGATTGCCGGCTGCTCGGTCCGCAGCGGCGTCATCAACCGCCAGGGTCGCATTCGTGTCATGCGGGACAGCGTTGAGATCTACGACGGAGCGATTGCTTCGCTGCGCCGCTTCAAGGATGACGTCAAGGAAGTCCGCGAGGGCTTCGAGTGCGGAATTGGTGTCGAGAATTTCAACGACATCAAGGTCGGCGATGTGCTCGAGTGCTACAGGAAGGAGCAGGTCGCCCGCACACTGACTTCGGCGGCGGGCGCGTCTGCGTAACACGCGCCGAGCGGATCGCGTCGCCGAAGCGATCCGCGTCGAGGTAGCGACCTTCCTCACCGAATCGGCCAAGGACCCGCGCATAGTGGGGTTCGTCACGGTGACCGGTGCCGACGTCAGTCCCGACCTGCGGCATGCGCGCGTTTACGTGAGCGTGCTCGGCAGCGAGACCGAGAAGCAGGCCACTTTTGACGGCCTCGATAGTGTCGCGTCGCACCTCCGGTCGCGAGTGGCGCGGCAGCTCCAGCTTCGTGTCGCTCCCGAGATTCAGTTCAAGGAAGACGATACCATCGCTCGCGCCGCTCGCATCGAGTCCCTGCTCGCTGATGTGAAGAGACAGGACGCCACCTCGGCGCGTGGACGAGACGACGACTGATCGCCTGGCCGAAGATCGTCCGCCAGTCCAGGGATTGCTCCTCGTAGACAAGCCCGCCGGGATGACGTCGCACGACGTCGTTCAGCACGTCAGACGGATTTACGGCGAGCGCAGCATCGGACATCTCGGTACCCTCGATCCGTTCGCTACCGGCCTGCTGGTCCTTCTCATCGGTCGCGCCACTCGGCTGGCCACCTTTCTCGATACCGAGCCGAAGGTGTACGATGCGACGATTACGTTCGGCAGCGAGACCGACACCGACGACGCAACGGGGACGGTGATCCGAACCGCGGATCCGCCGGAACAGACCGAGATCCACGCGGCCGTGAAGACGCTGACGGGAAAGATCTCCCAGATTCCTCCGGCCTATTCGGCGAAGAGTGTCGATGGCACCCGAGCCTACGACGCTGCTCGGCGTGGCACGCCGCTCGACCTCCCTGCGGTCGAGGTTGCCGTCCACAGCTGGGACATTCGGGAGATGCGAGGCGGGACATTGTCCGCAATTGTGACCTGCAGCGGCGGAACCTACATCCGCGCCCTGGCCCGCGACCTCGGCCGACTCACGTCGTCTGCCGCCCATTTGAGCTCGCTCCGGCGTACTCGTGTCGGCGAGTTCGATGTTGGCGAGGCCGCGACACTCGACAGTCTTGGAGCCCGCCCGGCTCGCGTGAGGCCGCTTCGCGTCGTTGCCGATGCATAGTCGGATCGATCCGTCCGACGACTCGGGACTGCCTCCCTATGTGAAGGGAACGGTGATAACGGTAGGAACGTTCGACGGCGTCCACCGCGGGCACCGCGACGTGGTCGAGCGTCTGGCTGCCCGTGCGCGCTCACTCAAGATCCCGAGCGTCCTCGTCACTTTCGAGCCCCACCCCCTCGAGATAGTGAATCCCGCGGCGGCACCGATGCTCCTCACCACGCACAACGAGAAGCTGGAGGTTCTGGCCGAAACCGGGCTCGACTATATCGCCGTCCTCCCATTCACTCCTGAGCTTGCCTCGTTCTCTGCCGAGGACTTCGTCGAGCTTGTCCTTCGCCGACGCTTTCGGCTGCGAGAGCTGCTGATCGGGTACGATCACGGGTTCGGTAAACAGCGGGCGGGCAATGTCGACGTGCTTCGCACTCTGGGGGTGCGAGATGGCTTCCGCGTAGAGGTCGTCGATCCGGTCGCCACGCCCGATGGACATGCGGTGTCTTCGACCTCCATACGGCGTGCGGTGGCAGGCGGCGACCTGGAACGGGCGGCGGCTGGCCTCGGCCGACTCTACTCGGTGAGCGGTCGGGTTCAGGCCGGTTCCCAGCGCGGACGCACGATCGGCTTTCCTACACTCAATCTGGGCCCGCCACCGCTGAGGAAGCTTCTGCCTCCGGAAGGTGTATATGCGGTTCGGGTTCAAACGCCGGGAGGGCCGATCGGGGGTATGATGAATCTCGGACCGCGTCCGACCTTTGGAGATGCAGCGACTTCTCTCGAGGCGCATCTGTTCGACACCAGCGGAGATTTCTACGGCGCGGACGTGCGAATCGATTTCGTCCTGAGGCTTCGTGAGACCCGCAAGTTCGCTTCTGCGGAGCAGTTGTCCAAGCAACTGCGCCTCGACGAGAGCGAGGCGAGGGACGCGTTGACTCTCCTTCAGCTTCCCGGTAACCTTAAAGGCTAGTCTGGAAGTGCACCCTTTTCCCATTCACGTAGCATGAGTCTGAAGTGGCGTATCGCCATCATTTTTGGCCTGATCGCAGCGTCCATTTGGACGCTGTTTCCGCGAACGGTGGTCGAGCGCGTCAAGCGCAACGGTGAATTCGTCTACGACACCGTAAGGCGGGTTCCGTTAAAGCGTGGACTGGATCTGCAGGGCGGGATGCACCTCGCTCTGGAAATCGATGAATCCAAGGGGGCGGTTGCCGACAAGGGCAGGGCAATCGATGACGCCCTTACAGTCGTCCGGAACCGCCTCGACGAATTCGGTGTCTCCGAGCCCGTGGTCCAGAAGGCGGGCGCTGATCGGATCATCGTCGAGCTTCCGGGAATCGATGATCCCCGTCGCGCCCAGGATGTCGTCCAGAAGTCTGCCTACCTGGAATTCCAGATTACCGACGAGACTCAGGCTCTCGAAAAAGCGCTTCCTCGCCTCGACGCCGTTCTCAAGGACAAGAAAGTTGCGACGGGCACGGCGACTGGAGGACAGCGTGATTCGGCGCCAGCCGCCCCCGGACTGCAATCGCTGTTCACCGCCGACACGACGAAGAAGACGGATAGCACGCGAACCGACAGCGCCGCAACGGCGACGGCCGGTGGTCCCGGCGCTTTCTCCAAGCTCATTCAACAGGGGCGGATGCCTGGCGAGTTCTACGTGGCGCAGAGCGACATCCCTCTCCTCACGCAGTATTTGACGATGCCTGAGGTGCAGGCTGTCTTACCTCCAGGCAAGGTCGTTCGCTGGAGCAGCGATACAGTGTCACTCGGCAATTCCATCTACCGGCCGATCTATGTCCTCGACGCCAAGCCGATCATCACTGGTGAGTACATCACGGACGCCAAGCCCAACAGCGATCCGATCGAGGGTAACCTGGTTCAGTTCACGATGAACAACGAAGGGGCCCGCCGCTTCCGGACCGAGACGGCGCGTCACATCAAGGATTACATGGCCATCGTCCTCGACCAGCGGGTGATGGGGCAACCGCCGGTGATTCAGAGCGCAATTGGCGCGAACGGCCAGATCACCATGGGTGGCAAGCCCCTTCAGGCCGCGCAGGACCTCGCGCTCGTTCTTCGTGCCGGCTCGCTTCCCGTTCCGCTCAAGGTCGTCGACATGGTGCAGATCGGCGCCAGTCTCGGTCAGGACTCGATCAAGAAGGGGATTACGGCGGGCATCATAGCGATCGCGCTTGTCATCCTCATCATGGTTGGCTACTACCGCTTCGCGGGCGTGCTCGCGGTGGCCGGTCTCGTTCTCTACATCCTGTACACGCTGGCCGCCCTGGCCGGATTCAACGCCGTGCTCACTCTCCCGGGCCTGGCTGGTTTCATCCTGTCAATCGGCATCGCGGTGGATGCAAACGTCCTCATCTTCGAGCGCATTCGAGAGGAGCTTGCCCACGGAAAAACGATCAGGACATCCGTCGACGAAGGATTCCGTCACGCGATGAGCGCTATTGTAGACTCGGAAGTCACGACGGCTCTCACCGCTGCGGTTCTATATCAGTACGGAACGGGTCCCGTAAGAGGATTCGCGGTCACACTGCTCGCCGGTATCGCCGCTTCCCTCATCACCGCGATTTTCGTCGTTCGAACGTTCTTTCTCGTTTGGCTCAATCGTTCGCCTAACACTCGCACACTGAGCATTTAATGCTGCGCATTCTTCACGATACCAATTACGATTTCATCCGTTGGTGGAAATGGGCGATCGGCATAACGGTCGCTTTCCTTGTAATCGGCCTGGGCTCTCTGGTTATCAAGCCGCCCAATTGGAGCATCGAGTTTACCGGTGGTACGCTGATGCAGGTGGAGTTCAACCAGCCGGCGGATGTCGCGCGGATTCGCTCGTCGCTGGACAACGCCGGCATTCACGGGGCCGAAATACAGCAGTTCGGATCCAACCGTGAGTATACGGTTCGGGCTCAGGATGCAGCCCACGTCCAGACGCAGGCATCGGGCGCTGAGAGCATTGCGGTCAAGATCGAATCCGTGCTCAAGCAGCAGTTCGGGGCCGATCAGCTCAGGATCGTCCGGACCGAAGCGGTCGGGCCCCGGGTCGGCGAGGAGCTCCGGCGTGGAGCGATCATCGCCATCCTCATCTCGTTCTTGATCACGATGATCTACCTCGCCATCAGGTTCGACTGGCGCTTCGGGGCTGCTGCGTTGATTGCTACGGCGCACGACATCATCGGCACGGTCGCGTTCCTTGCACTCATGCGCCTCGAAATCTCCCTTACCGTTGTCGCCGGATTGCTGACAGTGCTCGGATACTCGCTGAACGACACGATCATCATCTTCGATCGCGTTCGCGAGAACCTGCGCAAGGGGAGGAAAGAGTCTTTCTACGAGACGCTCAATCGGTCGATCAACGAGACCCTCCCGCGCTCGATTCTCACCCACGCCACCGCCCTGGCCTCGACGATAGCCCTGCTCATCTTCGCGGGCGAAGTACTCAGACCTTTTGCCTGGGTGATGACGTTCGGAATCATTACTGGAACTTTCAGCTCGATCTACATAGCAGCGCCGGTGCTCCTCTGGATCGAACGCAAATGGCCTCGCAAGACGGGGGGCGTGCGTCAATCTTCATCGACAGCCATGCCCACCTCGCCGACGCGGCGTTCTCCGGCGACCGCGACGCGGTAATCGCGCGCGCCCGCGACGCGGGCGCGGCGGCTATCGTCTGCATCGGAGAGTCGCTGGAGACGGCGGCGCTCGCGGCCGAGTACGCGGCCCAGTATCCTGGCTTTGTCTTCCCGACTGCGGGAATCCATCCTCACGATGCCGCTACCTTCGACGAAGGGCGCGATATTCCGAGGCTGCGCGAGCTGCTGGCTGCCGCCGTTGCCGTAGGGGAGTGCGGCCTCGACTACCACTACGACAACTCTCCGCGTGAGACTCAGCGCTCCGTGTTTGCCGCTCAGATCGCCCTCGCTGCGGAGATGCGGCGGCCAGTCGTGGCTCACACTCGGGAGGCCGAGAACGACACGCGCTCGCTCATCACGGAGGCGGAGACCGCGGGCGTGATCGGCGTCCTCCACTGCTACACCGGGACGCACTCTCTGGCAGAGCACGCCATCGCCGCGGGTTGGTACGTATCGTTCAGCGGAATCGTGACATTCAAAAAGTGGACTGACGCCGAACTGCTCCGACTCGTTCCGGGCGACCGGCTACTGGTCGAATCCGACGCGCCATATCTGGCGCCGGTCCCGTTCAGGGGAAAGAGAAACGAGCCGGCCTGGGTCTCCCACACGCTCTCGAGTGTTGCGGCCGCGCGCGGAGATGATCCCCTCGAGCTTGGCCGCACGACCGCCGAAAATGCACAGCGCCTGTTCGGTCTGGCCCTCAGTGCGGCATAGTGTGTAACATTCGCGCTTCACGCGAACACATCACGCCGGGAGTCACGCATGGCCTTGAAGCAGATCAGCACCGATAAAGCGCCGGCCGCAATCGGTCCCTATTCTCAGGGAATAATTGCGAACGGCTTTCTTTTTACCGCGGGTCAGATCGCTCTCGACCCAGTTGCTGGAAAAATCGTCGACGGCGGGATCGTCGAGCAGACGGAGAGAGTGATGGAGAATCTGCAGGAGGTTCTCCGCGCCGGTGGCGCTTCCTGG
>Ga0193741_1000570_pt1 | contig 10967 bp, 7 predicted proteins | sample L2s2metaG_FD_143059 | JGI IMG/M metagenome (GOLD analysis project Ga0193741, IMG submission 143059) | Soil microbial communities from a riparian zone of the East river system, Colorado, United States - L2s2 | ecosystem: Environmental > Terrestrial > Soil > Riparian zone | place: USA: East River...
GAGGTCAGCGGGGATCTGCGCCGGCGAACTTGCGCCGAGCACGAGCATCGCGCCGAGCCACACAGATGCGGACAGAAACAGTCGCATAGACCTCCGTCCCGCTGAAGCCGGCGCTGCGTTCAGTGGAGAGAGGGATCGTAGCATGGGAACAATCCGGCTGAAGCCGGATGTTACTTGATGGGCCGGAACTTGCCGTAGGTGGCGTGACCCGTGATGCGCTCGCCGCGCCGGACGTAGGACTCGCGCATTTCAACCGGGACCAGGAAACCCATCAGCGGTTCCGATTGATAGCTGACGGTCACGGTCGCGAGCACGCCGGCGCTGTCGATCATCAACTCGCTGATCAGCACGCTGCCGTTCGACGGGTTGATCCAGAAGCGGCCCTTCGCCGGCATGCGGCGGCCGTCAGGCGTGCGGATCAACGTGGCGCCGTTGCGCTCCCGGTACTCGATCGCCCACATCTCCGTCGAGACGCGAAACACCGCCGCCTCGTTGATCGAGCGATCACTCGCCGACTGAAACACCGGCTTGTCCTTCTCGACATGCTTGAACGTGAAGCGCCGCTGGTTCGCGGCGTCGAGAAACTGCAGCGCCATCACCGGCGTGTTGATGTTCCGCTGGATGACGCCGATGTTGTATTCGGCGCTCGCCTTGAGAATGGCGCGAATCTGCGCGTCACTGTTCCTGGTCGGGTCGCGCAGCAGTCCCTCGAGCCGCGCCTGGCGATCGCGCACCGGCTGGCCGTCGACCTCGAACACATCCCGCAACTCCACGTATCGATCCGAATCAGCCGGCTTGACCAGGAGCAGGTCGGACCTGAGCGTTCTCGATTGCCCGCTCGTCGCGAAATTCACGAAGGCGGCGTTGTTCGTGGCGTCCTGCTTATACGTTTCCTCCGCGACGATGCCCGAGAGCTGTTTGTGGAATGCGGCGACGTACGATGCGGACCGTTTCAGGACGTCGTTGAGGGACGGCGTCTGCGCGGCAGGGTTGGCCGCGATCAGCCCCGCGAGGAGCGCCGCCGAGATCAGTCGCCGCGTCGACACTGGCTGATTGTATGATTCCTGCGCCGCTATGAAACAGGTTGCTGCGTTCGTCTCCGTGCTGCTGCTGGCCGCGGTGTCGCCGTATGCGCAAACGCCACGGCCCGCTGCGCAGGCCCCAGCCCTCAAGCCCAAGCTCGTCGTCATGCTTTCGGTAGATCAAATGCGAGGCGACTACATCGACAAGTTCCGTCATCAATGGACCAAGGGCTTGCATCGACTCGTGACCGAGGGCGCGTGGTTTCGACAGGCCGATTACCCCTACTACACGACCGTGACCTGCGCCGGCCACGCCAGCATCGGCACCGGCACCGTGCCCGCCGTCCACGGCATGGTCGCCAACACCTGGGCGGATCGAAACAACGCCCGGACCGTCAGCTGCACCGACGACGAGACGGTCAAGTTGATTCCCTACGGCTCGCCGGTGACGGGCGTCGGCCACAGCGCGAAAAACCTGATGTCGCCGACTCTGGCCGACGAGATGCGTTATCAATCGTGGCCCACTCCGCGCGTCGTCGGTATTTCCTTGAAGGCACGATCGGCGATCAATCTGTCGGGCCACAAGCCCGATGTCGTGGTCTGGCTCGACGAGCGTGATGGCGGCTGGGTCACGTCGACGGCGTTTGCCGCGGCACCGGCTCCGTTTATCCAGGACTTCATCGCGAAGCATCCGATGTCGGAGGAGATGGGGCGCACCTGGAATCGCTCGATGCCGAAAGAGCAGTATTCGTACGATTACTCTCGCGAGAATCGGCGCCGAACTCCGCATGCCACTGTGGAGTTTCCTCACATCACGAAGGGGCGGGGCGATGAAGTCGGCGGCGCGATCACCGACGCGTGGGAGGCGAGTCCGTACTCGGACGCCTATCTCGCGGCCATGGCGATGGCCTCAGTTGATGCGATGAAGCTCGGTCGAAGCGCGGGCAGCGATTTTCTGGCCATCAGTTTCTCCGCGCTGGATTTGACGGGGCACTCGTACGGTCCCGTATCTCACGAAGTCCAGGATGTGTTGTTCCGGCTCGACGAACAGATCGGGCTGCTGCTCGACAAGCTCGATCGCGACGTCGGCCGCGGGCAATATGTCGTCGGCCTCAGCTCCGATCACGGCGTCGCGCCGGTTCCGGAAGCGATGCGAGCGGCGGGATTCGATGCGGGACGCATCGACAATCTCGCAATGGCGAAGGCGATTGATGGCGTGCTCACGCGCGAGCTCGGTCCGGGCTCGTACCGCACCCGCGTGCTCGGCAACGACATCTATTTCAACGATGGCATTTACCTGAAGCTGACGCAGAACCCCGCGGCCATGGAGGCGGTGCTCGACACCGTGCGCAAGATCGAAGGGGTGTGGCGGGTGTATCGCAAGGAACAATTATCGGCGACCGATCCGCTGACGCGGCAGTCCTTCCTGAGCCACTACGAAGGGCGCAGCGGCGAGATCAAGTTTCTCGGCCGCGCCTATTGGATCACCTCGGCATCGACCAGCACGCATGGCACGGGCCATCGCTACGACACGCACGTACCGGTGTTGTTGTTTGGATTCGGGATCAAGAAGGGCGAGTATCTCGATCCGGCTGCGCCGATCGATCTCGCGCCGACGCTGGCGTTCCTGACCGGCGTCACATTACCTGATGCGATGGGACGCGTCCTGACGGAAGCGCTCATCCACCACTAACGAACTTTTCGACCTCGCTCATCGCCGGCACGCTGGCCATCGCTCCCGCGCGCGTGCACGACACCGCCGCCGCGGCGTTCGCGAAGCGCACCATCTTGCGCAGCGGGTAATTATTCAACAGGCCATAGATGAATGCGGCGCGGAACACGTCGCCGGCGCCGGTGGTGTCGACCGCCTTGACGGGGAACGCGGGCTCGATCACGAGCTCGTCACCCTGTAACAGCATGGCGCCGCTCGGGCCAAGCGTGACGCAGAGCATGCCGTCGTTCCACGTGCGCATCGCGCGGAGGCCGCGCTCGATATCGGACTCGCCGGTCATCGCCGGCAGCACGTGCTGCGCGAAGATCGGGATGCTGACGGCGGCGATGAGGTCCTTCGTGCGATCGGTGATGCGATCGATGTCGCTGGCGCACGGCACGCCCGCGCTCCTCGCCACCGTCGCCGCGGCAATCGCCGCTTCCTGATCCTCGTCGTCCACGTGGAGGATGCGCGCCGACGCGATCAGCGCCGCATCGAATTCGCGCGCGCGCAGATTCAGGCGTTCGTCGCGATCCCAGAGCACGATGCGCTCGCCGGACGTCTCGTCCACCGTAATCACGGCAAACCGGTTCGCGCACTCGCGCGTCAGTACATGAGAGACGTCGACGCCGCGCTGCTCGAGCTCGCTGCGGATCATCCGGCCATCGTGATCGTGGCCGACACACCCGAAGTAGGCGGTCTTCAAGCCAAGACCGGCACATGCCGCCATGGCCGTCGCCATCTGCCCGCCGCACATGGTGGCGTGGCTCGAGATGCGCAGCTTGGCGGTGGGACTGTCAGGTTTGGGCGAGGCGGGCAGCCGATAGACGCGATCGACGGAGTTGCAACCCACGCCGAGCACGTCCCACTGCTTGGAGGCGGGCATCGGCGGACAGTATAGGATGCCAGTATGCGGCTTGTCCTCGTTTTGCTTTTGACCGCCGGAGTTGTGGCGCAAGAGCAGAAGCCTGCCCCGGCGGAGCCGCCCCCGCAACAGCCAATTTTCCGCGCCGGGACCGATCTCGTCCGCGTCGACGTCACCGTCACGCAACGCGGCGACGAAGCGGTCGCCGATCTCACGATGGATGACTTCGAGATCAGCGAAGACAATGTGCCGCAGACCGTCGAGACCCTGAAGTTCATCAGGGTCGACGGCACGCGCACCTCCAATCTCGACGAGCCGCTCCCGATCCGATCGAAAGAGCACGCGCTGCTCGAGGCGTCGCGCGAGGACGTGCGGCTGTTTGCGATCTTCCTCGACGACTATCACATCTCGAAGCGGCCCGAGATCACCTTGCCGCTGCGCGAGGCGCTCACCAAGTTCATCAACCAGCTCGGTCCCAATGATCTTGTCTGCCTGATGGACCCGCTGACGACGTTGTATGACCTGAAGTACACGCGATCCAAATCGGACTTGCTCGCGAAGATTCGCAACTTCGAAGGCCGCTACGGCGAAACGTTCCCGGTGAAGAGCGTGATCGAAGAGGCACAGCTGTCGCAGCGCAACTGGATGGAGCTGCGCAGCGGCGTCACGCTGTCGGCGCTCAAGGCGCTGGCGACGCAGATGGGCGGGCTGCGCGACGGCCGCAAGTCGATCCTGTTCTTCAGCCAGGGACCGGGCGTGCGTCCCGGCAGCCCCAACGATCAACTGATGCGCGAGATCGACGAAGCCGCCAGTCGCGGCAACGTCACGATCCACGTGATCGATCCGCGGCCGCTCGGCAGCGTCGGCTTTGGCGGTGACACCGTGCTCCGCCGGCTCGCCGCCGACACCGGCGGCCGCGCCATCGTCAACACCAACGATCCGATGCAGCAACTGGCCGGCGTGATGGCCGACGCGAGCGCGTATTACCTCGTCGGCTACACGCCGACGCGGCGCACCAACGACGGCAAGTTCCACGAGATCAAGGTCAAGGTGAATCGGCGCGGCGTTCGCGTCACGGCACGTCGCGGCTACTGGGCCGCGAGCGAAAAGGAAATGACCGCGGCCGCCGAAGCGGCCGCGACGCCGGTCAACATCGGTTTGACGACGGCGTTGTCGTCACTCTCGGATTCGGTGAACACGCGCGCGGTGTCGATCTGGATGGGCTTCGCGAAGGCCGATGCGGAGCGCACGCGCGTCATGTTCACGTGGGAGCAGAATCAACTGGCGCCGCCGCAGAAGCCGGCGCGCCTCGAGATTCAACCGGTGGACGAGACCGGCAAGGAAACGATGCCCGCGCAGGTGATCGGCGGCGCGCCGGGTGAACTGCCGCTGATGGCGCGGTTCGATTTCCCCGGCGGTCGTCACCGCCTTCGCTTCACGTCGCTGACCGCGTCGGGCGAGGTCCTCGATCGCTGGGTGCAAAACCAGGTGGTGCCCGACTTCAGCAAGCACTCCCTCGTGCTGTCGACGCCCAAGGTCCTGCGCGCGAGGAACATGATTGAGTTCCGAGCCATCGAATCGAATCCATCGGCCTCGCCGATCGCATCGACACGGCTGGCCACCACCGATCGCGTGCTGATCGACATCGAATATCAGTCGGTCGGCCAAACGCCGCAGATCAAGGTCGACCTGCTGAATGCCAAGGGCGATTTGCTGCAGACGCTGGCCACGCCGCCGCCGGCCGACGGCCGACTGCGCATGTTGTTGCCGGTCGCCAGCCTTGCGCAAAGCACGTACGTCCTGCGGATCGGCGCCACGGCGGGCGACGAGACCGCGGAGCAGTGGATCGCCTTCCGCGTCGTGCGCTGAATGATCCGTCGGCGCTCGGCAAAGGTATGGGCGCTTCGCGTGCTGCTGGCCGGACCAGTGGTGGTCGGGCTGCTGGCGGTTGGCGGCGCGATCATGGCCGTCAGCACGGTGCCGGATCTGCAACCCTGGCACCAGCTGGCGTCGCGGCTCGAACCGCGCGCGGCGGAAATCACTTCGACATTTACGCTCGAAACCTACCTGGCGCGCGAAGAGGCCGTGTTCCGCGAAGCGCGCGCGCAGATCGATGACGTGGTGTCGCGCGACGCCAACGCGCTGATACCCAACCGCTACGTGCTCGGCAGCCGCAGTCATCCCGATCGGATCTCGGTGCCGTGGAACCGGACGCAGATTCTCACCGCCGCGGCGCCGCGTGGCGGCGCGCTGCTGATTCACGGACTCAGCGACTCGCCGTACAGCATGCGCGCGATCGCCGAGCGCCTCAACGCCGGCGGGTTCTACACGCTGTCGCTGCGGATGCAGGGCCACGGCACGGTCCCGGGCGGGCTGACCAACACGACGTGGGAGGACTGGAGCGCGGCCGTGCGCATGGGCGCGCGCCATGTGCGCGATCGCATCGGCCCCGACGGGCCGCTCGTCCTGGTCGGCTACTCGAATGGCGGTGCGTTGATCACCAAGTACGCGCTCGATGCGCTCGAAGACGCGTCGTTGCCGCCGCCGTCGAAGCTAATCCTGGTGTCGGCGATGATCGGCGTGTCGCCCGCGGCGCGCCTGGCGGGCGCCATCAGCCTGCTCGGTCCGCTGGTGCCGAAGGCGCGATGGATCGACGTCGTCCCCGAATACAACCCGTTCAAGTACAACTCGTTTCCGGCCAACGCCGGCGCGCAGACCGCGCGCTTGACCGGCGCCCTCAACACCCAGCTGCTGCGGGCGGGACGAGAAGGCCGGTTGTCGAAGATGCCGCCCGTGCTGGCGTTTCAGTCGATCGTGGATACGACGGTGAGCTCGCCGGCCGTGGTCGATGATCTGTTCGAGCATCTCCCTCCAGGCAAGAGCGAGCTGGTCGTGTTCGATCTCAATCGCCAGGCCGGCATCGACGCGTTCACGACGCCCGGCGCGATCCTGCCGCGATTGATCGGCGAGCGGCGCCGGTCGTACGCGGTCACGCTCGTGACCAACGCCAACGCGGAGACGCTCGACGCGGCGGCGATGACGGTGGCGTCCGGAGCCGATGTCGTGACCACCGAGGCGCTGGGTGTGCCGTGGCCGGAGTCGATGTACTCGCTCTCGCATGTCGCGCTGCCGTTTCCGATCGACGATCCGCTCTATGGCGGGGAAGGGCGTGGCCGCGATCTGGGCAGCGTGGCGCTCGGCAGGCTCAGCCCGCGCGGCGAAAAGGGCGCGCTGATCGTGCCCGCGGAGGTCCTGATGCGGGTGACCTGGAATCCGTTCTTTCCCTACCTCGCGCAGCGCATCGAGCGCTGGGTGATCGACACGCCGCCGAGGTAAAGTTTCCCGGCATGACGACCCGCTACGTGGGGCGCGCGCTCATCATGATCGCCGCGCTGGTTGGGACGGTTGGCGCGCCCTCCTTCGCGCTCCGCGCTATGGAGGGCAGGCAGCAGACGGCTGCGTCGTCGACCGCGATTGGCGAGTGGCCGACCTATGGCGGCGATCTCGCCAACTCGAAATACTCGCCGCTCGATCAGGTCACCGCCGCCAATTTCGCATCGCTCAAGATCGCCTGGCGCGCCAAGTCGCCCGACGCGTTCCTCAGCATGACGCTGCCCGACGGCACGGAGTGGTCGGCGGATTCGAAGCTGATCTTCGAGGAGCTGAGCCGCATCGATCCGAAGCGATGGCGCGACAACCAGCCGCCGTTCGTCCAGAACTTCAAGGCGACGCCGTTGATGGTCGGCGGCACGCTGTACGTCAACACGCCATCGTCGGTCGGCGCCGCCTTCGATGCGCGCACCGGCGCGCTGAAGTGGATCTACAACCCGAAGAGCTACGAGTCCGGCACGACGACGATGAGCCTGCGGTGGAATCAGCGGGGCGTCGCGTACTGGCGAGAAGGGAATGACGAGCGCGTTTACTGGGGCACCGGCGACGGCTATCTGATCGCGGTGAATGCGAAGACGGGCCGTCCCGTCGAGGGTTTTGGCGTCAACGGCAAAGTCGATCTGATGGACGGCCTGCCGCGCGCGAAGCGCGGCACGCGCGATTATCTGAATGCGCTCACGTATTCAGTGCAATCACCGCCGATCGTCGTCAAGGATTTGGTGATCACGCCGGCGGCGATCTCGTCGTTGATCAAGACGAAAGAGCAGATCCCAGGCTGGATTCGCGCCTTTGATGCGCGCACCGGAAAAGTGCGATGGACGTTCCAGCCGATTCCGCAGAAAGGCGAGTTCGGCAGCGACACGTGGCAGGACGGATCGAACGAATACGCCGGCAAGGTGACGGTGTGGACGATCATGAGCGCCGACGAAGAGCTCGGCCTCCTGTATCTGCCGACGAATACCACCGCGCCCGATTTCTACGGCGCCCATCGTCTTGGCAACAACCTGTTTGCCGAGAGCGTGGTGGCGCTCGACCTCAACACCGGCAAGCGCGTATGGCATTTCCAGACCGTGCATCACGGTCTGTGGGACTACGACAATCCGGCCGCGCCGAACCTGCTCGACATCACCGTCAACGGCACGCGGATTAAAGCGCTCGCGCAAATCACGAAACAAGGGTTCATCTACACCTTCGATCGCACGAATGGAAAGCCGGTCTGGCCGATCGAAGAGCAGCCGGTACCTCCGTCTGATGTTCCTGGTGAGAAGGCGTCACCGACGCAGCCGATTCCGTCGAAGCCGGCGCCATTCGAGTATCAGGGCGTAACGGTCAACGATCTCGCCGACTTCACGCCCGAGATTCGCGCGATGGCGGAGAAGGCGATCCAGGGATTCAAGACTGGCCCGCTATTCACGCCGCCGTCGGTCGAGGGCACGCTGGTGCGGCCCGGCACAACGGGCGGAGCGAACTGGGGCGGCGCTGCGGTCGATCCGGCGACCGGCATGCTCTACGTGCCGTCGCGCAACGCCTTCGCGGTGAGCAAGTTAAGCCCGCCTGACAAGGCGCTCGACAGCAATCTTCTTTACATGCAGACGCCCGGGCGCGGCCCGCAGATGCCCGAGGGATTGCCGCTGTTCAAGCCGCCGTACTCGCGCATGACCGCGATCGACATGAACACCGGCAACCACGCGTGGATGATCCCGACCGGCGCCGGCGATCGCATTCGCAACAATCCGAAGCTCAAAGGCCTCAACCTGCCGCCGGTTGGCGGCGACATCACGCTCGCCGGTCCACTGCTGACGAAGACGCTCTTGATCTATGCCTTGACGACGGGCGGATCGAATGGCGGCGCGAGGCTCGTCGCGTTCGACAAGGCGACCGGGAAAGAACTGGCTTCGATTGATCTTCCGGGCGCCGCGATCGGCACGCCGATGACGTATTCGATTGGCGGCAAGCAATACATCGCGATCACCGTGAACGGCCGAACCTCAACCGACGTTCCCGAGCTGGTTGCGTTGTCACTGCCCTAGAACTTTTCGGTCGTTTCGGAGTCTAAGAAAGCGCCGATGCGCCTCCGCGCCCTAATTCCCATTGGCCTGTTCGTCTGTTTGCCCGTTGGCCTGTTGTGCGCCTGCGCGCCGAAGGGACCGTCCCCGCAACTCATCGCCGAGATGGCGAAGGCCGAAGCGCTGCAGAGCCAGGGCTGCTACACGTGCCTCAAAGAGGCGCTGGCTATTTTCGAAAAGCTGCTTCAGGCCAAGGTGCAGCCGGCCGGCGTCGCTGAGAGAGTGTTCGACACGGCGCTCCTCGTCGCGGTCCGCGAAAAGGAACTGGGGATGCCGTCGGACGAGTCGATGGTCAAAGCCAAGGGCCTCGTGGTGCCGTTACGCCAACCGGTGATGGATGCGGCCGAACTGATCATCGGCGACAGCACGGGGCTCGATCCGGAAATGCGCGCCTTCGTCACCGGGCGCAATCGCCCGGCCCTCGACCCCGACAATCCGAAGCGCCGCGCGCTGGATGCGTTTCCACCATCGGATCTCGCTGCGAAGTACATCGGGCTCGCGATCGACTGCGAACAACAGAAACTGATCGAGAGCGTCGACATGAAGGCGCTGACGGCCGCTTACGCAGGCTCACCGCTGATCCAGTTCCGCCTGTCGACGTGCGGCCGTCCGGCGGCGCCGAACGTTGGCGCGCTCCGCGAAGCCGATCCGCGGTGGACGGACATGTTCTATTGGGAAGCGCGGCGCGAGATGGTCGCCTCGCTCGGCCAGGCGATCGACTTGTCGAAAGTCGTCGACCTCTACGGCCAGGGCCGCGACGCGTTCCCGTCATCGTTGATGCTGACGATGGCATGGTCAAACGCGAACCTGATGGCGGAGGAATACGAGAGCGCGCTGTCGGGGTTCGAGGATGTGTTGAAGACGTACCCCACGCATCGCGACGCGATGAACGGGAAGATGCAGGCGCAGAGTTACCTGATGCGGCACGTCGACGCCGTGACGACTGCGACACGGATCCTCGAGCTCGGCACCTGGCATATCGCCGACGCCAACTACTGGCGGGCGTGGAACCGCTACCATCTCAAGGAATACGACAGCGCGTGGGCCGATGTCGAGAACGCGACGAGGGGACTGTCGAACACCCGCGTTTACCTGCTGGCTGGATTGATCGCCTACTCACGGAAGGAGCTGCCGACCGCCGTCGATCGCTTCGATACCGCGTTCAAGATGGATCCCCGCGCGTGTGATGCGGTGTGGATGTCCGGGCTGGTCAGCATCGATCAGGACGAGCTGGCGGTGGCGGGTCCCAAGTTCACGCGCAGCATGACGTGCTTCGTCAGCGCGGCGTCGGGGCTGCGCGAGGAGCGCGCGCGCCTCGAGATGGCAATCCAGAAGCGTGGCACGCCGCCGAACGCCCGCGATCAGCGCAATCTCGATCGCCTGCAGCGCGACGCCGACACCGCCGATCTGAAGTCGGCGCAGTCGGCCTTCAACGGCGCGCAGTGCTACGCGCGCACCGGCGGCAAGGGGCTGGCGCTGAACCTGATCGACGTCGCGATCGCGCATCCGGGTATGAGCGAGAAGGCGATCGCGTTGAAGGCGCTGATCGAGAAGCTGCCGAACTGAAATAAGAGCGATTGGTCTCGCCTGGTTATCAATCTCCGCCGGATTCGCTATTGGCTGTTGCACTGATCCAACGCTATCCAAGCAAGAGGCCGTGTCGAGAGCGACGGAGTACGTCGATCGAATGAGCCGATGCGGCGGCTCTGAAGTAGGTGGGTTGAACGCCGGGTGAAAGCAGAAGTAGTGATCACTTTCGGAAGGCGCCGGCGCCTGCGAACGCCGGCGCGCTTTAGCGCCGAACGCCATTTGCTCCTCCGGTTGATGGGATGGACTCCTCCCGTGTAAGCGGCATCATGTGCCACGAGCACGGCCTCAAGGGCCAAACCAGGAGGAGTCCAGATGGAGGATAC
>Ga0193741_1000571_pt1 | contig 10966 bp, 11 predicted proteins | sample L2s2metaG_FD_143059 | JGI IMG/M metagenome (GOLD analysis project Ga0193741, IMG submission 143059) | Soil microbial communities from a riparian zone of the East river system, Colorado, United States - L2s2 | ecosystem: Environmental > Terrestrial > Soil > Riparian zone | place: USA: East River...
GGAAACATTGGAATAAATTGTACATTGCCAAACTCTTATTTTGGTAAGTCGGATGACATCCAAGATCCTTCAATCATTACTGCAAAACTCCTATTAACAAATTCCTCACCAAAAGAATGCTCTTTTTGTGGCTTTATTCCTGCATTTACTTGGTCTTTGATAAATTGTAATGCCCTGACTCCTTCTGTGCTATTGTATGTAGGAAACCAATAACCACCATTTGTAGGATGACCTTCTTTTAATTGAACTATATCTCCTCCAAGCATCCACAGATATGGATACCATAGATCTGGAGAATGACTAGCTCCAGTAAGATGAATCCCTTCTATTCCCTTCGCTCGCAGAACAGAATTTAATTTTTTTGCTGATTCTATATATCCATCCCATGTCTTTAATGAGTTAGGATCAACGTTAGCGTCATCTAACAAATCCTTCCAATACCATATTCCCCTTACATCAGTCCATGCCCATATTCCATATACTGAATTATTATAAGCACCACCATCCCAACTTACTTGATACCAATCATTTTGCCTTCCCCATTTTTTAGTATAATCTGTAAGATCTGTTAGCAATCCCTTTTGTGCAAATTCACCAAGCCATATTTGATCTAGACTTACAATATCAACAGAGGTATGATTAGTTATCGCATTTAATATCTGATATCTGGTATTGTTATTGTCGGTCCCAGTTTCGATATACTTTATATTAATGCCAAGGTCAGGATGATTGGATCTTAATTTATCCGCAGCACTGTCTAACAGAGATTTTCCCATACCTTTTGTGCCAAATTGGTTAAATATAGCTGTGATAGTTATATTCTCCAATGATTGTGGAGATGCAAAAGCATAAGAATGTGATGAGTTTTGTATCAATTGTAACGAGAGACCCATTACTACTGTTGCACTGATTATCACAAACATCAGAATGCTTCCGTAGATAATTTCTTTCATTACCGCTTTCTAGTGATAAGAAATGAAAGTGATGGAGATAAGGATATCCCTAGCTGTGCTAAATGTTATAAACTAGAGGATCCAAACAGACATTAAGGTATTTGGTAAAAAGCCTATGCGTTTTGATTTAAATAATTCCTCGTTCAAGAAATCAAGGAAGTCTGTAGTCCATCTGTATCTGAATCCTGACTCTCCAGGTCTTGTGTATTCTCTTTCTTACTGTCTCAGCTTAAGGAGCGGAAACCGGATTATCTAGAAAGGAAGTTTAAACTCAGAGAACTTGGTAAAATGATAAAAGGTTTGTAGGATAAAAATAAAAAAAGGATTGGTAGCAGTTATGTCCTTTAGTCGACAACTTGCTTATCTAATCTTCGAATTCACATTCTTGCTCGTCTACACCGGCTTTGATTAGGTTTTGGCCACAGTTGAAGTTGGCTGAGTCACCACTTCCGGTGTTCTTTTGTTTCACTGATTGGTCTGTGCTGGTTTCACTTTCATCTCCACCTTCAGCGTATGCTAATGGAGATGTTGCGAACAATCCGGTCAATGCAGCTGCCATTAAGACTGCTGCTATTGCTATAGTTTTTTGATTCATGTGTACCATACCTAACGTGTCAGATTATATCTCAGTTGAGAAGCTAACTGCTATAGTGAGTAGGGTGATTCATCGCATAGTTTCACCTTCCCTTATATTATAGTGAAGATGCTGGGGCTAGATTAGAACTATAATACATAAACTAGAAAAGGTACTAGCATTAGTTTTCACAGTTCCATTTATTCCACACTTATGAATGATGTTCTATGATGGGCGTATAAAGTTAGTGTTATTGCGGGTCTATAATAGAAATGTGTATTATAGTCTATAAGAAATGTACTCGTGCTGGCTTTGAACTATTTTTATTCACCAAGAACTATTGTATAATGTGGTGTAGGCTCGTTAGGATTAGGATCGCTGTTATTGCAAGAACTGTCATCCTGATTCATGTTGCCCTACACCATTGAATCATTGGCCAAACTAAAAGTGCTTCCAGTGCCGGCCGTGAACGTGAAGATTCGAGACGGCTTAAGCTTAGAGAACTTGGGAAAATAGTAAGAGGGAAAGGGAAGGAGGGAAGCAGTTAGCTTTGTTCAATCCTCCGATTCAGGATACAATCACGACACCAGATCTCTTGGATACGGATGCCGCTATCTCCTAAGTCGATAGCGCTTACATTATTGTAACCGAGTTCTTTGATCTTCTTTATTCTTTCCTGAGCTTCTTGCTTGTTTCTATAAAGTCTATGGATATTCAGCATAATTTCTTTTGGCTTTGAACATTCAAAGCAGAGAAATGGACCCGAGATTACTGACATATGTTGTCTTTTCTATATAACTATGTCAATCTATAAAAAGAGAGGATGATCTCTAGTTCGTGTCACTAGTTAGCTGGTTGGTAAACTGAGGAAGCACAAACAGAAATACCACTCTTATTGATGCCATAAGAAAAGAAGGAGAACTGTACTGTAACCTTTTTAATTGAAGAATCACAGTCTATTTTACCTTAATAAGATGGTATCAAAGGAGCAGCTGTTGATGTTCGGACCTCTTCCTATAAGGATTCTGACTGGAATTCTGTTCATCTTGCATGGATTACCAAAGTTTGAGGATGTAACAAGTACTCAAGACTTTTTTGGCAGTGTAGGAATTCCTCCTGAACTTGTAGTTCCTATCGGTCTGCTAGAAGTTATTGGTGGGATATTTCTGCTTGTAGGTGTAGTAACAAGAATAACTGCTGCACTTTTCATAATAGAGATGATAAGTGCAACTCTTATCGTCAAGCTATCGAAAGGGTTTGTAGGAGGGTACGAACTAGAATTGCTGTTAGTGGCTATAGGTATAAGCCTACTCTTGACAGGTCCAGGAAGAATATCTATTGAATGGGATGTATTAAAAAGGGAAATATTTCCTAGAGGAAAGGCCCTTGTTCAGAATCAGAAGCAAAACGCACATAGAGTTTGAAGCCAAAAAAAATAAGGGCGCTTTCCCTACACTAGACTGTCACAATAGGTCAGCGCTGCTTTGACTTGATAGTAACCTTCAGGATAAGCACCTAACTGCGTATATTTGATGACATTATTTTTGCAGATTGAAACCGAGTCTACAACTTTAACTTCTGGGGCCGGTTCAGGATTCCACGTAAAGGCAATGCCAGTGAGTAACGATAGTGATAGAAGTGAGATTGCCGTCGTGCAAATTATTATAAATAATGACCTAGTAGTCAATTAATTTTATCACCGCCTAACCTAATTCTTGAAAATGGTGGATGAATTTTGGTCATATGATATACATTGTGTAAGATCGTATTCTAGCTTCGTACGTATGGATGTCAACCAATAATAATCAATGCTTACAAATCAGCAGCTATTATGATTCCTTTCTTCTCTACTATTAAGCGGGCTTCACTTTCTCTGTAGGTCATTTATTTATTGAATGCCTTCAATCGCATAGGTTGTTGACCTATAATTTAGTACTAGACAAAACAACGAAGAAAGAGTTTGCAGTGGATCTATCTATATTATTGGGTCGTGGTACTTGAAATCTTATAAATTATGCCTTCGTCGTATGACAATATATATAAAGATCCATCTGGACCAGTTTCAATATCAGTTATACCCCCAAAACCACTCCCAAATATTATGGCAGACAATTCATCTTCACTGTTAACAACAAAATCAGATAATCCGGATTGCTGTTGAGTTGTATCCAGACTTATTCCATCTCTATTTTCATTTACTTCAAAGAAGTATAGGTTTCCAGTAGTTATATCGCCTACAAAAATATTGTTTGCATATTTAGCTCCCAGATTTGAAGAACTGAAAAATTCTATGTCAGTTGGTGCAACAGGATCCGCCCAGCTGAATATAGGATCTGCATATTGTGAACCTGGGAAATTTACCAAGTCATCTTCAGTATCTCCGCTTAATGAAATAGGACCCATAACTGTTTGCCATCCGCTATTAAATCCTGGTCTTACTAAATTTATTTCATCAAAGCTTGCAGGGCCATTTTCTGTATCCCACAGGTTACCAGTAAGAGGATCGAAATCTAATCCAAAACTATTTCTGACGCCATATGCATAATACTTACTTAAGACATCACCTTCACTACTTGTAAATGGATTGTCAGGGGCTCCTGACCCATCTTCTGGATTGATCCTAAAGATACTGCCGGTATCATCCGGAGGTGGACCGTCTGGAAAGTTTTGGAGCTGGCCATCATGGTTAAGATCACCGATGACTGCATATAGGTAATCATCTGGACCGATAACTATTTTGCCGCCATTATGGTTTGGGCCAGGATCTGCAGGGAGGTCCAGAATCAGTGCAGGATTGATAAGAGTTTCTCCATTCCATTGATATTTGTAAATTCTATTTCTTAGAGGATCTCCTTCAGTATAATAAAGAAATATATTAGAAGTAGTTGGATTAGCACTACTACTACTGTTCGAAGTGGCAATTCCAAGTAGTCCTCTTTCATTTTCTGTATTAACTGGGATTTGCAGCACCGGTTGTTCCTGCAGAATTCCATTTGCAACATGACGAACCTGTCCATCCTTCTCCAAAACCAAAATATTATTATCATCTAGAAATATCATGCTGGTGGGAGAAGATAACCCTTCTACAACTGGTTCTACACTGAGTGCAGCATCATTAATAGAGGGTTGAGCATGTACAGCTTGAAAAAATGGGTTATAAAACGCCAGAGCATTTAGGACAACGATTATCCCTGCAGATAATACTATGAAAATAGACTTCCTGGTTTTCAACAAACAGAAATCGATCTTCTTCACCGTTATTAAAGACTACGATTGCTATGTATTGCATAGCTATGTGAAAATTTATAACTAAAAGGGGGATGACGAACAATGGCAATTATCATTCTGAATCATTAAATCAGTTACTTTGTGATCACTTCTAACGAGATTTATTAGTAACTTGTTAGTTAGTACCTGTTATTCATTCTTGTCCAATTGAAATTATGGGTGTATGGAGAGTGTTTAAGCCTATTTTTAAAACTATTTACAGAAATAAAAACAGAGAGTAAAAAAAATCTAGATGAGTAGGAGCTTTAACTAAGAGCCCCACCAATAATTGCACCGCAATACTGATATTTTAGTTCTGAGTTTTAAATAAACAAACAATATCTAATCAATCTCATTCATGTGATCCTTTTAAACACTCCAAAAAACCTTCTTCCTAGATTCTTAATCAGAATACACACTGCAATACAACGTACACGCGAAGCATAAAACTTACTGTTTACAACTTAATTGCAATATTTGAATGGAGATCTAATAGAGAAAAATGATAGAGATCCTGACATGTCCAACATGCAATACGGATCAAACAGTAATTAGTGATCCTGAAACAGGGGAGATAATTTGCAGTAAATGTGGTTTGGTAATTTATGAGAAGGTAGCGGACAATTCCCATCAGGAGCGCCGTGCTTTTTCAATTGAAGAAGCAAATCTTAGATCCAGAACGGGCGCTCCTATGTCCTTGGCTCTTCATGATAAAGGACTTTCCACTATAATAGGAAGAAGCAGCAAAGATGCCAAGGGAAGCACGCTAGGGGCGGCCACACTCTCTAGAATAGAACGATTAAGAACTTGGGAATCTAGGATAAATAGACACGAACATTCAGTGAGAAGTATTAAGCAAGCTTTTCGACAGCTTATTGTACTAAAAGACAAACTTGGGCTAACTGATACGATGATCGAAAAAAGTGCTTACATCTTTAGAAAAGCTTGTGAGGAACGATTGCTGCGAGGTAGAACGGTTGAAGGTATGCTTGCTGCAGCCGTCCTCATTGTTTGTAGGGAGATGGGAAATCCTCGAACAATGAATGATATTGCAATAGCACTTGCTATAAAACGTAAGGATGTTTCAAGAAATTATACAGTCCTCATTTTTGGGCTTAATATTAAAGCACCGCTTATAGATCCTCTTAAGTGTATCGTTAAGGTTGCAAACAAGCTGAATATAAGTGAAAAAACAAAACATACAGCCATCAATATAATGATGGATGCCGTTAAACTGAAAATAACAGCTGGTAAAGTGCCGATGGGTCTGGCAGCAACAATACTTTATTTGTCTTGTATAAAGTCAGGTGAGTATATTAGCCAGTCAAGTATTGCCGAAGCGTCAGGTGTGACAGAAGTAACTATCAGAAATAGGCTTAAAGATATAAGAAATAAACTTATTATTTAGGAGTTCATAAGAAGATAGAGATTATAATTATTTTCAATTGATAGGTGAATCTATTAGAGCCATGGAGACCATGTAAGGAACTTCTTTTGATTTTAGTAGCGCTCCAATGCTACCCTGTTAGTAAAAAAAGTATTTCATTCGATCCAAAAAAGATCACTAATACTATCTTCCACCGACTATTCTAACAATTGCAAATCCAATGATAAATCCTAATACCGCACCAAATGTTGGTAGTCATTTTCTCTCCTCCTTTATTCTCTGCTATCATATCTGCAATTGTAAATAAGATTGCTCCTGCTAGAAATGCTATTAGTGTCAATGTAATACCAATATTCTTTTCAGCTTCAATCACTATCTCAAACACAGCTGCTGCAATAAGAATACCAGCCCCAAAAGCAGTAAGTGTGAGTACATGTTGCTCTGTAAATCTCGTACGCTTCGCAATGTAAACACCAAGAAATGAGGTTCCACCGGCAAAACCAGTTATCGCAATTACTCTAAGAATGTCTAACGCACTAAAAGCTTCCGTGGCCATTTCTTGTACTGAAATTTAAAGTATAGCGTATTAACTAGGATAACGAAAAGATGTTGACTTTGTTTTTAAAAACTCCACTAGGCCGACAGAATTGTTTAAGGTAACAGAATTAAGTTCTATTCTCCCCCAAAGCGTAGTGACATCTATACACAATAACAATTTATTTATCCCCTTTTATTTTTGTTAATTTGTAGTTCTATTGTTGCGAAAAGGCAAGATTATAGTAATTGAAGGCATAGATAAGGCAGGCAAAGGAACTCAATCAAACCTCCTTCAATCTAGACTTCTTATAAATACCCTCAAATTTTCTGGGAATGTTTGTACAATAATGGATTTTCCAGACTACACCACTCCAATTGGACAAGAAATAAGAGCATTCTTAGATGGCAATCGGAATTATACATTAGAAACAAAACACGTCTTAATGTCAGCCAACCGCTGGGAAAAGAAGAAGGAAATTGAAAGCTTGATAGAAAACGGTACCATAATCATAATGAATAGGTACTATCAATCGAATTTAGTGTACGGCGTATCACATGGTCTAAATCTCAAATGGCTACTAAATTTGGATAAAGGTTTACCAAAGGAAGACGTCGTCATTGTACTCGAAGTTAACCCTAATACATCTTATCAACGAGTACCTGGGAATCGAGACGCATTTGAGATAGATCGAAAATTATTAACCAAAGTACATAAAAACTATCGCAAACTAGCAAAGCAGTTTAACTGGAGAATAATAAATGGCGAAAGGGTTACTGGGGAGGTACACAATGAAATTATGAAAATCGTTAGAAAGGTTATAAAAGCTTAGTTAATCTGGCCCCTTTGAGATCATAATGAGATCACAGATTAAAGGCAGTCTTATAGTTAATGTGGTTAATTGAAGGCAAGAAATCAGCTCATTTCAGGTCTGGTTACAATTGTTTCATTTCTCAACGTTTAATTTCTTCTATTACTAACAATTCCTAGCAGTTATTATGAAGTTTGCTGGTGAGATAACCGATCCCGTACATCGCTATATTCGTTTTTCTGAGATTGAGAGAGATATTGTTGATACTGCGGTTTTTCAACGTTTAAGAAGGATCAGACAACTTGCAGGCGCACACTTGGTATATCCTAGTGCACAACATTCTCGATTCGAACACTCAATTGGCACCATGCATGTAGCTGGATACGCCGGTGAAACACTTTTTGCCAAAGGATATTTTAATGACGAAGACAAGGTTCAACAGTTACGTTTGGCTGCGCTTTTGCATGATATAGGTCATGGACCTTTTTCTCATTTGTTTGAAGAAATTTTGATGGCAAGACACAATGTGAATCATGAAGATATGGGTAAGCAAATTATTTCACATAGTGAAATTGGCGACATTTTGGGTAAACACGGATATAGTCCCTCTAATATTTGCAAATTATCATTTGGCCAGTCCAAGATAAAGTTCTTTAATGAAATCATAGCAGGAGGATTATCTGCCGACATGATGGATTATTTGCCCAGAGATGGACTATTCACAGGGGTTGAGTATGGCAAAATTGATTACCATAGGTTGATAAGCTCCTTTGAAGTTACAACTGCTGGACATCTGGCAATTAATAGATCAGCATTATACTCATTGGAATCTATGTTAATCTCCCGATATGAAATGTATAAGTCAGTATATTTCCATAAAACAGTACGATCAGCAGAGGTAATGTTGTTGCGTTCAATAATGCTTGCTGATGAACAACTCAATCTGACTGATAAAACATTAGATAACTATCTAAATCTCACTGATGAGATTATTCTTGAACAAATGTGTTTACTTGGTAGCAGTAACAAAAGTGCAGCTAGATTAGCAGGAGACTATAAGTCTCGAAAGCTACTTAAATGCGTCTATGAAAAATTTTTGCATTCGCATGATAATTTAAATAGAAAAATGAATGCAAGAACATTGTACGACTTAGAATCCCAGATAACTGAAGTAGCGCATATTAAAGAAGAAAATACCATTTTTGTTGATGCCTCAAGTGCTTCATCTATGCCAAAAACCCCCACTAAAGAAGAGATAAGTTCAATATTGCTTGTTGAAAAAGAGCATGAATATGAAACCCCTGTTACTGAAATTCCACTTATTGCTTCTATTACTGGTTCATTAGATATGTTAAGAGTATACACAACTGTTGAAAACCGAAATGCAGTAGAGAAAAGTACTAAGAAAGTGCTTGGTAACGAAGAATCACCATATTGGAGAGAACTTTATGGAATACAACAATAATTATAATTCAAGAAAAAAGAGAATAGTCATAAAGTTAAGTGGTAGCATATTCAATCAAGATACAAACCATGACTCAATTAAAGATTATGCTCAAATGTTGATAGACATTAGTAACAATGTCCAACCAATAGTGATTGCAGGAGGGGGAAAAATTGCGCGTCACTATATTGATCTAGCCCGGAGTCTCGGCTCTGATGAAGCAAATCTAGACATTATCGGAATTGAAGTATCAAGACTAAACGCAAAGCTGTTGATTGCAGCATTAGGTGACCAAGCATATTCACAAGTGCCAAAAAATCTGGAAGAGGTAGCGATAGCAGTAGCCAGTGGTAAAATTGTAATTGCAGGAGGATTACATCCAGGTCAGAGCACTAACGCTACGTCAGCATTGATAGCTGAAACATCAAAGGCATCCGGCTTTGTAAATTCTACTGATGTTGATGGCATCTATGATTCCGATCCGAACGTGAACCCCAATGCAAGATTATTTAAAGAAATTACAGTGAATGAATGTATGGAAATTCTCAGAGCTGAACGTACTGTGGCAGGAACTTATGATTTAATGGATATAATTGCACTCAAAGTGATAGAACGGTCAAAAATACCGACCCGAGTAATACGGTCTGATGTAGGTAATATCAGAGATGCAATTGATGGTAAAGATATAGGTACTAAGATTATTACTATCAAGTAAGAAGATTGAGAATATATAGTTATTTGTTCTGGTAATCACTTCTACTTTTAAACTAGATTCTTAAGCGAGGAATTTAATGTCTATACATGGGTCTTCATATATCTTAGAGTTACAATTGCATTGTTTCAAGCGAATCCTTAAAACAAGTTTTCTATATCCTTTCTAGTCTTGAAAACATTATCGTTTTTGTACTCCAAATAATCATATTACATATCCATTTAAAAATAGGATCGATATAGCCTTCTTAATCCACAAATTACGAGATATCATAGATATAGTTAATGAAAGAAAAAAGTATTGTAATAGCTGCTGCAGTGTTAGTAGCAACAATGTTAACGGCAGTATTTGCTACTGCACAGTTAGCATACGCCGATGATAGTAGTGATACAGACATAGATGTGGAAGTCAAAAATGAAGTTGATGTAGAAGGAGATGGAAACACAATCTTACAGTGCTCAGAAAACAACCATAACAGCGAGGTAACTGCGGATACCAACGCTTGTTCGCCGCTGCGGGAGTAACAAGCGACTACACACGTACAACCTACACGCTATCCCATTTTACTTTTTTTTTACATCTAAACCGCAGGAGACTCAATCGTGTACCGCTGAGACTGATCTCCTGCGTGTCATAGATGAAGGAACTATTCTTTCTTCCTAACCCGTATTTAGGATGTGAGTAACTTTGTTAATCTAAGCAGATATAATGGAGCCCATACTCATGTAATGGATATAGCGAGTGATCGTCGCGTAAATACTATAAATCTGCAACAAATATTCTATCATGATTCATTACTTTTACAAAAGGGGTACGAGTATGACCTCTTTATTACATTAAAGATAAGGGCGGCAGCACCAGTAAGAACCAGAATCTCAGACGAAATATCTTTTCTATTATGTCAATCATGCTTTTGGTGCGCTTCATACTTCAACCTTATTGAGTTAACCATTATTAATTGTCCTCAGTGCCATAGTAACCGCATAGAACAACTTCCGGCATATGATAACTAAAGCGTTGTTGAATCAATTAGCTCGATGCAATAGATACTTCCTGACCGCATTGTCCACACGGAAAAGGAACAACCGGCGTGATTTTCGGAGGTTTGATATTTTTATGAAAGTTCGGAACCAGCTTTCTATATTACAGGTAATGGTATCAGCAGAAAGCACGCAATGTCAGCTAAAGGAGAAAAAAAGAATCTAAAACAAAAAGGCGGCTAAATCCCCACATCATAAGTGCAGAAACTCAGAAAATATCGGGCTGTAGTGTCTTCTCCATGG